>Ga0137381_10003242_pt1 | contig 11521 bp, 10 predicted proteins | sample SagtaG_16_FD_104808 | JGI IMG/M metagenome (GOLD analysis project Ga0137381, IMG submission 104808) | Vadose zone soil microbial communities from Sagehorn Ranch, Mendocino, California, USA - Sage2_L_115_16 metaG | ecosystem: Environmental > Terrestrial > Soil > Vadose zone | place: USA... | reverse complement strand
TCTCGACACCGCAGCTCGACGACGTTGTCCGCCTCGAGGATGCATACGGCCGGGAGGGCACCTCCGAGCCTTAACACAGCTGTGGTAAGGTCTGCCGCTGTGGCTGGACTGACCATCGGCGAGGCTGCTGCCCAGACGGGCTGGTCGCCTAGGATGCTGCGCTATCTCGAAGGCGCGGGCCTCGTTGTTCCGCGCCGGAGTGGGGCCGGCTATCGCCTGTACGGGCTTCTGGAGCTGAACCAGCTCCGGTCCCTGCGGGAGCTCCGCCGTCGCCACGACGTGGAGCTCACGGACATCGCTTTCGCAGCTAGGCTCGAGCGCGACCCCGAGCTGCGGGCCGCGGTGGAGACCTGGCTGGCAGGCACGCTGCTGTCCGCCCTCGACTGGGAGCAGCGCAAGCACGAGCGCCTGCTCGCCGCCTAACCACTAGGAAGGACTGAATGGCTACGACGAAACGGCATGACGTAAAAGACCTTGCGCTTGCGCCCGAGGGCGTGCGCCGCATCGAGTGGGCCGACCGCCAGATGCCTGTGCTCGCCGCGATCCGCGAGCGCTTCGAGAACGAGCAGCCGCTCGCCGGCTACCGCATCTCCGCGTGTCTGCACGTGACGACCGAAACTGCGAACCTCGCGCGCACGCTGAAGGCGGGCGGTGCCGACGTTGTTCTCTGCGCCTCGAATCCGCTCTCCACGCAGGACGACGTTGCGGCCGCGCTCGTCGACGAGTACGACATCGCGGTCTTCGCGATCAAGGGTGAGGACAACGACACGTACTACGCGCACATCGAGGCGGCCGTCGACCACAAGCCGCAGCTGACGATGGACGACGGCGCCGACGTGATCGGCGTCCTGCACTCCGCGCGGCGCGAGCAGCTCGGGGACATCATCGCGGGCACCGAGGAGACGACCACGGGTGTCATTCGCCTCAAGGCGCTCGAGCGTGACGGCGCGCTCGGCTTCCCGGTCATCGCCGTCAACGACGCGCAGACGAAGCACCTGTTCGACAACCGCTACGGCACCGGTCAGTCGACGATCGACGGAATCATCCGTGCGACGAACGTGTTGCTTGCAGGCAAGCGCTTCGTCGTCGCCGGCTACGGCTGGGTCGGCCGCGGCGTCGCGTCGCGTGCGCGGGGGATGGGCTCGCACGTGATCATCACGGAGGTCGACCCGATGCGCGCCCTCGAAGCGAGCATGGACGGCTACGAGGTGCTGACGATGGAGAAGGCGGCGTCGGTCGGCGACATCTTCGTGACGGCGACCGGCGACAAGTCGGTCATCCGCAAGGAGCACATCAAGACGATGAAGGACGGCGCCATCCTCGCCAACACGGGCCACTTCAACGTCGAGATCGACATCCCGGGGCTCAGGTCGCTGGCGACCGACACGCGCGAGGCACGGGCCTTCGTCGAGGAGTTCACGATGGCGGGAGGCCAGCGCATCTATCTGATCGCTGACGGCCGCCTCGTGAACCTATCCGCTGCCGAGGGGCATCCGGCACTCGTCATGGACATGTCCTTCGCGAACCAGGCGCTCTCCGCTGAGTACGCGATTCAGAACGCCGCCGAGCTCGAGCGGAAGGTCTATCCGGTGCCGGAGGAGATCGACAAGGAGATCGCCCGCCTGAAGCTGGAGACCATGGGCGTCGATATCGACACGCTCACGGAGGAGCAGGAGAAGTACCTGGCCTCGTGGGACGAAGGCACCTAGAAGCAGAAGACATCGTTCGGTACGAGGAGGACGGCCCGAAGGTCGTCCTCCTCGACCAGCGCCGACTGCCGGACGAAGAGGTCGAGCTGGAGTGCCGCTCGGTCGCCGAGGTCGTCGTGGCGATCCGGGAGCTGGCGATTCGGGGCGCACCGGCCATCGGGGTCGCCGCTGCCTACGCTCTCGCGCTGGCGGACGCGCGTGGTGAGGACCTCGACGAGGCCGCGACGCTGCTCACCGCTGCACGTCCCACCGCGGTCAACCTGGCGTGGGCGCTCGGACAGATGCGAGACGACCCGACACCCGCGCACGCTCGTGCCCTCCACGAAGAGGAAGTCGAGCGCTGTCGCGCCATGGCCGCACACGCGGCTGAGCTGTTTGCTCCGGGCACGCGTGCACTGACGCATTGCAACGCCGGCGCGCTGGCGACGGGCGGCTACGGCAGCGCGGTCGGGGCGCTCCGGACCGCCTGGGAGCGCGGCGTGCTCGAGCGCGTCTGGGTCGGCGAGACGCGTCCGTTGTTGCAGGGGTCGCGCCTCACCGCCTGGGAGCTGGAGACCGCGGGCATCCCGCACGCCGTGATCGCCGACTCTGCCGCGGCGTCGCTCATGGCCGCGGGCGAGGTCGACTGCGTCGTCACGGGCGCGGACCGCATCGCTGCGAACGGCGACACGGCGAACAAAATCGGCACGTACTCGCTCGCGGTGCTCGCCCGCCACCACCGCGTGCCGTTCTACGTGGCCGCGCCGTTCTCGACGATCGACCCCGCGCTCCCGTCGGGCGAGCACATCCCGATCGAGGAGCGCGATCCCGCCGAGGTCCGCGGCGTGGGCGGCCAGCAGACGGCGCCCGCCGAGTCGCCGGTGTTCAATCCCGCGTTCGACGTGACGTCGGCCGCGCTCATCACGGCGATCATCACCGAGCGCGGCGTCTTCCGCCCCCCGTACCACTTCGGTTAGCCGTCGGGGGCGCCGCAGCACCCGACGCGCGGGGAGGTCGAGCCGTGAGAGTCGCCCGCGAGTACCACGACCGGACGGCGCACTCGCCGTATTCGGTCCGCGCCAGCACCCACTCGCTCGACTGGGACGTCAAGCCCTTTCCCTTCAAGGTCTACACGGACCTGCCCCCGCTCGCGCTGCCTCGGGACATCGACCCGCTCGCGGTCGATGCGCTCGCCGCCCTCGCTGCTGGTCCCTCGGGAGGTGTCGAGCGCGTCACGCTGGACGACCTCGCCACGCTCCTCTACTACGCGGCGGGGGTGACCAAGAAGCAGACCTACCCCGGCGGCGGCGAGGTCCTCTTCCGCGCGGCCCCGTCGACGGGCGCCCTCTACCAGACCGAGGTCTACGTCGCGGCGGGTCGGATCGAGGGGCTCGAGCCCGGGCTGTACCACTTTTCCCCGGGCGACTTCGCGCTGCGGCGCCTCCGCGCGGGGGACGTGCGGGCACCGCTCGCCCACGCGGCCGCCGACGAGGCGCTCGCCCGCCGCGCCGCGACGATCATCCTCACCGCCATCTACTGGCGGAACACGTGGAAGTATCAAGCGCGTGGCTACCGCCACCTCTTCTGGGACTCCGGAACCTTGCTCGCGCACCTCCTGGCGGTGGGTGGCGCGCTCGGGCTCGCGCCGCGTCTCGACACCGGCTTCGTCGATGCCGACGTCAACCGCGCGCTCGGCGTGGACGCCGAGCGCGAAGCCGCGCTGGAGCTGGTGACGCTCGGGCCCCAGGGCGCGCCCGCCGCGCCCGTGGCCGCGCTCGAAGACCTTCGCCACCCATATGTGCCGCTGTCGTCGTCCGAAGTCGATTACCCTTTGCTCCGCGAGATCCACCGCGCCTCGATGCTGCACACGCCAGACGACGTGCGCGCGTGGCGGGAAGCCGGACGTGGGCTCGGGGGGCGCCCTCCGAGACCCGTGTCTCCCCGAGCCCTCGTTCCGTTGCCGGCGGCGCGCGAGGCATCGGGGCGGAGCCTCGGGGAGACGATTCAGCGACGGGGGTCGACGAGGCAGTTCGGTCTTGTCCCGTTGAGCGCGGTCGAGCTGGCGACGGCGCTCTGGAGCGCGACCCGCTCCGTCGACGCCGACGTCCCCACGGGGCTCGTGGACCTCTATCTGATCGTCAACGCCGTGGACGGGGTCGAGCCGGGCGCGTACCACTACCGTCCCGAGGCGCATGCGCTCGAGCTCCTGAAGGCGGGCCGCTATCGGAACGAGTCGGCGTATCTCTGCCTCGAGCAGCCACTCGGCGGCGACGCGGCGGCGGTGATCTACTTTCTCGCGCCGCTCGACCGGATCCTTCCCGCGTTCGGCAACCGCGGCTACCGGCTCGCCAACCTCGAGGCCGGGATCGCCGGCGGGCGTGCCTACCTCGCCGCCTACGCGCAGGGCTTCGGCGCCTCGGGTCTCACCTTCTATGACGGCCACGTCGTCGAGTTTTTCTCGCCGCACGCGGCGGGCAAGGACGCCATCTTCGTCGTAGCACTCGGGCGCGCGGCCGGGAGTGGACGTGTTACCATCGGAACGACACCGACCCTCTCAAGGAGGCCGTCCGGATGAAGAAGTATCAGTTGATGGCGCCGGGCCCGACGCCCGTCCCGAGCGAGGTCCTCCTCGCGATGGCGCAGCCGATGATCCACCACCGGACGCCACAGTACGAGGCGCTCTTCATCGAGGTCCGAAGCGGACTCAAGAGGCTCTTTCAGACGGAGGCAGACGTCCTCCCGCTCGCCTGCTCCGGCACCGGCGCGATGGAAGCGGCAGTCGTCAACACGCTCTCCGCCGGGGACAGCGTCGCGGTGATCCGGGCAGGGAAATTCGGCGACCGCTGGGTCGAGATCTGCAAGGCCTACGGGGTCAACGTCGTCGAGCTGGCGGCGCCCTTCGGCCACTCGGTCCCCGCCGCGCGCGTGGCCGAGACCCTCCGGGCCCACACGGCCGTGAGGGCGGTCCTGACCCAGCACAGCGAGTCGTCCACCGGCGTGCTCCACGACGTCCGTGGCTACGCGGCGGTGACGCGCGGGACGGACACGATCCTGATCGTGGACGCGGTGTCGAGCCTCGGGATCGCCGACCTCCCGATGGACGCCTGGGGCGTGGACCTCGTCGTCTCCGGCTCGCAGAAGGGGCTCATGCTTCCGCCGGGCGTCGCCTTCTGCGCGCTCGGTGAGAAGGCGTGGGCGAAGGCGAAGACCTCGACGCTGCCGAAGTACTATCTGAACCTCGCCGAGGAGCGGAAGGCGGTCGTCAAGAACGAGGCGCACTTCACGCCTGCGGTGAGCATCATCGTCGGGCTCCGCGAAGTGCTCCGGATGATCGAGACGGAGGGGCTCGCGAACGTGTTCAAACGCCACGACCGGCTGGCGCGTGCCACGCGCGCAGGCGTCGAGGCGCTGGGGCTCGAGCTGTTTGCGAAGGCGACGCCGAGCCCGGCGCTCACGGCCGTGGCGGCCCCGAGGGGCGTCGACAGCGAGACGATCGTCGCCGCCTACTCGAAGGCGCACAACATCACGATCGCCGGCGGGCAGGGCGAGATGAAAGGCAAGGTCTTCCGGCTCGGCCACATGGGCTACGCCGCGGAGTTCGACGTGGTCATCGCGCTGTCCGCCCTCGAGCAGGTGCTCGCCGAGCTGGGCCAGCCGGTCGACTTCGGCTCGAGCGTCCGCGCCGCGCAGAAGATCTTCGCCGAGAAGTCGTGAAGCGGGTCCTCGTCACTGACGGCCTGGACGCCGTCGGCGTCGACGCGCTCCGCAAGCACGGGCTCGAGGTCGATGTCGCCGCGACGCTCCCGGAGCCGGCGCTCGTCGCGCGCATCGGCGAGTACGAGGGCCTGATCGTCCGCAGCGCCACCAAGGTCACGCGCGCCGTGCTGGCGGCGGGCCAGAAGCTCGAGGTCGTCGGCCGGGCGGGCGCGGGCGTGGACACGATCGACGTGGACGCCGCGACCGAGCGCGGCGTGATCGTGATGAACGCGCCAGGCGGCAACACGACCGCCGTCGCCGAGCACACCATGGCGCTGCTCCTGGCGCTCGCGCGGCGCGTTCCCGCGGCCGACGCCGCGCTCAAGGGCGGCCGCTGGGAAAAGAGCCGGCTCCAGGGCGTCGAGCTCTTCGGCAAGGTGCTGGGCGTTGTGGGGCTCGGACGCATCGGTTCCGAGGTCGCGCGGCGCGCGCTCGGCTTCCGCATGCACGTCATCGCCTACGACCCCTATCTGACGCGGGAAGCGGCCGAGCGCCACAGTGTCGAGGCCGTCGAGCTGGATGAGCTCCTCGCCCGCTCGGACTTCATCACGATCCACGTGCCGCTGACGGGAGACACGCGTCACCTGCTCGGCGAGGACGAGCTCGCCCGCGTCAAGCCCGGCGTCCGGATCATCAACTGTGCCCGTGGCGGCATCGTGGACGAGCGGGCGCTCGCCGCCGCGATTCGCGCAACGCGCGTGGCGGGAGCGGCGCTCGACGTCTTCGAGCAGGAGCCGCCGCCCGCCGACCACCCGCTGCTCGGGCTCGAGCAGGTGATCGTCACGCCGCACCTGGGCGCCGCGACGGACGAGGCCCAAACGGCCGTGGCGCTCGCGATCGCCGCGCAGGTGGCCGACGCGCTCCTGCACGGGGTCGTCGTCAACGCGGTGAATCTCCCGTCGATCGACGCGGAGACGTCCCGCGAGCAGGCGCCGTGGTACGGGCTCGCCGAGAAGATGGGACGCTTCCTCGCGCAGATGGCCGAGGGGCGGATGCAGGAGGCGCGCCTCACGTATTCCGGCGAGATCGCCGGGCGCTCGATCCCGACGCTCACACTCGCGCTCGTCCGCGGCCTCCTCGGTGCGATCCTCTCTGAGCGCGTCACCGACGTGAACGCGCTGCCGATCGCGAAGTCACGCGGGCTCAAGATCACGGAGACCTCCACGACGGAGGCCGAGGACTACGCGAGCCTCGTCGCGGCCGAGCTCGTGACCGACCGGGGGATCGCGTCGGTCGCGGGGACGGTCTTCTTCAAGCGCGAGGCGCGCTTTGTGCGGGTCGACGGCTTTCCGCTCGAGGCGCTGCCGCAAGGCTGGATGCTCGTCTTCGCCAACCTCGATGTCCCCGGCGTCATCGGCCGCATCGGGACGCTCTGCGGCCGGGACGGTATCAACATCGCCGGCATGCAGCTCGGCCGCGAGCGGCGGGGCGGTCGCGCGGTCTCCATCCTGAACCTCGACGACCCCATGCCCCCCGCGGCGCTCGACGAGATCCGGGCGATGCCCGACATCGTCTTCGCCAAGCTCGTCAAGCTCTAGGGAGCCTGTCGGAGTATCGCGGAGCGCCAACGGCTGAGCATGGGTGCTCCGAGCGTTGAGGGGGTTGGGGGGCCATGTCGGGGCCCCCCATTCCCGCCAGTTTTGAGTCGTCCTGCCCGACGAACCGTCCGCCTGATCGCGCGCCGATTCGCGGTAGAATGGCAGGTTGTGAGGAAGCTCAGGCTCTTCGTCGTACGGCATGGGGAGACCGCGTGGTCGCGCGAGCGGAGGTTCGCCGGCGCCCGAGACGTCCCGCTCACCCCGGAGGGTCTCCGCCAGTGCGAGGCGGTGGCCCGCACGCTGGCGTCCCAGGGCGTGGCCGCGGTCTACGCGAGCCCGCTCGAGCGGGCTCGCGCCTCCGCGGAGGTGATCGCCAAGCCCCACCGGCTCACGGTCGAGATCGAGCCGGCGTTCCGCGAGATGGCGTTGGGCGAGTGGGAGGGGCTGACGCGCGAGGAGGTCGCCGCGCGTTTCCCCGCCGACTACGAGCGCTGGTGCACGGCGCCGCACCTCCTGCACCTCGCGGCAGGGGAGACCCTCGGCGAGGTCGCGGTGCGCGTGACGGCCGGTGTGCGCGAGCTCCAGGAAGCTCACGCGGGGGAGACCATCGTGCTCGTGAGCCACGCGATCGTGATCCGGCTCATCGTGCTCGACGCGCTGGGCCTCGGCCACGAGCGCCTCTGGACCGTGGACGCCACGCCCGCGGGGATCACCGAGATCGAGTACGAGCCTGGCTGGGCGACGGTACATCGGATGAACACGCTCGCCCACCTCGAGGCGGTCGAGCGATGAGGCCGCTACACCCGCAGCTCCCGAAGGGCGCGCGCGTCTACCTGCCGGATGAGGCGGCACGCAAGCGCCACGTGGAGGCGCGGCTGCTCGACGTCTTCACGCGGTGGGGCTACCGCGAGATCGTCACCTCCACGTTCGAGTACGCGGATGTGCTCGCGATGGGTACCGACGAGGGTGTCCAGGAGAACATGTTCAAGCTCGTGGACCGCGAGACCGGCCGGATGCTCGCGCTCCGCGCCGACATCACGCCGCAGATCGCCCGGATCGTGGCGACGCGGCTCCGGGACGAGCCCAAGCCCATCCGCCTCGGGTACGTGACCAACGTGTTCCGCTACGACGAGCCGCAGGTATCGCACTACCGCGAGTTCTACCAGGCGGGCGTCGAGCTGATCGGGCTCGAGAAGCCGGAGGCCGAGGTCGAGATCATCGCGATGGCGATCGAGGGGCTGCGCGCGCTCGGGCTCGAGCGCTTCCAGATCGACCTCGGACACCCCGACTTCTTCCGCGGGCTCTGCGAGGAGACGGGCGCAGAGCCGGCGCGCGTGCGCGAGCTCCGGGCGGCGCTCGCGCGCAAGGATGCCTCCGCGCTCGAGCGGCTCGTGAGCGACTCGACACCCGACGCGCACGTGCGTGAGGCGCTGCTGGCGCTGCCCACGCTCTTCGGCCACGAGGCCGTGCTCGACCGCGCCGCGGGCCTCGCGCGCAACAAGCGGTCGGTGAAGGCTCTCGCGAACCTCGCGGAGGTGTACCGGCTCCTCACGATCTACGGGCTCGCCGACGTGGTCCTGCTCGACCTCGGGGAGGTGCGGGGCTTCGACTACTACTCCGGGACCTACTTCGAAGCGTACGTGTCGGGCTTCGGCGCGTCGGTTGCCGCCGGTGGGCGGTACGATCACATGCTGGCGCGCTTCGGCTACGACTGCGCGGCGGTCGGCTTCGCCTTCGACGTGGCCCGTGTCCTCTCCGTGATGGAGACGCAGGGCGTCGCCGTCGAGCTGCCCGGGCCCGACTTCTTCATCATCGACTTCACACGGGACAAGACCGCGGCGCTGTCCCTCGCGCGGCGGCTGCGCGATCTCGGCGCGTCGGTCGCGCGTGACATCATCAGTCGCGCGCTCGAAGAGTCGGTCGCCTACGCGCGCGCGCGGCACGTGCGCCACGTCCTGATCGTCGGGAGCCCGCTCACGGGCTCGCATCAACTGTTGGCGATGGACCTCGCGGACGGGTCCGAGCGCGTCCTGGCGGTCGCGGAGCTCCTGGCGGAGCCGGGACGCTTCTTCACGGAGATTGGCCATGCCTAACATCGTGGTCGTCGGCACGCAGTGGGGCGACGAAGGGAAGGGGAAGGTCGTCGACGTCATCACGCCGCACGTGGACGTGGTCGTCCGCTACCAGGGCGGCAACAACGCGGGCCACACCGTCGTCGTCGGACGGGAGAAGTACGTGCTCCAGTCGATCCCGTCGGGCATCCTGCATCGCGGCCGCCGCTGCGTCGTCGGCTGCGGCGTCGTCGTCAATCCCGGCGCGCTCATCGAGGAGATGGAGGCGCTCGTCCGCCGAGGCGTCGTGCTGGACGGCAACCTCTTCATCTCGAAGAATGCGCACCTGATCATGCCCTACCATCCGGCGCTCGACCGCGCCTCCGAGGCCAAGCTGGGGTCACGCCGCATCGGGACCACCGGCAGGGGCGTCGGGCCCGCATACGTGGACAAGGCGGCGCGCGTCGGGATCCGCGTGGGCGACCTCCTCAACGAGCGGCTCTTTCGCGAGAAGCTCGAGATGAACGTGGCCCAGAAGAACCGGCTGCTGCGCGAGATCTACGACGCGCCGACTTTTTCGGTGGCGGAGATCCTCGACCAGTATCTGCGCTATGCGGGCTGGCTCGCGCCGTACGTCACGGACACGGCGCTCCTGTTGACGCGCTGGATCGAGAGCGGCTACAGCGTGCTCTTCGAGGGCGCCCAGGGGACGATGCTCGACATCGACCACGGGACCTATCCCTTCATCACGTCGTCCTCGACGACGGCGGGCGGCGCCGCGACGGGCACGGGCGTGCCGCCGACGCGCATCCACGGCGTGCTGGGCGTCGCCAAGGCGTACACGACCCGTGTCGGCGGCGGCCCGTTCCCGGCCGAGATGTCGGGCAAGATCGCCGAGCATGTCCAGGCGCGCGGCAACGAGTACGGCTCGGTGACGGGGCGGCCGCGGCGCTGCGGCTGGTTCGACGCGATGGTGCTGCGGTATGCGGTGCGCGTCAACGGCCTCGACACGGTGGCCCTCACCAAGCTCGACGTCCTCGACCAGTGCGCGGCGATCAAGATCTGCACCGCCTACCGCTACCAGGGCGGGATCCTCACGGACTTTCCCGAGGACGAAACGGTCGTCGCCGAGGCCGAGCCCGTCTACGAGGAGATCGAAGGCTGGCTCGCGACGACGAGCGGCGCCAAGAACGAGGTCGATCTGCCGGCGAAGGCGCGCCGCTACCTCGAGCGGCTCGAGGAGCTGATCGGCGTGCCCTTCTGCCTGATCTCGACCGGCGCGCAGCGCGACGAGACGATCCTGTGCGAGACCTCGCCGCTGCTCCGCTGGTTCCCCTCGGTCCGCTCGAGCGTGCTCTAGCATGGCGCGGCCACCGATCTACCGGCTACTCTTCGTCGTCGGGCGCGAGCGCCAGCCGCTCTACGACTCACTCCGGCGCACGTTCGACGGCGACGACACCGTCCAGGTCGTTCTCGACCGCCGCGTCGGGGAGCGCCGCCGGCAGGAGTCCACCCCGCGTGCGGGCGAGCGCCGCCGGAGCGATCGCCGTGCCCAGCGCGACAGCGACGCGCTGCTCCGCGCGCGGGGCTATACGCTCGTCGACGTCGTGACCTTCCAGAGCCCGCCCGCCGGCACCCCCGAGCCCGCCCCTGAGCGGAAAGCGGTAGAATCTGACCAGCGCCCGCGGGTCTGAGACGAGCCGTTAGAACGCCCGCATGGAGCGCTCACTCAGACGGCCGCTCGTGATAGCCTTCTCGTATGGCGAAGCCAACGCGCGAACTCGAATCCAAGGCCCTAAAGCTCTCGCCCAGGAAGCGTGCCCGTCTTGCGCAGCGGCTCATCTCGAGCCTTGAGCGGGAAGTCGATGCCGACGCTGAGAAGCTCTGGCGTCAGGAGGCGGAACGGCGGTTGGGCGAGATCAAGTCCGGGAAGGTCGCTGGAATCCCGGCTGAGAAGGTGATCAGGAAGGCCCGCTCCTCGCTTCGGTGAGAAGCGTTGAGTTTCATCCCGAAGCCCAGGACGAGTTTATATCGGCAGCCCAGTTCTACGAGCGCCAAGCGGGCGGCCTCGGGCTCGACTTCATCCTTACGGTTCAGCACACGTATGAACGCCTACTCGAGTTTCCTGCCTCTGGCTCTCCGCTCGGCCGGCGGCTCAGGCGTGTTCTGGTGCCCAAGTTTCCCTACGGTCTCTTGTACCGCGGCGAGCCTGAGCGCATCTATATCGTCGCTGTCATGCATCTTCACCGCCGACCAGCCTACTGGCGGTCCCGCCTCTGAGGCGTGAGCGGTCCGGGGACATAGGCGCCCGCCGGCGCGGTCGCGTTCGTAACGGCAGACTCCGACGGCGCTACGCAATCGTCAGCGGCGCCGACCTTCAAGACGCTGGCCGGCGGCTGACGGGCATAACCACGGGCATAGCAGGTTGCTCGGACGTTGCCCCTGCTCCGTAACCTTGTAGAATCATGGCCACGAGCCGTTAGCTCAG
>Ga0137381_10003230_pt1 | contig 11550 bp, 10 predicted proteins | sample SagtaG_16_FD_104808 | JGI IMG/M metagenome (GOLD analysis project Ga0137381, IMG submission 104808) | Vadose zone soil microbial communities from Sagehorn Ranch, Mendocino, California, USA - Sage2_L_115_16 metaG | ecosystem: Environmental > Terrestrial > Soil > Vadose zone | place: USA... | reverse complement strand
TACACATCGTTGACCCTCGACCTTACGTCGAGCATGCCAAGGACGTACTGCGAACGGCCCTGCACCGTGATGATGCGCCTGAAGTCTTGGCTCGCCTAAGCGCCGAGGGAGTACCTGGTGCTAATTGGATGTTGGCTAACTTGGTGAAATACACCGCCAGTTCTGTGCTTATGGATTCTACGGCAGTACGCGTAAATCAATTGGGTCGAGCACTTGGGCGATTCCCCATATCGCACCCTTTCTTCGATTCCGCCGCCGACATCAGTATTGACCCGATTGAAGTCGAAGATTTTGATGACAAGCCGAGATCACTCCTCCGAGAAGTGACCGCCTGGACTGCGAAGTCGGCTGCTGCCTTCGAGTCTGCCCTCCACTGCATCAACGAGATGGAGCTCGAAATTGAATCATTCCGGTACTTTCCTGAACAACTCATCAAGAGACGGATGGAGAGTCGAGTTCTGGACCGCCATGCCTACGATGAAGGCCATCCTCGGCACATCCAACTCTTGGAAGATGCGCGGACTAATATTTTAGAGACTCTCTCCACTCCTGGATCGTGGCCCCCGACACGGAAACGGACAAGGGCAACAGGTTATTCGCAGTTCGATTCCCGTGAATGCTATTTCGGTCAGGCCGCTGACATCGCGGCGGGTTTAGCGCGGCATGTATATGAGACAGAGAAACTCGTCACTATAGTCTCGCGTTTCGAGCATGTAACTCACAACGGCGAGCGGATGTCCCTGAAAGGCGCAGAAGAGCAGATGCGCCGGACTCAACTAGGGAATGGATGGAGATTATGCTGTGGTTTTCTTCCCGGCTCTTATGACTTTGTTCCTGTCGAGCCGCTGGAGCTGCCAGTATTAGAAGAGCTTCCTGAAGCGCCAGAGCCGCCCGATTCGTTTGTTGGTGCCTGCGTTGGCGGTTGAACAGGTGTAATGGCAACAGGCTGACGCCCACGATCTTCAGTGCCCGAAACAGGGGTCATTGCAACGGGTGATCGGCCTTTTTCGAGATTCGTCTGAACTGGTGTAATGGCGACTGGCGCTCTTCCCTCTCTTACGCGCACGATCTTTTCATTCTTGTTCACAACGGCCTCCTCTTCAGCCAAGGTTTTTCATGCAGAATATGACTGTACAAATTATACCAGCGAGGAAGAACGCGGCGGCGGCCCAAGTGAACCAATTGAGCACAATTCCGGCTGTGCTCTTTTTCGTCAAAAAGGTTTCGTCTTTCTTTTCGTAGTAGTGCTGTAAGTATTCCAAGTGCTTGTTCAGGGCAGCCACGCTCAGACGAAAAGAAAACACGGTAATCACAATGCAAGCCGCAAAGCACAACCAGGAGGCATAGAGAACAAAATGCCATCGGGCTGCTGGCAGACGAACGATGTCTTTAATAAACGCTACTGAGAATCCGAGTGCGGCGCTGGAAACCGCCAGTAAATTCTTGTCGAAATTATCTGTAGAACTCTGAATATCCTGCCACGCCTGCTTTCGATGTTCGTCCCACAAATCACGTCGGCGCTTGTCATCGTCCTGAAGTTCAGTCACCTGGCCTCCGGTCTTTCCTAAAGTTACTGACGCTCGCGATAAACCAAAATCTGATCTACATCGTGGCCGGGCCATCTGAGGTACTTGCCGTCTGAATCGTAGAAGATAGACCAGCCTTCCGCTAACACTCTTGGGAGTTGATCTTCACGAGCGAAGCTGCCATTGATTCCGGCTCTGGTTGGATAGTTGAAATGTATGATCTTGCTCACGCCGTATGCGCCAGCGGGACCATCGGGCGGTTTCTCCGGGAACAAGTCAAAATTCCGTCTGGCGGTAACCCATTGAAGTCTTCCGCTCAGTTGCACAAGAGCGGGTTTCTTGTCGCCAAATTTGTGAATTTTCTCGATAAAGGACTTCGGGATATCGATGTATCTGTCGGAGTCCAGTTTTTGAAATGTAAAACACCCTTCCGAGTCTTCCATGAGCATAAATTCGGATTGCTCATGCTCACGAGGAACTATAGGTTCGATCCGCACTCGTCCATACTTTGCCAGACTCACCGAAGGGCTGTTGGTGGGTACTGCGGTTTTGCCTACGCGAGCTTTGGCTTCCTCTTCAGCATCAGCTTTCCATTTCTTCAGGACTTCAACGGTGAACCGAGCCGGGTCATTGTCTATTAACTTGGCGCAGGTCTGGCATAACCAGATTCCGTTTTCGGGTCCGCCCCGTTTTTCGGTCAAAAATGTCGGATCGTAGCGGGGGCCTCCGGGTGATGCCGCCGTGATGTGTGCTGCTACACCAACATTGACTGACTTCGCCGGATCACCCTGTGGACCGCTAGTGGGCGCTCGACAGTCTGGTCTGGAACAGACGTGTCCAACACGGTCAGCCAAAGCGTTCTTGACAGGAAGGGAGAAGTAGTCGGTCATGGCAGCTTTTCTTGATCCGCAAGCACCTTCTCCAGAGTGCTCTTCTGGCTCCTGGTGTTTCTCATAAAAATGGAAGTCAAGAGATATGGGGCCTCACCGTCTTCATGTTTTGTTCTAAGGCACTCTTCAATGGCCAGTTTTAGATCATAGAAGCTTTCCAATAGGCAAGTGCGCGTATAGTCGAGCTTCTTTGGTAGCTTCGGAAGCTGCGCCTTAAAGAATCCGGTTAGGGATTCTTTCGATTCTCCCTGACGACTTTTCCAAAGGTCGAGGATTACCTCCAAGACCAGATAATGCAGTCTTGGGCGTTGGGGCGGTATTCGAGAGCACCGTAGGTGAGATTGTCGCCAGCCCATCATAGGTAATCCCGCCAGTGCGTTGGCCACAGTTTGCGGATTAACCGCGTACCTCCCACGACTACGCAAAAAATCGAGCAACTCAGAGGCATACACGTAAGCCTCTTGATCTAAAGTCTCCGCATTTAGGTTCTTTTCTTCTGTTGTCAGCCCATTGAATTCACTTTGAAGCTGAATCAAAGTTTGCTTTCGTTGTGCGATCTCATCTTGGACAGCGTTTGCCTGTTCGGGAGCCGCAGTCTTTAGGGCCGAATCTATTTCCGATACTGATCTCTCAATCTCAGCGAGCTTCCTTTGAACGCGAAGGAGTTCTCCTTGAAGGTTCCCGATGAGCACTCGGTTTCTGTGAACTTTGGCTGGCGTAGCTGTTTTAACTGTTTCGCGGTAGAACGCTTGAGCCAAGCCGGAATTGTGAGGCTTTTCTTTTACGGGCTGGAAGGCTTTCCTTACATCTTCCATCGTGCTTGTCGGCTTCTTGCGTATCTGTAAGAGTTGCCATCCGATCTCAGGCCAAGACTCTTCCAGAAGCGTAGCCCATTGATTGCGTGCGCCGACAAGGAAGTCATCTTTTATCGTGGGCCGACCGCGTTTCGGTTTTTCGGACTCAAATAAAAAGGCTGAGATCGGAGGCTCGCCAGGCTTCCTGCGCTTTGTGCTTTTCGTATTCATTCCCGCTTAAACTATGTCAAGAAAAATCTTCGAGTGTACCCGCCAAAGTTTTCGCCAGGTAATTTTCCTCCATTTGCTGGATTTCGCCAGGAAATGTTTAGACGGCCGCTAAGCTTTCGCCAGGAAAATAGCTGCCACTCAGAATCCAACATAAGTCTTGAGATTGGTATGACTTATGGAAACACGGCTTATCCTGGCGAGGTGAAAGACACCAGTGCACGACATGGGAGCACCGGGAACATGCCGGGGTTGGCTAAGGGAGGGAGGAATATGCTCTGCCGTCACGTCAATAGCGCAATCCCGTCAAAGAGAATCTCTTCCCTCAGAGTCGCAATGCAGATCGTGGTCAGCCTTTTGTTATTGTTGCCATGCCTGGTTGTGATTTTGTCAAATTCCTACGACCCCAATTCTAAGCATTGGGCAATCGGGACAGTCGGAACTATCCTTGGTTTTTGGTTAAGAGGAGGAAGCCGTTAGACACATGCCGTCACTTTTGATGGACGAATTGGTAGAGTTCACGGAGAAAATCGTAGTTGTCGCTCTTGATGTGCATTTTGGGGTCGAAAACCTCTTTTCTCGATACTCGTGTTAGTCCCGTTTCGCGGCGTACAGGATATGTGTAGTGGCCTTGTCCGTCATGCACTCCGACAGGCTCGCATGCGTCCGCAACGACAACAACTAGGCAAACCGTGGGGTTGCCATCTTTGTCAGGTGAGACGATCTGACGTAGACGAAATATTTCTCGACCATATTCAACGTGTGTGGACAAAACATCGCTGGCAAACTTCAGTCGGTTTTCAAGTTCACGCCCGTCACCGATTCCGACGATCTCCCGCTTATCGGTTACACCGATGATTAAGACCCCGCCGTGTGCATTGGCAAGACTGGCTGCATCCTCGGCAAACGCGATCTTTGCCTTTGTCTGTTCCGTTTCCGGTTTTACGCCTGTGTGCCACATTGTCAGCGTTTCCTTAAAGTCCCACAGTAGATTTTCTGATTTTTCTGTTTGAATTGCTTTTTGAATGAAGGACCGCCAGAACGCATCATCGTTTACGAACTCGCGTTGTTCAACAAATTTGTCCACGTCGAGAAGAATGTTCCTTAGAGAATCTCGCATCAACTCAAAGTACTCAGCGAATTCTTCGAATGCCATGCGTGATGCCAGCCGGACAACTCTATCCATTGGAATCCTGATTTCGGACGCACGTTCTTCATCGTATGCGGCGCTCTCATATATGTCAGAACCGATTTCGTATTCGGCTCTAAACAAAACGGGCGTTCCGAGGTTATTCACTAATCCTAAAATGATTTCTGTTAGGCGTTTGATCGTATCTGTTTCTGGCTCCGATTGACTCTGGTCAAATTTGAATATTCTGTCGCCCATCCTTGTCGATCCCCACACTCTGTACGTGAAGAGAATCGTCGGAGCTAACGGGTCACGCGAGTTCAGCCAAAGCACGTACTGATACAGCGTGTTGATTTCCTGCTCATGAGCTTCTGCGAACTGCCTCAACATCTCAAGCAACTCGGAGTACTTTTCGGCTCTCTTCCTACTCAGAAGTTCTGACGCCTGCTTTAATTTCTGTACAGCTTCCAATGCCTGTGTTGTTTGCTTCTTTAGTTCTTCAATGTCAGGCTCTTTCTTGAAGACCCACCAATTGATTTCGTCCCTGCCTACCTCCTTCCCAAAATCTGTGTATTCCTGGCGGATTGGAGATAGTTTGCCCTCGCCCACTTTTATTTCGACTGTGGTTTTGTCGTGCATTAGGTACGAGGCGCGAAGAACGTACCAATGGAGTTCGCCGAGCTTTAGCGTTGTCGGGCAAAGGACTGCTTCGTTTTCGCCGCTGGAATTAGCCATCGAATCAATTTTCGCCTACTTGGTCAAAGATTTTATGCCAATACGTTCCGTAAGGTATTCCATCTGGCGAAGGAAAATAGTGTAACCTTCAACTTCCTCCACAAGATTCCGGCACTGCTTATCGCAAATCTGTCCTTCGGGCGACCACCCTACAAAACCATCTGTCATCGAAACGTAAAGAGCGTGTTCTCTCCATTTGGCGAGTTCCTTGCCTCGTTCCACATCATAGGAGATCGTTGCGTCTGTGACCTTCCTTGCATTGTCGGTCGTAAGTACGACTTTCCGCTCTAGGTAGGCATTTTTTAGGCTGTGGTTGCGAAATGCTTCATCAAATTCTTTGCGCGAAACACAATCTTCAGAATAGTCCGCGACTACCTGGGCTTTGCCGATCTCCTCCCAAGCCGTTAATGCGAGGAAGAACGCTTGAGGATAGAACCCGGAGTTTTCAAGAATTTTTGCTGCCTCGATGAGACGGTCACTATTTGCCATGCATTTTTCGTAAAGGTCTATGAGTTTCCCCATATCCCGAAGAATCTCACTGCTCGTTCGTTTCGTACCATCGGCTTTTCGTTTAAGCGTCTTCAAGAGCGTCTCCTGTCGTTTTGGCCCCTCGTCGGCTTCGTCATCGGGATACGCACTCAGGATAGAACAAGTGTCCGGGCAGTGTCAGACCCCTTGTCCGTTGAGAAAGAAATGTTGGCAGCGCAGGCCAGATTGCCGCACAAACGATTTGAATGCTAGTCTGCGAATCGTGCAATCAAAGCGCCCCATAGTCCGTCAACCAACCCTGTTTGAGTTGGGAAAAGTGCCTGAAGTCACGAGCCAGCTAAAGATCGACCGCCCGTACTCTTTGCCGGGAATCCTTCTCGGAACTTCCGCTTTCACCGCAAACGGCTGGCAAAGCTCATTCTATCCAGCGGGTATGAAACCTGTCGACTATCTCAAGTTCTATTCAACGAAATTCCAAACGGTTGAAGTGGACAGCACGTTTTATGGCACACCCTCTGCCGCGACGGTTGAGAAGTGGTCGGAGAAGACCCCGCCAGATTTTGTCTTCACCGCGAAGGTCCCCCAGTTGATTACACATGAAAAAGTGTTGGTGGATTGCGATTCTGAATTCGAAGAGTTCGTAAAAACAATGGACATCCTCGGTCCAAAGCTAGGTCCAATGGTGTTTCAGTTTCCGTTGTTCAACCGCTGGAAATTCCCGAAGCAAGACAGTTTTCTCGCTGTGCTCATTCCTTTCCTGAAGAAGCTCCCTACCGACCATAAATTTGTAATCGAGATTCGAAACAAGACCTGGCTCGATGGAAGATTCGCGGACGTGCTCCGGGAGCACAACGTCGCCCTGGCATTGACTGACACATCATTTGTACCCCGTCCTTGGGAGATGAAGGAGAAGTTTGACCCGACTACGGCGGACTTTGCCTATGTTCGCTGGCTTGGAGACCGCAAGGGGATTGAGAAGCAGACCATGAGGTGGGACAAGACCGTCATCGACCGCACTGGCGATTTGAAGAATTGGGTCGATCTCCTTAAGGAGATGGTAAACAACAAAAAGATTCGGAAACTATTTGCGTTCGCCAATAATCACTACGCAGGGCATGGGCCGGGGACGGTCAAACTGTTCATGGAATTGTGGGACAAGAAGCAATGAATCCCCCACGGCGATATTCTTACAACCCCAAATTGAGGCTGCTCGTATTGAACTTCGGCGCTGGAGTTGCATGGATAGCTGTGGCGACGCTTCTCTGCGCTTGCAGGCCCAATACGTTTAGTCTCTCCTTCGGCCTCGTTCCTATCTTGATTGGGTTGCTCTTGACTGTACGTCGGCTGGTATTCGAGCGGTATCTGGTATTGGATAGCGATGCCCTCATGCTTCCCACAGGCTTCCTTCGGGTTCGGGCTACCCGGATTCCGTACAAGGACATTGAGCGCGTATGGCAGATTCGCCTCCCTTGGATGCCTGTTCTTTGCGTCGGCACAAAACAGGGCAAGTTCGAGGTTCTCTCAGGAATGCTTCCAGAAACAGGCAGCTACGTTGCTGTCGGAGAGTTCTTGAACTTGCAAGCACAAGACGGCTCAAAAACCTGCTCATAGACTTGTAAGATGAGAAAAAGTAAGCCGGTTTCTCCCGATTTCCCTACCTATGGATCTCAACTTCCGAGTCCATCATGTCGATCAGCAAGTCGATTGTCCGCTTGAAGGACTACCACGATAGACGCCATCGCGACTGCTACGCATCTACGCCCACTGCCTAGTTGAGCGGACTAGATGATAGAATCACGCCAGTAATTCTTCTTATACTGAGGGAGTTGAACGGATGGCGTCAAAGACGAAAGCGCCGAAGACGAAGCCTGCCAAGAACTATAAGCATCCTGAATCTGAAAGCCCGATGCGGCCCGAGGTCGGGACGCAGGCGCAATTTAAGAAGAAGCTCCCTCCGAAAACCTACCGCTACGATTCTTCGGTCGCTCCTGCGCTCGATTGGGACGGGAAGAACCCGGTGAGGGAAAAAGGCGAGGCGCAACTCGCTGACGCGGAAGCCCAACTCAAGGAACTGCACCAAAAGCTAAGTCCCATACCCGAAGTCTGGAAAGAGGTCGCCGGACACGTCGGGAAGGCCCAGGAGTCCGTACGGAAATTGAAGGCGATGAGCACGCCATTCCTCAACTGGGCAGGCAAGGCTGAGCGGCTGTCGTTCGATGTGCCGACTCTGCCGCTCTTCATTCACGAGCGTCTCTCGACCAAAGCTATTCTTGAAACGCTCAAGGGGCACCGCTTCGACCGGAATCAGGCGACGATGTTCGACCTGTGGGGCGACCCGCAGCATTCGGTGACCGACCAAGTGCTCCGTGCTTACGAATATCAAGACAAGTGGGTCAACCGGATGATTCTCGGCGACTCACTCGTGGTGATGAACTCGCTTCTTCGCTATGAGGGTCTCGGCGGTCAGGTGCAAATGATTTTTCTCGACCCACCTTACGGTGTGAAATTTGGCTCAAACTTCCAACCTTTTGTGCGGAAGCGCGATGTTTCCCACGGTGACGATGAAGACATGACCCGTGAGCCTGAAATGGTGCAGGCTTACCGGGATACTTGGGAACTGGGAATACATTCGTACCTAACGTACCTTCGTGACCGCCTTCTGGTCGCACGAGACCTGCTGCACTCAACGGGCAGCATTTTTGTCCAGATAGGTGAAGAAAACCTGCATCTCGTCCGCACGTTGCTCGACGAGGTCTTTGGTGTTGACCACTCGATTGCTACGATTTGTTACAAGAAGCCCGGTCAGAGAGCCTCAGAATTCTTGCCGGTTCTGACTGACTTCATCCTCTGGTACGGCAAGGACATCACTCGAACCAAGTATCGCCAGCTTTATGTTCCCAAATCACTCGCGGGTGAAGGCGGGGATCATTACACTCAGGTCGAACTTGCCGACAAACAGGTCCGTCCCCTAGCTCTCGAAGAGAGAATTAACCCAAATGCGCTACCTGATGGGGCAAAGGTGTTTGAGACTACTTCGCTGACTTCGGCTGGCGCTCAGTCGGGGGACGGAAAGTTTGCATTTAATGGGAAGTCTTTTTTCCCGCCTGCGCATAAGCACTGGAGCGCCAGTTGGCCAGACGGTATGAATGCGCTGGCTAAGGCCAGTCGGATCATCGAAAGCGGTCGGACTCTCCGTTTCAAACGATATTTCGATGATTTCCCTTTGGTGTCGGTGGACAATCGTTGGAATGATGTCGGCGTCTACGGCGAAAACCTTTACGTCGTTCAAACCTCAACATCCGTTCTTTCGCGCTGTATCCAGATGACTACTGACCCCGGCGACCTTGTTCTCGATCCGACGTGCGGGAGCGGCACGACTGCCTACTGTGCAGAACAGTGGGGCCGACGATGGATAACGATTGATACGAGTCGAGTTCCATTGGCCTTGGCTCGCCAGCGTCTGTTGACTGCTACTTTCCCATGGTACGAACTGCAAGACGAATCACGTGGGCCGATAGCTGGATTCCTCTATAGAAGAAAACAAAATAGAAGGGGTGACGAAGTTGGGGGAATTGTTCCTCATATTACGCTGGAATCTTTGTCTAAGAACGAGACGCCTAAGGAAAGGGTGTTAGTTGATAGACCGGAAGAATCCGGCTCCATTACGCGAGTTACTGGTCCGTTCTGTTTCGAGGCCACGATTCCAACGCCACTCGACTTCGAGGAGCAGAGGGCCGAGTCTGCGGCATTCCAGAGAGAGTCAGAAGTTTCTTTCTGTGACCGGATGCTGGAGATACTCCGCAAGTCACCCATGTTGCGGCTCGAAGGAAACAAGACTGTCGGACTGAGAAACGTGCGACCTCCGGCAAGAACACTCTCGCTTTCCGCCGAAGCAATGGTGCCAAACGGAACAGAGAAGCCCGTGGCGTTTGTTTTCGGGCCAGAGAATGGCGCGGTCAGCGAGAAGTTAGTTTACGAAGCTGCCCGTGAGGCGCACGCCAAGAGCTACTCGCATCTTTACGTCATCGGTTTCGCCATCCAACCAAACGCACGGATGCTGATTGAGAAATCTGTCGAGGTCGTCGGAATTCCTGCAACCTACGTGCAGGCAACTCCCGACTTAATGATGGGCGACCTGCTCAAAAATATGCGCTCTAGCCAGATTTTCAGCGTTTGCGGACTACCGGAAATTGAGGTGCGAAAGGTGAAATCTAAAAACGGTGCGCCGAAGCAATATGAGGTCGAATTGCTCGGACTCGACGTGTTTGATCCCGTCGAGATGGTAAACCACAAAACCAGAGGTGACGACGTGCCTGCGTGGCTTTTGGACACGGACTACAATGACCTGTGTTTTCACGTGAGCCAAGCCTTTTTCCCACGCACGGGTGCGTGGGAAAGCCTAAAGAATGCGCTTCGTGGAGAATACGAAGAGAGTGTTTGGGACCATCTGGCAGGCGCGGTCAGCGCACCTTTCGAGCCGGGCGATCAACGCCAAATCGCGGTCAAGGTGATTGACGACCGTGGGAACGAATTACTGATTGTGAAGAGCTTACGCGAAGCAAGGACATAACTGTCGTGGAGATTCGTGTTGAGATTGCTAAGGGTGGCAACGCCACGGTCTTTGCCATAAGTGCTTGTGAGGACCTGCGCCACGACTACGACTATTTTATTCGGCAGGCTCGGAAATGTGATGAATACAAACCTAGCACTGTGTTCTTGCACAAGCGTTACCTGAGAGCCTCGTTGCTCACCCTTTTTGCCTACGCGGAAGCGGTCATCAACAACTGGTTGTTCCATTCCCTTGAGCGAAAAGGGCGCATCTCTGAGTTTAAGAAAGTACAACGCAAGTCTTTGGAAGAGAAATTCAACCTGCTGGACAAAGCTGCCGCGCAGGGTGGGAGCCGGGCTAGTCTCGCATCTGCCAAGCGCCTCCGAAATCTCGTTGTCCATCTAACGCCGGGTCGCGATGCGGAATTCTTTGACGGCCTAACCCTGACTACATTGAAGAAAGCAGAACAAGAACTCACGCTATGGCTGAGAAAGATGGAACCCGTGCTCCGCATGGAGCGCCACGCAAAGACCGCTAAGCTGGTTCGCAAATTTTCGAGAAAGATGGGGACGGTAACCGCAGATGTCTCCTCAAAATCAAAATAGGTGAATGGTGAGCAACTATCCCGAAGTTGGAGAGCCAATACAGAATTCGCCGTTCGAGGAGCCGACTCGCTATTGGTACATCCGCGAAGGCGAGCAGCCGCAGCTTATCGAAGGGCATCGCCGACCTTCGATTGTCTTCGCCCCCCGCGAACAAAAGAAACCGTGGTTAGTGGACGAGAAGCTCCTCAGAGTTTCGAAACAGTATCCGACTGGATTTGAACTCGCACTCGTAAACCTCATTAGAGAACGTGTGGCTGATTGGCAAAAGCAAGGCTATCCGGGCACCACCCGAACAACCCTCGAACTGATCCAGTGGTGGACACGAGAGGGGCGAGAGAAGCGGCTCTTCTTCGCACAGCTTGAGGCTGCAACCTCAGTCATCTTTCTAAAGGAAGCACGCACCGATTTCCTGCAAGGCATTTCTATCCCGAGAGACGAGCCGAGCAATGACCGGAAAGAGAAAGACGGATACTCCGGGTTTGAGCGGTGCGCGTGCAAGATGGCGACTGGCTCCGGTAAGACGACGGTGATGGGGATGGTTGCGGCGTGGAGCGTCCTGAATAAGCTGAATAACCGCAGCGATGCGCGGTTCTCCGACGCCGTGT
>Ga0137381_10003225_pt1 | contig 11554 bp, 6 predicted proteins | sample SagtaG_16_FD_104808 | JGI IMG/M metagenome (GOLD analysis project Ga0137381, IMG submission 104808) | Vadose zone soil microbial communities from Sagehorn Ranch, Mendocino, California, USA - Sage2_L_115_16 metaG | ecosystem: Environmental > Terrestrial > Soil > Vadose zone | place: USA... | reverse complement strand
GGGGTCCCAATCTCTCAGTCGAAACTTCTCGCCCTTCGTAACGCAAAAGGGTTCCGCCAAGCGCGAGGCTTCTTTGATGAGTTTGTCGTGTTTCATGGCTTCCGCAGTGTAGTACAGACGTGGCGGTCAGAACAGCGCGCCGAGCCCCCAGCCGAAAGCGGAGAAACGGTTGCGAGCGTGGAAGAGGGAATTGTCCGAGAGGAAAAAGAATCGGTTCATACGCAGGATATTTACAGCGTAATAGGCTCGAACGGGAACCTGAACGCCGGGCGCGGTCCAGCGAAGTTCGATTCCTGCGGAGCCGTGAAGCATGTCGTTGGTGGCGCCCAGAAGGACCGGCTTGGTGGGGCCCAGCCAGTGGGGAAGCAGCAAGCCGGAGCCCAGGTCGAAGAAGGCCGCGGCTTCCGTCCCGACCGCGAGAGGGAAGCGGTATTCGGCGTTGGCTGCGCTAACGAGATTTGCGCCCGAGGGCGAAGCGGAATAGATTGTTACGCCACTCGGTGCGCTCCTGGTCGTTACCGCCCACGGGCCTAGTTCCCCGGCACGAAGCCCGCGCACGAGTTCATCGCTTGAGAAGAGACGCGCATAAAAGGGCATGTCGCCGCGATAGCTGCCTGCGCCGCTGAAGGTCGTGCGAAAGGCCCACGCGCCAGCCGGGGCGAAAAACGGGTCGCGGAAAATGCGACCGTATTCGGCAGAGGAATGGACCATGTTCTGGCCACCGCCGAGCCATCCTCCGGAAGCGGAATTCGCGAAGAAGATGCGCTCACTTCCTGTGTCGCGGGACCAGCCGAAACCCAGCGAGCGGCCGGAAACCTTCGATCGAATGCTTCCGAGCGTCACCCCGGGAAGGTCGGCGGGAGAAGCGAGTGGATATTCAGTGGTTGTGCGCGAGAGAGTGTAGTTGAGGCCCAGGAAGTCGGTGTTGGTCAAGGGGTAGGTCCAGGATACATTGATCCCTTCGCTGCGGGAGGAGAAAAACGGTCCTTGCGCGCTGCTTGCGAACCGCGGGCGAATCACATTATTAAAAACCGAAAAAGCCAACGAGGCTCGCGTGCCAAAGATTCCTTCCTTTGCGAAGCTGAGCAGGATCTGAAGGCTCCTTGGGCCGCCATCAAGTTGCGCCGAAAGGAGTTCCTCGCGATTCAACAGGTCGAAGACGGTGTAGGCGACACCCAGCATGCTGCCGAATTGACCAGTGCTGCCTACCAGCGAGGCGCGCTGCTGGCCAATCTCTTCGAGGTGGATCGAGACGCGCGCGGTGTGAGTGGCTTCATCGAGCTGGACCCGAATATCTTCTTTGCGGATCGGCTTGAAGTATCCCGTCCTCGCTAAGCGCAAGAGACCGGTTTCGAGCGCGCGGTCTTCCATCGGGCGGCCTTCACGCAAGAGAATTCTGCGGCGCACGTAGTGGTCGCTGAATTTGTGCAGTCCAAGGAATTCGATGCGCTGCACGATGTACGGAGGTGCGTCGCTCATATCGAAGGCAACGCGTGCAGTGCGATTCTCAGGGTTGAGAGTTCGCATCGCGTCCACGGAACGGGAGGAAAGGGGATCGACCGCAGAACCCCTCGATTGAATACGCGCCATCCACAATCGGCGCAACTTGTCTATCTCCTGCTGGGAAAAGGCGCCGCCTACGTCCAGTTCAGGAACATTGAGGGGTGATCGGCCGCGCTCTTTCGCGGCTTGCTGAAGAGCATCGGTCGCTGCGATAGATTCGAAGCGATAAAAAGGTCCAGCTTCGACCGGGATGGAAACGGTTAGCCCCGCCAGCGTCAGCTCATGCGGCCAGGGAAGCCAGCGGCGCGATGATTCGACGGACCGGGCGACTTGCGCATTGCCGATTCGAGCTTCCGGAAATCCATGGTTTTGGTAGTACGTCAGGATACGCTGACGGTCTTCCTCAAACTCTTCGCGTGTAAATGCATTCTTGCCGCGCCACGAGGCGAGCGGTTTCCATGGCGCGATGCTGCGCATTTGCCCGCGCAATAATCTTGTGGAGACTTGAGGGTGACCATCAAAGCTCACACGGCGCACTCGCAACAAGGGGCCTTCGTTGATTTCGAATCGAACAGAAACCGTCGCGTTCTTGGCATCCTCTCGCCGGATTTGAACGCTTGCTTCCGGGTGACCCAGCCCATTCAGGCCGGAGCGAATTGCGAAGGCAATCCGTTGAAGCGCTGCTGGATCGGCCGGTTTTCCGATCCCGGGCATGAGTTTCTTCTCCTCGAGTATTTTTTCGATTTGCCGGCGAGAGAGCAGCCGGGAGCCAGAATACTCCACCTTGGAAACGAAAGGCAGCTCATCCAGATGAAAAATCAAAGTCATGCGTTTGGAGTTTTCAGACGATGGCGGAGATGACGCAGTTGAAGACGTTGCTTCCACTTGAATCAATTCGAACCACCCCAGCCGCGCGAGGGCTCGGACGTCTTTGTCAATCGTCGAGGGGTCGAATCGATCGCCCGGATGAGAAGCAATTTGAGCGGCGACCGCCTGGCGAGTGATACGGCGTAATCCCGTGAAACGAAGCTCGTCGAGGATGAGAGCTTCCTCTGTTTTCACAGACTCGCGAGGTGCAGCGGCTGGCAGGCCATAACGCTGTGGGAAGGTAGGAGTTGTGGCTAGCAGTAGCGTCCCGAAGTAAATCGCAGTCCTGAGACAAGTCACAACCATTTCTCCTTGCACCGAGGAGGATGAGTGAACGGATGACTGCGGTGGCCGCCGGGTTGTCTGCTAGGAAAAGCGCGGCGGTGCAAGAACAACAGTTATGAAACAACCCTGGACCGCAGCGCATCCAGCGACGCGATCCAGGGCGTTTGGCCTTAGATGAGTAGTGCGGCTCTAGTCCTGTTCGACAACCGTTCCAGTTTGGGGATCCAGAATGAGCCTGTGAGTGTGCGGTCCTCCCTCGCTGAAGTTGAACATGTTGTTTAGCGTGCCGGCGATCGCATCGGTCGAGCCACTGCCGATTCGGCCGAGGTTCCAATTGTCTTCGATGAAGCGGAGGATGGAAGACTGATCCGTGATGGTGTCATCGATGAAGTTCGAATTTGCCCATGGAGAAACCACGAGCAGGGGCAAGCGCGGGCCGAAGCCGCAGCGGCCATTCTGGGTTCCACCACTGACGTCATTCGCCTTCGGCGAGCCGCAACTACCCGGCCCCAGCAACTGGTCGTCCGACACCCTCGACTGGGTCACGATGGTACCCATCTGGTGGTCGTACCAACCGTCGGAATCATCCCAGGCGATGACCACCGCTGTGTCCTTCCACTCCTTCGATCGCATCAGGGCGTTGATGACGTTCACGACGAAGATTTGTTCGTCGATCGGGTCAGAATAGCCGGCATGACCATCCTGGTAAGCGCCGGCCTTCACGTAGCTCACGGCAGGCAGCCGGCCCTCGTTTAGAGCGGTATAGAAGTCGGCCAGGTCATATTGATGGTTTGCCCCGTCGCGCGATGTGCCGATGAGCAGTGGATCGCTTGGCCGTGTGTGGTGCATGTTTGTGGTTTGCGGGTAATACATGAACGGCTCGTGGTGCGGAATGTAGTCACCAGCGTTTACGACCGCGTCGTCGCCGGCGAGTCCGGTGTGATGCTGGCCGCATACAGCACGACCTTGAGCGTCCACACCCGTCGGCGCGAAGCCACCCTGGAACCAACCCCAAGGGATGCCCTCGGCATTCAGCAAGTCGCCCACGTTTTTACCCGACATCGCGATTTGGCTGACGTTTTGAAACTTGGGATTTGACGCCACGCAATCGTCAAGCAGCGGCCGCGGATCGCCAATGACGGCGCCTGTCGTCATCGTAGGGTCCGTTACGCCGCCTGCGACGTTAAAGGCCGGACTAGCTTCACTGCCATTGGGTCTTAGTGGCGCAAGTGTTCCAGGGAACGTATTCCCGGCAACCAAATTGAGAGCGCCAGGAGTGGATGGCCCAAAGGTTGTGCCCCAGGAGTTGTCGCTCATCGCGAAGAATTGAGCATAATTCCACATCGCGGTGACGGTGTTGCCGTCGTAGTAGCCCATGGCGCTGGCGGGCCCAAGCACTTTATCGTTGCAGCTTAGTTTCTCCACAAACTTGTCCATCAAGCCGCCGTCGGCGGCTCCCTGCTCGTCCCCATAGTTGTGGTCTTCATCGCAGGTCACCGGCACGCTTGGGGGGATTCGAAAAGGATTCGCTTTATTCGGGTTGTTGGAGAGCAGTCCGGAAGACAAGAGAGTGTTGGATTCCAGGGTGTTCTCCTTGGCGTGGAAGGGGGTCTCGCCCGGGAGGTTAAAGGCGTGAGGATAAGTGCCGAAATAATGGTCGAACGAAACGTTCTCCTGGAAGATCACGACAACGTGCTTGATGGGTGTCTTCGTCGAGGAACCGCCGTTGCCTTGTGCGGATGCTGCGTACACGGGCAAAAGCGTCATGACCGAAGCGGCCACAACCGCCATAGCTCTGGTAAGGAAGTGATGCATAGAAAGTCTCTCCTTGGAATTCTCAGTCTTGAACAACAAATGGAACCACAGCGGACGGACGCACTTACGGGGAGGTGCGGACTCGAAGGCGTCGCTGCCCGTTCTTCCGGCGCACAAAGTTCTAAGCCGACTTTGTTAGAGGTAGGTTAACGGCCCGTCAAAACTGATGGCGCAAACACCGAAGCTGTATAGAATCGGGGCGCACCCCGGGACCATGACCACACTCGCGCGCAAACTCCGCCTCGCCGATTACTTCGCACTCGCATTTGGCACGATGGTCGGCGCCGGATGGCTAGTCCTGATGGACGACTGGCTGGGACGCAGCGGGCCGCTCGGCGCGATTCTGGGTTTTGCCCTTGGGGGAGTGTTGTTGTTGCCCGTCGGCTACGTTTATGGCCAATGGGTGCAGCGGCTTCCGGACGCTGCTGGCGAGGCCGCCTACACTGCTGAGGTTTTTCCGCCGGTTGTTAGTTATTTCACCGGGTGGATGATGCTGCTAGCGTACTTCATCGTGTGCCCGTGGGAAGCGGTGGCCGTGGGGAAACTTGCGGCGTACATCTTTCCATCGCTGAATTCGCTCGAACTGTATCGAGTCGCGGGGCAGCCGGTTTTCCTGCCGCGTCTGGTGTTGGGCATCGGGCTTACGATTTTTCTTGCGGTGCTCAACTACCGGGGCATCCGTTGGAGCGCCAGTTTTCAGAACTGGACGACGGGGATCGTGCTCTTACTCTTCGTTCTCCTCTTGGGCATCAGCGCCGTTCGTGGCGCTCCTGCCAATTTTCATCCCGTGTTTCGCACGACGCCCTTCGTATCAATCCTGCTCACACTCCAGATCGTGCCGTATTTCATGACCGGATTTGAATCGGTGCCCAAGGTGGCGGAGGAAGCTCATCCGGGATTTCGGTCGACAGAATTTTTTCGCGCGATCATGATGGCACTTCTCGTGGGTGCGGGTTTTTACGTCCTCGCCGTTGCCGCGGTGGCCTACGTTGCGCGGTGGCAAGGATTGATCGGAAAACGATTCGCAACAGCGATCGCGTTTGAACAGGCGCTGGGAACGCAGTGGCCGGTCCGATTGGTTCTGATCATGGCCCTCTTCGGACTATTGCAATGTTTCAATGGCAATTTCGTAGCATCCAGCCGTTTGTTGTTCGCCTATGGCCGCCGTCGAACGATCCATCCGCGCTTTGGCGAAGTTCACGAAAAATTCCTGACACCGAGCGTCGCAATCCTCGGGATTACTGCAGGAACGCTGGCTGCTCTTCTTCTGGGCGATGCGCTCCTCGTTCCCGTCACTGAAGTGGGCTCGATGGCTTCGGCCTTAGGATGGTTCGCAGCCTGCCTCTCCTTCTGGATGGTGGAGAAGCGAGCATCGATGCGGATCGTGACCGGGCTGGGAATTGCCGTCTCTTTGTTGCTTTTCCTGATGAAAGTCTTGCCCGCATTCCCCGGGCACTTTTCGCCCCCTGAATGGATCGCCTTCGGCATGTGGGTCGGTCTCGGTTTTATCCTACGTGCCCGGAGTTAAGGCGCAATTCCGTTCTGGTAGCTTCAACAACGGCGAGGGAGAAATCATCTTCGAATGATAGCGGCGTGCGAGCCGGAGTGAACCCTCGTGTATACTTTTGAAGACGAGGTACTCTGCCACCGATGATTCCTTTTCTCCATCTTGGGCCGCTCATGATTCCCACCTTCGGCCTCATGGTGGCCACCGGCCTGTTGGTCGCCGCATACGTCCTGCAAGCGGATTATGACCGCCGCCGCGCCCAATTCGCAACGAGCGGCTACCAGAAGAGCGGCAAGCCCGGCCATCACGACGAAGGGTTTCTTATCATCGGCATCGCCGGGCTCTCGGGCCTGGTGGGAGCCCGCCTGTATCACGTTTTGGAGAGTCCCCGAGAGTTGATTGCCGATCCTTCCGTATTGATCAGCCGGTTTGGGTTCGCCTGGTTCGGCGGATTCCTTGGCGGTTTTGTAGCGCTCGTGTTTCTGGCGCGGCATTTTGGGATTCCGGCACTTGAATTCATGGACCTATGCTCGCCGGCGGCCGCGGTTGGTTACGCCATCGGGCGCATTGGCTGCTTGTTGTCGGGTGACGGTGATTACGGCGTGCCAACGACGCTGCCCTGGGGCATCAGTTTCCCCAACGGCGTGGTGCCCACGACGCAGCGCGTGCATCCGACGCCGCTCTATGAGTTTTTCACCTGGCTGGCGATCGCGGCGTTTCTGTGGCAAATGGGGAAGAAAGCAGTGAGTGGCGTCCGGCCCAACGGAGCAACCTTCGGCTGCTACCTCATCCTGACGGGTGTGGCCCGATTCCTGATTGAATTTATCCGTATCAACCCGCGATCGTTTTTCGGACTTTCGAATGCACAGACGGCGAGTCTGGTGTCGATTGTCGCAGGTACCGTCCTCCTTTGGGCTATCAAAAGTCGTCTGCCAGCCGGCAAGGAAGGAGATCGCATCACTGAGCGTGCGGGCTAGCGGAGGGAATTCTCCCAGGAACCATTTCGGATGAGCCGCCAAGAGCTTCCTTTCGAGGTGTTTTAGGCCATGCTCGTCATGAATCAATCTCAATTGATTCTAATTTTCTTCACTCCACAGCCTATGCTCCTTGACGGATACCGTCTGTCTAGGTAGAAAACGATACCAACGCCACGCCGGTGGTCAGGGACACGGCGTTCATTCATGGGCACACTCCTTGTGCCTCAGGGGGGAACGGAGGATTTATGACATTTTTTCGAAATATCGCTATTTTTCTATTCGCCTTCGGTGCCTTGAGCAGCGCGTCAGGGCAGTCTCAGGAGGGCCGCATCCTGGGCACTGTGTCCGACCAAAGTGGCGGCCTCGTCAAAGGCGCGCACGTGACTATCACCAATGTGGACACGGGAGTTACGAGAATACTTGAGACCAATGACGCGGGTGATTTCGTTGCACCCAGCCTGCCGCCGGGTCCGTACAAGGTGGTTGTCGAAGCGACGGGATTCAAGAAAGTAGAGCGCGGGGGTATCCGGCTCGAAGTGGCGAAAGATATTCGTCTGGATCTGACGATGCAGGCGGGCAGCGTAACGGAAACCGTCACCGTGACGGAACAGGTGCCGCTGGTCGAGACCACCAATGACACGCTTGGCGGGACGTTCGCCAACAAGTCCATCAATGATCTCCCGCTAAACGGCCGCGATTTCCAGAATCTGGTGGTCTTGAGACCGGGCGTGCAACGGAGCAGCGGTGGTGGGTTTCTCTCCATTAGTTCGAATGGCAATCGGCCAGAGGACAACAATTTCATCGTGGATGGCACGGACAACAACGACCCCTATTACGCCACGACGGTGATCAACGCGGAAGGCGTGCAAGGAACTCCCGGCAGCATTCTCCCCATCGATGCGATTCAAGAATTCAACGCGCAGGAAAACCCGCCAGCAGAGTACGGCTGGAAGCCAGGGGCAATCGTTAATCTCGGAATCAAGTCGGGCACGAATGATGTTCATGGGACGGCCTACCTATTCGAACGGAACAACGCCTTCGACGCGCGCAATTACTTTAACCCCGCACCTGATCCAATGCGGGCCTTGCGCCAACACCAGTTTGGCGGGAGCATTGGCGGACCGATTACCAAAAACAAGACTTTTATTTTTGGGGCGTACGAAGGGATTCGTGCGCTCGTGGCGAATTCAGAGACGCTGAACAGCCCTTCCACAGTCACCGCCGGAGGGGATTCGACCGTGAGTATCCCCGATGCAGTCGCTAGTGTGCAGGCCGCCTGTGCCTCGATCCCCAGCACCTGCGGCGTGAACGCGCTGAGCACCAAAGTAGCTGCCCTCTACCCGACTAACGCCGGTGGCACGAACCAATTGAACCTGGGATTTCCCAATCACAACCGGAACGACAATTTCATTATCAAGGGCGACCACCACATTAACGAACGCCACAGCTTGTCCGCGCGCTATTTCTTCGGCGACAGCCTGCAGATTGAGCGTGACATCCCTGTGTTGCGCGCGGGGTGGCAGTCCTCTTCGCAGCTCCGTGCCCAGGTTTTCGGCTTGAACTACACCTGGGTGCCGAATTCGAGCTGGGTGAACGAAGCGCGATTCGGTTACGACCGATTCTGGCAGGCCATCCTAACCGTGGATCACGCCGCGAATCCTGCGACCGTATATGGAATCAACACGGGCGTGACCGACCCTGTCAACTTTGGAATGCCGGAAATTGATGTGGACGGCTTCAACCCACTCGGCGGCAATCACGGCTGGCCTCTGCTGACCACTCCCAACCAGACCTATCAGGGACTGGACAACATTTCGTATACGCGCGGAAAGCACACCTTCCGGCTTGGCGGCGAATTTCGTCATGGGAGTAGTGACAACGTCCGCGATCGTTACGGGAAAGGGCGTGTCCGGTTTGCCGGCGGCGAGCTAACAATAGCCTGCGGCGGTTGTCTGGGTGTGGATGCGAGCGGAAATCCGATTCAGAGCACCTCCTTGGAAGACTTTATCGCCGGCCTGCCGCGCGGAACGAAAACCGGAAAGACTGGCGGCCGTATTTTTATAGGCAATTCCTCGCGTCATGTCTCGATTAACTCGTTCGGTGGCTTCGTTCAAGATGACTGGCGGGTGACGCCGCGGCTCACCGTCAACGCCGGCGTACGCTATGACCTGAATATGGTCATCAAGGAGAGCCAAGACCGGCTAGCCAATTTTGACCCCGCGAACGGCATCCAGCAGGTAGGACATGGGATTAGTGCGCCATACAACGGTGATCACAATAATTTTGCACCGCGTTTGGGAATCTCCTGGGATCCGTGGGGGCACGGCAAGACGGTGGTCCGTGCCGGTGGCGGCGTAACCTATGAGATTCCGCACCTCTCGCTGTTCCTGGGACAGAACGGAGTGGAAAACGCCTCTACGGCGGGACTGAACGTAATCCCAACGGCGCCCTCGACGGGGATTCCTGGCGCCAACGGAACAATCGCGGCTTCCGCCGTTAACCTAACTGGCGACTTATTGAACTGGTCGGTTGCCGGACCTGTCTTCCAGCCTGCGATCAATTGTGATCCAGCAACTGGGGGCACTCCATGCGACATCCTCGGCGTTTCGCGGAACCTGCGGACACCTTACGTGATCACCTGGAATTTGAACGTACAACAACAACTGACCCCCACCACGTCGCTGCAGGTGGGTTATGTCGCCAATCGTGGCGTGAAGCTCTACGGAGTCCGGGACATCAACCAAGTGAATTTTGCGAACGACGACGGGAGTGAACAGCTCGGCCGGCCCTTTACCGCGAACTGCCCTGTTGCGCAGGGCGGCTTGGGGCTTGGCGGACCGTGTTTCCCCTTCCTTGAATTCGTCAACTTCCTCGACAACGGGTACACATCCATATACCACGGGCTGCAAGCGACTGTGACACAGCGCGCATGGAAGGGATTGAATTTCGTTGCCGGGTACACGTGGGCGCACTCAATCGATGATGTATCACTTAATCGTGCCCAACAGCCGCAGGACAGCACGCGTCCTGGTTTGGAGCGCGCCAACTCCGACAGCGACCTCCGGCATCGCTTAACGTTGGCGCTGACTTACGAGGTACCTTCGAGAAAAGGCTACGGGCACTTGCTCGAAGGCTGGCAGGTCAACTCCATCGTGACCGTTCAGGGTGGCTTGCCGTGGAACCTCATCGACGGGAACATCAACGGAAGCGACAGCAGCGGAACTGGAGAATTCGCCGATCGCTGGAATATCACCGGCAGTCCAGCGAATTTTAAACCTTCCACGACTGGAATTCCGTTTGTAGATCCCAGTTTCTTCACGGTTGACGCAAATTCAGGGCATGTCATCGAGGGAACGAATGCCGCGTCGAATACTTGCTTTTCGATAACCGGGAGCCAGGGGGCGAAGGACCAGCTTGCCAGCCTGGGATGTTATGTGGCGGGATCCTCGGTCCTCACGCCGCCGGCGTTTGGCACATTTGGGAACATCGGCCGGAATCCCTTCCGCGGGCCGCGGCTGGACAATTTGGACTTCTCCGTTGTCAAGACGACCAATCTGAATGAGCGGGTAAGTGTGCAGTTGCGCGGGGAGTTCTTCAACATACTGAACCATCCGCACTTTGCGAATCCCAATACGCAGGGTCTTGTTGACCCGTCCGATCCCACTTCGTTTGGTTTCATCTTCAACACGCCTGATGTAGCGGCGGCGAACCCTGTAATAGGAACGGGCGGGCCGCGGAACATTCAACTTGGATTGAAGTTCCGATTCTAGTGGCCAGAATCATGCCGACAATGAAAGTAGGCCGGATCGCAAGATCCGGCCCGCTTTTTTCGGCGAGGGTTGAGTCCGAACCGATTCTTGTTGATTGCCTACGGCTCCTGCTTGTAAATCTTTCCTTCTTTCATCGCAAACTTTACGTTTTCCAGCAGACGAATGCCTTCGAGCGGATTGCCCGAAACCGCGATGATGTCAGCGTATCTTCCAGGCTGGAGGGAACCGAGGAGATTTGACTTACCGAGGAGATCGGCGGCGTTGCTAGTGGCGGACTGGGTGGCTTGCGTGGGCGTCATGCCGTACTTCACCATGTATGCAAACTGGCGGGCGTTGATGCCATGTGGGCAGACTCCTGCATCAGTTCCGAACGACATCTTCACGCCGGCGCGAACGGCTTTCGGGAGAGAATCTTGATGTGATCGGCGCCACGATGCGCAAGCTGACGGACTCTCTGCCGGACTTCCCAGGGACTGTTGGCCTCGCCGAAGTGAAGGTCCCAAGGAAGCTGAATGTCCGGCGCGAGCCCGGTCATGGCGCTCGCGCCCTCGCTGATGGTGATGTAGGCGCCGGCCACGAACATTTGCGGGCCGATCACGATACCTTTGGCGATCGCGTCGCGCACGGTGGTGAACCCGGCGAGAAGTGTGACGCGCGCGTTGGGAATGACGGCGTAAGCACTTTCGACCGCGGATTTTTGCAGCACAAGGAGCGGCTCGGCGTCGCCCAGATCGGCCAGGTAGGTGTGGCAATCGAGCAGTCCTGGCGGCACGGTCATTTTTGAAAGATCGATCACCGTTGCGCCTGCGGGAACGGACAAATTCTCGCCC
>Ga0137381_10003204_pt1 | contig 11582 bp, 13 predicted proteins | sample SagtaG_16_FD_104808 | JGI IMG/M metagenome (GOLD analysis project Ga0137381, IMG submission 104808) | Vadose zone soil microbial communities from Sagehorn Ranch, Mendocino, California, USA - Sage2_L_115_16 metaG | ecosystem: Environmental > Terrestrial > Soil > Vadose zone | place: USA... | reverse complement strand
TTGTTTTTTGCGGGACCTCAGCGGTGCGCGGTGATCCGATCGCCGGAAAGGTCCATCTGCAATTCTGCGATGGTTCCTTGAGGAGACAAACTGAATTGCACAAAGGTCGATCGCTGTTCTGCATGCAGCGGGTTTTGCCACCGCGCCCAAAACGTGTCGTGGTGCCAGTGTGTTAAGACAGAAATCTCTCCGCCGCCATATTGGAGCCGCAAGGTATCTGCTTCGAGCCACACTTTAACATCCAGTCCAAGCTTGTCGTGAAATAATCCAGCATATTGCGAAAGAGGAAGGGTTGGTGTTGTGCCCTTGAGCTGTGAGGCTTCAAACTTTCGCGTTGCCTCGATCTGTTGTTGTAGGCCTCGCGTCCACGACTCGTGATACTCTCCGCTGTAATCACGCGTTGGAATGCCGAGATAATGATCCATGATCCGTGACGCGATGGCACCATTTAGCGCCGGGCCGGCTTTCCATGAATTAACCAATACTACTACACCTATGTGCGAATCGGGCAGCAGCACCAGAAACGCAGTCTGGCCATCGCCAGCGCCCGAATGCCAAAGCATTCGATTGCCGCGATAGTCAAAAACCTGCCAACCCAAACCGTAAGCCGCGAAATACTTTATTTGTCGAGCAGTGCGAAATGCTTCGTTTGTTGGTATCACTATCTGCGGCGAGTGCATCTCGTTCATCGCCTCCGCGCTCAGAATGCGTTTGCTCTGAAACGTTCCATCGCCGAGCTGGAAGATCATCCAAGTCGCGAGGTCGGCCGCGCTGGACTGCACTGCTCCGGCCGGCGCCGTCACGTCGCGCGGCGTCCCTTCTCGTGGTGTCACGCGCTGAACGCCATTAACGAGCGCATGGCCCGACGCGATATTCCCCATTGCCGGCGCTAAGGCGAAGACGGCCGTCGTTCGCTTCATGCCAAGTGGAACAATGATTCGTTGCGCAATGAGGTTCTCCCAGGTTGTGCCGGCCGCTCTGGCAGCGGCTTCACCGGCAATCGTAAAGCCGATATTCGAGTAAACCGATTGGGTGCGAAAGGGAACTGCCATTTCCATGTTCTTGATCAGGCCAAGCAGTTGGGAACGATTCACATTTGTGAAGTACCAGGCGCTGTTCGTCGCCCGGACACCGGTGCGATGGCACAATAGATCACGCATCGTAATGTTGGCGGTGAGGTAGGGATCGGGAAACTCTATTGTCGGTATGTATCGCCTTACCGGATCGTCCCACGACATTTTCTTTTCGTCCACCAACGAGGCAATCGCCGCAACAGTGAACGATTTTGTCAACGACGCGACATCAAAAATCGTGTTCTCATCAATTGTTTCCGGTTTGCCCAACTCGCGCACACCATATCCCTTGACGACCACGACCTTGCCATCTTTCACCACGGCAATGGCGACGCCGGGAATTTCCCAGTCCCTGACTGTGGCCGCAACGTAGTCATCCAACTCTTGTGGAAAACTCTGAGGAGATTGTTGCGCCAAGGCGAAGTTGCTGAATATTACTGCGGCGCAAATGATCGCCGCCAAAACCGCGCGTTCGCAAAATAGGAATTTCCTTTGCGTCGCTCTCATAGTTAGTTACCTCCTCTTTGTTGCATGCCTTAATGTTTGCCGCTCAAACTTGAATAAGTCTTCACGCATTGCCATCGCCCTGACCTCTTAACCCATACATACGTGTCGGGTGATTTGGATTTGACCGACCCGAGAAATTGAGCTTTGCTGGGACCACCGACGAAAGTGAACTCCTCAGCCAGAAGACGATCGATAGTTATGGCATCGCCCTTAACATCCGCTTCGTCCCACATGTGCACGAGATTCTTTAACTCCTTTACAGCGCCCGGATCACCCATATCTTTTTGATCCTTTGTAGTGTCTCTCTTATGAAGCTTTCCTCCCTTGATCACGTACACGATTCTTGTTGTGTTGCTAATGTCCACACTCGGGTCAGCGCTCAAGACAACCAGGTCGGCAATCTTCCCGGGCGCAATCGTTCCGCAGGAGTCGGATATGCCAAGTATTTGCGCCCCGTTGCGTGTTGCCGCCGTGATCGCTTCCAGCGGCGTCAGTCCGGCTTTCGTGACCAGCAACTCCATCTCAGCATGTAGGTTCGGAAAGTCGCGTGTGTTTGGATCCTCCTGGACATCGGTACCAGCCACAATCGGGATTCTGCGTATGTGCGCGCGCGAGGTGAACATGTACGACCACTCGGCCATCTGTATGGGATCTTGAAATATTTTTCCCTTTTCGGTTTTTGCCAGGCGGGAGGTAACAAGCAAAGTCGGATCAAGGAAGGTTCCCTTCTCAAGCATCAGTCGCAATAGATCGCTGATTGCCTTCAATTCGACCCCAACAGAGTTGTAATCGAGCAGAATGTGACTGCCCTTATACTGTTGCGGGACCTCATTCATACCTTCCGCGACTATGAGATTGCTGTGCGAAATGACGTTAACGCCTGCGCCCACAGCGTCGGTTGGCCTGCCAGGATAAATCGCCGCGTGACTCCAGACTTTGAGACCTTGTTTGTGGGCTTCGGCCGTAATTCTGTTGACGATGTCAGGAGTTAGATCGGTATAGATCTTGATTCCAGTGGCGCCGGTCGCTTTGGCTTCGCTGACGGCCTTTGTGATATCAGTCTCAGGCGTGATGGCTCTCGCCCAGGGCGCCTCGCCCCGAGCTCGCCCACGTGAAATTTGATCAACGCGTTGGTCGCCAAGCAGGTGTGTCGGGCCGGCCATCAAGGCGGAGAAATAAACTCGCGGGCATTGCACGGATCCGTCGGCCGCAGTCCTGGCCAGTTCCGCCAAAGCAATTGCATCGCCGGCCATGTCACGCACCGTGGTGATACCTCCGAGAAACGCAAAGCGGTGCAAAGCATCTTCCGTTTCTTTGTTGCGCATGCCGAGCATGAAGTGGTAGTGCGAATCAATTAAGCCGGGAATCAAATAATGCCCGCGCAGATTCATCACCGTTGCGCCCGCAGGAAGTTGTTTCTTCCCGATGGCAAACATATCCGCAATGCGCTCGCCGGAGATGACCACGGCCATGTTAGGCATGGGTCGCCCGCCATTTCCATCGATCACTGTTACGTTTGTAAGTACAAGTATGTCGTTCGCCCTTGTCACCGGATAGGCAAGGACCACTGATGCCAGTAGGAACGTGGTAAGACCAGCGACACATAACAGCCACAGGTTAGAACGCTTCATCATGCTTAGGCCTCCTCAATAAAAAGAAAATGCGATGGCAAGCAAAAATGCGAAGCGAGGAAAGTCGGCGAGTGCGGACACCCCCCAAGGGCTTCCCCCGTTACCCTCAAATTGGCTAATGCCTTTCTGGGATTTCGAATGATTGATTTCATGTCAGACCTGAGAATAGATAGCCTTAGGAATACTTATCCCAAATCGGACCAGACGGAGTCTAGGCTGTGCGGCCAACCAGTGTATTGAACAATCGAAACTTTCTGGAACAGGATTAGCTTCGCGAAAAGGCCTGACGGTATTCACCAGGAGTCATATGCATAAAGCGTTTGAAGGTTCTGGAAAAGTGACTCTGGTCGGAAAACCCGGCGGCCGAAGCGATCGCGGCCAGTGAAATATTGGACGAACAAAGCTCGCGGCAGGCGTGCTCGATGCGGAGCTGGCGAATGTACTCTCCGATGGTACAACGACAAAACCGGCGGAATCCGCGGGCCAGATAAACCGGATTTACGCCGACTGAAGTTGCGAGGTGAGCAAGAGTCAAGGTTTCCGAGAATTGTTCGTGAAGAAGGTCCAGGGCTTGCAACAACCAGCGGGGCGGCTTGCAGTCAGATACTTTGACCTGACTACGTGAAACTTCTGCGAGCATTTCGAGCCCGAGCCCTTCGATGGCAAGAAGTGAAGCGTCGTCCATCTGACGAAATTCTTTATAGAGGTTCATCAAGAGCCGGCTCAACCACCCTCCACGAGAGTGCACCGAGTTATCAAGGAACAGAGAATATTCGCGGGTCCGGTCCAGCCATTGAGGTGCAACCTCTACGCTGAAGGCACGCACCTCTGCTGAAGAGATTTCCAGCGAGTGAGTTTCATTTGGGGGCAGGAACTGTACCGTGAGTGGTCGATACTCCCGCACCTCACGGCCATAGACTTCGGCACAGCGTCCCTTGAGGGCGATGCAAAAAACAGCTTGCTCATGTGAGTGTCTGGGAACTTTCGTATTTGCGTAATACAAGCCCTCCATCATTTGAAAGCCCGATACGTTCCTTGTTTTTATGACGCTGCTCGGAAAGACGGACTGTGTAAGGTAGGTCTCCATAAGCAATACTCCTCAAAACGATTCCTTGAAATCATATCGAACAGGAGAAAGAGGCTCCCGGCTGCGGTCCAACGATTTATCGATCATCATGGCTCGTCCAACTTGCAGATGCCCCTGCTGAAACAGCGTGCCCTTTACGGATTTGAGAAAGCACGCCGCCAGATCAGAATTGGAGCAGCCAACAGCGTACCAAAGAACAGGAATATCAGGACGCTCGGCTTCGTCGGAACTCTTAGGAAGCCTGCAACGCCCAGGATACTCACGAAAATCCCGATTGCTGTGACTACACGGCCAGCCTGGCGGCTTCCGGTGCGTAGTCCGGGCAGCACAAGGAGCACGAGGAGCCCAAGCAAACTCATCAATAGGCCTGAGAACGCCGCATTAAGCAAGACAGGCTCGCCAAAGCGAGCAGCGATTTCGCCTCGCGCGAGCGCCCGCCGCAACCCTGAGACGTTGACGATGCTGTGGAGGATTCCGATCAGCAGCAGAAACAAAGCGGCGGGGATCGCGCAGAAGTTCGTAACAGATCTTGGACTCATGGTCTCTCCTCAGCCGACGAGTTAAGTGCTGCCCTCCCCAAACTCCATCTTGTCCGCCGAACGAGTCAGTTGACCGGACAGCCTGTGTGAAAACTCTGGCTGGCCCAATTGCCTAACAGCATCAACGTTCTTTCAGCTCCAGGGCGGTGTTTCCAACAGAGAATCGTTGATCGGTTTCAATCGCGGGACCGATCGCAATCAAGTCATGCTCTTTCCCGAATCGGTCGAGGATTATATCACCGAAGATAATCCGGTGCGGTTCACCGATGCGTTCCTGCCTTTGAGATTTTCTTTTGTTCTTGCGATCATCGCTCATCGCTCTCCCGCCTTTTTCGCAGGGAAAACGGCCGCCTAACGTCAGAGTTGACCAGGCGGGCCGATGATAAAGTAAGTCAGTACGGGGAGCGGTAGCGACCCGGATAACAAGTTGCGAAAGGTTGTTAGAGATCGCCGAGCCAAAGAAGAGGAAGAAGTTTTAGGTTGTTTTGTTGTTCAATTCCTGATAAGAAGCAATTGATTTTCTACTACGCATCCTTCCCCTTAGGTGAAAGGAGATTTTCATGGACAAGATTCGCTTAGGGTTCATCAACTTTCTTGCGGCCGTAGTCCTTTTCCTCTGCTGTAGTTCGTTTGCCCAGGGACAGGCGGATAGAGTTTTTATTTCAGGCGTGGGCGATGATGCCTCTGCTTGCAGCCGCACTGCGCCTTGCAGGACATTTGCCGGGACTCTTTCCAAGGTCGCTGCCAGAGGTGAGATTGATGTACTTGATTCCGGTGGCTTTGGAGTCGTTACCATCAGTAAGTCAGTGACGATTGACGCGACCGGCGTTTTCGCGGGGGCGCACACCATAATTGGTAATGTGATTAATATCGTTGCCGGAGCAAGCGATGTAGTAGTGTTGCGCAATCTCTCAATTAACGGGCTGGGAAAGGCGGACAACGGGATCAAGTTTACCAGCGGCAAGGCGCTTTATTTGGAGGACTGCCTCATAAAAAATTTCCGCAATTATGGCATTGATTTTGAGCCTTCAGTTGGGAGCACGCTGGTTATCCGGGATTCGATCATCATAAACAATGGTACGGAGACCACCAGCGTTTTGGGTACCGTGCGCGGTAGCGGCGGAGCAGTGTTGGTTAAGTCTGCATCGGGGACGGCCTTTGCCGCTATTGATAATACCCAAATGGCCGGCAATTTCCTCGGTATCAACGCCAGAGACAACAGCAAGATCACAGTCAGCAACAGCACTATTGCGAGGAATATTTCGATCGGGCTGCTGGCCTTCACGGACTCGAACGCTCCGGCAGAAATGAACGTCGAACATTCTGTGGTAACGCTCAATTTGGTTGGGATTCAATCAGGCGGCTGTTCGGATGTTCAAGCAAGAGGTGCGACTACGGTGCGTATCTCGGCGGTAAATGTCACCAGCAACATTGCCACCGGTCTGCTAAGCGGATGTGCCGTTCCCGGAGGCGGCGGCCCGGCAGCAATTATTTCGGCCAGAAACAATACGATAATGGGTAATAATCCAGACGGAGCACCGACTTCAACATCCCCACAGCAGTAATGAGTTGTTCGGTTGCGGCCTTCAGCAGTTTAAGTTTCTTCTTGCAGCCTTGGCTCAGTTTCCAGCTCTGGATACTTGCCTCTAATATTCCGATAAAAATCCCGGATTTTGTTCATGTCTTCCTTAACATTCCCGCTGGGTATCACAAACATACCCAAGCCACATAACTTTCTCTCGTAGTCGAGATAACCGAGACCTATCGGCACTCCACTCTGAGACGCAATATGATAAAAGCCCGACTTCCAAAGGGCCACTTTACCTCTGGTTCCTTCCGGCGGAATAGCCAGAACCAGATAATCGCTGCTTTTAAATTTTTCCGCCGTCTGGATAACCAGGGACTGGGGTGCTCGTCTATCTACCGGAATGCCACCCAGTCTGCGCATAAGCCATCCCCAAGGGAAAATGAACAGCGTGTGTTTGCCAAACCAGGAGATACGGAAACGCATTGCATAGGCTGTGGCCAACATAAATGGTAAATCCCAGTTGGATGTATGAGGCGCCGCTATAAAAACAAATTTGCTGTAGCTGGGAGCTTCTCCATAAATCTTCCAACCAAAAAGCTTGAGCCATAATCTTCCTATACAGTATGAAAGCAGTGTGCCCTTCCTTCTCAAGCCGCCTTCCTGTTTTTTCTCAGACATAACTTTGGTAAAGGACGAATGAGTTATGCTGGGCGTGGCTTAAGGACAGTTCTTGATTTTTGAGGGTCGCTCGTTGTAGATCGGCTCAAAGGCGCGGGTAGTGTACTCAGTCACGCTCGGCATGATTTCGGGCAGCACTCGCGCGTGTGCCGCGCCGAACATCAGAGGAGCGATGGGATCATCCACACAAGTTGCGCCTTGATCGGGTCGCTACCGCTCGCCGTTCTGCAACAGCGATGCGCGCAAATGCCCGGCATCACCCGCCCACATTCAACCTACATGAGAGGCTTCGTGGCGGCGGGTTGGCGGCATGCCGTTTCTAGACAGCTTGTCCGTAGTAATTAAAGTCAATGTGCATTTAACAGGCTCTCATAGTAATCTTTGGTTCTCTTTAACCAAGCGCGTAAATCGTCACTGCCTCCCGTATGCTCACCTTCTTCATAAGCCTTAAGCTTACTTATTAACCCATACTTCCCTACAGCCATCTCATCTTTAATTCCTTGTACGACAGACTCCAACTGGTCATTCGGAATGGGGTAATGTCTGCTTATATCTTCCACTGTGGTGGCATCTCCATCTACACTTAACGAATAGATCTCCTCCTTAAGAATCTCTAAAGGCGTTGCCGAACCCTGGCCATCAGATCCTAAAGCCTTCTCTAATAGCGCATTCACTCTCTCCAGCTGTAGCTTGCGGCCTCGACGTCGTGCCTCAATTGTGGCGGCAGAAACGGAATCGCCCTCGTAGGTACCGTCATCGAAAAGCGCGGCTTTAATCAACCCCTTGGGTTGTACTGGATCAGGCACGAACTCCTCGTCCGTTATTCGGCCGACGGTTTGCGCCGAAATATTAGTCTTGGATATGGCTCCGGCAGCGATCAGCGGTTTATCCAACACACCCCACTCCTGGTTTATTCCACCCGTGGGCATGACGATCTCTAAGGCGATGATATTTTTCGTGGCGATATTTTGCAGCGAGAGCAGATACTGATCTGCTGATTCTCCTTTCTCTAAGCCAACCACCTCCAGGCTTTTCAAATTGTTTTCTACTTCCGGTAACGCAGGAAGTGGGGGGATCTTGACGGGCGGTCTGATTTTGGTCCGAATCACCTTGAGGGCGAACGGCAGGAAGCCGTACGGGACCACCTCACGGATTATGATCTTCTGATCCGGGCGGATTAAGTAAGTGGCAACAGCCACTTCTTTAAAACTTTCTAACCCGACACGCAGGTCTACTCTGACGGCGTCGCCCTCCTTAAGGATTTTGATTGGAATAGACAAGCCTTTGTGATTGTTGTCAGCGGGTCTCAAAGGAGTGCGGGGGACATCACCGCTCCAAGTTGTTTCAAATATGCCGTCCTGCAAGACAGGCAGGGTCAGCGGAGAGAGGTCAGGACTGGTTATCTCCACAACAAGTCCTGAGGGCCCTGAGGAGTCAACCTGAGATTGTTCAGCCGAGATATTAGAACCCGATAGGAAAACAAATAGGACGCCCAGATAGAACCGTAGCATCGGAGATTGATTCATATTTAGTCTCCAAATTCATTCCTCGCGACGACCGGATATTCGCGGGGCTCGATGTGGACAAGCATAGCATCGCAGTGACTTTTTGCAATAACGAAACGTGGCTGCAACAATCGTTTCAGAACCGCGAGCGGTAGCGACCGGATCATCGAGTGAGCTCTGAAACGAAATCTTGCTTTGGTCTTGTAGTCTAATCAAAGGTGAGTGGCGGGATCCGGTCGCTACCGCTCGCGGTTCTGAAACAGTTGTTATGCGTCTGCCCCGGATATGAGGTAGCGACTGGATCGTATGAGAGACTCCGCGACGTGGCGTCGGGTGCCTTCTTGTTTTATGTGGCGCTTACGAACATCACGAGAATCATCAAAAGAAGCGGAAGACCAAACGCGAACAACCCAACAGCAATAACAACGATCTGTTGGGCATGCGATTCAAGAGAGTTGCCTCACGTGTTTGAACCGCGAAACTATGAAAGCCGCAGCTATGGCAAGCGCGAGATACGCAAACAATAAGAAGACCTCTGCTCCCGCTGGGTGATCACGGATGAATCCATAAACAGTGAACGGCAGAAAAGTAACGCCGCCGAGCCACCAACGAGATCGTTGCACGAGCAAGCCGACACAGACGCCGACCATTATAGCGATGCCGGGAATAACGACGAACGTCTGAACAATCATCAGACGTACGAGCGCATCTTTATTATCGCTATGTTCAACGTTGCCGATGATTAGAAACCATGCCAGCCGCGACCCCGCGAGGGCGAAAACATAACTAAGAAGCGCACCAGTGACAACGACGGTTAGATTTCGCAGCATAGCAGACTGCCTCGATATCATTCGAGCCATTCCCAACTTCAGAGTTCAGGTGGCCGCGCGAGTCGCGACTACCTGGGAGAATAGAGACCTGTTGAGGGACGAGCAATGCGGCGCACCTGCGACGATCTGTTTGGCAAGTCCTCCGAAGGGAACGAGTTTGAACTCAAGCTGTCTCTCTCAGTCAAAATCGCCTCCTATCGGATGTTCTTGTTGCCTCGACAACTTGACGAACGGAATCAATCACAAGCTGAGGTTGATCCCTTTGAATATAGTGGCCGCTCTTTTCAGCGATGATGTGTTTAGTTCTGGAAGAAAGACGAGCGAGAGCCTCCTGCATCTCGAGCCGGAGTGCTTCACCCTTGGCGGCCATTGACGGAATACCGTAATCACCTGGAGAAACGACTCCATGAGTCAGCACCACAAGTGGAATATCGCTGTGCCAGTGTGCTGCTCTTACTTGTCCCTCACTGACAGCCAGTCGCGCCAACTGAGCTCTATCAGCGCCAGTCAACTGCTGCTTGATTTCGGGCGGCATCATTGCGACCCAGCGATCCATCTCATCTTCGTGCACCGAATCAACCAGCACCATACCCACGACCTCGTGCGGGAACTGACTCGCATAGAGACGTACGTTCATGCCGCCAAATGAGTGACCGACCAGAACCAGGGGTGGGACAACGTGCGCATTGACTAGCAAAGTATGCAGATCTTTGACCACTTCCTGGCTCGGATATGAAGGATTAGGTTGGCGTTCACTTTTGCCTAAGCCAGCGCGATCATAAACACAAACACGGGTGAATTTGGCTATTTCAGGTTGAACTTTGTTCCAGGTCGCGGATGAGTCATAACCTCCGGCGTCCATTACGACCGTCGGGCTACCCTTGTCAGGATTGCCAGCACAGTTGATGTGCAGACGGTAGCCACCTACATCTATCATCTCATCAAGATCTGGAGACTTGTTTTCACCGGTTCTGGTGTGGCCCCATTGAAAGCAAGCAGAGACAGTAAGAATCAAGCCAAGAAAAATTGTCATTGGTATTTCGTGCTTACTCACTACTAGATCTACTGCCGAACGTCTTGAGTTGACGCGGCGCGAATCAAAGCACTCTTCGCCGCGCCAAGTTAGTTGCGAGAGGCGGTCCCGCCGCTCGCGTCCAACAAGTTGTCGCATCTCATTTCCAATCAACCTTAATTAGCGGGGTTCGGATTGTTCCATACCAGCGCTTCCAGTCATTGAAAGAGGGTTTGATTGGTTCGTTGGTTACGGTCGCACGGAGAAACACTTTTCCCTTTTCAGCGTCCTCCAAGACCCAGGCTCCACTATCGGTCGATACCATCGCTGCGGCGTTACGGGGAATGCCCCAGTTATTATTTTCAAGGCTAAGAGTAATTGAGCTGTGCCACGGTAAGATTACAGTATCCAGTTCGGGTGGGGCCCCACTGCGAGGCATTATCCAGCCAGAGCGAATTGGTTCACCTTTCGCGTTCACAAGTTCGATCTTTAAGTGGTTGCGATCGCAGTTTATTTCAATTTGGTTAACAAGTTCTCTGACGTTGCGCAGTTCCAAATAGGGAACAAGCCAACGCGTTCCGTTGTGTTCCTTCTTTTGGACCAGGGTTAGTCGCGATTGAATTCCATTCACAGTCGACGCCCAGCCATCATCTGTTGAAATGGAAAGGGCTATTCCCGTACCGATCATGATGAGCAATAAGCACGTTATGGTAAGCAGACGTGATTTCATGAGACTAGAGTGTTAGCGACCGAACGAACGTCAGAGTATCGACCGGGCGCGGCGATTACATTCAACCTTCGTTAAGTTAAGAAGACCCGACGCCTCGGGCTCCGGTCCCAACGACGGGTTCGGCGGCGTACCTGCGCAACGGCGCTGATGCGCTTCAGTATGTCCTACCCGCTCAAGGTCACGACCTGACCGACACGAAGCTCGCCTGCCCTGACCACCGTGCCGTATACGCCGGCGTAATTCCGGTTTCTACGAACAATGGTCTTCATCACTTCCGAATCCTTCTCGGCTGTGTCTGGATCAAAATTAACCATCACACATCGCTCATCCTTCATAGTAACCCTGACGGCTGCCCCGCTGTTCCCTTCGCCAAACATCAATGTCCGGCCCACCCATCTGTCTTCCTCAAACGGCTCAGCGCTATCTGTTTCGATCACAACGTTTGGTCGAAATCTGCGAAGG
>Ga0137381_10003202_pt1 | contig 11583 bp, 10 predicted proteins | sample SagtaG_16_FD_104808 | JGI IMG/M metagenome (GOLD analysis project Ga0137381, IMG submission 104808) | Vadose zone soil microbial communities from Sagehorn Ranch, Mendocino, California, USA - Sage2_L_115_16 metaG | ecosystem: Environmental > Terrestrial > Soil > Vadose zone | place: USA... | reverse complement strand
TCGACTCTGGGACTACGCAGCCGACAATCGGTTGGGGAAGTTATCTGGCCTCGTACTACCATTTCAATGGCACGATCGATGAGGTCCTTGTCTACGCCCGCGCCCTCACTGCCGCGGAGATTGCCGCACTCGCATTCGGCTAGACCCACCAACTTGAGGACTCGTCTGCGACCCGCCCGGCATGAGACACACTCACCATCGGGAGGATCAAAATCAATGGGTGCAACGGGCCTCAGGGGAAGTGGTGCTGTCTAGCTCAACGCGACTGACGTCCGGCGCGCTAAGTTACGAGCACGAATAGGTGGAGTTCCCTGTAGATGGACGGGTCGCCACCCGCAAATAGGAGGAACTGGACCTTCCAGGTGCCCGTCGCGTTGATTGCAAACGTGTAGGGCTGGACCCAGCTCTGGCCGTCGGGTAGCGTGACGTTAAACCAAGACCACATGGTGCGGTTCATCTCGACAGTTTCATTGGCTCCTTCGGTCGCGTTGTAAACTATACCTACCCCAACGAGGTCAACGCGGACGGCATAGTTCTCGCTCGCCGCCTCGTGACTTGTGATGCCCATGATAACGCTACCCGGCTGCAGGGCCCTAAGCCGCGTCGGATAGTTGCTCGCACTCCCATCAGGGCCAAGAATGTAGAACTCGGTATAACGCTCGCCTGGGTGGAGACTTAGAAGGAAGTAAGTGATGGCGCCCCCGGCGACGACCAAGCTTGCCGCGATGGCGATCGCCACGCCTTTGTCCGGGAAGCTCAATCTCGTCCATCGTCCTCGAAAGGATCCGAGGGTAACCGAAATTCGTTCAGTTGCGGGGAGACGGAGTCTACGCCACCATGCTACGAGGCTCACTACGAGGGTGAAGGAGACTATCGTTGCAACGACTGGCAGGAAGCGAATTCCGAACGGGGTGAAATTCAGCAAGAGAACAAGGAGGGGCACTACGGCAGCGCTCAGTCCTATGCTCAAGGCTAGTCGCTCGATCCAGTCGGCGTCAGCCTGGCGAGGCAGGAGCGCCGCCACAAGAACGTAACCAGGCACAAGGAGAACGAGCAGCAGAGAGAGGTAATTGCCCTCCTCCAAGTACAGCAAGATTGCTGTCGTCACAAGCGTGTACCCAATGCAAATGAACAGATCCCAAGGTCTTTCTTGGAAGCGCAGTTGCGGGCACCTCGTTTTCGGTGCAAGCTCTTACGTCCTTTAACGATTTTCTTCCAATGTGTTGAGGCGCTATCGGGACGCGGTTTCGCGGCTGGGACTAAACGTCCTCCGAGTTGACTAAGGTTGATCGACACGTGCTCGTCCCTAGTGTTAGGTGAGAAGGTGCTCAACCTGTTTCAACAGGACCGGCTAACTCATGTCTTACGGCGGTGAGTGGTCTGCGTGTACCAGTCGACGTACTTCTTTAACCCCTCGTCAAAGGATGTATGGGGCTCCCATCCAAGATCCGCCTTTATGCGGTCGTTCGGGACGATTTTCGACCTGTAGTCCCCGGGTCTAGCATCCACAAACTTGATTTCAGTTGGTCCGAGGAGAGCGTTGACTTTGTCCGCTATTCCTATGATGCTCACCTCTTCTGGGCCGTCGACGTTGTAGATCTTGTTCTCGGCCATATCCATTAGTGAGTGGACGTTAGCCTCTGCCAAGTCTTCAACATAGATGAAACGCCGTTTTTGTCTTCCATCACCATGAATTACGAGAGGTTGGTGGTTGACCGCTCGTCTCACAAATTCCGCCACTGCCGTTCCTGATCTGGCGCGTGGTCCGAACGGGACGCCGTAACGCAAGATCGTGTACTTGAGCCCGTAGAGCTTCGCGTACGAGCATGTCAGCATTTCAGAAGCAATTTTGGTCGCCGTATAGACATGGTCCACTCGGTCGACTCTGAGAGGGGTATCCTCTGGGCATGTCTCGGCCTCGGAGGACGAGTAGACCCACACCGTGCTCGCAAGAATTAGGCGAGGGATGTCATGGCGCCTTACCGCCTCGAGCACGTTCGCGGTGCCGGTGACATTCACTGCAACCGCCTCCGTGGGGCTCTTGAAAACGTCACCGACGTTTGCCATTGCAGCGAGCATGTAGACGGAATCGAACTCGCCGGCCAAGGCAATTATCGTTTTCGACTGATCGAGGATGTCTACGTATATGTGCCGAACACTTGACTGACGGGGAGGCATGATGTCGAAGTCTGTGACAGAATTACCGTCTGCTAGGAGCCGATCGAGGATGTGGGAACCGATGAATCCTGAACCACCAACTACACCGACGTTCATGTCAAGGCCTTCATCAAGGAATCCACCACATATCCGGCTTCCGCCTCGGTCATGTCGGAATAAACCGGAAGGCAAACGTGATGGGCACACAAGTCCTCAGCTACCTCGAGCTTGCCCTGGGTGGCGATCTTGAGTTTCTGGAACACGGGTTGCAGGTGACAAGGAATCTCGTAAACCTCGCCGCTGAGGGAGACGTTGTAGTCATGCTTCAGACGGGTTTTTAGCTCAGCTCTCGAAACACCCTTCTCCAGGATTAATACGAATTTGTAGAAGTTGGGGCGGCTTCTCGGAGGTGGCTCCAGGAGGAAAATCTTTGAGGTGTTTTCCAGGCCTCGGTTGTAGACTTCGGCGATCTTCCGCCGCACAGAGACAAATTGAGCCAGACGGCGGAGTTGATGAACTCCCAAGACCGCGCTAATTTCAGGGATCCGCCAGTTGTACCCAAGATCAACATGGTAGTTCGTACTAAACTCGGCTTTTCCCTGGTCACGGAGGATCTTCGCTTTCGTCGCGAGTTCAGAGTCATTGGTTGTAATCATGCCGCCTTCTCCGCTGGTCATGACTTTGGTCGGGTAGAACGATGATGCGCCCGCAAGACCAAAGGTTCCCGCAAACTTTCCGTCCAGCGTACTGCCCTGGGCGTGCGCCGCATCCTCTACGAGCGGGACGTGATTGTGATCGCAAATCTCGCGCAGCCTGACGATGTCAGGATGAACGTATCCGCCGATGTGGACGACGACGACGGCGCCGGTATTCTTGTCTAGGGCCTCCTGTACAGCGTCCACGTCCAACATTAGATGGCTGGAACTGTCTAGGAATACCACCTGACCGCCAGCATGCAGGGCTGCTGCGGGCGTGGCAAAGAAGGTGTTCGTGGGCAATAGGACCTTCTTCCCAGCCACGCCAATAGTCCTTAGAATAATTTCAAGCGCGCTGGTTCCGCTGTTAACCGCCACTGCGTGCCTTGTTCCGACTGCTTCGGCGTAGTTGCGCTCGAACTCTTCTGTGAAGGGTCCCAGTGTCAGACGACCTGAGCGGAGAACTGTGTCCAAGTCCGAGAGGATTTTGGATCTGTCTTCTTCCGGGATGGTCACCCGAGCCGCAGGTATTTTCATGGTTTTGCCTCGAGTTCAGTATTAGGTTCCGCTTCAATTAAGAAAAGGTGAGTCAAATTCGGGAAACATGTGTCGAGCCTCTCAAAGCGCACGGCGACTCCTCTGGTCAGGATAGGGACTCTGAATTCCGAAAAGAGCGAGATTGGGGTGAGAAAACCGACACCTGTTGCAAACGCGAGTTGGTACCCCGCGTTCTTCACGATTTTGGTCAAGTCCCGGGCAGTATAGTTCACAATAAACGGTGCCTGAAACCGTCTCAGTCTAACCCACACGCCGTGGAGCGACCTGCTGTTAGAGACGTTCATGATAACTCGGCCAATATTCGGCCTAAGTGCTTCGAGCAGTCGCGCGAGTTCGATATGCGTCAAGACCTGGCTTAGTTCAACGCATGTGACAAGATCATACTTCTCCGTCGGTTCCCACTCTCGAACATCCGTCGAAATCACCGTTGCGTCCGGAAAGTTTGCTCGCAATTGTGTTGCGAAATTGGGGTTGAATTCGATCGCGGTGACTTCAAAACCGGCTTCAACAAGCATTGACAGAACTCGGCCATGGCCGGAGCCCAGATCGAGGGCCTTTCCCGGACGCTGGAGACTGATCCGCTTTTGAACAATTCGGTTTAGTCTCTCGAAGATAACCCCTCGGATGTCACCTTCGTTCTCCCACCATCGCTCGTAGTACCTCATCACGGAGTTGTCCAAAGCTGATGGCACGCGAGAAGTCGCCGAATCCAACTCGTACCGTCGCGTATCTTCCAAGACTCCCGACCCCTAGCTACCTGTGACGACCCAGACCTCGAACTCGCCGTTCGAGTAGACCTTCGAAACTGTGGAATCACTTGCGAGCCGCTCGAAATCAGACGGCGTGTACTGGTGGACCAGCGGACGCACATTATTTGGGAAATCAAGGGGGCTGAGTCGGCCCTCCTCGTACGTGAGAAGGTAAGCAGACTGAGTGCCGAGCGTCTGAGCTAAAGAAGCGTTGTTGGGATAGCCAAAGTGAGACGGCACAGGCTTGTCGACAACGTTCGCAAGCACGCTGGCAAGACATGTGTCCACTCCACAGTTGAAAGCTTGGAGCCTTTTTATGTAGTCACTCCCGGTGAGCGTGTACGTGGCGAAGGAGTTTGTTCCATGGTCAGTGAACCACATCGCGCCCGACAGCTCTTTGCTACTTACCTGCCAATTTCCCTGCACGTTGAGTGGCGAGCCAAAGATTCCGACAGTGCTGAGGATGACAGCGAGTAAGAGTAGGGAGCTAGCGATAGTGAGAGTCCCTCTCGAACCGTTTGAAAGCCTCGATGACTTCCGCGCTGGCTTTTCTTTTAGGTTGGTGACTCTACCCAGGACAAGACCGCATAGCATGGGCGTGACGAGTAGAAAGAATCGTGAGATTCGTATCGGGTCAGTCTCTCCAGTGAACCCCAAGAGAGAGTACGCGGATGCGATGCCCCCCACAACAAAGGCCGAAGCGTACTCAATTGTTATCGAATCAAGTTGACCGCGCTGATGCATGCCTCTCCAAACAACGATTACGAGGGCGAGAACAGATGCCACAAGGTACAAAGCGATGCTCCCATAGCGGAACGTAAAGAGCTCGATAGTTTGGACTGGCGTGAGCCCTGCCAACGTCAGGAGAGACGTTTGTTGTCCAAAGACCGAGTTGGCTTGCGGGCTCACCAGCCATTCGTAGACGGCCCGGACGCTTCGTGTGATAGAAGCATACGAGAGATACCAAATGAAGAACGTGACCAGCATGACGGTCGGAATACCATAGCTCGGCTCGCTTCTGACGGGAATCGTTCCGATTTCCTTGTGACGACCTAACAGCCAATTGTGTAGTCGCGCTGAGCCCGTCAGCGACGCGAGTAGAAGCGCCGCAAACACGGCGGTCACCGGATGAGCGAAGGTGACGGCGAATGACAGGATCAAGAGGGCGAGTGTTTGCTCTACTTGACGGCTCCGAGAATGCTGCTTTCGATGATAAAAGTACAGGATCAACGGAATAAGGAAGATGGCGAACATCGAAGGATGAATCACCGTCTGCATGTTCGAAAACAGGAGTGGGCTTGCAAAGGCGAGGATAAGGAAGCGTTGCCGAGTGGAACTCGCGACGACCTTAGACAGTACGGCCATCCCAAGCAGATAAATCATCGACCAAGAGGTGTACAGAAGCACCGGTAATGGCCCCCGACCAACGCTGCTCATCTCGTTGAGGCTCGCTCCGAGGACGTGCACAATCGGATAGAAGTCATCGCCCCCGACGTGTCCCGTCTGTACAATGTCCTTTATGTAACCGAGGTGGGTCAGAGCGTCTCCCTTCGGGTATGTGGCATATCCATGTACGACAGGAAGAGAAAGTAAAATCGCGTTCGAGGCGGCAACCAGCCCCAAGCCGAGAATCCAACTCCGGCCTCCCCGGCTCACAAAGCTCTGGAGTACGATGATCAGAATTCCAGAGGCCGAACCCGCGGCGAGAAGGACCCAGAAATAGATTGGAAACGCGTCCAGAATGGACAACTCATAGCCCGTTGCCGCTGGAACAAGAACCGCCACAAGCAGGGCTGCGGAGAGACAATTTGATCCCAGGGCAGCCAGAATTCTTTGCGCCGTTGACAATTTTCCGTCGTTCATCTCGATCGCGTCCAGGTTGTTCGCAGACCCCTGAGAAAACTCAGCTCGCGTGGACCGAAGCGGGCATTTCGGTGACTGCCACCTTGAACAGACTTTCCAGCTTGCTCATCTCTCTGCTTCCCTCTGATCTCTTCTCGATCTTGGTTCTGGACCTGTGTCCAAATTCGTTCCTTTGTCGTTCTGACTCAAGAAGTTCGGTAATCCTTTCAGCAAGCGTATCAAACCTGCTGCGTGGAACGACGAATCCGTTCTGGCCGTTTGAAATCCATTCCGTGTTGGCCGGGACATCCGTGACGACTGCAGGGATTCCGCATGCCATCGCCTCCTGAAGGCTTATGGACGTGCTGTCCGAAAGCGAGGTTGAGACATAAATGTCGCATGATGCCAAATAGGACGCCATCTGATCGTGTGGAATCCGTCCCAGCCAGCGGATCCTCCGCGCCACGCCCAGACTAGTCGCGAGCTTCCGCAGGTGTTCTCTTTGCTCACCGTCGCCTCCAATGACAAAAAGCGCACTCGGCACGCGTTGGAGGACGTACGGCGCTGCCCGGATGAGCATTTCGACGTTGTATACCGGCTTGAGGTGCCGGATGGAAATTACAAGGAGCGAATCCGCACCGCCGAGTTCGCGCGCTAGGTTCGTGCTCCTCTTGGACGGACTAAAGATCTGAGTATCTACGCCCAGGCCGATGGCCCGGATTTTTGAAGGGTCCGCTCCAAGTCCAACAACTGCTCGGCTCATACTCTCCGAATCGCATACTATGAAATCGGCCCTCCGGAGGACCGAGGTTGTAAGGGAGCGGAAAAGCGGATTACGATGCGGGTCGCGAAATACGTCGCTGCCCCACGGAGTGAGAACGAACGGACGGTAATGGGAATACGCGGCGAGGTAGCCCCACACCGTTATCTGGTGGCAGTTGAGCACATCGGGTTTTATGCGCCGTAGCAACCATTTTACGTGAACTGCCCATGCTGGAAGGATCACCGCCCAGATAGCGATTGCAAGCGGCCCATGGAGAAGGTCCGGTCGTGGGAGAACTGCGCCTACCTGGTGTACTTGAACAGCCTCGTCGAACCGTTTGCAGCGGTTGTCGAGTTTCCCAGTAACCACATGCACTTCATGCCCCCGCTTCGAGAACGCGTTTGCGACTTTTTGCAAGTGGACGCTTGAACCCTCGCCTAAGAAACAGATTCTCATTGCGACCTCCTAAGTGGGTCGCGACGTTGATGAATCGGTTGCTCGATTCGAGTGGATCCGTCACAAGCAACTTTCCGCATTCCGCGAAGATCACCCATCAGACACTTCCAAGACATGACTAGGTACTAGTGAGTTTCCAAGTTTTGGAGGAAGTCGACTATTCGAGCTGTTATTCGTTCCCAGGACTGGTTCTGTTCGACCCACGTTCTGCCTCGAAGACCTACCTCCTCCGAGAGGATTGGATTCTGTAGGAATTTCAATAGGGCTGAAGCCATGTTGTTGGTGTCCCCATACCGGACGACGGCACCTAGCCCCTCGGTTGTGACAATCCCGGCCAGCTCTACGGTGTCGGTAATTACGATTGGCTTTCCCGCGGCAAGGTATTCGAACACCTTTATCGGCGAAGTCATCCGTGTGGGATTCTTGGGAGCAACGCAGACTTGAGCCACCCTGAGGAAGGTCGGGACATCTTCGTAACGGATCGGTCCATGGAGAAGAATGTTATGTCTCAGCCCCCTGTCGTCCACGATGCGTCTCAGGGGGCGCAAGTCAGGCCCCCCTCCGACGACAAGCAGACGCGCGCACGGTTCTTTCTCGACCACGATTTGCATGGAGTCTAGGAGCCAGCGCAAACCTTGCCATGGCACCAACTGGCCGACAAAGACGATGTAGTGCCCGTCAGGGAGTCCGAGCGAGGACGGAGGAACTTTCCCAGGCGTAAAACGTTCAACGTCCACTCCATTGCCCGCGACAAGGACAGCCGACTCACGACCCCCGGCAATTTCGCTTGCAAACGTCGCCAAGTCACTCGTTACACAAACATAACCCGAATGGCCCCGCAGGAAGGAGCTCTCAACCCAGCGGATAGCACTCCCCCTGCGTACGGTTGCGGGATCGAGCTCCCCCCGTTCATTTGCGACGAGACCATTCAGCTCTGACACGGATGGAATGTTCGTGAGCCGGGAAAGAAGCGGCCCGATGTCAAGGAAAACATGTCGCTCGTAGATGAAGTGAGGCCGGAATCGCCGGCAAACACGGCAGGCCAAAACGAACGCTCTGGTGAGGTTGAGAACGTATTGTATTAGGTCGGCGGAAGAGTTAAAGGTCCTCCGATAACCCGAAGCCCGAACCTTGATCCGTGATGGGAGGAACGTGCTCCCTTGGCTCCGACCAACAATGAGAAAGACTTCGTTTCCGAGCCGGGAGAGGCAACGGGCTTCTTCTCTTACATGGGTGGCGTCGCCTGTTCCGCTTGAAAGATTCACAGTTGGCGCAAGGAATAGGACTCTCATTTGCCATCGCCCCCACCTGTGACACGCCGGTGCGTCACGGCCGAACCGATCAACGCTGATTCGCCCGCGACCACGCCCCAAGCCATCGATGATGCACCTCGGTAGGTTAGAGAGAGATGAGACCTAGCTCTACGATCCGGGTATTCGCCGTTGACCGCTTGGCTTCGCGATCAGGTCGAGGAATATTTGTTCCCGGTTCTTGACAGTCGCCTCCCAAACAAATTTCCTGTCGACGAGATCGCGCCCGCGTTTCCCAAGCTCTATGAGTTGATTTCGATTTCCTTCTGCCCAAACTATTGCGTCCGCGATTGCGCCCACGTCTCCAGGCGGGAAGTATATTGCGGCGTCTTCCAGCGTCGCGGTAAGTTGGGGCAGGGACGAGCAAAGGACGGGCATTCTGGTCGCAAGGGCTTCAATCACCACCCGCGGGAGGCCCTCGCTTAAGCTCGGGAGAATCATCACGTCATGAGAGGCCAAGACTCGTGGGACCTCTTGATTGTCTACCGATTTTCGAAAACTCACCATTGTGCTGATCCGATGTTCCTCAACATATTGGCGGAGCAAGGTCTCCTCAGGGCCCTCCCCCACAAGCGTGAGATGGACCCTGGCCTCGAGGTTCTTGACTCGAGCAAGCGCCACGAGCAATTCTCGGAGACCCTTTTCACGAACGATTCTACCGAGCCAAACGAGTTTGAGCAGCCCGGTGGATGCGCGCTCGACTGGGTGGAAATTGGAGGTATCAACGCCATTAGGAACGATAGTAATTCGCGAGCGGTCAGCACCGGATGACACGAGTCGGTCAGCGTCTGCTACCGAGAAACACAGAATGCGGTCACACATTGACAGAATTGTCTTCGAAACCAAAACTATCCAGAGGTGTTGGAGCGGGATTGGTTGTGAAAACGAGATGAAACCGTGATTGGTGAGGACAACATGCGTTCCTCGCAGCTTCGCGAGGACGACCGCAATCGTGGAACTCAGAAATAAGTGAGAGTGTGCGTGGACCACATCGAAGTCTGCGACATGCGTGAGTAGCCAGACGAACATACGGACGGAGATTGGGTTGCCTAGAAGGACGAGCCTGGTTGGGAACGTGACAAGGTTGTACCTCCGATCAGTTGGCGGACGCGTTGAACCCATCCAGTTTGCAACGACTGTCGTTTCGAACTCGTTCGACAAGGCCGTAGCGAGACCGTTGACGCTAAGCGGAATTCCTCCAACCACGTCCGGATAGAGGTGGGGCGTCACCTCCAACAAAGTGTGGGCCCTGACCGTCCCCCTACCGGGGGCTGACCCGTCAGTCATACCTACCTAGCGCAGGCGCCCGGTCGCATTCACCACGGCGTGCATGATGAGGCCAGTGAAGGCAAGTAGCAGGCCCACCACTGTCACCAGAACCGTGACCATCGCGAGGCCGAGGGCAGGGACACCAGTCCGGTTGTAGCTGTCCAGCACGTAGAGACCGAGACCCAGGCCTATGAGAAACAGGATCAGGCCCGGAACGGCAAAGACCAAGAGCGCGTGCTTCGTCTCCACGTATCGGATCATCGATCCAATGACGCTCAGGCCATGCTGGACAGGTCCGCGAGTGGAGCCAGCAGCGTGGTAATCGATGGTGATCGGCACTTCAACAATTCGCAGCCCCTTACGATCGGCCTCCCATAGGATCTCTGCACTGGCACCCATGTCGGCCTCGAGGGGATCAATCACCGAGATCGCTCTGCGGGAGTAGGCTCTGAATCCGCTCTGTGCGTCCGTGATCTTTCCGCTGTGTCTCGTGCCGAGGTTCGTCAGTTTCGTGAGTAGATGAATCCCAAATTTCCTGTACCCTGGCACCCCTCCCGTTGTGTTCCCATCCAAGAATCGAGACCCGATGCTGACATCCGCTCTTCCTTCATCGACGGGGGCCACCACCAGCGGGATCATCTCGGGCCGGTGCTGACCATCGCCGTCCAGGATGACCAACACCTCGAACTCGCTCTCCCGCGCGTAGGCAAAGCAGGACCGGAGCGCGGCCCCGTACCCGCGGTTCACAGGATGACGGATGACGGTCGCTCCGGCTTGCTCGGCAACCCAAGCCGTTTCGTCTTCGGAGCCGTCGTCGATGACGACGACCTTTGTGGCGTATCTCTGAGCCGTCAAGACCACGCTGCCGATGGTCTTCTGCTCATTGAATGCGGGAATCGCAGCTAGGACACTGACGGCTTCCCGTTTCTTAACCAAGCCTTGGCTGGTCGCAGGGCGGTAGTCAGTGACCGCCACGAAATCCCTCCATGGGGGCAAGGCGCAGTTTCCGTGAGGGTATAAGATTGTTTTGCCCGAAGCGCGTCGCACGCTGTCGTGGCCGTTGGCGCGGGGAAACCCTTCGCGCTCGGTCATCTCGATTCGTCACATGCCCGCTTCGGGTCTCATTCTCGGTACCGAATTCAATCGCATCGGACGAGGAGCCGCCGGAACGATTATATCGTCACAACTCCTCTGTAAGACCGGAACGAGGGGATTCGCGGCTCTCACGCCCGCGCCTCGAGTTCTGGGGGAGTTCCGCCGATGCGGACCGTGACCGAAGCGCGCTTTCGTCGATCGCCCTGGGGGCGGAAGAAGCATCTCTTGCCGCTGCCCATCTTGTCCGTCGTCCTGATGGTCACGGCGATGGCTTCGCCTGGCGTCTTGCGGATGACCGTCGTCGTCTTCAACGACGACAATCTCACGATCTCCGCATCCATCCAGAACGTCGTCCATCCGTCCGGAACCTCCGGCATGATCGTCGGAATCATGCGGGTCACGAACCACGACTCGATGGCGAACCGGATCACCGTGGCCATGGCGACATTCGAAACCCTGACGGACGGGAACTCGGACGGCCGGTTCACCACGACGATCTCGATTCACGCTTCGTTCACCGTCCAGGCCGGCGACACCGTCACGGTCGCGTTCTCAGGCCCGTTCACGGGCAGCGTCTCGGGCATCCACCCGGACGGCGACTCGTTCCTGGTGACCCCTTCGGTCACGTGGTTCACGCTCCCGACGTCCGGTCCGGCCCTCGGTCCGTTCTCGTATACCCAGTCGAAGCT
>Ga0137381_10003196_pt1 | contig 11589 bp, 10 predicted proteins | sample SagtaG_16_FD_104808 | JGI IMG/M metagenome (GOLD analysis project Ga0137381, IMG submission 104808) | Vadose zone soil microbial communities from Sagehorn Ranch, Mendocino, California, USA - Sage2_L_115_16 metaG | ecosystem: Environmental > Terrestrial > Soil > Vadose zone | place: USA... | reverse complement strand
TGGAAAGGCGAGCTTCGCAATCGGGCAAAAGACGGCAGCATCTATTGGGTTGATACCACCATAGTTCCATTTGTTAACTCCGAAGGGAAGCCTTACCAGTACATAGCGATTCGTCATGACATCACTCAGCGCAAACTGGCGGAAGAAGAAATTCGCCGGCAGGCCGCGCTGCTCGACGAATCACACGACGCAATCCTGGTGCGCGATCTCGACGAGACGATCGTTTATTGGAACCGGGGCGCGGAAGTTACCTACGGATGGACCGCTGATGAAGCAATCGGAAAGGATGCCCGGCAATTGTTGTTCGACGATCTGCCGCCGGAATTTGAAGAGGCGCAACGCGAACTCGCAGAGACTGGACAATGGCGTGGCGAGCTTAATCAGGTAACCAAGGACGGACGCGCGATCATCGTCGAGAGTCGTTGGACGCTGGTGCATGACGATAAAAAAGCGCCTTATCAAAAGCTGGTAGTAAACACGGATATCACTGAAGAGAAGCGGCTGCAAACTGAATTGCAACACGCAGCCCAATTGTCCCTGGTTGGTGAACTCGCTGCCGGGCTGGCCCATGAAATAAAAAATCCGCTGGCCGGAATTCAAGGCGTGGTCGATATTCTCTTGCGCCGCCGAGATGCGAACGATCCTGAAAGCGAGGCGCTGAGAGGGGTCCGCAACGAAGTTGATCGCATCGATCAGATAGTGCGGGCGTTGCTCGATCGTGCGCGGCCGCGCGTGTTGGCTACCCAGCCGAGTTCGCTCACCGAAGTCGTTCGGCGCGCCGTAAGCGTGGCCCGCGCGCAAATCTTCGGACGGTCCGAAGGCGGTCGTATTCGGGTTCAGTTTCATCCTCCGGACGATCCGATCTTGCTGCCAATCGATGCGGCCCAGATTGAAGACGCGGTGCTCAATTTGATCATCAACGCGATCCAGGCCAGCGAGGATTATGGCCGCGTTGACGTGCGCATACTGCGATCGCCGCCGGACGAAACCGCGGACGATTTGGACGAAGTTATGATTGAAGTTTCAGACAAGGGTCCCGGCATCAACGAAGAAAATCTCTCGCGCATCTTCAATCCATTCTTTACGACTACCAAGGGCGGCACGGGACTAGGACTGCCGGCTGTGCGCCGGATCGTCCGTGCCCACTCCGGCCGGGTTGGCGTCAAGTCAGTTCTGGGAGAAGGATCCACTTTCACGATTCACCTTCCGATAAATGACGCCGAGACCTGATTGTGTTTAGCGGTGCTTCACAAGTCTCGCTGTGCCTGGCACTGGGCAAAGTTGCCCACACCGTTGCGAGAAAGCTCGCAAGCGTAAATCCAATTCCTACGCAGCTCCCCTAAATCCACCGAATTTTTGAGCGGCACAAGCGTTGCGAAAGTGAATTTCAATTTGCTTTGAGAAAACCAACCAGCGACGAGGGGAACATCGAGATGACACTTGACAGAATTCCGCGAGGCATTACGGCGCGCGTCACGTCAGTCGAAGCATCGGATACGCACGGACTGCGCTTAATGGAGATGGGAGTAGTGCCGGGCGCGGAGGTTCGGGTCGTGAAGTCGGCGCCTCTCGGTGATCCCATTCAGGTCTGCGTGCGAAACTATCATCTCGCCTTGCGCCGCGCCGAAGCGAAGTCAATAACGGTGACCTTCACTAAAGAATAGAAACCTCCTAACCTGTACATTTACTTTATCAACAACCGATGAGCGCAATTCTCGAAACCCTTTCGATAAGCCACTCTTCCGAACCAAACGGAGTGAATTTATCTCGACCACCGACGATCGCAGTGGCGGGCAATCCCAACGCCGGCAAGACGAGACTATTTAATTCGCTGACTGGTCTCAGACAAAAAGTTGCAAACTATCCGGGCGTGACCGTGGAAAGCAAGACGGGCCAATGGACACTGGCGTCTGGGTTGCCGCCGGCGCGCCTGATCGATCTGCCGGGACTCTACAGCCTGGACGCCACGTCACTCGATGAAGAGATCGCGAGAGACATTTTGCTGGGACGCGCCGAAAGCATAGCCACACCCGACGTCATAGTCGTGGTTGTAGACGCTACGAATCTGGTCCGCAATCTTTACCTCGCATCCCAATTGCTCGAAACGGGACAGCCGATCGTGGTGGCGCTGACCATGTTCGACTTGGCCGAGCGCAGCAAACTGAAGATTGATGTAAAAAAGCTGAGCGCGGCTTTGGGAGTTGCGGTCGTGCCGGTGGTAGCGAAGCAACGTCGCGGTTTGGAAGAGTTAGCGAAGGCAGTACTCGCAACCCTAGATCGTTCGTATTTGCGTTTCCCTCCTCCTCTGGGGGAGGGTCAGGGTGAGGGTTTAGGCGGCGCTAGGCCCTTACCCCTAACCCATCTCCCAAGAGGAGCGGGGAACGGACCGGCGACCGGCCGCGAAACCGAATTGCACGAAAAGTCTGACTCGATAAAGCGCCAGACCAAACTGATTCGACGATACGCATTGATTGAACGAATTGTATCTGACACCGTCGAGACCACAGACCAGGGAAAGCCAGGCGTTAGCGAGCGCATTGACCGTGTGGTCACTCACAAATTCCTCGGCCCGGCGATCTTGCTTTTGGTGATGCTGTTGGTGTTCCAAACGATCTTTTCGTGGGCCAGCTTGCCGATGACTTTGATCGATCACGTCTTCAGCGCGCTGGCTGAAGCCGCTCATACGCATCTGCCTGCAGGTGTGTTTACCGACCTCCTGGCCGATGGAATCATTGCCGGCGTGGGCGCCGTGCTGGCATTTCTTCCGCAGATTCTGCTGCTGTTTTTGTTCATCTCAATTCTGGAAGACAGTGGTTACATGGCGCGCGCGGCGTTTTTGATGGACCGCCTGATGCGCGCCGTTGGACTGCACGGCAAAGCGTTTGTGCCGTTGCTAAGTAGTTTTGCTTGTGCGGTGCCGGGCATCATGGCGACGCGGACGATCGAGAATCCAAAGGATCGCATCGCGACCATCATGATCGCGCCATTCATGAGTTGCTCGGCGCGCCTGCCGGTTTACACCCTGATGATTGCTGCTTTCTTTTCCGGCCAGAAAGTTCTCGGCGTGGTTTCGTTGGGAGCGCTAATCATTCTAGCAATGTACCTGCTGGGAATTACGGTGGCGATCATTGTGGCTTGGATTCTGAAGCACACGATCCTGAATGCGCCGCCGCCGCCATTTGTGATGGAACTGCCGCCCTACCGTCTGCCAGACGTTGGGAATGTCGCGCACACGTTACTCTCGCGGAGCACCCTCTTCCTCAAGCGCGCGGGAACGGTAATTCTTTCGATCTCCATTCTCCTTTGGGCTCTAGTTGCCTTTCCGCGCGGCGATATCAGTAAGAGCGCGAACGCTTCAGACACCGGCAGTCAGCAAATCCAAAATAGTTTTGCCGGCAGAGCCGGGCGAATGATCGAACCCGTGATCACGCCGTTAGGCTTCGACTGGAAAATCGGCATTGGCCTGATTTCATCTTTCGCCGCGCGTGAGACGATCATTTCAACTCTCAGCATCGTTTACAACGTCGGCGAGACCTCCGATAACAAATCTTCGTCGTTAGTTGGCGCGATGCGAAATGCAAAGCGTGCCGATGGCTCGCCGGTATGGACACCGCTCGTCGGAATATCACTGATGCTTTTCTTTTTGCTCGCATGTCAGTGCATGTCGACAGTCGCGATCGTCCGTCGCGAAACCAATTCGTGGCGCTGGCCGTTGCTCATGGTTGGCTACATGCTGGTGCTCGCGTATCTAGCTTCATTCGTCACGTATCAGGGCGGGCGCCTGTTGGGCTTTTAGCTAGGACAGAAAATGTTTGACTGGCAGGTAATTGTGGTTGCATGCGTGCTACTCCTGGCCGGCGCCTACGTTGGCCGGCGCGGCTGGTTACGCATTTCTTCGCTGGCGATCTCAAAGCGGAACGCGCCTTCCTGTGATAAAGCCTGTGGTCATTGCGAGGGCGAAGGGTTAGTCGGACCGCAATTCTCTCCTACATCCCGATCCGAAGAAAAATCAAGACATTTCTAAAAGAAGGATTGCCGTCACTGCGACCTTTCACACTCTGAATGCGGAAGTTTTCGCAGCCTCCTGTTCCGTACGCCCGTTTCCTTCAGAAATTCAGACCAGATTGCTCGGCACGTGTGTTGCACATTGCGGCGTTGGTTCTGCCAAGAAGATGAGCGCAGAACAGTTTTGACTTTGAAGGGAGAAAATTATGAAGAGGTTGCTCTTATTTGCCGCGTTGCTTTGCGCGGTTACGCTTGCCATTGGTTCGTCATTCGTCAGCAACGCGTCGAAGGCCGGCCAAAAACAGAGAGCGTCGATGACGTTCACTGAACCGGTCAAACTTCAGGGCGTAGTTCTGAAGGGCGAATATCTATTTATTCATGACAACGAGGCGATGGTGCGCGGAGAGGCGTGCACGTTCGTCTACAAAGGGAACGTGGAAACCGCCAAGAACCTGGTCGTGTCTTTTCACTGCATTCCGGAGAACCGCGCAAAGGTCGGCAGTTTTACCGTGCGCACGGCAGAGCCGTCGCCGGGCGTTGTTGAACTGCGCGAGTTTCAGTTTGCTGGTGAAACGGAATCGCATTTGGTACCGGCGGCTAAGTAACCGCCTACGGATCATTTGATCGGACCACTGGGTTTTAGCTTTCGATGCGATTGTGGGCTTCGTTTCGCTGATGGGTAGCTTTACCGAGCGACTCGAAGTCCCACGCACGACCGCCAGCCGTTGGAAGAGTGGATCTGAAAATGAAAACAAGGAGGCACGGGGTTTGGCCCCGGCAAGGCTAATGACAATCAAACGCATTTTGTGTCCCACAGCCCTTACCGCCGGATCGGATGGCGCGTTGCGCTTCGCGCTCGCCCTGGCCCGCGCGTACGAGGCTAAGCTAATCGCCTTTCACTGCAAACCTGCAAACGGTAATGCGGTACTCGCGCAGAGCGAGGTAAAGGCCTCGCTCGAAGAGTCGATCTTTCAGCGTCTTGAAATCGCAGAACTCTCAACTATCGACTGGGAGCGAGTTGTCGAAACATGCGATGACCCGGGAACGGCAATCACCAAGTATGCGGCCGAGCACGGCGTTGATCTAATCGTAATGCGCTCGCGGCGAAGACCACATCTGGCGGCGCTGCTCGGATCGACGGCAGAATCAGTTTGCCGGACGGCGCCATGTTCGGTGCTGGTTACGCATAACGATGAAAGAGATTGGGTCGGCGCCACGACGCGCGAAATCAATCTGAAACGAGTTCTCGTGGCCTACGACTTTTCCGATTATTCGGAATTGGCTCTTAATACTGCGTTGACGTTTGCCCAAGAGTATCAGTCGGAGTTGCATCTCTTGCATGTGTTGCCCCCATCCACGCTTAACGAACCGGAAATCTCTTGGTATCCGCTGAGACAGGAAGGCACGTATCACAAGGCAGCGCGACAGTTGCAACAAGCGGTGCCCGCCGAGGTGCATCTGTGGTGTCAGGTCAGACATGCAGTGAGCGAAGGTCAGCCTTATCGGGAGATTCTGAACTACGCAGAAACTAACGAAATCGATCTGATCTGCCTCGGCGCGCATGGCGCGGGTTTCGGCATGCGCGCGCTGTTCGGCTCGAATGTGGATCGAGTGCTACGACAGGCGCCGTGCCCGGTGTTGGTGGCGCGCCCGCGCAAGCATGCGAAGCCATTCCCAATTGAGTTGAGCGCAATAAAGGCCGTCGGAAAATCCAAACCGAAGGTCGTGCATGCGGCCCTTACCGGCTAGTGACCCAAAACAAGAATTCCAGTCCTTAATAATTCAAAGAGACAATCGTCGCAACCGTAAAGCGTTGCCGATCACGGAAACTGAGCTAAAGCTCATCGCTGCCGCGGCGATCATCGGACTCAACAGAATTCCGAAAAAGGGATAAAGCGCCCCGGCTGCGATTGGCACTCCAATCGAGTTATAGACGAAAGCGAAGAAGAGATTCTGCTTGATGTTGCGCATCGTCGCTTGGCTTAAACGAATGGCGCGCACGATGCCGCGCAAATCTCCCTTGACCAAGGTGACGCCGGCACTCTGCATCGCGACGTCGGTGCCGCTTCCCATCGCAATTCCAACGTCAGCCTGAGCCAACGCCGGTGCATCGTTGATACCATCGCCTGCCATCGCGACCTTGCGGCCTTCACTCTGGAAACGCTTCACGATCTCGGTTTTTTCGTTCGGCAGGACCTCGGCTAGCACTTCATCGATACCCAGAGCGTTTGCCACCGCTTGAGCAGTCGTCTTGCTGTCACCGGTCAGCATTACGATCTTGATTCCATGCTCATGCAGTTGTTTGATTGCTTCAGGTGTCGTTTCCTTGATCGGATCGGCGACTCCGAGCAAGCCCGCTACTCTGCCACCAAGAGTCACGAATACGACGGTCTGACCGTCAGTGCGAAACTTTTCCGCTGGCGACGCGAGCGAGCCGGAGTCGATTCCGAGTTCTTCCAGAAAGGCTTGATTGCCGAGACCTACTGAGCGACCATCCATCCGGCCTTTGACGCCTTTGCCGGTAATCGATTCGAATACTTCGGTCTTTGTCAGTTCAACTTCGCGCTCCTGAGCACCGGCAACGATTGCTGCGGCCAGCGGATGTTCGCTGCCGCGCTCGAGACTCGCGGCCAGCCGCAGTAGTTCCTTTTCGCTTATTTCGTTAACCGGCATGACTGTGATGAGCTTTGTTTTGCCTTCGGTAAGCGTGCCGGTTTTATCGACGACGAGCGTGTTTATTTCGCGGAGCACCTCTATCGCTTCGGCGTTCTTGAACAACACGCCCGCTTGCGCGCCCTTCCCGGTGGCCACCATGATCGACATCGGCGTCGCCAAGCCGAGCGCGCATGGACAGGCAATGATCAGTACAGCAACAGCATTGATGAGCGCAAAAGCCATGCGCGGTTCAGGTCCAAACACGGACCAGACGATGAACGTGACTATGGCGATTAGAATCACAGCTGGCACAAAGTAGCCCGAGACCACGTCAGCAAGTTTTTGAATCGGCGCGCGACTGCGCTGCGCCTCGGCAACCATCTGCACGATCTGCGCCAACAGGGTTTCAGAACCAACTCGTTCTGCTTTCATTACAAACGAGCCGGTCCCATTTACTGTGGCGCCCACGACACGATCGCCGGCTTTCTTTTCGACCGGAATCGGTTCGCCGGTGACCATCGATTCATCGACCGTGCTCGCGCCTTCCGTAACCACGCCGTCCACAGGAATCTTCTCGCCGGGACGAACCCGCAAACGATCGCCCTGTTTGACTTGATCGAGAGGAACGTCGTGCTCGCTGCCGTCCTCTGCAATTCGCCGCGCTGTTTTTGGCGCCAGGCCCAGCAACGTTTTAATCGCCGCGCTAGTCGCGCTGCGCGCTTTCAGTTCGAGTACCTGACCGAGCAGAACCAGCGTGGTGATGACGGCTGCGGCCTCGAAATAGACCGGGACATTTCCCATCGCGTCACGAAAGGACGCCGGAAAAATTTGCGGCACGAGCGCGGCAATCACGCTGTAAACGTAAGCCACGGCTATGCCGAGCCCGATGAGCGTGAACATGTTGAGGCTGCGATTCAGAATCGACTGCCAACCGCGCACGAAGAAAGGCCAACCGCCCCAAAGCACAACGGGCGAAGCCAGCGCGAGGGAAATCCACGCAAGTGATCGAGGCGCTACCAGAGTGCGCACGGGATCGCCGGGAATAAACTCACTCATGGCCACGAGCAGCAAAGGCAAGGTCAAAACCACGCTCAACCAAAAGCGCCGCTGCATCTCGATCAGCTCGGCATTCTCTTCCTCACCAGTCGCGACCCGTGGTTCGAGCGCCATCCCGCAGATCGGACAAGAGCCCGGCCCATCACGCACGATTTCCGGATGCATCGGACAGGTGTAAGTAACAGTGTCAGAACCGCGAGCGGTAGCGACCGGTTGCTGTTTCGGACCACGCTGAATTCCAATAGGACTAGCAGGTTGGTGATTGAGGAACCGTTCCGGATCTGCTTTGAACCTCTCGCGACATCCTACGCTGCAGAAGAAATAGGTTTGCCCCTTGTATTCGTAAAAGCCGGCAGCGTTCTGCGGATCGACCGTCATTCCGCACACCGGGTCTTTCACCCGATGCTCGTGCGCATTCTGATTTACAGATTCCATATCGTTCACGGATAACTACAATCGTTATTGTTTATTGAGCAGGATGCTTTTTCAACTACTCAGCGTGCAAGGGAACGTTCGGTTATCGAAGGTCGCGGATAGGGATTTATGGAGAGCAGCATAGTAGTTACAGTACCGGGAGCGGTAGCGACCGGCCCATGGCCCCATTAGAAGCCAGATGTTTGTAGCTCGAAACTCCAATCTCTCATCAAACTCCGTTAGAAGCGAAATGTCATTGCGCTCCTGACGGAGCTTCAGAGTTCGGAGGTTCTATAAGTCTTTCGCGCCTAGCGGCGCTGGGAAGGGCCGGTCGCTACCGCTCGCGGTACTGTAACGGGATCAAATGGCCACTTGCTTCTCAGCTCATCAATCGTCCCGTTGAAGACATCGACATCCATGTCGTATTCAGTTCCGGGAACGGTGTAGAGACACGCGCTTCGATTCGCCGGACTGCAATTCTGTTCACTGGAAAACTGCCACAGCACATAGGTCTTCCACACACCTTTTGGAAAGTCAGTCACGGCTCTCCTGAAGCGCGCGTACCACAAGCGTGTCTGCGAGAAAATCTCATCGGCAGCGAATTGCTCGGCAATCGCTTTGGTAACTTCGTTGTTTGCGTAAATCAAAGGATAGCGGCCGGTCTTTTCCTTGACGCGTTTGATGAAGACGCGCGCATCGTCAAAGCTCATGTGCTTCGATCCATCCGTGCTTTCGAGATCGAGCGCAATCAAATCATCAGCCGTCGGCTTTACCGTATCCAAAAAAAAGTCAGCTTGCTTGATCGGATCACCCGGCTTTCCGAAATGATAAGCGCCCCATTTGTATCCGCGCTTCTTCGCTTCGTCCCGCCGCTCACCATATTTGCGGTCTGCCCGATCTCCAATCGTCGCGCGATGAATGATCGCCACCACGCGCTTGTCCGTTGCGAGCTTGTCCCAATCGATTTCGTTTCCTTCGTATGGATCAATCCCCAGCGCGATATTCGGATTCTTCCAGGGCTCACTGAATTCAGGTGATTGTGCGGAACTCGTGAGTGCTGAGCACAGAAATACCAGGACTAATATTGACGCCTCTCGTTTCATCTTCGCTGTCGAAATTGTAGCAGATGGAAGGCCGATCTTGCGGCGACGTGTTCAAGTCAAAGCGCCAAAGGCGCTGGGGCAACGCCCCAGGTCGCATATGAAAGAAGATGAGTGAGCGATGAAGGCGCGGAATAGAGCCCGATAGTTGCTCTCATTTTGCCTTCTGAGCTTGTAGTGATTTGCGCTGATTCTGGGCCATAGGCCTGGGTATTCAGTGGGGGGAATTATGGGCGGCGTTCTCGCAAGCTATAAAACCGAAGATTTGGAAAACGACGCAAATTATCGAAACCGGTGCGTGTGAATTCAAAGTCACGACCTGAAACCTTCAGTCCCAGTCCTTCAACTTCAAGTTCCTGATATAAGTATATAGAGTCATGCTCAAACGGACGGTCTAGACTTATGACGACTTGGGTTCCACCTAAGTCATTGACGGAAGATATTTGATCAGTCCGATCCAGCTTATTGGGCGGTACGGGTATGTCAATCGCCCTGATGCTTAATCCGTTGAATTCCTTCGCATTGCAAAACAATCCTTTGATTTGGTTTGCGTCCTCAGGCACGTCTGGTGTGCGTGTTACGAAGACGGTTATAGAGAAGGATAAGTCCGGCTTTCCATGCGGATCGTAGTCGCTAGGATCAATTCTCTTTTTATATATATTGAGCGTGACTCGTATGCAATTCAAGAGCATGAAGGCATCTTGCTCATAATTAAGATCGGGGAGAAGACCCGTATCCGGAAGAATCAACATATTGTCACTCAGCGAGGTCTTGTGTTTTCTCTCGTACTCCCGTAGTCCCTCAATAAGTCGTTTCCGATAGCCAAGGACGTATTCGTTTGTTAATGGCACATAGACATCGAAAGATACAAGCATATCTTGGATGGGAGAGGACGTCCTTTGAAGTTCTTTCCGGACGTCATTAAGTTGAGTCTGCAGTGTTCTTTCTCGGTTCTCCGAAAGGTCGTCGCTCCGCCATGTCGTGTACAGTGAAGTCAAGAAAGATAGTGTTAGCAGGATAAGTATAACTTTGCCGGCTTTGGTCAGCAGAGGAAAGCCGTAGTCTGAATACGCTGTGTTTCCATTTTCGTCTGTCCTGCTTCCCTTAAAAAATGTAGCTATTAACGCCAGCACGAAGAGAATAAGGTGGGATAGGTAAGTCATTTTTAAGCCGCGCACATCCCCGGAAGAGAACAGAGTCTGGAACTTAGACGAATTCAAAAACTCGCAGGCCCTGAGGACCAGCCCGTAGTTTGCGAGGGCAGGCGCACAATATTACAAGGTATGCGTGCAGTCAATAGCAATCTAACATGTTATACACGCGGTGTCCCGTCGGAGAGTCGAGTAATAGTCGCAGTGTCTAACTCCTCGAAATCATTCCCCCGGCGGCATCGGCAAAGTGGCACGGGCGTCCCGCCCGTGATTCTTTTTTTACTTCCCGCGCAAGATGCGCGCGCCACATTCTGTTAGGCCCACCCACTTCCAGTTCTTGAGCCCCGCTTTGATTGGGTTGTTAAGCACGTATCGAACAGCGTGACGAAAATCGGTTTCGTTGCGGATTAGATGATCATAAGACTCCGTCTGCCAAAACTCGCCTGACCGACCTAATAACTTGTTCGCTTCTTTTGCAGTGAATGATTTCCATGAGTGAAGGATGTCGGGAAGTTCCGAATGTGGCACGGGCGTCCCGCCCGTGGTTGTTATTCCGGAGAACGGTTTGACTACCACATGAACGTGGTTCGGCATCACACACCACGCTGCCAACGAGTACCTTGCGCCGTCAAATGAAGGAGCGCATCTCGTACCTGTCGAGCGATTCGATCATCCTTCATGAAACACGAACCATAGCCGTTATCGAGATAACGCTCGACCCTTTCGGAGTAAAGGTGTGCCAACCTCCGCTCTTCGTGCTCACTTAATGGCCGTTTCATCTGCTCGGCGGTCTTAATGATGTTCTTCCGCTCGAAGAGCCACGATTCGATGACATGTTGCGGAAGAGAATCCGACAAGCGAAAAGTAACACTGTACCAACCCGCATCTCGGGTCCAGTGCGGAAGGTAGGCTCCGCGCCGTTTCTTGATCGTGGCACGCGCATCTTGCGCGTGATCTTCGGTCTTCATGCTGTGCAGTATCGCTAGTCTTGAGAGTTTCGCAAGTATTTGTTCTTTGCACGGTGCGTGTAGCGGAAGTTCACGGGCGGGACGCCCGTGCCACATGCTATACTGCTGAGTCCCGTCAGGAGAGTCGAGTAAGAATCATAAGTGTCTAACGTCCTAGAAATAATCCCCCTCGGCGGTATCGGCGAGTTTGGGATGAATTGCACGCTGTTACGCTTTGGCGACGAGATGATTGTCGTCGAT
>Ga0137381_10003195_pt1 | contig 11591 bp, 7 predicted proteins | sample SagtaG_16_FD_104808 | JGI IMG/M metagenome (GOLD analysis project Ga0137381, IMG submission 104808) | Vadose zone soil microbial communities from Sagehorn Ranch, Mendocino, California, USA - Sage2_L_115_16 metaG | ecosystem: Environmental > Terrestrial > Soil > Vadose zone | place: USA... | reverse complement strand
GGACCGACTCCGCCCAGCGTTTTGAGGACGTTCCGTAACAGCGCGACACTGCGGCTGGCGTCGATCAGAGGAATAACCCGCTCTTTGTTCCCCTTGCCCACAATCCGCAGGTAACCTCCATCGAGGTCGTTGAGATGCACCTGCTGGACCTGCAAGCCAAGCGCCTCCCCGACGCGCATGCCGGTTTCGTAGAGCAGCGTCACCAGCAGACGGTTGCGTAACTCCTTTCGAGGGATGGCGGTCAGAATTGCCTCTACCTGCTTCTCGGTCAGTGGACGTGGGTGGCGCTCGCCGATGGGAATGGCTTCCAGCTTGGCGCTGGGATCGGCAGGCAGCAGCTCCTGCTGGTAGGCCCAATCGAAACACGAACGCAGCGCGGCCTTGCGGCGCGCCAGTGTGGTGGGGGCCAGCTCGGCTGTAGCATCCAGGAACAGCCGCAGGTGAGATACCGTGATCTCCGGAAGAGGGATCATCGGAAGCAGCCGCGCACAGGCCACCAGATCGTAGCGGTAAGCGCGGCGAGTGTTGGGGGAAAAGGCATGCTGCTTCGCCGCTAAAAAAGCCTCGGTCAACTCGATCAAGTTCATAGTTTCCTCCCTGTCCAAGATAATCTCCGATCACCAGCAAACGATGACTGCCGGTGAACTCGCTCCTTTTCTTGAGAAAGAAGTGGTGGTGCCCAAGATAACAGCTCTTATCTGGGACAGATAGTGAGGCTGAGTATATCACACTCCTGAGCAACGGTGATCGCTTACGTACTTTTGGCTATTCTGAGGCTGCGTTGTTCACAAAACTGTTTCGGGACTGTCAATGACCTCAATGCCGTAAATTGCAAAAATAACGAGCTACATTTCGCTTTGATCATATATAGAAGCATACGTACCAGTATTGAACGGGGCAAAAGGGATGATGCACTAAAAATCACTGCTTCTGACGTCTTACTCATTGGATTGCATTTTCTCATTGACAAAAACCGTATGACCCTCCATATTTAGATGTGTAAAGAATCCGTTCGCTCTCAGCGACTATCCTCTTGACGTTTAAACAAGGAAGTGTGAAACATTACATACAATGAGATCTGAAGGGACGCGAACACAGAAAGCCAATACAGTGACATCTCTGTCCTCTTCCTCGCGCATCTTGCCACTTGTTGGAAGGCTACGTGAGGTGACGCTTGTCATGGATGTCTATGACGTGGCCAAGGATGAGTCTGCTCGCGTCGTATTGATGACAGGGGAACCAGGCATAGGCAAAACCCGTCTCCTGGATGAGGTTGCTCTGCGTGCTGCTCGCGATGGGGCGGTTGTCCTACGAGGAGGGAACTCTGAAGCTGAGGGCATGCCACCCTACCTCCCGTTTTTAGAAGCGCTTGGTCAGTACATCCAGATCACCCCTCTGGATTACCTACGCGAACAGGTTGCTGCGGCCCCTCAGATTCTTGCAAGTCTCTTCCCAGAACTGATCGTGCGTCTGGGTGATCTTGGTGTTCCCTCTGCTTCACCTCCTGAGAAAGCACGACTGCGACTTTATGAAGCCATTGGCGCTTTTCTGGAAGCCATCGGCTCTCCTCATGGGCTCGTCCTCATCCTTGATGATCTCCAGTGGGCCGATAGCGCCAGCCTCGATCTACTCTGTCACCTGGCACGACGCCAGTCGAATGCTCGTCTTCTTCTGCTGGGTGCCTACCGAGAGAGTGAGTTCGCCCTCAACCCAGCGCTCGCTCGTACGGTCGCCGAACTCTCACGTCAACGACGATTAACGACAGTCACGGTCGGTCCTCTCTCGGCTCACGAGGTCGACATCCTTGCCAGCGCGAGGCTCGGCGCTTCTCTCAGTCCAGAGGCCAGTGCGCTCCTGTACAGGCAGAGCGAGGGCAATCCGTTTTTCGCTGAGGAACTGCTCCACGGCTGGATCGAGACCAGGGCACTGGCTCACCAGCACGGTCAGTGGCTAGCCGTTACACCTCTCGACCAGGCATTGCCTCTCACCATTGTCGGCGCACTGCATCAACGGTTTGCTCGACTCTCGCCAACGAGTATTGATCATCTGAGAATCGCCGCGATCATCGGGCGAACCTTCGATCTTGCGCTCCTGGCTGCTATCGAGGCGAAAGAGATCGAGGTGGTCGAGGAGCAACTGCGCGAAGCGGTGCATGCTCGCCTCGTCCTGGATAATCAACAGGGAACCTTGACCTTCAGCCATGACAAGATTCGGGAGTGCCTGTATGCCGAGGTCAGTACGTCCCGCCGTCGACGTTTACATGGAAGCATTGGTCAGCTCCTCGAAGAGCACTACGCGAGCGCGAAGATGCTCAATGTCCAGCAACTAGCCGAAATGGCCTTCCACTTCGCCCGCAGCTCTGACCGGGCGAAGGGCATCCAGTACTCGCACCGCACCGCAGTTCAGGCCTTGCAGACCTTTGCAGCCGAAGAGGCGATAATCCACTTTCAAACCGCACTCGACCTGCTCGGCTCCGAAGAAAGACCACGAGGTGATCTCTTGCTTGGCCTCGGCGAGGCATCGCTCCTGGCAGGCAAAGAGGCAGAGGCCGTGAAGAGCTTTGCGGCAGCGTATGATGCGCTCTTGCTTGAAGGTGATCTGAACGCAGCGGCCCAGGCAGCACGTGGTCTGGGCCAAGCCCACTGGCAACAGGAACAGCTGCTGGAGGCACAAACAGCCCTGGAGAACGCACTGCGCTTGATCGGGGAGTGCATTTGTGCCTCCACTGTCCGAGTGCTGATCGATTTGTCCACGTTGCTGACAGTCTACCTGGGGCTGCAAGCTCAAGGGGCAAGCTATGCTCAGCAGGCGCTTGAGATGGCGCAGGCACTCGGTGATGCTCAGCTGGAGGCGGTGGCAAAACGGACTGTTGCTTCCAACCTGTGTATGCCCGTCGGTGACCTCGCCTCGGCGATGACATACCTTGAGGACGCCTTGCGGTTGGCCGAAACGGGGGATGACTGCCTGGAGGCGGCAGAATGTTGCCTCTACCTGGCAACGCCGTCCTACTGGCTGGCAGACATCCGGCGTTCCAGGGAGATGAGCAGGCGGCAGATCGCGTACGCGGAGCATTGCCGGCAGTCCTATTCCCTGCGTACTGCCTATCCCTGGTTGGTGCTCCTCTCTGCCTCGCAAGGGGAGTGGGTGCAGGCAGCGCAGATGGTGGAGCAGGCGCATTCCGTTGTTGACCAGCTCGCCAACCCGATGCCCCTGTCATTCCTGCATCAAATGCAGGCATTTCTTGCGTATCAGCAAGAGGATTACGAGACGGCCGAGCACGAGTGTCAGGCGGCTCTTGTCCACCAGCAGAGTGGTCCAGGAGGACTCATGTTTTATGTTGGGTTCCTTGGCCTGGTTCAAGCAACGCTCGGCAAACGCGACGAGGCGACTGCCACCTTGCTCCAGCAGGAAGGCATGTTGGCCTTCTTGCCGGAAAAGACGTTGCCGGTTGGGCCCATCGCTACCTGCCAGGCACTGAGTGCCATGGCCCTCGGTGAGCATGAGCTCGCGACACAGTGCTATGCCCGCCTTCTCTCTTTCCAGGGACAGCTCTACTGGTTTCTGGTGGATCGCGTGCTGGGAATGCTCGCTGCTCTGCGAGGTGACTGGCAGGTGGCAGCGGCCCACTTCGCCGCCGCCGAAGCCACCGCTCGGCGCGAAGACCTACACCCTGAACTGGCACGGATTCTGCAAGGACAGGCCGAGGTCGAGCTGGCTCGGGGTGATCAAACCAGTCTTCTCCGTGGCAGAGATCACCTCAATGAGGCACGCGCTCTCTTTGAAGAGCTAGGTATGCTGGCTTCAGCACAGCAGGTCCGCAGGCGACTGCACTCCCTTTCTCACTCACCCAGTCCCCTCACGCCCCCGGTTCTTCCTGCTCGCCTGACCCAGCGCGAGGTCGAGGTGCTCAAGCTCGTTGCCCAGGGCAAAAGCAATCGCCAGATCGCACAAGCCCTGTGCCTCACCGAAAAAACTGTCACCAATCACCTCACCCACATCTTCAATAAAACCGGTTGCGAGAACCGGGCAGCGGCAGCCGCCTTCGCGCTGCGCCACGGGCTGGCCTGATCTGCTCATCGAATGAGACATGTGGCCAGGTTCTGGGAGGACCCTCCCAGATCATGCCGCCTTCCTCCCCTGCGACAAACTCCTCCAAAAATGGGAGGTTTCTCCGATGGCAAAGCCTCCTTGAAGAGGATACACTTCCGCTAACACCTGAAGAGCCGTATGTGCTACCAGGCTTTCGTCTCTGTATGCATGCAGGAACGCTCGAAGAACTGAGGAGAAAGGGGCGAGGGAGATGTTTGTGACCATTTCCACGTACCAGGCGAGGGCCGGTGAAGAGGATGCCATTGTGGCTTTGTATGAGGACTGGCAGCGTACCCTGCAGCCAAAGGCGGCTGGCTACATCTCGGGGGAACTGCTCAGAATCGCAACGAAGGCACGCGCCTTCGTTGCGATTCTGAGGTTTGAGCGTCAAGAGTTCTTCCAGGAGCTAGCAGATACTCCCGAGCAACAAGTATGGACGCAGCGCCTGGAGAACCTTGTTGAAATTGCACCGGTACATTGTGAGTGTGTGAGCGAATGGCCGTGACACTGATACATTCATCATCGCTGCCTTTTGTAAATTTTGGAATTAAACGGGTCGTTTTTGTATAATTATCCTGGCGGGTGAGAACCCTTTCTTTTCCGTAAAGGAAAGGCGTCCATTGGCTTTGTATGGGCTTCGAGGGGATAGCGAGGGAAAGCAACAAAGGGAGCAATCACCAGGATAATTATACAGATTCCACCAGTTTAAAGGCTCTTACGCAACCTCGATGATTTTGGAGATGATGAGTTTCAGGAAAGAGCCTGCAATCGGCTTCAACGGTTGTTGGCCAAACTGATACGAAAGAGTCACGCCCTCGAATCATCGAGGCTGCTTAAGAGCCGTTTAAAGTTTGTATTTACAACTTATCTGATTGATGATTGTATTTGTAGTTAGCAATTTGTCGTTTTAATTTCAACCAACTTGTGGAAGAAATTTATAGGAAATTTGGAATTTTTCTAGCAAAAATCCACTAGCAGTTTGTCGGAGAGAACAAAAGTATTTGGCAGAGCATTGATTGTCAGCCCATTTCGGCCACCAGGTGCGGCGCAGGAAGGCTTCGTATGCCAACCACGCGACCCAGGTGGGAGAAAACGGCGGCTTGCCTTCTCTCCGACAGGCTGCTAGAGAGGGAAACAAACATACAAGGAGGGAACCATGACTGTCTCTCAGAAACCCTCGGAATCACTTCTTCCTAAGTTACTGCTACGATCTAATGATGGCGTATATCGCTTCGTAATGGCTCAGCGATGCTTATTTGCAGTGGGGCTACTGTTCACATTGCTAGCAACTGGTTGTGGAGGTGGCACCCCTCCGCCAGTACCAATAGATCAGCAAATCCTGTATACAAACGCCATTTCTCCTGGTCCTCCTTCTCCCGGTACGGACTGGGCGAAAAATGCTTGTCAGGGGAATGCGTATCTCAGTAATACCTCTCATCCGTCGGTTCCGCCATGGGAGTGGACGCCGCTTCTCCATCCTACCCAGCAGTATGATGGTCCGCTTGTGAGTATATCAGGCAATATGGTGGAACCGCGGATTTCAGGCGTAAACCCGAATGACGCTGGAGATGTTACAGAAGACTTTTCTGGAAACGCTAATCGGTTTAACGTTAACGCAGATGTGCCATTCACGCATCCCTTCGGTACCGACTGGGACGGCTGGATTGCACCCGACCCGCAATATCTCCCTCTGCTAGCCCCATCTGCCACCGATCCTCACGTCACAGACAGTGAATATGTGAAAGGTCTCGCACAGGCAAAAGCTGATGGCTACAGTACACCTGGCCTCTTAGGTATGGAAACGGATCGGCGCCTTTTTCCCCCAGCGTACCGACCTGGGGAAAAAAATCGTATCGTTGCTTTTGGTCGGTGGATAGCTGATTGTGGGCATGATAATCCCTTCCTGAGCGAGATTCATCCGCCACTTTTGGTCGCCTCAGGAGGCTCCTTAGGCAATGCAACAACCGTTAGAGTGATATCCCGTCCGTTCTTAGTAGGTCAAGACTTTCTAGTCGGCAACCAGGATGATGGAGCAACTTTTGATCATTTCAGCCATGAAATACTCAAAGTCACGGGGCATGATATACATACCTCTTTCTGCTACCTTGGTTTCCCCTGTTCAAGCAGGATCGAAGCGCATCCGCAGATTTTTACCACACCTTTTTCCGATTTCCAAACCATGGTATTCTACGTGAGGCCACCGACAGCTCGTCAATCTCCAAACCAAATATTACAAGTGAGTGCCCACTTTACGCTGCGTTCCGGCGTTACCGTTTCGATGATGCCATTCGGCAATGATCAACTTCAGGTTATTGTCCAAATGAATGCGGATAAATACAAGCCTGCACAACTTCCACATAGGTATGATAGGAATGTCAATTTGAATGACTTTGACACTGTGCATGCTTTGAAGCTCACGACTATATTCAAAGGTTACCCTCCTCCCGATCCCACAGTGGGGGGAGAACTCTATGTCGATCAAGTATTAGCCAGGGGTATTTTGACGGATAGCTATGATCCCCCCTTGGCACAGAGTCCACTTGATACGCAAAACGTGATTACAAACGTGCCAATCGATAACGTGAGCAATTCCCATTTTACCTCAGTAGATGATACTCCTACTCAAGCGTTCCCCATCTACGGATCACTCACATTGCAATGGAAAACCACGACGGTGAAGATCACAAGCCCTGCTGATCAGAGTAGCTTCGGACAAAGTTCGATTGGTTCGCGCCAAACAAATCCAATAACCTTCACTGCAAGCGCCTCCGACTTCGCAGATATTCCTTTGACCGGTACCGCCCTCAAGTGGACGTATGACGGTAGCCCGCTTGGGACTGGTGAATCGTTCTCGACCACGCTGAAAGCAGATCCATGTGGGATAAGTCCTCACAAGGTGACGGTGACAGCCACTGACAGTGCTGGTCATAGTGCCTCGGATACAATTACGCTCTTTATAGGAAATATCTGTTAAGTTATAGGAATCGAGGCAATTGGACGAACTGCCGGAAGCTCTGTTTGCTTCCAGTTACTGCCATGATTTACAGCTTAAGACCCGGAACTGATGCATAAATCCGACATAGGAATACAGTTGGTTGCCTACTTCATTTTTGTAGTTAGCACAAAAAGTAGTAATCACACCTAAAAGAAAGAGGAAATGCCATGATAACTGCTCTCCGGCGTTCCTATCACGTTCTTACGATTGTACTTCTTTTGGCTTTTGCCCTTAATATTACTGCCTGTGGTGGGGTCAGAAATGTGAATAAGTTTGCAATAGTTGCTCGCCCAAACACTCTTGCTGTAAATGGAGGTGGCCGAATGAATGTGAAAGCAAAGTGCTTGCCCGGCGAACAGATGCTAGGTGGTGGTTATTATGCTGTGTATAGTAAGCAGTTTATTGCGAATTTTGTAATTCACAATGATCGGCCGCCCGAGGACTGGAACAGCTTTCTAATAGTAGAAGCAAGCTATCCCTCGGCCCCAAACGAGTGGACCGTCACTATTTTTAATCGTGACAGCGATGTGAATGGACCCAATCAGGGGATACAGGTCTTTGCCGAAGCCTATTGTCTCACTACACCGAACTTCCCAGTTGGCATGCAAACCGTCCAATCACAACCCACTAGTGTACCCGTTGCGCAACTAACAACGATACAGGCTCAGTGTCCAGCAGGCTCTACCGTCACAGGAAGTGGCTTCAAGCTTGATAATGATCAGCTCAAGCTCAAAAGTGATGTTGGACTTTATAACAACGGATTATGGGCATCAGCCCCATTGATTAATTCTGGACATGCTATAGGGTGGAGTATACAGGAATTTTTCCTAACCCAGACTCAGACTCCGCCTCCGACAACGACAGTTTATACTCTTTGTGCTACCCAAAACTTGATAGCAGCTGATCCCCAAAGTACCGATATCTGGACCGATTTTAATTCTTACACTGGTCAAGCCGCTTATTCGCATCCCTTAACAGGGAACACACAATGTGCGTCAGATGAATTTACCACTGGAGGTGGCTTCGAGTTTGGGGGTAATGATCTAAATAAATATCGCATCCTCGGGCGCTTCCACTGGCAAAATACGGCCATCGAGAATTTTTCAAAATGGCATATCGAAGCGTTGTGGGGCCATGACATTGGTGAAACAGCATCACTGTTAGTCTGGGCACTTTGCGTGAAGGTGCCGACCGTTAATATTGTGACTGTAAAGATAAAGAGCCCCGCCGATGGGGATAGCTTTCGCGAGTCCACTTTCGGCTCCGGTCACACAAATCCAATCACCTTCACTGCGAGCGCTTCCGACCCATCGGGAAACCCTCTGACCGGGGCTGCTCTCCAGTGGACGGTAGATGGGCATTCGTTCGGTACTGGTGAGTCGTTCTCGGCTACACTAGCAGCGGGCAACTGTGGGCTTATTGATCACAAGGTGATGGTGACCGCGACAGATAGCGCCTCAGGTCACAGCGCGTCGGATGCGATCACTGTCTATGGTGGGCAGATATGTTAGATTTTAGGCCAACGTCATCAGATGCAGGAGCTTGGTCACCTGATATAGCAAGATTGCCTCTGGAGATGATGGAGGAGAGAAAGTACAAATCCAGCGTGCAATCTAAAGTTCGGAAGGTATCTGTTTGATATTAGCTCATCCATGTGAAGAGCTAATATCTATGGGTAATATCATAAATAAGAGGCTTGAGTTGCATATAAGATTTTAGCGAGGAAAATGGCTGTCCCAAGAACGAATAGTCATGCTCCACCAGGCACCACCATCCATGAAAATGCATGATACCTATCAGCATTGCTTTCGGGCAGCAGAGGAGCATTTTCAGGAGAAGCACGATGGCTCTGCGAGCCAGAGAAGAGGGTGAAAATGGGATAGAATGAGGAGGTGATCAGTAAGCAGAGATCGGTTTGAAGCTGGTACCGTGAGTCCGCAGAGGGAAGCCGATCCAGGTGCGTCCAGAAGAGCAGAATGTTGCCACCCGCAAGGGCCGAGCACGCGGAGGAAAGTTGTCGATCTTTCCGCACCTCACGCTGATCATCGAGGCAGAGAGTAAGAACCAGAACAGGAGCGAGTCGATGCAAGTGATCCATGAGCGTTGTGCAGCGTTAGATGTACATAAAAAGACCGTCGTGACGACCATTATGAAGACCCAAGCTGATGGGAGTGTTCAGGAGTGGACCCGCACTTTCTTAACGATGACCGCTGATCTCCTAGCGTTGGACGATTGGTTACGGAGCCACGGGATCGAGATCATTGCCATGGAGAGCACGGGGGTGTTCTGGCGCCCGGTGTTCAACCTGTTAGAAGAGGGGCGGCAAGTGATCTTAGTCAATGCCCAGCATATGAAAGCAGTGCCTGGCCGCAAGACGGATGTCAAGGACAGTCAGTGGCTTGCCGATTTACTGCGACATGGTTTACTCAAAGCCAGTTTTATCCCGCCTAAGCCAGTACGAGAGTTGCGCGATTTGATGCGTTATCGCAAAACAATCGTGCAGGAACGGGCTGATGAGGTCAATCGGCTGCAAAAAGTGCTAGAGACGGCGAATATCAAGTTGGCGTCGGTGGCTACTGATGTGCCTTTCGCAAAAGCGGACGGAGCATGCTTGATGCCTTGCTTGACGGCCAAGACGACCCCGAAATGCTGGCAGAGTTGGCACGAGGACGCTTACGGGCCAAGTTGGCGGACTTGCGTAAAGCCCTGGACGGGCGTGTGCAGCCCCATCACCGGCTGCTACTTACGCGCATTCTGGCGCATATCGATTTTCTGGAGGAATCCCTGGCCCAGTTACAAGCCGAGATGGAGCAGTATCTGGATCCTTTTGAGGAGGCCATGGAATTAGTACAGAGTGTCGTGGGGATCGATGAGACGGCGGCGGCCAGCATCCTCGCAGAAATTGGCACGGATATGACACGCTTTGCTTCTGAGAAACACATCGCCTCTTGGGCAGGGGTCTGCCCAGGCAACAAACAGAGCGGAGGGAAGCGGCTCAGTGGCAAGACAACCAAAGGCAATCCGTACCTACGAGCGATCTTGTGTGAAGTCGCCTGGGCCATTGCCCATACCAAAGACAATTACTTATCGGCCTTCTATCACCGCGTGGCTCGGCGGCATGGCAAGCCAAAAGCGATCATGGCCCTCTCCCACAAAGTGTTAGTCATCATCTATCACATCCTGCGCACCAAGAAACCCTACGCCGATCTGGGTGCTGATTATTTTGACCAACGGGATCGGGGACGGATCGAACGTCACCATATTCACCGCCTCGAACAACTCGGCTATACAGTGACGCTCATGCCAAAGGAGGCAGCTTAATCCCTGGCACTCCCTGGCAGAGGGGCTTCAGATGGAGACGAGGAGCCTGGTGAGATCAGGACTCCTGAGGATTCTTGTGGCCTTTTCTCACGTCTGAAGCTCTGCTTGTCAGAGAGATTTTCGGAGGAATCCTTTTGTTAGGATGTTGTTAGTGAGACGCGTCGCGTGCTACCTTACTCCTGTAAAGTGGCGGGGACGAAGCTCGGGTGCGTGGCGTGAGGGCCGACCGCGGTATATGGCATGAGACATCTGAGCTCGTTTCCTTGTTTGGTCGCCCGCCCGAATGACCTAAACTGAGATGGCGAGGGATCGTCAAGCTCGAATCGGTGAGTGATCATCCACCAGCCCACATGATGCACCTCATCCACTCACATCGTCCGGTCGGCCTTGCGCCGACGTTCTGATTGGAGGAACCTGTGTCAACAGCATCCTCTTCCGCGCGTTTTGTCGCCCTGGATATCCATCGCAAGTATCTGGTGGTGGGAGCGGTCGACGCGGGGCAGCAGGTTGTCTTGACCCCACGTCGTTTCGGCGGTTCTCGCCTTCTCCGACTGGGCACCAACCCACTTGGCCCACTCTGATGCGGTGGTTCTGGAAGCAACTTCCAATGCCTGGCTGTTCTACGATCAGCTGGTGCCCCCTCGTCGCCTCCGTCACGGTGGCTCATCCGCTGGCCGTCAAGCTGATTGCGGCCGCTCGGGTGAAAACGGATTCCCGCGATACGATCAAGCTGGCACGCCTCTTAGTGGCCAATCTGGTGCCCGCCGTCTGGGTTCCCCCGGTTCATGTGCGCGAACTACGAGCGCTCGTGAGCCTGAGCCTCCGGCTCGTCAACCAGAGAACGCATGTGCGCAATCGATTGCATGCGGTCTTACATCGCCATAACCTTCCTTTGCCGCCAGGCAAGCCATTTGCCGCTCACCAGCAGGAGTGGTGGCTCTCGCTGGACCTCTCAGCTTCAGAGAAGTTGCGGGTCCAACAAGATCTCTCCCTGTCGGCCTCCCTTGAGGAGCTGATAGGAGCCGTTGAGGCAGAATTGGGACGACTCTCCACCGGGGAACGGACGTCGTCAAGCAGGTGTCTTTTCTGGTGCAGCTTCCTGGTTTAGGGGTGCTTTCCGTCATGAGTCTGCTGGCCGCCATCGGCGTCATCACACGCTTCCCCTCAGCGAAGAAACTCGTCAGCT
>Ga0137381_10003191_pt1 | contig 11595 bp, 8 predicted proteins | sample SagtaG_16_FD_104808 | JGI IMG/M metagenome (GOLD analysis project Ga0137381, IMG submission 104808) | Vadose zone soil microbial communities from Sagehorn Ranch, Mendocino, California, USA - Sage2_L_115_16 metaG | ecosystem: Environmental > Terrestrial > Soil > Vadose zone | place: USA... | reverse complement strand
GGCGAACATGCGAGCGCCCAACGGAATCTGCTCGCCCTTTAACCCACGTGGGTAGCCAGTTCCATCGAAACGTTCCTGGTGGGCGTAGACGATCTCCGCGGCTTCCTGTAGGAACGGAATTTTTTTCACGATTTGATAGCCGTGGTAGGAGTGCTCGCGCATGATGCCGACCTCGTCCGGGGTCAAGGCGCCTGGCTTGTTAAGGATGGCATCGGGAATCGCCATCTTGCCGATGTCATGCAAAAACGCGCCGCGGGCAATCACCCGGATCTGCTCAGCGGTTAATCCCATTGCCCTCGCGATTGCGATTGTAAAAGCGGTAACTCGCCTGGAATGTCCCTCGGTCTCTCGATCTTTGAGATCCAGAGCATCGCCCAGTGCTTCCAAGGTGATGTCGTAGGAGCGCTCCAGTTCGACCATGGCCTTGCGCAACTGTTCGGTGCGGGCGGCGACCAGCGTTTCCAGATTCGTCTGGTAAGCGCGGTTTTCCAGCTTGAGCCGGCGGTTCTCCATCGCTCGCCGCACCGTGGCCAGTAGTTGTTCGCGCTCGAAAGGCTTCGGCAGGTAGTCGTAGGCCCCGTTTCGTATAGCGGCAAGGGCCACAGAGATATCGTGTACCGCGGTCACCATGACCACGGGCATGTCGGGGAATCTTTCTTTGGTGCGTTCCAGCAGGCCAATGCCGTCCAGGTCGGCCATCATCAAGTCGGAGAGCATCAGTTCGAACTCTTCGCCGGAATCGAGCAGAGCGATTGCCTCAAGGCCGGAAGCGGCCTGCCGACACTTATAGTTGGCATGGGTCAGCATGGAAGAGACAATCTCGCGGATAGTCTCCTCGTCATCGACCACCAGGATTCGCTCAACTGGCATAGGGCTGGTTCAGTGTAGCGTCATTCTATCCCGAGTTATCAGATTCCGAAAGTAACCATTTGGGCCGGGAAAACCGCCAGGTAAGGCGTCCGGGCATGGTATCAAGAGGCGAGCGCAGCCTTCTTACTTTGCGAGGAACATACCTGCCTGGTGGACCTGGTTCATGGTCGGGGACATTGCTGTCCCCAAGTTGATGCCGCAGGAGTCGCTCGCCCTGATCATCCTGATAGCCAGCCTGCTGGTGTTTCGGACCTTTCGCGAGCGCTATCTGCTGGTTTGGATTGTGGGATGGATGGCCTACTTCGGTTCCCGCTGGACCCTGCGAGGTGGCGGAGACCATGTTCCAAGCTACTTGATAGCAACTTCCCATGCAGAATTCATTCTGGCGGTATGCCTGTTTGCGGCTGCCGTGCTGGTGTATACGCACGCGCGCAAGTTGTTACTGCCGCTCCTGCTGACTTCAACGGCGGTCATCAGCTATGCCGTTCTTCGCGCGCTGTGGTGGCCGGATTCGCTCACGCTGCGCGTGGCGCTCGAAGTGTCGTATCGAATTATCACGTTGGCAGCAGCCGTCCAGTTGCTGCGCTTTCGCTGGGCACGGTGGGAGATTGGTCCCTGGTTGCTGGGCTTGAGTCTCCTGTTTTTACACTTGGATTGGGCGCCGCTGAATGTCTACCTTCCGCCTGGCCTTGCTCCCACCGCAGACCTGATTTTTAGCTTGAGCATACTGCTGATCGTCTTTGACGAGTCCAAGGGGCGCACCCGGCGTTTGTGCGCAATCAATACGCTCATGACCAGCATCGCTGGCGCCCAGCAACACGCACCGATGATGGTAACCGCCCTCGACCAGCTTAAGAGGCTAATGCGCTCGAATGCTGCCTGGACCTACCTGCTCGAGGGCGACGACCTGGTAATGGCGCAACAAATTGGGCTTTCGCAAGAATTTCTGCAGGACCATGATTCGTCCACCATGGATGAAACGCTGGCACCCGTTCTGCGGGAAGGGAAGCCAACCGTGATCAAGGCTTCCACTGCCAGCGAGAGTATGCGGGCATTCCTGGAGAGCGAACGATTTCACCATGTTGTGATCGTGCCCGTGCAGGGAAAGAAATCCTCCATCGGCACTCTCATGTTTGGACGTCGTCATTCGATTTGTTACACCCTGGAAGAGATGGAATTTCTTTCGACCTGTGCGCAGCAATTGGGTTTCGCGGTAGAGAATGTACGGCTTTTGGAGCAAATCCTGCGTGCGCAGCGACAGTGGACTAACACTTTCGATTCCATTCAGGATTTTGTCTTGCTGCATGATTCCGAATTTAGAGTGGTGAAGGCAAATCATGCACTGCTTCAGCGCCTGGGCCGTGCTCCCGCCGACGTTGTTGGGAATCTGTGCGAGGCGGTTCTGCCCCGAACCCGTGAAGCCTGGACGGCATGTCCCTATTGCAAGAAAGACGACGAAGGCTTTCACGAGGGCGTAGATCTCTGCTTCGGCGGCTTTTCCATGGTTTCGACATCTTCGTTCACCGATCAGGGCAGCAAACAAAAGGGCACTATCCACGTGGTTCGCGATACCACGGACGGCCGCGTCGCGGAAGAAAAGTATCGGCTGCTGTTCGAACAGGTGCAGGAAGGAGTATTTGTTGCGACGCACGATGGCAAACTGCTGGACTGCAACGACGCTTTCGTGCGCATGCTGGGTCACAGTAATCGCGAAGAACTGATGGCGCTGAATATTGATACTGAGCTTTACGTTTCGGTTGAACAGCGCGATGCCTTTCGCCGCGAGGTCGAACTGCACAACTACGTCCGTAACTTTGAAGTTACGCTTCGACGCAAAGATGGAGTGCTGCTGACCGCGATGGAAAGCAGCTTTGCCACGCGGGACGCTAGCGGCAGAATTGAACGCTATCAAGGTTTCCTGCTGGACATGACGGAAAAGAAGCGCGCAGAAGATGAAATCCGGCGGCGCAATCGCGAATTAAATGCTTTGAATGCGATGGCCGTGATCGCGACTCAGTCATTCGATCTCGACGAGATTTTGAATTTGACCTTGCGCCATGTGATCTCGTTGCTGGGAGCGGAAACCGGCTCCATTTACCTGTGCGAGAACGAAGAACCGACTTTCCGGCGCCGTGCCGGTTGGGGCCAGCGCAGTGCCGACCGAGCTCGCCTTTCCGAGGTCAAGCTGCCGGACGGTTTTGGCGATCTGGTGACCCGTTCCCGGACCGAAGTAATCACGCCCGACTACCTGCCGCACTTGCCTCCACTGGCGGCGGACTTTATCCGCGCCGACGGATTGCGCTCCTGGATTTGGGTGCTTCTGTGGAGCAAAGATAAGCCCATGGGAATTATGGGAATCAGCAGCCGCGAGACGCGCGAGTACACCAGCAATGATGAAAACCTGCTGGTCGCAATTGGACGACAGTTGTCCACTACTATCGAAAAGGTTCGTCTATATGAAGAGACCTGCCGCGCCTATGAAGAGCTGAGGACTGCTCAGGAGCAGTTGCTGCAAAGCGAAAAGATGTCCGCCGTAGGCCAGCTAATCGCAGGCGTCGCGCATGAGCTGAATAATCCACTGACGGCGATTTTGGGTTATGCCCAGCTTCTCGAAAGCGAGGGGCTGGAAGAGCGAGCGTCCGACTTTGTGCGCAAACTTTTTAAGCAGGCACAACGCACCCATCGCGTAGTGCAGAACCTGCTCTCGTTTGCCCGGCAGCGCAAACCCCTGAAGCAGGAGGTGGATATTCGCAAGGTGCTGGATGAGACTTTGGCCTTGCGGGACTACGATCTGAAAGTAAATGACATCACGCTGGAGCGCGAGATCGAACCGGAAATTTCAGCGGTGACCGCCGATCCTCATCAGTTGGAACAAGTATTTCTCAATATCATCAACAACGCCGTAGACGCCCTGCTGGAAGCCGGCAAGGGAGGCACATTAAAAGTGTGCATCTACGCAAAAGACGGAAACGTTCATACGGAATTTCACGATTCGGGAGCTGGCATTAAGGAACCGAACCGGATTTTTGATCCGTTCTATACCACCAAGAGTGTTGGGAAAGGCACAGGACTGGGACTGAGCATCTGCTACGGAATTGTGAAGGAGCACGGGGGCGATATCACTGCCCGCAATCGGCCGGAGGGAGGCGCGATTATCGAAGTACGGCTTCCGTCCGCGGGTCGGACGCCTTCTCCGGAAAAAAGCCTGCCTGCCCCGCGGCATGAACTTGCGATCGAAGGCCGCATACTCCTGGTGGAAGATGAGGAGGCCGTGCTGGAGTTTGAGCGCGATGTCTTGACCGGCGCTGGAGCACAGGTGGTCACCTTAATGAGTGGCGAAGACATGAAATCGCGCCTGCTGAGCGAAACCTTTGATGCGATCATCATGAATGGAAAAATGCCGGGCGGGTGGTGCGCGCAAGAGGCGTATCGCTGGGTTATGGAGAATTGTCCTACTCTGGAGAAACACATGCTGTTCACTTTTTCCAGCGTACTGGAGCCCGAGATCCGCAGTTTTCTGCAGGAGAAAAATCTGCCCTACCTGGTGAAGCCTTTCGAAGTCGCCGATCTGATTGCGCAAGCTCGCCGCTTATCGCAAAAGGCACTAGCCGCGACTGCTGGCTAGCAATAGCGCCGTCGTTATAAGTTTTCCCGCAAGGTTCGTGCAAAGTCATGCAGAGCCGGTTCGTTGCGCCGGTACCACATCCATTGGCCAAGTTTCTTGCCTTGCACCAATCCTGCCTTGATCAATATAGACATATGGTGAGAGATAGTAGGCTGGGAGAGATGAACGCGTGCTTCGATATCGCTGGCGCAAAGGCCGACATTCTTATCAATTGAACAGGCGCCGCGTTCTTTGAGCGCATGCAGGATTTTCCGGCGTGTGGGATCAGCGACGGCATGCAGAATCCGATTTAGCGTTTCTTCAGGCGTGCTCATGGCAAGATAGGAATAAAATGTGAATTGACGCCTGTCAATATAAAAAGACGGGATTTGTTTAGGAGTGTCATGCTGTTTGAAGGCAAGGATCGCAGAGAACTGCAGCAGGCGATGAAAAGCGCGGGCCGTTTGCCTCCGGGACAATCGCTCACTCTGAAATGGCCGGTCCTGCATTATGGCTCGGTGCCTGGTTTTGATCCGAGAACCTGGGATTTTCGTGTCTATGGATTGGTAGAGTCGCCACTCAAACTCTCATGGGAAGAATTCAACGTGTTGCCCAAGGTTCAGCGCACCAGCGATTTTCATTGCGTAACGCGATGGAGCCGATTTGACAATCGTTGGGACGGAGTTGCATTTCAGGAGTTGCTGCGCCGAGGTAAACCGAAATCGGAAGCCGCATACGTGCTGATCCATGCGGAGCAGGGTTTCACCGCCAATGTGCCTCTGGCTGATCTCAATCGCGAAGAGGTGCTGCTAGCCACGCATCATGACGGCCAACCGCTGACCCCGGATCATGGATATCCTTTGCGGCTGATCGTTCCGCATCTCTACGCCTGGAAATCCGTTAAATGGGTTCGCGGCCTGGAATTCCTCGATCACGATCAGGCAGGATTCTGGGAGCAGAACGGGTATCACATGTACGGAGATCCGTGGAAGGAACAAAGATTCAGCAGATAACAGTTGAGCACTATCCCCGAACTGTCATCCTGAGCGGATTTTTCGCGAAGGAACTTACGAGGCGACCGAATCGGCAAAGCCGCATACAGGATTTAGTTGAGCGGTATCCCAAGCCGTCCTGAGCGGGATTTTTCGCAAAGGATCATCCTACTTCTTCAAGATTGGATTGTACCCATCACTTACCAGCTTGGCGCGAATGGTTTCGGCATCCTTGATATCGGGAAATGGTCCCACTTGAATGTGAAAAAGCTTGTCGGTGGGTGCGTTGCCGGCAAATGCGGCATACTGCTTTTTCTTTAGCGCGTCGACCAACGCTTCAGCATCTTCCTGTTTGCTGACTGCCGCTACTTGCACGTAATAGCCATTCAATGCCGGCGCGGGCGGATTCGCAGGGTCGTTTTTGGCCTCGGACGCCGCTGCGCTGTTTTGAGTATTGTTTCCGCGATCATTCGTCGTCAACTGGGCATTGCTGTTGCTCTGTCCAACCGTTTTGTAACACGTCAGATCGGCAGAGGGATTGGGATTGGCATTTGGTGACCGGACAGCCGTAGGACGCACTGGACCATTGGCGGCAGTCGTCGACGAGACAGAATCAGTACCAGCTGCCTTAACCGAAGTTCGTCCGAATGAGAATCCCATACCAAAAAAAACTGCACACAGTGACACCAGCCCGAAAAACAGGACCAGCATCTTGCCGGTACCGAGAGTGATTTCCGTATCCTGCGAAGCCGCTGCCATTTGCACCTCGAATGAGGTCAGCCCTTACCGACAGTTGGAGAACCGTCTCCAGCTGATTTACCCAACATTTTCTGAACGCCGGAGAAGATGTCCACCGGGACAGGAAACACCACCGTAGTGTTCTTCTCCACTCCGATTTCCGTCAGAGTCTGTAGATAACGCAACTGCACGCTGACTGGTTCTGTCGCCAGCAGTTTGGCGGCATCCACCAGGCGCTGAGCCGCCGAAAACTCGCCTTCCGCATGAATGATCTTGGAACGCTTTTCACGTTCCGCTTCCGCCTGTTTGGCCATGGCGCGAAGCATGGTCTCCGGCATGTCTACTTGTTTAACTTCCACGTTCGCCACCTTCACACCCCAGGGCGCGGTGTGGGTATCCAGAATGCTTTGCAGGCGAAGATTAATTTTCTCACGATGCGCCAGAAGTTCGTCCAATTCCTGCTCGCCCAACACGGAACGCAATGTGGTCTGCGCAAATTGCGAGGTCTGGTAGACGTAATTGGAGACTTCCACCACTGCTTTGTTGGGATCAATCACGCGCAGAAAGATGACGGCGTTGACCTTCAACGTAACGTTGTCGCGAGTGATGATGTCCTGGGGAGGGACTTCCAGAGCTTCCTGGCGCAACGAAATGCGCACCATGCGATCTATGGGAGCGAATACCAGGATGATGCCCGGCCCTTTTGCATTTGGCAGCAATCGTCCGAGACGGAAAATGACTCCACGTTCGTACTCAGCGAGAATCTTGATTGAGCTCAGGATGTATAGAGCGAAAATAATGATTGCGACGGTAGTCAATGAAAGGCCCATCTGCGCCTCCACACCTGATTGTCAGGGATGTTGCTGACGCGAATTGTAACGCAATTCCAGTGCCGCTTGAGGCATTTCGGCCCAAGCTGGGGTTGTCTCTGGAGATGCGGGATCGCGCCTCTAAACTCGAATTGCTGCCGGAGCTCTTTGGGCGGAAGACACAGGATCCACTCGAATTTTCAATCCATCGACTTGCCGCACCACCACGGTTTGTCCAAGGGGAATGTTGGTGGAAGCGACGGCATCCCAGAGTTCACCGTGAATGAAGACTTTGCCCTCCGGAGAAAGCGGCGTCTGCGCTACTCCAACTTCGCCGACCAATCCCTGAGAGCCGGTGACCACTTTGTTGGCGCGGGCTTTCAGGGCAATGCTCATCAGAAACACGGTAATGATTGACAGCGGAATGCTGACCGCCAACGCGGTCAACAGATGAACCCTCATTTCTGGAATAGGCGCGTCCACCAGTAGCAGCGCGCCTAAGACCATGGTGACAATTCCGCCGATCGCGAGCACACCGTGACTTGCGAACTTGGCTTCCAGCGCAAAGAGAATAAAAGACGCCAATATCAGCACCACGGCTGCGAAGCGCGTAGGGAGCAGGTTGAGGGCAAACACCGCTAGCAAAATAAAAACCACGCCCACTGTTCCCGGTACCACCGCGCCGGGATGATTGAACTCCGCATAGAGTGCCAGGGCGCCAATGGCCAGCAGGATGAATGCGATGTTGGGATCCATAATGAAAGCCAGGATGCGTTGTTTCAAAGTCATGTCAAAGTTTCGCACCGGCTCGCCGACAAGGGTGAGAGTTTCAGTCCGGCCATTGAATCGCTTCACAGGTTTGCCCTGCATTTGCTTGAATAGGTCTTCCTCGCTGGGAGCGATGTAGTCGATCAGTTTCTGCGACAAGGCCTCCTGTTCGGTGAAAGATTTGGACTGGCGCACGGTGGTTTCGGCGATCTCAACGTTGCGGCCGCGCTTGGAAACGACAGAACGCATTAACGCGGCGGCATCGTTCTCTAATTTTTCTTTCATCACGTCGTCCATCTTGCCGCCGCCGATGGTGACAGGATGAGCCGCGCCCGTGTTTGTCCCTGGCGCCATAGCCGCCACGTCGGCGCTTTCCAGGATGAAGAACCCCGCCGACGCTGCACGGCTTCCTCCTGGCGCCACATAAATGATGACGGGAACCGGCGCTGAAGTGATTTTCTCGATGATGTTGCGCGTCGATTCGAGGAGTCCACCCGGTGTGTTCAATTCGATTAGCAACGCCCGGTCTTTATTCCGTTGAGCTTCGGCCAGGGCGCGTCCAATGTACTCATCTGTGATGGGGTGAATTGTGTCGTTCACTACAATCTTCAAGACTTCCGCCGAAGCGGGGGAGGGAAGTACGCATAGCAGGAAACCAACCATCAACGCGTGGAACCAATGCGAGCTGGTGATACGTTTCATGCTCAGAAATAGAGTAAGCCAATGGATGCGCATCTACAACAGGGGTAATGCTGAAATGAGTCGCCACAGTCACCCCACCCGCTGGTTGGCAGGTTCGGAATGCGTCGATTCCTGATCGTCCCAGCCCGGCAATCGAGTATCCCCCGTAATCAAGCGCGCTCCACGCTCGTAAGTGAAATACGACCATGCCCACTGAATCAATACGATGATCCGATTGCGGAATCCGATGAGAAAGAAAATGTGGATGAAAAGCCAGGAAAGCCAGGCGATGAAGCCGGAAACATGAAATTTCCCAAAGTCGGCGACGGCGGCGGCGCGTCCGATGGTGGCAAGACTACCTTTATCCACGTAGTGAAAGTTCTGGCGTGGTTCATGCCGCAGATCACGTTGAATGTTTTTCGCCGTTGCCGTTCCTTCCTGCATGGCTACGGGTGCGACTCCGGGAAGCAGCTTGCCGTGGTCATCTTTCAGAGTCGCCAAGTCGCCGATAACAAAAACTTCCGGATGGCCAGCAATACTCAAATCGGGATTCACCAGCACTCTGCCGGCGCGATCGACCGGAACTCCAAGCTTTTTTCCCAGAGGAGATGCTGCCACACCGGCGGCCCACAAAGTAACCGCCGCGGGCATACGGGCTTCGCCCATCCGCACCCCACCCGGCTCGACGCCAGTGACTAAAGAGGAGGTTTGGACTTCCACTCCAAGGCGCTGCAATTGCTCCACAGCGCTTTGCGACAAGTCTTCCGGATAAGCGGGCAAAATGCGGGGACCGCCTTCGAGCAGTAGAATGCGCGTGCGTTTAGGATCGATGGATCGGAATTCGTTGGCCAGCACGCGGTGGGCGATCTCGGCCAGCGTGCCCGCTAATTCCACTCCCGTCGGTCCACCGCCAACCACCACGAAGTTTAGCGGCAGTTCATCTTCGCCACTAGCGGAGCGGCGCTCAGCCAACTCATATGCCAGCAATATTCTCCGGCGAAGTTCCAGCGCATCCTCAATTGTTTTGAGGCCGGGAGCGAGTGGTTCCCATTCGTCATGGCCGAAGTAGGCATGGGTCGCTCCCGCAGCCACTATCAGATAATCGTAGGGAATTTCTTCATTGGAGATTTTGACTACGCGCCGTGAGAGATCGAAGTCTTCTACTTCCGCGAGCAGGACTTGGATGTTAGGACGGCCGCGAAGAATCCAACGAATAGGGGCAGCGATTTCCCCGGGAGAAAGGCCCGCCGTGGCCACCTGGTAGAGCAGAGGCTGAAAGGTGTGATGATTCTTGCGGTCGATCAGCGTGATCCTGACCGGGGAGCGAGCTAGCTTCCTTGCAGCCGTCAGCCCACCAAAGCCGCCGCCGATGATAACCACATGTGGCGTGATTTTTGCTTCCATAGGTTCTAGTTAAAACGCCAACTTATAGGATTCCAGGGAATGCGGAAAGAACCCGGAATTTCTGTTGGCTCTCAGCTGCTTGCCTGCGCTGGAGCTTGGTGGTATTTCGCCCCTCCGGGACTCTAGTCCGTTTGGCGCGGTCCAAGCGCTAAAAGCGGTGGGCAAATTGTGTCGTCCCTGCGGGACTGCTACCCGTTGAGGTTCAGCGTGTGTTTTTCCCCAGAGGTCTGACACGTGGAGATCGCCTCAGCTCACCGCCCAATCGCCGCGATTCAGCCGGATAGCCAGAATCGCGGTCGCGCTTGACATATCGCGCTCCATCTATATCATAAGTAAGTATTTACTTACTTATGGCGACAGCGCAAGTTCGGTATTCAGCGGCCGACCGCCGCGAACAGATTTTGGAGGCGGCGACACAGCTTTTCGCCCGGCAGGGATTCCAAGGTACCACCACCAAACAGATTTCCGAACAGACGGGTGTGACCGAGGCTCTAATTTTTCGGCATTTTGCATCCAAGGACGAGCTTTATTGGGCGGTCATTGAGCGCAAAATCAAAGCGGCCGCGCCCGGCGAACATATGCGCGAACGTCTTGGCGCCGGCGGCAGTGATCTGGAAGTGCTTTCCGGAGTGGCTACCCAGATTTTGGAGCGACGAGCTAAAGACCAGACACTCTCCCGTCTATTGCTCTACAGCGCACTGGAGAACCACCGCCTTTCCCATCGGTTCTTTCGCACCTACGTCGCGGAATGCTACGAGGTGCTGGCAGACTATATTCGCGGGCGCATTGCGGAAGGGAAGTTCCGGCCAGTGGATCCATTGCTCGCGGCCCGAGGTTTCCTGGGAATGGTAGTTTATCACTCCTGGATTCAGGAATTATTTGGGGGAAAACGTTATCAGAATTTCTCCGTCCAAGAAGTAAGCAAGACGCTGGCCGAAGTATGGCTGCAAGGCATGCTGTCTGCACCTGAAATCGCGTCTTCACAACGGACGGCAAAATTCAATAATGGTAATAAATAAAATCATCGCAATCGCAGAACACAGGAACATGGCAACCATGTTGGATAAAACACTTCGTCGCGGCGCGCCGGCAATTCTGGCATGTGGTGTTTTGGCGTTACTCACGTCGTGTAGCGGTACCAAAGCCGCCCCGCCGAGCAATCCGACAGTGCCGGTTATGGCTGCAGAGGTTGAGCAGAAGGATGTCCCCTTGCAAGTCAAGGCGATCGGGTCAGTGGAAGCCTATTCGAATGTTTCCATCAAAACCCAGATCACCGGTGAGCTGACTGGAGTGTTCTTCAAAGAAGGAGACGATGTTAAGAAAGGCCAACTGCTGTTCACACTCGACAAGCGTCCGCTCGAGGCAGATATGAAAAGAGCAGAGGGCATGTTGGCGAAAGATCAGGCGCAGGCTGCCAATGCCCAAGCCCAAGCTCGGCGCTACGAAGCTTTATTGGCTTCGGGAGTGGTCTCCAGAGAAGAGCATGACCAGATTCGCTCCAATGCCGACGCGCTCGATGCGGCGGTGCGAGCCGACAAGGCTGCAGTCGAAAACGCTCGCGTCCAGATTCAGTACTGCTCGATCTATTCGCCGATTAACGGGCGTACAGGTCCGCTGATGATTCATCGCGGCAACATGATTAAAGCCAATGACACTCCCTTTCTGGTCAGCATCAACCAAGTACAGCCCATTTACGCCACCTTTACCGTGCCGGAGCAGTACTTGAACG
>Ga0137381_10003186_pt1 | contig 11610 bp, 14 predicted proteins | sample SagtaG_16_FD_104808 | JGI IMG/M metagenome (GOLD analysis project Ga0137381, IMG submission 104808) | Vadose zone soil microbial communities from Sagehorn Ranch, Mendocino, California, USA - Sage2_L_115_16 metaG | ecosystem: Environmental > Terrestrial > Soil > Vadose zone | place: USA... | reverse complement strand
GCTCGTCGTTCACGACTAACAAGTCCGACAGCAGCCGTTCGTTTCCGAAACGCTTCGCGTCCCCCATCTCCTTCTCCATCCGTTTCCGGTAGTTCTCAAAGTCGGCCTGCAAGTACTGCAGCCGTTTGAAGAGGTCGTCGGCCCTAGCCTTCTCGCCCTTCAACAGCTCTTCCAGTTCCGAGACTCGAGCCTCAAGATCTCTTCCCTCCTCCACTGCTTCCACATCCTGAGGCGGCTTGTCAACTAGGGGTGCCGTAGCCAACTTCGGCTTGCTCTTATCCATAGAATTCAACCCGACCTAAGTTTCCCGTAGGGCTTTCCTTTTGACCCTTTGCCGAGAAATTTTCGGTGACTCCAGGGAAAATTAAACCTTCTGGGACTGTCGGCCTTTGAACGCCAGGCTTCATTGCCTTTGGCACAAGAAAAAACGATTCGTGTCCTAGCCGAGTTTCAGTCTAAGGGCAGACCAATCCTCATTCACTGAGAAGATAGCCACTGCCTCAAGCCCAAACGATGGTGCTATTTCTCTTATGATGTCTCTGTTAATGTCTGCCTTGATCTTTGAGGCCCCTTTGGGATAAGTCACCCACAGTATTCCGTTAGGACTTAGCAGGGGTTTCAGCTTTGCGAGTTGCTCGCCCAGTTCCCTGTTTGAGGTCACGAAGACTTGAATGATATTAGCGGGAGTCTTCGCCTCTTTCAGGAATACAACGCTCTTCGATACGTCCTTGGCTAACGATTCCTTGTAGCCTTTGGGCGGGTTGATGATGAGTAGTTTGTGTCCTTCTCGAATCTGGAGCTTTTGGGCCACAGACTTTTCCGACATGAGATTCTCCCTCGGACCCATTCCAGCCCATCCTCGTTAATCTTTCCCTGTTCTGTGGCCAGCAGAACCGACGGAGAGGCTTAATGGTCTTAGTTCAGGAGCGAAAGTAGTATCCCGATTGGGGGGATAATCTGCTCTCCCCACTCTTACGGTCCGAGGGTTACGATTTCCTATTAGGGCTAGGCCGCCACGGTATCGACAGTTTACGAGGAAATTAGGATTTGAGCTTCTTCAAGCACTTCATCCCGTTGAAGGCTAAGGCATGGATAACCTTGGACAAGCCGAACTTCCAGGAAAACGAGCCAGTAGTGGGGAAGATAAGCGTGGAATCCCATGACTACATTCAGGCCCAGGAGGTCCGGGTTGAAGCTAGAGTTCTTGAGAATTACGAAGAGCTGGAATGGATCGTTGTGAACAACCAGCGGATACAGGAGAGGGTCCACAAACAGGCAACCCTGTTTTCACGGGATATCAGGGTCTCGGGACCATCAGATTTTGGCCAAGGGCCAGCAAGAGAGTTCCCGTTCAGTGTCGGAATGCCTATGTTTCGTCCCACAAGGCAGGGCGGGTCTGTCGAGTACCAGGTAAAAGGCGTTCTATCTGTAAAGGGAAGACCCGACGTGACCGGCACTACCCAGATTAGCTTCTCACTAGGAGCAGCTTATCCCGGCATGATGCCTCCTCCAATGCAACCCGTTGGCTATGGGCCCAACCCGGCATATGGCGGGTATGGCCAACCGCCAGCGTACGGTCCTGGGCCTGCACCCGGGTATGGTGCTCCAGGCTACGCCGCTCCAGGATACGGCATGCCTGCACCAGGCTATGGTATGCCTCCCCAGCCCGTCCAGCAATCAGCACAGCTTCCGAAAATCCGTTGCAAATATTGTCAGAGCCTAATGGACCAAGGGGCCGGCACCTGTCCCAACTGTGGGGCACACCAGTAGGCTCCGAAACCCAGCCCGTCTTCCCTCGGCAATACTCGCTTCTAGGAAGATAGGGAAACTAGGACAACACCCGCGATTATTAGCAAAGCGCCTGTTCCCGAGAACAGGTTGAATGGGTCCCGAAAGATTACCACTGATAATGCGACGCTTACGATTACCTCTATTGGGAGTATGATCGAGGAGACTGTTGGAGAAACGGTTTCAAGCCCTTTCGCGAAGAAGTAGTAGGACCCGACGGTGGAAAAAAGGGCGAGAAACAGAATGTATAGCCAGGCGTTAGAACTGAGGCTCGGCGATGTTCGCAGGTCTAGAGGCGTAAACGGCAGTAGTAAGACGGAGGTTGTTAGTACTCTTCCACCAGTTACTGCCGAGCAGTCATGGCGGTCGACTAGGTCCTTCGAGAAGACGAAGATCAAAGCGATGGTTACTGCGGTCCCGAGAATCAAAAGGTCACCGACGACTTCGGCCTGGCCTAGGTTGCGGGCTTCACCCCGAGTAACCGCAAGCCAGGCTCCCACAAACCCCGAGAGAACTCCTAGGCTTGTCTTCCAGGCCAACTTCTCTGTTGCTCGGAGTCGAGCGATGATCGGAATCAGGAGAGCCGCTGAGCTAATTATCAAGGCTGCGTCGGATGCGGTCGCGTATACCTGGCCCTCGAACTGTAGAATGTAGCCGGTCGTGTTGAGGATTCCAATGGTCCACATCGGTCTCGAACGGAGCAAGTCCATCTTGACCCAACCGGACCTTCGGAGGATGACAAGAACTAGGATGGATGCGAGTAGAAACCTGAGTGCGGCGAAGAGGAACGGCGGGGTCAAGGATAGGCCGAGTTTTATGATTGGGACGCTGGTTCCAAAAAGCACTCCCGATGTGAAGGTGGCCAGTAACCCGGTCCTGTTGACCATAAGTCAGTTCAAAGTTCCTTCGGGTTGGTGGTCCAGTGTCACCTTGAAATCGCTCGTCCCGGGAAGGTCTCAAGACCTGGCTGAAGAGAGGGCATGCTTGTTTCCGGGTCATTCTCGCCTTAGGAGTGTTCCCCTGAGGGCATTCCGGTCTTAGCTTTGAAGACTTTAGGGAGGAATATAGGGTTGCGAGATTGTATCAGCTAGGCTTATCTTCTTGTTCTGTTCCTACCAAGGCTTACCATGGGAGAAACTTCTCTCCTGTCCAAAGACACGGTAGAATGTGCCTGGTGTAAGGAGTCGAAGCCCGTCTCTGAAACCACCTGGTTCATGCCAGAGCCCGGCGAAAACAGCGTCCGCCTTTGCGACTTCTGCTATGAGAGCGCAGCGAAACAGGTCCGCCTTCACAGACTGGTCAAAACCAAGGGCGACTATCATATCGAAGCGGCTGCCTGAGGCCACTAGGACTAGTTCATAGTTGCTATCGGTTGTGGAAGGGCGCGTGTAAGTAGTCTTGACCACGAAGAACAACGTCTTGATTCTCGGATGCGGCGTCGGCGGGCTAGTGGTTGCCAGCGAGCTGGCCAAGAAAGCACGAAAGGAAGCGTCGATCACTGTCGTGGAGCGCAAGGCCTGCTTCCAATTTCCCCCCTCCTTTCCCTGGGTTATGATGGGGTGGCGCCAGCCGAGACAGGTGCAGCGGAGCCTGTCATCTCTCGCGAGGAAAGGAATCAAGATTATCCACGAGAACGTGAAGGCTATCGACACCAAAGCAAAGCGAGTCAGGACCGACACGTCGAATCTCAACTATGACTATCTCGTTATCGCTTTAGGTGCTGAGTACGCGCCCGCGCAGATTCCGGGTTTCAACCAGTACGCCCACCACATCTACGATCTGGATTCAGCGGTGAAGTTCAGGGACGCGGTTCAGAACTTTTCAGGGGGAAGGATTGTCATCGGCGTTTCGCGGACGCCTTTCAAGTGTCCAACCGCGCCGTATGAAGCCGCCCTCCTGCTGGAGGAACACTTCCGAAGGGAAGGGAAGAAATCAGACATTCAGCTCTTCACCCCCGAGGCTCAGCCTGTTCCCACAGCGGGGCCCGTTCTAGGAAAGCAGGTAGAAAAGATGCTGATCGCCCGAGGGATAGGATATTTTCCCAAGAGGAAATTAGCCGAGGTGAAACATGACAGGGTCTTGTTTGACGGTGGGGAAGAAATGGGCTTCGACCTTCTCATGACTGTCCCACCTCATCGCTGTCCGAAGCCCGTCGTCGATGCGGGCATGACTGATGCGTCAGGCTGGATCCCGGCCAACCCTCAAATGTTGGCGACAAAGTTCGAAGATGTTTACGCCATTGGGGATGTCACGGCTATTGAAACCCCTCATGGACACATGCCCTTCCTGCCGAAGGCTGGTGTTTTTGCCCAGGGCCAGGGAGAGGTCGTGGCAAACAATCTAGCCTACTCCATCAGTGGCAAGGGAGAGAGGAGGGCTTGGGATGGGTCAGGCCACTGCTTTCTAGGGGTCAGCAAGGCTGAGAGTGCGTTCCTAAGGGGTAGCTTTCTCTCCAACCCTCCTCGGTTGGAGTTTCACCCACCAAGGCGCAAATGGCATCTGGACAAGGTTGCTTTCGAAAAGCATTCGATGCGCCACTGGTTCTAACCGAACCAACCCCTCGTTCGTTCATCCCAGCAGCGAAGCTGCGTCAAACCTTACGGGTGTGGCGGGGATCGCGGGAAAGGCTGACATAGCTGCAGTTGAAATCGTCGCGCGTGAGAGGGCTCTCTAACAATCGCATCGTAGCCCACGGGGCACCAGGGAAGAGTGGAACTATCCTAGCAGCCGGGTTAGAGAATAGCCGACCAGCGCTCCCGCGGCAGGCGATACTACCCAACTTGTCACAATTAGGAATATGTTTCTCACATTCATCACCCTCATTCTTCTAGCCAAGCCCGATCCGATGATTCCGGAGGAGACCGTTTCAGTGATAGAGACCGGAACTCCGAGTTGACTCGCGAACTCGACAGCTCCCGAGCCGAGAAGCTGTGAGTAGAAAGCGTTTGGATAACGAAGGGAGAAGATTCCCTCACTGAGCCTTCTGAGGGCCCCTTGACCAAGCGTGAAAGCGCCTAGGGTGCTTCCCAGTCCGACAGCTATGGCCGCTGCAAGAGTCTGGTTGAAGAGGACTCCGGCTATCAAGCCCAGAGAATTGCTCCCGATTACGTAGGCAGAGAGGAAAGCCACGACCAATAGCCCAGCTTTGAGAATTGAAAGTTTTAGCCAAAGGTTCTTCGGGCTATAATGGTCGTCTAGCGCTACCAGTAGGACTCCTAAGGCTGTTGCTAGTAGTGGTGCTAGAAACCAGAAGCCGAGGATTAGCACAAGATATCTAGTGTTTTGCAAAGGCCCGACCGCGAAGCCGACCCCTAGAATCGCTCCCGTCAAGGTCTTGGAAAGAGACAGTGGAACCTTCGACAGTTCTGCTCCTAGGAAGACGAGAAGGGTTGCTAACAGAATGGAGAACACTTCCGTAGTTGTCTCTGTTGGAAGAAATGCTTCTCTTACTCTGAACAGTTTTGGACCCTCCAGGGACAGTCCCAGGAGATAGCCTGCGACCGCGACTAGAATCCCTGACCGTCTGCTCACTATGTTGCTTCCGATTATTGTTCCAGAGCAGGCTGAGAGGTTGTTTCCCCCCACGACCATGCCTAGAAGGCCGGCTAGCAGCAGTGAGGTCACGTCTAGAAATCCTGTCAATGGCTACTAGGCGCCTAGGGCTTTCATGACCGCTATTACAAGGTCTGACGCGTCTTCACAGAGGTCTAGAATATCATCCGCTTCTAGTGTCGTTTGAATGTAGTTGTTGAAGGATGCATAGTCGAGTTTTTCCCAAGAACCATAAATCTCGTCCAGCATAGTGTCCTTGACATCATCTCCCTGCTCTTCCAACCTCTCAATCTCCCTTGCCAATTCCATGGACTTTGTCCTGTTAGAGCCTGCTATGCCGAGTAGGTTTCTAAGAATCAAGAGCTCCGATTGGCCAATCTCAACCAGCCGAACCTGTTCCTTTCGAAAAGCGGCGTCAAACTCGTTCGCTTCTCTCAGGGGCCGCTTGGCTATTCTTCTCAACTGTCGCGAAAGCGAGTGAGCTCGGTCCAGAACACTGTCCACACAGTCCACGAGCCTTCCGAAGTCGTTAGCCAGGGACGCTGATATGGACCCCCTCCCAAGCTCCTCCTCCAGGGATTGGGTTATCTTGTCGCCCTCTTTCTCCAGAGCACTAATCTTGTCAGTGCATGTGTCGACCTCGATTATTCCGTTCAAGGTTCCAGAGAGAATCTTGACCAGGAGCTCGAGGGCTTCCGCCCCCAGTCGAGCAAGTTCCTCGATTCGATCAAACGCCTCTTTCTCCCCTGGCACGAGGAAGTTTCTGACTCGACGGATCAGCCTACTCAACACGTCTCACCGGCTCATGGGAATGATGCTTCTTACACTCTAGGAATTTTGCGAGAGCAAGTCCTTACCATTGAAAAGAGTGCTGTTCCAGTTCGACTTATCCTCTGCAGGGCTCGGCTTCTCATCATTAGAGGCGTAGAAGCAGGATTGCGTTCGCTATAGCAAGGTCGAGAATGGTGAGCGGCACAGACCTTTTTGCGAACTCGGAGAAGCTGAGCCTCTTTCTGGGCTTGTTGAGGATACCCAGGGCAACTAGGTTCGACGCTGTCCCAACGGGGGTCGCCATGCCGCCAACTCCAGTGCCGATGGCAAGAGCCCAAGCTAGTGGTGCAATAGGCAGGCTCACGGACATGCGGGTTATTACCGGAATGAAGACGGTCACCAGAGGAACATTATCTACGATTTGGGATATCAGGGCCGCGACCCACAAAACTAGAGAGACAGAGAGAGCCAGATTCCCGCCTGAAAGCTGGACCAATTGGTCTCCTATGTCCGGGAGAACGCCGGTTTTTGCGCGAGCAGCAACCAGAAGGAATAGCCCTCGAAAGAAGAATAAAATTTCCAACTCTACCCTGCTGAGAACGTGCTGTATTTCATTTGACCGTGATGATTCATACACCAGTATTAGGAAGGCGGGTAGGAGAGTGGCCAGGGCTGCCGACACGCCAAGAAGAGTGTGGACAGTGAGAAACGCCACGGCCAGGCCTAGAGAGACGAGGCTGACTCTCAAGAGGCCCTGGTCCCTTACAGCCTCCGCTGGTTTTCTCAGCGGAACAGATCGTCTCAGTCTATGTCGGACGAGTGCGTCCCTGTGGAGAAACCCGTGATTCTTCAGGTAAAGGATAGTCGTATTCGCTGCCAGTGCCGCTAGAGCAATGGGTGCAGTGTTTCCGAGAAACTGGTTAAAGTTCAAGCTGAGAGACGAGCCGATGATAACGTTTGTCGGGTCTCCTACCATGGTGGAGATTCCTCCAATGTTTGCTGCGAGAACCTCAGAGATGACAAAGGGGATGGGGTCTATTTCCAGGCCGTCGAAAACTTCCACGGTTAGGGGAACGATAAACAGGGCAACTGTCACAATGTCGAGAAGTGACGCCATTCCGGCTGTCATTAGGGGGAGAAGTATGTACATTCGAACCGGGTGGGAGTCCACAGACTTGGCCAGGTGTAGGCCCATCCATTCAAAGAATCCCGCCTCGCGAAGAGACGATGCGATTATGAACATTCCTAGGAGTACTGCAATGGCTGTCCAATTGATTGCTGAGAAGATATCGTTCTCTGTGAGAACCCCGGTCCCAATCATCAGAGTGGCGCCGAGAATTGCGGCGGATGGTTTGTGGAATTTATCGGATAGGATCAAAAGGTAAGTGCCGACGAATACTCCGATAATGATCACGGTGATGGGCGTGGAGAGGGCCATTTCCCGGTCGGGTTATCGCTACGCGATAAAAGGACTCCTCAAACAAGGCTTGGACACTTGCCCGGTCTCTCCGGGCACACCGGTCATGTTGGAGAGGTGCTGGGCCTAGTTTGCGCCTAGACCTATAGTCTTGAAGGCTCCAAAATCCAGTTGAGGCGCCGGGACCGGCGTAAAGTCTTCTTGAAGGTCCCCCGTTCCAAGGCAACGGAACTCTTGGTGGTGGCATTTGGGACATTTCAGGTCGAAACGTAACTGCCCCTGCAGGGCTTTCTCGTCTCGAACTATACGATAACCACACCCGGGCCTAGTGCATTCGTAAACATAAGTTGTTTCCTCTATTTGTTTTCGAGCAGCGGTGGTTCTCGTCGAGTTCTTCCGGCGGGTCGTTGTTCGCCGGGTAGCTGTCTTTCTAGCCCGAGCCTTTGGCTTAGACTTTGAGCTCTTTCCTCTTGGACTCTTTGCAGAGGGCAAAACGGTCAACAAGTAAGCGTTCTCCAATTATCTTCAACGTACTGTTACCCTATCGGAGGCACTTGACGGACAGGGCCGCTGAGCGCAGGGAGTCACCTATACCTAAAGATATCCAGACGTCCCCGGATACATATTGTGGTAGGAATTTGGGACAAATCTCGGTCAACCCTTAATGAGCGCGGCCAGCGCTCCTCGGTTCGAAGACAAAAAATGGAAGCTATAAGAAAACACGTTAGAGCAATCGCAATAATCGCGCTTGTACTAGGACCCGCAATTCTTCTCGCCGTTCCGGGCGTTCAGAGAGCATTCGCTGATTCCATACTGGGACCACGCAACCCTGCCGTGATCGCGACGACCTTAGCATTCAAGGATGGGCAAGTAGTGACTGTTCAATATTCCAACATCTACTTCTGCAACTCTTCGGGACCCGCCACAAGCAGCGCCTCCAGCCCATGCACTGTTGGAGTCGACGCAACCAAGGCTCCCGTGCCAGACAAAGCGGTCAACACCCTTGATGTTATCGTACCAGCCTTCCTTCATCCCCTGTGCGACCTAGCATCAATCCCTTGCGCCTCGTCTAACAGCGTATTCGACCCTACCCTAGGTGCCAACAATTTCGCCCAATGCCCCGACAACACATCAGCCCTCACCTGCCCCAACCATCCCGCGTTCCTCGACCTAGCGCCCCTGGGCCTCAAGACACCCTCCGGCCAGGTGGTCGGTGTAGTACCACTGCCAATACATACCCACATCCTCTCCGGGCAAGGTGGCGGCTGGTGGGAGCTGAGAGTATGGCTCGTTGCAGACCCCAGTATTTGGCCCAACCCGTCGACCGGCGCATGTACTGCAGGAACGGGATGCCTTACATCAGCGACAGCACTAGCGAATGCAAAGCAAGCAGGCGAAGTAGTCGGTCCAGTACCCACAACGATCTACCTGTTCTTCAACGTGGTCAGCTCTTCCGCTCGATAGAAGCGGATGGAGTCCAAGACCACTCCCCCTTTTTTTGGGCAAACGAGAAGTCGAAGATTCCGCTGTCTGGGATCAATTCTCAGAGAGGTTGAAACCACTTGGATATGCTTAATTTTAGGAAAATGCGAGTTAATCCTCTCAGCGTTACCTCTGCAGTCCTCTTCATCCTCGCCCCCTTCTTTTCCTGGATAACAGTGTCAACCTTCGGACTCACCGCCGGGGCCACCTTGCTAGATGTAGCCAGCTCTAAAACGCCCCTCTCTGTTCCTCCGGCCCTGCCACAAGCCTCGCTCCTAGCCACCATCCTGCTTGTGGTAGGAGGTCTAATCCTTCCAAAAATCGTGAAGGTTGGATTACCTGTGGCCACGGCCGGATTAGTTCTGTTTCTCTTCGAATCCTACAGCCTCTTCGGTTCCCCAGTAAGTGTAATACCAATAGTGGTCGCACCGGGAATAGGCCTCCTAACCGCTCTTGTGAGTACTGGCGTCGGCGCAGCCTCCTTCCGCACTAATAGTCAAGAGCTCAAAACTCTCTTGCTCAGTTTTCGCACGAGACAAGGGCTTACAGGAATCGGCTTGTTCGTGGCGACCTTCTCGCTAGTATTGGACGGGCTCAATCATGCGGTTCTCGGGCAACTGGCCGCCTTTCTGGGGGCAGGTTTGGTTGAGCCTGTGTTCCATCTAGGATTCCTTTCCGCTATTTTCCTCCTTCTTTTTCTCTTCTCTGTGAGGAAAGAGTTCCAATACGAAATATTGAGCTCACCTCTCATCGTCGCAGCCTTCGCCTTCATCATCCTTGACGCGGCCTATCATGTCTCAACTGGAGGGGCCTCGGAATTCATAGGCCATGATTCGCCAGAAATCATACTCCATGTGTCAACTTACTACGGAACCGCTTTTCTCCTCATTGGCCACTTTTTCAAAGGCTAAGACCGGATCCGCGCCCCTATACCAGCTAGTTGGAATGGGTCTTCATGCTCTAAAGCCGAGAGAAACGCGGGTCTAGAATTTCTCGGATGTAAAATGAGGATTAGCGGTCTTACTTCCAGGTGACCCTGAGAAGGTTCACCAGGGCCAGTGCCTCACCAACGTTGACAAGCAGCATGTAGACCGAAGCCTGGTCGACGAAGGTGCCAAGGGTAGCAGACTCAAAGTTCAGGAAGAGAAACACCCAGAAGACAAGAATCGCCAGGTTCAACACGACGAAGAAGGACCCGAAGAGAACAAGCCCAAGCGTGAACGAGGACCTAACCTTCCGATAAGTGCCTGCGTAAATGGCCAGCAATGCTAGCGTCATAGCAATGTTGGCAAAGGCCACTACAGCCGCGGCCCAAAGGGCAAAGCCCAAGCTTCCTCACCTAGCCTCCTTACCTGGCGCGCTTATCTTGGTTCTTCCAATTTTGCTCCAAATCTCTTCCAAGAATGGAAGCGCCTCCTCCATCTTCGGTGTCAGAAATATCATGGCTCCGTAGGCGCCTTTCTCCGAAGGAGACACGAGCCCATTCTCCTCTAAGACCCGTAGATGATGCTGAATGGTCTTGTAGTCCACCCTAAGGTTCTCCGCCAGCTGGTTAGCGTTCAAAGGGCGTTCCCGGAGAACCTTTAGGATTTCCGCTCTGGTCGGTCCTCCACGGGTCCCTCCCAGAAGGTACCACAAGAGTCGCTTTAGGTACTTCTCCCCGTATATCATTCCAGATGGAGTGTCAGCATCAGCGGCGCCAGACAGTTGATGCTTAACAAGATGGACGAGGGCCATCACTTGAGATCGGCGGATGCCAATGGTCGGAATCTCCACCTGCACTCGTCCCTACATACTGGCCTGATAGTTGCCTGGAATCATACGCTCACCGTGTTATTATGGTTCCCGCTCGTGCGACTGGAGTGATTCGAACTCGGCGTGGTAGACCTGTTTTCCCGAGATTAGCAGGTCGAAACGAGAATGCAGTCTCTCCAGATCCGGGTTTTTGGCCACAATCCCGTGGACATCCTTCATGTGGGATGGGTCCTTGAACCTGGCAATCTCTATCCATAGATCCTCGTCGCCTGCCAATCCAATCCCGGCGGGGAGGCTCAAAGCCCCGTATTTCCCAGCCATGTCCTTGGGGCGTAAGAGCTCTTCTGACAGACAGCCCGCTTCCTCGAACAGCTTCATTATGGGCCGGAGGGCCTGAAGGAAGGCTTCCGATTTCTTTCTTGGCACCCGGTATAGGAAGACGGAACAGTATGCCATCGGTCCCCTCTTCCTGATTACGGCTTTTATTTAGCCCCACCGAGGTTGGCCGAAAGACCAAAGATCACCTACCACGGGAATGTTGGGCACGGGAAAGCCTTACCATCCTGACATTCTCGGAGAGTCCATGGCTAAGGGTTCCTCTCGAAGAGTCGAGGGTTTCACTGAATCTGTTATCCGCCAGATGACCAGGCTGTGCGAGGAGTACGGGGCAATCAACCTCGCCCAAGGGTTTCCCGACTTTGACCCACCCGAAGTGGTCAAGAGTTCAGCCGCGAAGGCCATCAATCAGGGTTACAATCAGTACTCCACCACGTACGGGCTCATTAGCCTTAGAGAGGCGATCTCGCGAAAAATGCACAACTACAACCACATCGACTATGATCCAG
>Ga0137381_10003168_pt1 | contig 11640 bp, 7 predicted proteins | sample SagtaG_16_FD_104808 | JGI IMG/M metagenome (GOLD analysis project Ga0137381, IMG submission 104808) | Vadose zone soil microbial communities from Sagehorn Ranch, Mendocino, California, USA - Sage2_L_115_16 metaG | ecosystem: Environmental > Terrestrial > Soil > Vadose zone | place: USA... | reverse complement strand
GGCGGCATGCCGGTCAGGTCCAGCGACACGCGGCGGAGGAATTCGGCGTCGGTGCACAAGTCGGACGAAAGAATCTTCATCTTGCGCAACTTGGCGTTGACGTGCTGGTCGATGAAATTGTTTTCGGGAACATCGGCCCACTGGAATCCGCTGCGGTCGCCCATCACGGTCAGCAGTTTGGTGGCATAAATGCCTTCATAACGGATCAAAATCGCGGCTTCACCGCGCCGCAGCCCCCGGGCCACGCCATCCTTCACTTCCGCCACGTCGCCATTGTTGCTGCTGAAGATCGCCTGGCGGGTCACGTCCCGGACCGAGCCGTCGTCATAATGGGCCAAGACCAGCATTTGCTGCGCGCGGCCGGGCAGGTCCATTTCCACTTCCGCGGGAGAAACCTCCAACGAAGTGGCGCGGCCCGCGGCCGGCGCCTCGGGGTGGACGCCCTCAAGGATCCATTGGCGAAGCAGTTGATGCTCGCGCGAGCCGGGCTTGATCGCCTGGCGGCCTTCGTGCGGCACCTCGGCCAGCGGCTTGAGCAGCATGAGGCTGTCGTCCACCGCCACGCGGTTGAAGCGCCGGCCGGAGAGATCATTGATCAGCGCCTGGTAATCGTAATCCGGATCGTAACCGCGCAGCGAAAGCTTGAACCCATTCTTGCCTTTGGCCGAGCCGTGGCAGGTGCCGGCATTACAGCCGGCCTTGCTCATAAGCGGTGCGATGTCGCGCACGAAGCGCACCGGCGGCATCTCGGCGCTTTCGACGGTGACCGGCAATTTGACGTGATGGCCCGCCGCCGAAACGGTGACCTCGGCGACACCTTTCGCTTTGGGACGAATGTATCCCTGGGCATCGACCTCGATGATCGGCGAATCCGATTTCAACACCGCTTGCAACGTGAGGTCGATCGACTTGTCGCCCTCGGTCCTGCCGGAAACCAGGACGCGCCGCTCGTCTCGCCCGTCTTTGAGGGTCAGGGCGGCGGGTTCCAGCTTCAGGGAACGAATAGTGGGCAGAGGCGGGGGCGCGATGGCCGGCGCAGACGGCGACGGACTCCCGGCGGCGCAGCAAAGCGCGCTGATGAAGACGCCCGTCCAGCCCAATTGAAAACCGCGGCGACGATTCATTTCGATTACTCAACTAATAATGACGCTGCAGCGGGCGCCATTATTGAAAAATTTAATGCCCGAAGTTCCTGCTATAGAGTACCGTACACAATTTCCTGGGCCGTGGCAAGGAGTATTCCGGGCTATTTTCGCCGGAATTGGCCCGTCCTGGCGGGTTCCTGATCAGTCCACGGAACGCCCGCAATCGCCAGATCAACCGGGCGCGCCAAAGACCGTGAGGCACCGAACCTCGCAAGGAGCCGGGAGCGGGCCTGGCTTGCGCTCGCCGCGAGGTTACCCGCCGTGCATCGCCACGAATTGGGCGGCGGTATTGTAGTCCTGGTTCCGGGCCTTATCCCCGACCGCAAAACTCTGCAGGTCCACTCCGGCGTCGCCCAAGGCGCGCACGCAATCGGCGAGGTTTTGGCCGTCCGGTTTGTAGTGGCCGCTGTTATTGTCGATTTTCAGCAGGCGGCCCTGGCTGACGCTGATTTCGCCCGCGCAAATGACCGCGTGGCCGGAAAGATTAGCCTCCCGGCGGCGGCAAAAGGCAAGATTCTTTTGAAAATCCGATCCCGCGGACGTGATCGAAAACCTTCAAAAAATCCTGCTTGACACATTCCCCCATTCATAAGACAAAGGCCATCGTTTTGATGACCCAACCAGTGAACCAATTACCAGATTAAAGGCAGAGTATGGCCAAGAGCAGCAGTCAAAAATTCATCGCGCGGAACCGGGCGCCGCGCGTGCAAATCGAATACGACGTGGAGCTTTACGGGGCGGAGAAGAAGATCGAGTTGCCATTCGTGATGGGAGTGATGGCCGACCTTTCCGGCAAGCCGGCCGAAGCGCTGCCCGCCGTGGCCGACCGCAAATTTCTCGAGATCGACATCGACAATTTCGACGACCGCCTCAAGGCCTGCAAGCCGCGCGTGGCGTTTCAAGTGCCCAACACCCTCACTGGCGAAGGCAACCTGGCCGTCGAGATGAGCTTCGACAACATGGACGACTTTTCTCCGGCCGCGGTGGCCCGCAAAGTGGATGCGCTGAACAAATTGCTCACCGCGCGCACCCAACTGGCCAACCTGCTCACCTACATGGACGGCAAGAGCGGCGCCGAAGAGTTGATCGGCAAATTGCTCAACGATCCGAACTTGATGAAATCGCTGGCGGCAGCGCCCAAGCCGCAGACGACCCCCTCTGAAACCAAATAACCGAGTCGCGTCCTATGGCTATCCCTCCCAATCCCGAAGCTCAATCCCAAGGCGGGGCGGCGGCGCCCGCGGAGTTGAATGAGTTCGAATCGCTCCTGAACAAGGAATTCAAGGCGCGAGACACGCAAAAACAAAGCGCCGTCCAGAACGCCGTCCGCACCCTGGCCGAACAAGCTCTCTCCGCCACCGCCGTCATTTCCGATGATGTGATCAAGTCGATTACGGCCCTAATCGCCGAAATCGACAAAAAGCTCTCGGAGCAGATCAATCTCATCATGCACCACGAGGACTTTAAGGCCCTCGAAGGGACGTGGCGCGGGATGAAGCATCTGGTTTCCAACACCGAGACCGATGAGACCCTCAAAATCCGCGTCCTGAACATCTCCAAGAACGACGTGAAGAGGACTTTGAAGAAATTCGACGGGGTCGCCTTCGACCAAAGCCCGCTCTTCAAGAAACTGTACGAGGATGAGTTCGGTTCGCCGGGCGGCCAGCCGTACGGGGCGCTGATTGGGGACTATTACTTCGATCACTCCCCTGAGGATGTCAAGATGCTGGCGGGCATGGGGCAGGTCGCCGCCGCCATGCACGCGCCCTTCATCAGCGCCGCCGGCCCCAGCCTGATGGGGATGGATTCCTGGCAGGAGCTGGGCAACCCGCGCGACCTCACCAAGATTTTTCAGACGGCCGAATACGCCCCCTGGCGCTCACTGCGCGACTCGGAGGACGCCAAATATATCGGCCTGACCGCGCCCCGTTTTCTCTCACGCCTGCCGTACGGCTCCAAGACCGCGCCCGTAGAAGATTTCGATTTTGAAGAAGACACCGAAGGAGCCGACCATAATAAGTACGTCTGGTCCAATGCCGCCTACGCGATGGGCACCAACATCACCCGGGCCTTCAAGATGTAGGTCTGGTGCCCGCGAATTCGCGGGGCGGAAAGCGGCGGCATGGTCGAAGGCCTGCCGTGCCACACGTTCCCAACGGACGACGGCGGCGTGGACATGAAGTGCCCCACGGAAATTGCGATCACCGACCGCCGGGAGGCCGAACTGGCCAAGAACGGGCTGATGCCGTTGTCACACTGGAAAAACACCGACTATGCGGTGTTCGTAGGCGCCCAATCGCTGAACAAACCGACCGTCTATGACGATGCGGACGCCACGGCCAACGCCAATCTGGCGGCCCGGTTGCCCTACCTGTTTGCGACCTGCCGGTTCGCCCATTACCTCAAGTGCATGGTCCGGGACAAGATCGGGTCGTTCAAGGAGCGGGAGGACATGCAAGTTTGGCTCAACAAATGGATCATGCAGTACGCCTGCGATTCAAAATCTCCGGAGGAAGTCAAAGCCCGTTACCCGTTGGCGGAAGCGTCCGTGGTGGTGGAGGAAGTCAAAGGCAACCCAGGTTATTACAGCTCGAAGTTTTACCTCCGTCCGCACTACCAGCTCGAAGGGCTTACCGTCTCCTTGCGGCTGGTGTCAAAACTTCCGTCAGCGAAGGGGGGCAAATAAGGAAGAAGTTTTCGGTTTGAATGATCCGCGAGACTGTGCCGGTCGCGGGTCAGGGTCGTGACACCATAACATCCCGGATACGGGGCACAAGTATCCATAACAAAGTAGAAAGAGCAGAGACAAAGTATGGCAACAGACTACTTCCTCAAACTCGATGGGATCGAAGGCGAGAGCCATGACAACAAGCACAAGAATGAGATCGACCTGGTTTCCTGGAGCTGGGGGGAATCCCAATCCGGTTCGTCGGCCGAAGGGGGCGGCGGCGGCGCCGGCAAAGTATCGATGCAGGATTTCTCCTTCAGCATGAAGATCAACAAGGCCAGTCCCAAGCTGCTGCTCAACTGCGCCAACGGCGATCACGTCAAGAGCGCCCTGTTGACTTGCCGCAAAGCGGGCAAGGAACAGCAGGAGTACTTGAAAATCACTTTCAGCGACCTGCTGGTCACCTCCTTCAACACCGGCGGTTCGCACCAGGATGAGGTCCCGACCGATCGCGTCACGCTCAACTTCTCAAAAATCCAATACGTGTACGCGCCGCAAACCGAGAAAGGCAGTCTCGGCACCGCCATCCCCGTCGGCTGGAACTTGAAAGAGAACGTGGCGTGCTAGGGTTGGCCGCGCCCGTTTCAACCTGCGTTTGAAACCGTTCATTTCGTGCCTTGCCGGCTCGCGGCAGGGCACGAAATAATTTTTTATGAAAGCGGAAGAGCTTATCCAGGCCGGACGCCTGGATGAGGCGTTGTCGAGCCTCCAGGAGGCGGTGCGCAACAACCCCGCTGACGCGCGCCTGCGCGTCTTCCTCTTCCAGCTCTTTTGCGTGCTCGGCCGCTGGGACCGAGCCCTCAATCAGCTTCAGGTGCTGCCCGACCTCAACGCGGAGACGATGCTCCTGGCGCAGATCTTCCGGCCCGTCATCAATTGCGAAGTGCTGCGGGGCGAAATCTTTGACGGGAAACGCACGCCGATTATCTTCGGCGAGCCGATGGAATGGGTCGGTCTGCTCGTGCAAGCCAATGAGCTGGCCGCCAAGGCCAAATTCAAGGCGGCGCGAGAACTGCGCGACCAGGCCTTCGAGGCCGCGCCGGCCACCCCGGGCAAACTCAACGATCAGCCCTTCGAATGGCTCGCCGACGCCGACTCCCGCCTCGGGCCGATCCTGGAGGTCATTCTGGAAGGAAAGTATTATTGGGTCCCGTTTTCCCGGATCAGACGGATCGAAATCGAGAAGCCGACGGACCTGCGCGACCTCGTCTGGACCCCGGCGCAATTCGTCTGGACCAATGGCGGCCAGGTTACCGGCCACATCCCGACCCGTTACACCAAAACCGAAGGCTCCACGGACGGCCAGCTTCGGCTGGCCCGGAAAACGGAGTGGGCCGAACACGACGGGGACTATGCCATCGGCCTCGGACAGCGCCTCCTGGCGACCGACGCTGGCGAGCACGCGTTGCTCGAATGCAAGACGATTGAGTTGACTCACCCCACGCCGGACGCGGCGTAAAGCGCTTCCCGACCGATGGCCGAACTGACCCCTTTCGAGAAATTGCAGCCCTGTCTGCTGGATCGTCTGACCGATGACGAGCCGAAGATCACCCAGGAAAGCCGCAACCAGCGGGTCATCTCCGCCCAGCGTTACCGGCGGGGCGTGCTGCGCGACCTGGAGTGGCTCTTCAATGCCAGCGCCCATCTGCCCGAGGAAGGCAGCGAGCGGTTCCGGCTGCGTGATTTTGCCGAGGCGTTCCAATCCGTCATCAACTACGGCACCCGCCATCTTTGCGGGCTGACGGCCCCCAACATGCTTGAATTGGAGCGTCAATTGGCCGAGGCCATCCAGCTTTTCGAACCGCGCATCCTGCCCCGTTCCTTCACGGTCAAAGCCACGATGGAGCGCAATTTGATCTCCTTCGAGCTGCAGGGCGAGTTGTGGGCCAACCCGGTGCCCGAACGGCTGTTCATCAAAACCAAGATCGATTTGGAAACCGGCCAATGCGCTTTGGGAGACGGCGGCGATGGATGAGCGGCTCCTGGATCATTACAACAACGAACTGCGCCACCTGCGGGAGACGGCGGGGGAGTTCGCGCGCGAGTTTCCCAAAATCGCCGGCCGCCTCGCGCTGGACAAGGACGCCCGGGAGGTCTGCCCGGACCCTTACGTCGAGCGCCTGCTCGAAGGTTTTGCCTGGCTGGCGGCGCGAATTCATTTAAAACTCGACGCCGAATTCCCGCGCTTCACTCAGTCGCTGCTCGAAACGGTCTATCCGCATTACCTCTCGCCGATCCCGTCGATGACGGTGGTGCGTTTTGATCCGGAGGAACAGGACACTGCGCTGGCCGCGGGCGTGGTGGTTCCGCGCGGCACATTGCTGCGCAGCAACATTGGCAAAGGGGAACGCACGGCCTGCACCTTTCAAACCGCGCACGAGGTCCGCCTGCTGCCCCTCCGCCTGGCCGAAGCGCGCTACTTCACGCGTGACGTTTCGGAACTGAATTTGCCCGCGGAACTGCGCGCCAAGGCGGCCATCCGGATTCGTCTGCAGGTCACCGCCGGGGTGCCGCTCCCCGAAGTGGGTCTGGATCCGGTCACGTTTTTCCTGCGCGGCGCGGATGAACTGCCGGCGTTGATTTACGAACAAATTTTTGCCCGCAAAGCCGGGCTAGTGGTCCAATCCGCCGCTGAACGAGGGAAAACCCTGGCCACGCTGCCCGCGGCGAACATCCGCCGCGTCGGCTTCAGCGACCAGGAGGCGTTGCTGCCCCCCAGCCCGCGCAGCTTTGAAGGCTACCGCCTGGTGCGGGAATACTTCGCCTTCCCGCAACGCTTCCTGTTTTTCGAAGTGGCGGGTTTGGCCGAAGCGGTCAAGCGCTGCCCGGGTGATTCCCTGGACCTGGTGATCGCGCTGAAGGAACAGGACACCCGCCTGGAAGGCCGCCTCGACAAGTCGTTTTTTGAGCTCTTCTGCGCCCCCGCGATCAACTTGTTTTCCAAGCAACTGGATCGCATTTCCCTCTCGGACCGCTTCGCGGAGTTTCACGTGGTGGCGGACCGGAACCGGCCGCTGGACTTTGAAACTTTTGAACTGCAAAACGTGACCGGCTTTGGCGCGCTGGCGGGCGAGGAGCAGGAATATCGCCCATTCTTTCTGGCCAAGGACACCGACGTGGGCGCCGGCGCATTTTACACGACCAACCGGGTGCCCCGCGTCTTGACGGCCCGGGAAAAGCAGTTCGGCCAGAAGTCCGCGTATTCGGGCACGGAGGTTTATTTGTCGCTCGTGGATGCGGCCTGCGCCCCGTATCGCTCCAGCTTGCGGCAACTGGGGATCAAGGCGCTATGCACGAACCGGCACTTGCCGATCCAGATGGCCAAAGGGATCGGGCGGACCGATTTCACGATGGACCTCAGCGCTCCGGTCGCGTCGATCCGCTGCCTGAGCGGCCCGACGCTGCCGCGGCCCTCCCAGGCCGAAGGCCGCTTTTCCTGGCGGCTGGTCAGCCATCTATCGCTCAATTACCTCTCGCTGCTCGACGCCCGCGGCGAGGATGGCGCGGTGGCGTTGCGGGAGATCTTGAAGCTCTACACCGATCCGAATGACCGCCAGATTGCCAAGCAAATTGAAGGCCTCCTCTCCGTGCGGTCCAGTCCGGTGGTGCGCCGCGTGAAAACGCCGGGGCCGATCACCTTCGCCCGGGGCCTGGAAATCGTGCTGAACTTTGACGAGCCGGCCTACGAAGGCACCGGCGTCTTCCTCCTGGGCGGGGTGCTCGAGCAGTTTTTTGCGAAGTATGTCTCCCTTAATTCCTTCACCGAAACCATTATCAAAACCCAGCAACGCGGGGAAATCATCCGATGGCCGGCACAGATGGGCAAACGCCAGATAATCTGATCGCGCAACTGGAGCAGCGTCCGTTCGCCTTCGATTTTTTCCGCGCCGTCCGGCTCTTGCAATCCGCCTACCCGGACCGCCCGCGCATCGGTTATTCGCTTTCGCCGGGGCAGGACCCGGTTCGGTTCGCGCAGAATCCCTCGCTCGTCTTCGCCCCTTCGACCATCGAGGCGCTGCGCCACGCGCCGCCCGCCGAGTTTCCCACGCTGTTCGTCAATCATTTCGGCTTGCTGGGACCCAACGGGCCGCTGCCGCCGCATCTGACCGACTATGCGCACGAACGGCAGCACAATTTCGGGGACAACACCCTCACCGCCTTTTGCAACGTCTTTCACCACCGCCTGATCTCCTTCTTCTTCCGCGCCTGGGCGGCGAACCAAAAGGCCGTGGACCTGGACCGGCCGCGGGACCAGCGCTACGCGACCTATGTGGGGAGCCTGTTCGGGATCGGCATGGAGTCGTTGCAGGACCGCGATGAAGTTTCGGACTGGGCCAAGCTTTATTTCGCCGGCCGGCTCGCCTGCCAGACCCGCAATGCCGAGGGCCTCGAAGCCATCCTGCAGGAATATTTCGAGATCAAGGCGGAAGTCCACACCTTTGTCGGCCGCTGGCTGGACCTGCCGGCCGACAGCGTCTGCCGGCTTGGGGAGTCGCCGGAGACCGGCAGCCTGGGCTGGACGACGATCCTCGGAGCGCGCTTCTGGGAATGCCAGCTCAACTTCCGCATCCGGCTCGGCCCGATGAAGCGGGCCGATTACCAGCGGATGTTGCCGGGCGGCGAGGCGTTCCAACGGCTCAAGTACTGGGTGCGGAACTATTGCGGCGAACATTTTTTCTGGGACGTCCAACTGGTGCTGGAGGCCGCGGAAGTTCCGGCGACCCGCCTCGGCGCCGCCGGCCGGCTGGGCTGGGACACCTGGCTCAAGACCCAGCCGTTCACACGGGACGCGGACGATCTGATTTTGAACCCGCCGAAAAATTGAGGATTGCTTGCGGCGCGACGCCGTTCCAAAATTGAAACCACCGAAACAAAGACGACATCATGGCTGAGATCAAACGGGCAACGCTCTTCGGCAAACTCAACAGTTTGGGCTACAAGACGATTGAAAGCGCCACGGTCTTTTGCAAGATGCGCGGCAATCCGTACGTCGAAACCGTCCACTGGCTGCACCAATTGCTGCAACTGCCCGATTCGGACGTCCACCGCATCATCAAGCATTTTCAACTCGATCCCTCGCGCCTGGCGACCGACCTCATCGGCGCGCTGGACAAGCTGCCGCGCGGCGCGACCGCGATCTCCGACTTTTCGCCGCACATCGAAGCCGCGGTGGAGCGGGGCTGGGTGTTCGGCTCGCTCCTCTTCGGGGAATACCAGGTCCGAACCGGCTATCTGATCGTCGGCTTCCTCAAAAGTGAAAATCTGCGCAACGTGTTCCTGGGACTCTCGCGCGAGTTCGCCAAGATCAAACTCGAAGCGTTGACCGATGAGTTCGCGAAGATCGTGGGCGGCTCCCCGGAGGACGCCCTCCGCGCCAGCGATGGCTCCGGGCTGAGCGCCGGCGCCGCCCCGGGGGAAACCAGCGGGGCGATTGCCCCCGCGGCGATGGGCAAACAAGAGGCGCTGGCCCGCTTCTCCGTCGATCTCACCGAGAAGGCCCGCAAAGGCGAACTGGACCCGATCGTCGGGCGCGACGAGGAAATCCGCCAGATCGTGGACATCCTCATGCGCCGCCGCCAGAACAACCCCTTGCTCACCGGCGAAGCCGGCGTGGGCAAGACCGCGGTGGTCGAAGGCTTTGCTCTGCGCATCGTCGCCGGCGACGTTCCGCCGGCGATCAAGGATGTCTCCCTCCGCACGCTCGACATCGGCCTGCTGCAAGCCGGGGCGAGCATGAAAGGCGAATTCGAACAGCGCCTCCGCTCGGTCATCGAGGAAGTCCAGCAATCGCCCAAGCCGATCATTCTGTTCATTGACGAAGTCCACACCCTGATCGGGGCCGGTGGCGCGGCCGGCACGGGCGACGCCGCCAACCTGCTCAAGCCGGCGCTGGCCCGCGGCACGCTCCGCACGGTCGCCGCGACGACGTGGGACGAATACAAGAAACACATTGAAAAAGACCCGGCGCTGACCCGCCGTTTCCAAGTGGTCAAAATCGAGGAGCCTTCCGAAGAGAAGGCGATCCTGATGATGCGCGGCATCGTGGCGCCGCTGGAGAAGCACCACAAAGTGCAAATCCTGGACGAAGCGATCGAGGCCGCGGTGCGCCTGTCGCACCGTTACATTCCGGCCCGCCAGTTGCCCGACAAATCGGTGAGCCTCATCGACACCGCTTGCGCCCGCGTGGCCGTGAGCCAGCACGCCGTGCCCGCCGAAGTGGACGATTGCCGGCGGCGGATTCAGGCGCTCGAAACGGAGGAGGAGATTTTGAACCGCGAAACCCGCGTCGGCCTGGACCACAAGGTCCGCGTGAATGAAATCACCGAGAAGCTGGCGACGGAGCGGGGCGGGCTGGCCGAGCTGGAAAAGCATTGGAAGGAAGAACAGGCGCTGGTCGGCAAAATCCTGGAACTCCGCGCCAAGCTGCGCGCCGCCGGCTCAACCATCGAAGCGCGTCCGGTCGCGATGAAGCCAGGGATGGCAGCGGACAAGAAGGACGCCCTGACCACCGAACAGCGCGACGCGCTGCTGGCGGAATTGAAACCGTTGCAGGAAAAGCTCGCGGCCTTCCAGGGGGAAAGCCCGCTGATTTTTCCGAGTGTCGATCAAAACGCCATCGCCGGCGTGGTCGCCGATTGGACCGGCATTCCGGTCGGCCGGATGGTGAAGAACGAAATCGAGCAAGTCCTCAAGCTGGCCGACCACCTCGAACGCCGGGTCATCGGCCAGCGCCACGCCCTCGAGACGATCGCCCGGCGGATTCAAACCAGCCGCGCCCGCCTCGACAATCCGAACCGCCCCATCGGCGTGTTCATGCTCGTTGGCCCCAGCGGCACGGGCAAAACCGAAACCGCCCTCACGCTGGCCGAGACCTTGTACGGCGGCGAACACAATTTGATCACCATCAACATGTCGGAGTTTCAGGAGGCCCACACGGTCAGCACGCTCAAAGGGTCGCCGCCCGGCTACGTGGGTTACGGCGAGGGCGGCGTGCTCACCGAGGCGGTGCGCCGGCGCCCGTACAGCGTGGTGCTGCTCGATGAGGTGGAAAAGGCGCATCCCGACGTGCACGAGATTTTCTTCCAGGTGTTTGACAAGGGCTGGATGGAGGACGGGGAAGGCCGGTCGATTGATTTCAAAAACACGGTGATTATCCTGACGAGCAACGCCGCGCAGGAGGTCATCGTCAACATGTGCAAGGACCCGGAGTTGACCCCCAACGCCGAAGGGCTGGAGAAGGCGATGCGCGGTCCGCTGGTGAAGGTCTTCCCCGACGCCTTGCTCAACCGCCTGGTGGTGGTGCCGTTTTACCCGATCAGCAAGGAAATGCTGCGCACCATCATCAAGCTGAACCTTTCGCGGGTGGAGAAGCGCGTGCAACAGAACCACAAGGTGCCGTTCACTTTCGAGGCGAGCGTGCCCGAGTTGATCGCCAACCGTTGCACCGAGCTGGAACGCGGCGCGCGGATGGTGGACGCGCTGATCACCAACACGCTCTTGCCGGAGATCGGCCGGGAGTTTCTCACGCGCCTGCTCAACGGCGGGGCGATCCAGCGCGTGCACGTGAGCGTGGCGGAGAACAACTTCGCGTTCGCGTTTGATTGAGGCCCCCCGTGACGCCGCCCGCCGATTCCATGGCTGCACCAAGCTCTCCATCCTCTCCCCGCGAGGAACGAGTGGGGAGAGGACCGAGGAGAGGGGAAACCAATAAAAACGCACCTCCTCTCCCCAGCCCTCTCCTCCATCCGATGGAGGAGAGGGAGAAAT
>Ga0137381_10003161_pt1 | contig 11654 bp, 10 predicted proteins | sample SagtaG_16_FD_104808 | JGI IMG/M metagenome (GOLD analysis project Ga0137381, IMG submission 104808) | Vadose zone soil microbial communities from Sagehorn Ranch, Mendocino, California, USA - Sage2_L_115_16 metaG | ecosystem: Environmental > Terrestrial > Soil > Vadose zone | place: USA... | reverse complement strand
TTCGTGCCGGGCAGCAAGCCCAGCGCATCGCGGATGGGCTTGGGCAGCACAACCCGGCCGGCCTGATCGATGACTGCTTCCATGGGAAAACGATACCATCGAAATCCCGTGACTATCAGATGTGAGTTTCACCTGTACGGTGAGGACGGCGAAGCCACCCGACAGAGCCAGGAAGCGGCCGCCTTCAAGATGGCTTCATCGACGATCCTGCAAGGTCCGGGCATGATCTCCAGCGCCTTGTGCGACCTAAACTGAGGGCCCGTGGTTGCCCTGGGAAGAACTGCATAGGTCTACGGCCGGTCGGCTCCGGCGAGCCGGTGACGCCGGATTCCCGTCCTTGGACGAGCCATTTGTCCCGCGCTTTGGCAGCCCGACACCTGCCGCGGTCCTGTCCTCAGAGCGTAGGCGAGATGTCGGTGAGGCGGTTCTGTTCGCGCGGCGACACGGCGTCCCGCTGGCAGTGCGCAGTGGCGGGCACTGTTCTGCCGGGCTCTCGTCCACCCATGGGCTCCTTATCGAAGTGTCGGCGCTGGATTCGGTGCGGCTCCACGGCGATCTCGCCACGGTTGGTGCCGGCACAACCCTCGCACGGCTCGTTGCCCATCTCGGCCAGTCCAACCGAGCAGTGCCCGCGGGGACCTGCCCATCCGCCGAGCAAGGAGCCCAGGGGGACGACACCGCTATGGATCGTGATTCCTGGACCGGGAAACCCGAACGGAACTCTCTGCACGTTTTCTATGCCCTCGATGTCGGGCGGTGCTTGCGATATCGGCCTGCACCGGACCCACAGCGCCGACTGGTACTTGTTTCTATGCCCTCGACGTCGGGCGGGGCTTTGCGACCCCGGCTTCCTGGCGTTGGTGGACAGCGGCCTATTTCTAGATCGGCCGGGTCTCCGTCTGCGCCATGTTGAAGCGACACCGCCTGCTTGACTCGATCCAGCGCGCGGCGGCGAGCGGTGAGCGGCAGACCGTGAAGCCGGGTACTCGATCTAGGAGTTAGCGATTCCCTGGGGGGTGGACGGGGGTGCGCGCGGGCGGTGACCGGCCGGCTGGCTGATGGCTGGATCCCGACCTACGGGTATATGCCCCCGGGGGAGTTGCCGGCCATGCGCGAGCACATGCTGGCGGCCGCGCGGAAGGCGGGCCGGGATCCTGCCGAGATCACCTGTGCGCTCCACATGCAGGCCCAGGTGGACGAGCATGCCCAGCAAGGGCCATCACTGGTGGCTGGTTCTCCGGCGGCCGTGACCGGGCAACTGCTGAGCTTCGTCAAGCTCGGGTTCACGGCGTTCAATTTCTCCCTGACCGGGCCCAGCACCCGAGACCAGGCCGAACGTCTCGCGCACGAGGTGATCCCGGCTGTGCGGGCCGATGCGTAACAAGCTTCGGCCAGTCATCCTCCGGCTGTTGCCCAGAATCCGGGCTGGCCGCCGGAGGCTGCTAAGCCTGTATGCCGGGGCCGGCTGAGCCGGCCGTTGCCGAGAACCTGCTGATCCTGCAAGCCGACTTCCTCGCAAGGTCGCTCAATGGGCGGCAGGACCATGCCGGGACCGGCGCGGAACCGCGACATGACCAAGACCGCTGATATCGCTGCCCACGTGGATCAGTGCACGAGGCCGGCTGCCGGCCGCGCTATCGGCTACTCCGGGATCAGAGCGTCGGCGACGTCCAGGGTCGCCTGGCGCAGCCGTGCTGCGCCGATTTCTGCGCTTACCGCCTGCACATGATCGGCTGCCAGCGCGGCGAGCAGGGTGTGAGCGGCCGCTTCAGGGTCATGCCGCCCGGCGAGCATCAGCGAGACGTGACGCTGCCAGAACCGGTACGCGCCGATCCGGTAGCGGGCCCCGGGTGATCCGGTCTCGGACATCCGGATGAGGTCCATATGAGCTAGCAGGTAATCCAGGTAGGAGTTCACGAACGCGCGGAGCCGCTGCCGAGGAGCTGGTGCGTCAGGCGTACTGCCCGGTCCTAGTGGCGCAGGGCCTGACAGGATGCCCTCCTCGAGCTTGCGTTCCTGTTCGTCAAGCAGGGCCACCGCCAGGCCGGCCTTGTCACCGAACCGGCGGAAGAGCGTGCCTTTCCCTACGCCGGCTGCGGCGGCGATCGCGTCCATCGAGACCGCCTGCCCCCCGTGCTCACGGAACAGCGCCGCCGCAGCCTCAAGCACGGCAGTACGGTTGCGGGCGGCGTCGGCCCGCTCCCTGGGGGGAGGGCGCCGGAGCAGAAGCAGATCTTGACCAGCCCCGGCAGAGCCGGACTGCGGTCCGCTAATATCTGGGCTCATAACCGGACTGTAGTCCAATTCATCGGGGAGGATGATCGTGACCTCGCCTGCCGGGCGGCCCCGCGGCTACTTCCTCGGCCCTGGCGAGAAGCGCACGGGCAGGTGCTTGATCCCGTTGATGCTGGAGGACCGCAACCAGTCCGGTTCTCCGGTCACTTCCATGCCGGGCATGCGGTCGAATAGGGCGGCGAACATGGCCTGGATCTCGCATCTGGCGAGGTGAGCACCGAGACAGTAATGCGGTCCCGGTCCTCCGTACCCGACATGCGGGTTCGGGCTACGGCGGATGTCGAAGCGGTAGGGGCCTTCGAATCCGCGCTCATCGCGGTTGGCGGAGGGGAAGAACAGCAAGACTTTGTCGCCGCGGGCGAGCGGCTGGCCGCCGAGGACGTAGTCCCTGGTCAAGGTACGCCGGAACGAAATCACCGGCGACGACCAGCGGACAAGTTCCTCGACCGCCGTGTCGGTGAGCCCGGGAAAATCGTGCTGCCAGGCGATGCGCTGCCCGGGGTTGCGATCGAGCATGAGTACGCCATGGGAGACTGCCTGCCTGGTGGTCTCTGCCCCGGCAACGACCAGCAGGATGAACCACTGCGCGAGTTCCTCCCCGGTGAGATGCCGGCCGTGGATCTCGGCGTGCACCAGGCGGCTCGTGAGGTCGTCGCCGGGCCTAGCACGTTTCGAATCACCGAGTTCTCTCATGTAGTCCGCCATCTCCTGGACGGCCTGCAGAACCGCGAGCGCACCGCGTTCCGGCTCCTCGAGGACGCCGGGCACGAGCTCGGGATCGTCGCGGCCGTACGGAACCAGCGCCCGGCCGCGTACCCAGTCCCAGTCCGCCTTCGGGACGCCCAGCATCTGGCAGATCAGCCCGACCGGCAACAGGCTCGCGACTTCGGTGGCGAAATCGCACTCGCCCCGCTCGATCACGCTATCGATGATCTCGTGCGCGAGAACCCGCGCACGCTCCGCAAGGCGGACGGCCTGGCCGCGGCTAAACGCCTGCGCCACGATCCGGCGCATGACGGCGTGCTCCGGATTGTCCATGTCGATCATGGATCGCAGGTAGGAGAAAGGCGGCCCGGGCGGCAGATCAGGGAGCACAGAACCCTGGGCGGAGGAGAAGGTGGCCGGGTCGCGGCTTGCCTCGACCACATGATCGAACCGGGTGACCGCCCAGTAGCCTGCGCCGGGCTCCAGAAACGGAAGCGTCGGCTCTTCGAAGAACGCCACCGGTCGTTCCGCGCGCAGCACCCGGAAGGCGGCGTCTCGGTCTTCGAACGGCAGTGCCCAGAACACCGGATCGGAGAGGTTGATCTGGTCGGCAGTCAGGTGCTGGCTCATGCTCGGGTTCCTTCCTTCTCATGCGGCGGTCGTGCCAGGGGATACGGAGGGCCTGGTGGTGGTCCGGATACCGGTTGCGCTTAGCTGTGCCCGCGGAGAGCCATGACCAGGTGCGCCTGCTGCTCCTTGGCCCAGTCGCCGAACCGGTGCCAGCCGATTCCCGGGAAACGCTCCCGCAAGGCGGCGATGTCCACGGCGAGCGGATCGCGCTCAAGCCACGCCATGAGCGTGGCCAGGCCGGCCGGAATGCGTGCCAGGGTCAGCTGCCTGGCAGCCAGGTCACGGCCGAGGCAGCCGGAGAGCACCGCGGCTGCTTCTTCTCCCGTCGGGTCGTCGGAGGCAACCTCGATGCGCTCGCCGGCGAACATCCGCGGGTTCTCGAGCGCCTGTACCGACAGGGCGAGGATGTCGGCGGTGGCTGCCTGCTGCAGCCGCAGCGAGGGCGGGACCGGCGTGGGCAGCACTGCAGCCCGGAGCGCGGCGAGGTTCCAGGGGTTGAACAGGTTCTCCATCAGGTACACCGGCGCGATGATGGCGGCGGGAATCCGCAGCTGGCGGATTCTGGCCTCGACCGCCCGCTTGGCCTCGAGCACGGGCACGTCGGTGGGCCGGCCGGCTCCCGCCCCGGAGACGAAGACCAGGTAAGGCGCGCCGGCCAGGGTGAGTGCCTCCGCGAGGTTCTGCCCGTGACGCGCCTCGCCGGCTGGCCCCGTCTTGTGCGCTGTGCCGCTGGCAAAGACGGCATCCGCGTCCTTGGCTGCGGCCGCCAGGGTCCCGGTGTCCTCGAGGTCGGCACGGGTGATGTCAGCTCCGCGTGCGGCCAGCCTGGCCGCTGCCGGAAGCGCGGGATCCCGGGTCGCCACGCGCACCGCGTGCCCGCGCTCAAGGAGCAGGTCAGCGATCCGGCCGAACCGGCCGGTCATCCCGATGACCAGGATCTGCCGCTTGGTGTCCGCTATCCTGTGCTGATAGTCAGGGAAACTCATAAGGGAAGCTTATCAGCTTTGCGAACCAAACCGCCCGGCCCGCCGATCGCCCCCCTGGTCATGCAGCTGAACTCGGCCCTGGTCGAGGAGCTGCACCAGGCTCTGCCGGCGGCAGGCTTCCCGGATATCAGGCCTCCGCACTGCCAGGTGCTGCGCGGAATCCAGCCCGGCGGCTCCCGGCTTACCGACCTCGCGTCCGCCGCGCGGATGACCAAGCAGTCCATGGGCGCCCTCGTGGACCATCTCGAGCTAGCCGGCTATATCGAGCGAGTACGGGACCGCCAGGACGCCCGGGTCAAGGCCATCCGCCTGACACCACGCGGGCGGCGTGCTTGCGAGACGATCGGCGCGATCGGCGCGCGGATAGAGGCCGAGTGGGCTCACAAGATCGGCCGCCAGCGGCTGGAGCAGTTGCGCGAGGCCCTCACCGCGATCACCGCGTGACTCCCTCGCGCGTGTTGATCAGGGGGCCCCTGACCGCTCTGCCAGGGGCAGTGCCATCAGAAGGTCTTGCCGATGTCTCGGGCTCGGGTGTCGGCGGCACGCCGCGCGGCATCCCCATCGCCGGTCAAAGTGGGATGGAACCGGATCTCGCTGATGTCGGTCAGACCGGTCCAGCGCAGCCAGTCCCCGAAGAACGTGGACTGGAAGTCGGTGCCGAACTCCCGGCCGAGCGGCGGTCCCCACACCGCGCTCGTATAGACGGCGGCGACTCTCTTGCCCCGCCCGGCCAGCAGGTGGCTGTACCCGGCTGCGGGGTCGATGCCGAAGATCCAGCCGGGCTGGCTGATCACGTCGATGAACTGCTTGAGCACGTATGGCACCGAGGCGTTCCACATCGGCACGCTGAACAGGAGTCGCTCGGCGGAATCGAACCGCTCGAATACCCGCCGCGCTGCGGCCCAGGCCTCGCCCTCGGAACTCTGCGGCTCCCCGCCACCGAACACCGTCATCTTGGCCTTGGCGCCAACGCGGAAATCCGGCAGCGACCCGTCCCACAGGTCCCAGTGCTCGACCTCGTCTCCCGGATGGGACTCTTGATACGCCTCGGTGAACACCCGCGCGATACGCAGCGACTCCGACGCCTCGTCACGCGGCGAAGCGGAAATATGCAGCAGCTTGCCCATCCGTCACCCTCTCCATCGTTCCGGACCACGGTCCGGTTCAGCGGACAAGCGAAGAATACGGACTACGGTCCGGTCACGTCAAACCGAATCGGACTATAGTCCGATTCATGGGAGACAGGGCCGCTCGCGGCGGCAAGGAGCGGTGCGCGCCCGTCTCGGGTCGTACACGTTGATGTGGCCGTCACCGAAGTTGCCGACCAGCAGGTCCCCGCCGAACTGGCCGAAACCCGCGGGCGCCAGGGCCAGGGCCCGAGGGCGGGTTCAGGGCCCAGGGCCAGAGCAGCAGGTCCGGCGTGAGCATCCATGATCAAGGTGACCGCAGCACGGGTCCTGCCAGCTCGGCCGGGACCGGCGAGGTGAGGAACACCCGTGTGTGCGCCCCGACACCCGACCTGGATACCTCCAGCGCGACCGGGACCTGGAGCGCCCGGCCAGCCTTGACGTACATCAGGGCGTCAAACATGGCCTCGGGGCCGTCGAAGTCGGCGGCCAACCACCAGCACCTGTCGCCATCCAGCAGCGGGAAGATCGCCTTGCCGCGGTCCGCAAAACGTAGACGCGTGTACGTGCGGCCAAGCCCTGCTTGAAACGGGCGTCACTCGTTTCAGGAGAGCGCAGCGAGGATTTGCGGATTGTCGCGCAGGGCATGCAGGCCGAGCCGTTCCTGTGGGACGCGCTCATGATTCCTGAGTAGTTCTATCGTGTCTTCACGCAGGGCGATGGGCAACCACTGGCAGATGGCCTGGAAGTTAGGTGCTGCGGAGCGGTTGCTGCTATCCGGCCGCCTCCAGTTCTGCGGTCCGCAAAGGAGGAAGTGATAACACGCTCCTGCGGCAGTTATCGCGGGAAGGCCAGCAATCTCGGCTTGCCTGGCGGCGGTGGTGGCGATGTTCAGGCCCGCCACATCAAGATCACCGAAATACAGCGTGCGCTGCGGTGCGGGGCTGAGGTTCGGGATGCTGAGCACGCTCTGAGTGAAGGAGTTACCGGCACCCCATGCCACATGGAGATCCGGACGTCCGGTGCCATGATCTTCCTTGAGGATGGTGAGGAAGGAGGTGTAGGTGGCGAGGTTCTCGATGACCAGGAGCTGAGTGGGCCCTGTCCCGGGAAGATGCTCGGAGACAAACGGCACGGGCGGGATGAAGCAGGCCAGCAGGTCGAGGGTGAGCGCCCCCGTTGTGAACAGCCTGGTCTTCAGGAGGCTGTCGAGAGCTTTCTCGTCATCGAACAGATCGAGTGACCGCTCCTGGATCGGGGCCCGGCTGGGCGCGGGGCTGTCACGTATCCATCGGGCGATTCGGGTCAGCAGCTCATATTCGTCGGGACGGGTGGCGATCGGGGCTGCGGCTTCCAGCGCGCTAGGCCAGACCTGCGGTGGGTGAGTGGGACGAGGTGGCAGCCGTGGCTCCACGCGCATGACCCAAACCGGAAGTGGCGGGGTGATCCGGGTGTCCCAGCTGGTGCGGGACCGGGGCGACGGCAGGTTGATCCTTCCGGCGGTGTGGAGTTCGTCCAGGGCTTCGCGGAAGCGGCGACGCGCGTCGGGGTTTCCCACGAGGCCGGGTTCGAAGTGGCTGGCGCCGCGCAGGAGTTCGTCGCCCAGCACGCGCTTGCCTGGCGAGTTGGTGACCAGCCGGGCGATCTCTGCAGCCAGCGGGGACAGATCCGTGCTTTCGGCGTTGATCATCCGGCCTGCTGCTTGGGGTTGTTGGCGGTGTCCCAGGGATGGTCGGTGTGGGCTGCGCGGATCCCGGTGACCGTGGTGCCGGTGTCTTCGGGAGTGTCAGGGATGATGTAGCGGCGATTGTGGGTGCGGCCTTCTCTGTTGTCCAGCCGGATGACGTTCGGGAACTGGATGACCGCAGCGGGGTCTTTCACGCCGGTGGTGTATATCAGCTGGACTCCGTGGGAGGCGGCTACGTCGCGCTGCAGCCGTACTAGCGAGGCGGCTGATGCCCGGCCGATGGGGTTGTCGAGGAGCAGCACGCCGCCGGATCGTCCGCTCCGGCCGGTGTGGGCGGCGCGCAGCGAGGCGAGGATGCAATAGAGCGCGACGCAGACGGTGAGTTTCTCTCCGCCGCTCCATTTGGCCAGCCGGCTGATGTCTTCGGTGGTGCCGGTTTCGTCGTCGGTGGGCTTGAGCACCTTGGCCGTGAATCCCCGTGGCCCGGCGGCCTCGTGCACGGCGGCCTTCAGCAGCGGCATGCCCTCGGGATTCAGCCCGTCCTGGATGGTCTTCTCGATCACCCGTTCCGCGTAGGTGACCAGGTCGGCATCGCTGGGCCGGTCGAAGCTGATCCGCAGGATCTTCTTGCCGGCCCACGAACCAGAGGTGGTATTCATCTGGGAGCCGCGTTCGGCCTTGCCGAGCATGTCGAAGCTGTCTCGCACCAGGTGAGCGAGCGCCTCGCTCAGGATGAGCTGGTCTTTGGCGATCGACTCCAGTTCGCCTTCGAGGGTCTGGGCGCGCAGACGCAGTTTGCTCGCGAGATCGAGGGCATGGTGGCCGAGTATTTCGGGTGGGTCGTTGATCACCCGGTCCTTCATCGGGCCGCTGATACCGGCGAACTGGCCGGCGGTGCGGTGGAGCCGGGTCACCGTCGCGAGCAACTCGGCCTGCGCCGCATGGGCTTTCCCCTCGGCGGAGCTGATGGCGTCCCGGGCGTATCGCGCCTGGTCGCGTGCGGACTTATCAGTATCGGCGAACGGTGCGGCCTGGGGTTCTGGATCTCCGTCCGCGCTGTGGGGGAGTGACTCCAGCAGTGCGCTGAACAGCTGCTCGCGGGCCTGGACGCGTGCGGTTTGCTTCTCGGCGTCGCCCATGAGAGTTTCCGCCTCCAAGACGCGGTCCTTGGCGCGCTGGCTCAGTTCCTCCTGCTCGCTGGCGAGCTCATCGGCCTGGGCGGAGGTCGCCGGGAGAGTGGGCAGGGTACGTCGTGGCGGTTTGGCGTTCCGCTGTTCTATCTCCTGGGCCTCTTTCTCCCGCCGCGCGACCAGGCTGTGCGCGGCCCCGCGGCCGGCAGCGGCATCCGTCTGAGCCTGGCGGGCTCGTTCCAGGGCTGCTGCCCGCAGGTGCGGTTCCTGCCCGTCCCGGGAAGTCAGCAGCCGCTCTGCCGCCCCCCGTTCCTCGGCGGGCCGCAGCTCAAGTTTCTGCTCTGCCTCTGCTAGGCGCTGGGACAGCGTGCGGAGCCGGTCAGCGAGGACTGACTGTGATGCGCGGGCTTCCCATGCCGTGAGAGCCTCACGCTGGGCGCGGCGCAGTGAGTCGAGCGGTACCGACGGATCATCAGCGAGGTCGGCGTTTGCTCCCGGTGCGGTGTCCGGGATCTCGGCGCTGTCACTGCGGTAAACCTGGGCTTTGTGCCGTTCGGCCTTGGCCGTTTCCCCGAGCTGCGCAGCAAGAATCGAGGCTTCCCTGCTGATGCCGGCGTGTTTGCTGGCGCGTTCACCGGCGGCTGTTGCGCGGCTTTGCGCGTCGGATAGCTGCTGGCTCAGGGTGGGCTCGGTCGCGAGGGCGGAGATCAGGTCTTCCAGCCAGGTGATGCGGCCGTGCAGTTCCCGCAGTTTCTTCTCGGCCGTTTCTCGGGTGGCCCTGCTGAGCTGGTCTGCCTCATCGAGTGCCTGCAGCTCAGCCCCGTTGGCCTTCAGCTCTTCCTCGATCGCGGCGAGCTTGCTGTCGAGCGCGTCGATCTCGATGTCCAGGCTGTCGAGGTGCCCAGCCGGGCAGTCCATGAGGAACTGGCTGATCTTCCGGCGGAGTTCGTCGTCGCTGTCGCGCTGGCGCTTGAGTTCCTGGTCCTTCAGCTGGTGGGCGAGCGCGCGTTCTTTCAGCAGCCTGACTGCGGCCTCCGCCGCCGCGGGATCGACAAGTCCTCGCTGCAGGCCGGTCCAGGCGGGTGCGCCCGAGTTCAGCTCGCCGGGGCCTCCGCTGCGGACTAGCTCGTCGGCCGCTTCCGCTGAGTAGAGGCCGACCAGGCTCGTGGTGGCGATGTCGCCGTTGTCGAGCAGGCGCACCGAGTCAGCTATGGTGCCGGTCGGAACGACTGCGCCGCATCCCAAGCGGGCGACCCAGGGATTATCCAGGAACGTCACCAGTTGGTCCGCGGGGATAACTGCCCGCAGGTAGATCCACCCAGTCTGGGCTGTGAATCCGGCGTCAGTTAGCGCGTGCACGACTCGTTCAGCGTCGAGGCTCGACGGTAGGAGCTGCGTGCGCTCCTGGGACGCGATGGTGCGCTGGTCAGCGTGCTGTTCGGCGCGGCGCAAGACACGTTCGTCGTCGGCGGCCATGACGGCGTCGCCGAGCCGGCGATCCAGCATGCTCGCCTCAGCCCAGAGATCAACAGGATCCTCTGGCGTCGCTTCTACGAGATCGCGCAGCCGTGCAGTTGCGGTGAGCGCGGCTAGCAGCCCGCCTAGCGCCGCTCGGCGTTCGGCGGCGGCGCGGCGATCAGCATCAGCGGTGCTGTGCTGGCCCGCCAGAACGGTGTTCCGGCCGGCGAGCCGAGCACGGCGATCGCGGCGCCAGTCTGCCTTGTCATCTAGTGCTTTGAGTCCGTGCTGGATGTTGCCCCGTTCCGCCTCGACAGCGGCCAGGTGTTCCTGGGGTGAGGTGGTCTCGGTGGGCAGGTGACCGCGCTTGACACCCTCACGGCGCCGAGCGCCGAGCGCCTCTAGCTTGGCCTCTGCCGATGCTTCATCAGCGGTGGCTTCACGCTGCTCCTTAAGCGCCTGGTCGGCCAGATCTTGTTCACGCTGCGCGGTTTCGGCGGCGGCCCGCTGCTGGCTCTCGGCCTCCTGGACGGCGAGGTCAGCCGCTTCAGCCAGTGCGTGCAGCCGGAGGCGCAGTTTGCAGGCGTGCCGTGCGTGTTCCTCACGCAGCGGAGCAAGCTCCTTCTCTTCTGCGGCGGCGTCCGCCTCAGCTTGGGCCAGAGTCCTCTTCAGGTCCACCTGTGCCGCGACCTGCTCGACTAGGTCCCACGCCCGGGCATGCTCGGTGGCCTTCTCGGCGTTGCCAGCCGCGGTCTCCTCCTCAGCCTTGGCCTCGGCCACTCGCAACCGTGCCGCCTCCCTGCGATACAGATACAGCAGGTCATTGGCCTGGGACCGCTCGCTGTTAGCGGCCGTCCGAGCCTGGCCGAGCGAATCGTATTGTTCCTGCAAACTGCGCTGCTCATCTTGTGCGGCCTGGACCGCAGCGGCGAAGGACGTTGCTAGTGCCCTCGCCCCGTGCCGTGCCTCGGCTAGTTTTTCGGTGGCGGTGTGCGCCTGCTCGTGCCGTACCGCGACCTCATCAAGGTTGCTCGCTGCGGCGGTGCAGAAGTCCCGCTCCATGATCTTGCGAGGCTTGGCCGCCAGTGTGTTAGCTACGCTGGCTAGCCGCTTGGCCACGCTGGCGGGGGCGTCGGGCTGTGTGGTCAGGTCCAGCAGGAAGTTGATGAAGTCCTTCGCCGCAGGGAACTTGAACAGGTCTTCCACGCCACCCTCGACGTGGTTCATCTGCTTCTGGGTGCGGAACAGGGCGGGATCCAGGTGACGGTCCGCCAGCGCGACCGCCCACTTGTGCTGGCTGTCGGCCACCGCCAGATCGGCACGTGGGAACGGCCGCGCCATCTCACGCAGCACCGGCACGAAGTTCGTAAGGCGATGTGGCCGCCCCACAGCGTCAGTGAACGGCAACGACGCGAGGCCAAGGACGCCCGGGACAGCGTGGAAGGCGTAGAAGATGGAATTGAGCCGGTCCCGCGCCTGCGCCGCCTGGACTGGCCGGTGAAGGTCATCCCATTCATGGACCACGCCGGTGATGAGCAGGCCTTCCGTCTCACCCTGCTGAGTGCGGGCCGCCTGTGTGGGTTGCCAGGCCGCCACGACGTGAGCGGTGTCGCCGGAGTCGATGTAGTCGGTGAGG
>Ga0137381_10003159_pt1 | contig 11655 bp, 10 predicted proteins | sample SagtaG_16_FD_104808 | JGI IMG/M metagenome (GOLD analysis project Ga0137381, IMG submission 104808) | Vadose zone soil microbial communities from Sagehorn Ranch, Mendocino, California, USA - Sage2_L_115_16 metaG | ecosystem: Environmental > Terrestrial > Soil > Vadose zone | place: USA... | reverse complement strand
ACCGACACGCTGAAGGAAGAAGAAAAGATCGAGCTGGAAGTCCGCAAACGAATCACCTCGCAGAAAAAAGAAATCCTCGAAGGCAGCGAGGAGTGGGACGTACTGCACAGAAAGTATTACCAGGATGAACTTCGCCGCATGGGGATTTCCGCCGCTCCCGACGACCGGCACCGGTAGCTTCTGTGAAGTCGTTGTCAGTCCAGATGCTTTCGTTGTCGGCACGTTCCAAAATAGGACGGATATCCTACCCCCCTGTTTTTTGTAAGTGTTGCATCTAAAGAGTTTAGCCTGACCCGTAAGTCTTTTGTTTGCCACACTTGCGGAGAGGTCCATAAGTGTTGCAGCTAAAGGACTTAAAGCAAGAGTGGGCAGTGACCTCGACAGGGGCGGGCGCGTCCCCCTCCCCCGCATGTTTTTGTAAAAGATTGTAGCGCATAGGTTTAAGCGGTGGGGGTCGGCAAAAGGATTGAAGGGTAAGGAGTTAGGGTTCAACGGCGTTGAAATGTTTGCAGGTTGAAGGTTGGAATGTTGGGGAAGCCGACGACCCAAGCATGTTGAACGTTGGAAGGTTTGCAGGTTTGAAGGTTGAAGAAAAGAGACGACATGAGAAAGAAGGAAAGAAAAGAGCCCTTCGAGACTCAGGGTAAAGGGGCGGGGATGGGATTCGACAAACACGGGAGAGAATAGCAGGAAGTAGTCTGCGTGTCAATGTATTTCTTGGATATCATTCGAATGGAGGGGGAAGTTGAAGAAGATGCGGCTAGTTAGGGCTGGTAAGTGTGAGCGGCGGGTGAAGCTGCGGCGCGAGTCGATGAGCGAGAATTCAAGAGGCTGCGCGATTGGTTGGAGCACCAGTCTGTTGGTAGAGATACTTCTGGAAGCCGGAGAAAACGGTGCCTATCTCTTCGGGCCTGCCGAGATCGGCTACGGCGTCAGCTAGGGAATCGTTGTACTTGAGGCGGAGGAGCGGGGTCAGCTTCTCGCGGTCCAGTTCCTGCACGCCTTCCTTTACGTAGTGGGCGAGCACAAAGTCGAGAAAAGTTTGCTGTTTGCTGCTGAATTGGGCGCGAATTCGCACTTTGGCCCTAGTGGCCCTTTCCTCACGCGTCAGTGTGGGCAAGGCGTATGCGACATAGGCCAGCACGTCAAACAGATCGCTCTTCTCCGCGTTGATGATCCTCTGCATCTCGGTCATTTGTTCCAGCCCGAAACCCTTCTCTGCTAAACCCTGTAACAACTTGGCCCGAGTGTCCGGGGTGCTCCACAGCGTGCGCAGCTCGGCCTCGTCCTTGAAAAAGTCCGGCAATCTGCCAAACAGCATTTCCATAAACTGTTGCGCGGACATCGGCGCGCCATCCGCGTGCCAGAAGCTGGTCACCATCATGTGCTGAATGGCGCGGGCTTTGCCATCGGCCAATTTCACTTTGATCTTCTGCTGGCGTGGCGCGGACTCGGAAACATGCCTCGGCTCTCGCGGTAGGCCGGGCACCTTCGGTTCTGCTTTCGGCTCGGGCTCCAAAGGTTCCCCATCCCATTCCGGATCATTGAAATGATGATGCGCCTTCACGAAATCGTAGATCGTGAAGTAGTCCTTTCCGTCATAGAGCCGCGTGCCTCGGCCGATAATCTGCTTGAATTCAATCATCGAATTGATGGAGCGCATCAGAACGATGTTGCGGATATTGCGCGCATCTACGCCCGTGGAGAGTTTTTGTGACGTGGTGAGGATCGTGGGAATCAACTTCTCGTTGTCCTGGAAATCTCGAAGGTGCTGGTCGCCAAGCGCGCCGTCGTTGGCGGTGACTCGCTGGCAATAGTTGGGATCTTTGCTGGTCTTCATTTGATTGATAAGGTCGCGCACGGCCAGGGCGTGGTCCTGAGTGGCGCAAAAGACCAGAGTTTTTTCATTCTGGTTGGTCTGCTCCATGAAGATCTTTACGCGGTGCCTTTCGCGTTCTTGAATCTCGATAATCTTGTTGAAGTCAGGCTCGGTGTAGAGTTTGCCGGTTTCGATTTCACCTTCGATGAGCTTATCGTCCGGCGTATAGACGTATTCGTCGAGGGTAGTGGAGATTTGCTTCACCTTGAAGGGCGTGAGGAAGCCATCGTTGATGCCGTCTTTGAGCGAGTAGATATAGACCGGGTCGCCGAAGTAGGCGTAGGTATCCACGTTGTCTTTACGCTTGGGCGTGGCCGTCAGGCCGAGCTGGACGGCAGGTGCGAAGTAGTCCAGGATATCGCGCCAATTGCTTTCGTCATTCGCGCCGCCGCGATGGCATTCGTCAACGACAATGAAGTCGAAGAAGTCCGGCGGATACTCGCCGAAATAGGGTGACGGTTTTCCATCCTTGGGCGGGCCGCTCATGAAGGTCTGGAAGATAGTGAAGAAGAGGCTGGCGTTCTTCGGGACTTTGCCTTTCTTGCGAATCTCGTCTGGCTCGATGCGCTGCAACGCGTCTTCAGGAAAGGCGGAGAAAGCGTTGTAGGCTTGATCGGCCAGTATGTTGCGGTCGGCGAGAAAGAGGACGCGCGGGCGGCGGGATGGTTCCCGGCTCAGGTTCCAGCGGCTGTGAAACAGTTTCCAGGCTACCTGAAACGCGATAAAGGTCTTGCCGGTGCCGGTGGCGAGCGTGAGCAGGATGCGCGATTTGTCGGCGGCGATGGCCTCCATAACGCGCTCGATGGCGAGGTCTTGGTAGTAGCGTCCCTGGAAGTAGCCGCCCTTGTCCTCGAACGGGACCGCGGCGAAGCGGTCACGCCAGGCATTGACTTCGGAGAAAGTTCGATTCCAGAGCTCCTCCGGCGTCGGGTAATTGTCCATGACGCCTTCTTTGCCTTCGCGCATATCTATGCCGTAAATTTCCCGGCCATTCGTGGAATAGGCGTAGCGGATTTCGAGCTTATCGGAGTAGTTCTTGGCCTGGGCCACGCCTTCGGTCAACGATTCGTCCCACGCCTTGGCTTCGATAACGGCGAGTTTGTGGTTGCGATAGACGAGAATGTAATCGGCCTTCACTTCTTTTGCACGCCGACCAAGACCTTCGAGGCGTCCGAGTGTAATGCGGTATTCGCGGAGGATGCGGCTGCCCTCTACCACGCCCCAACCTGCCGCTTTGAGGGCGGGGTCGATATGTTCGGCCCTGGTTTCGGCTTCGTTCATGGTTTCCCCACCACCACCACCTTCCCGGGATTGTGGTTAGAGTTGGCCACTGAATGCCTGGTTGAGCAGGGATTTTTTCAACGCTTCCAGCGCGGCGAGCTTTTGCTGGTAGATGGATTCGAGGCGCTGGGTTTCGGCGGAAAGGGCGTCGAGTTCCGTGACGATCTGTCGCTGCACGGAAAGTTGGGAAGGGAACGAAATCTCAATGAGCCTTAGGAGACTCGCTTTGATTCCCTGAACTGTCGCACCCGTTCCCTTCGCGCGGATACGCTGCTGGACAGGGCCGGAGAGGAGAAGGTATTTCAGAAACGTACTATCGAGCTTTCCTTCGTCCGCTTGCATAATGATTATCCGCTGCGCGAACGCCACCTTCTCGTCCGTGTCTAGCTGAGCCACATTCGCGAGAGGTGCTTCTGTCGTGAATAGCACGTCACCCATTCGTGGGATGCCACGGGTCATCCATGCATCATAACTTCCGGGTGCAATGAACTCCGCTGGAGTTTCTTGAAGGTAGCCCATCTTCACGTTCTTAGCCGTGATGAGGCGCAGACCTCTGTCGGTCTTCTTAGGAGTTTTGCCTCGGTAGTCGATGAAGTGTATATGCTCGCCTATGGTTGTCTCCACCCAATCTTCAACGTGCTGAGTGAAAACGGTTTGCACGTGGCTTTCAAAGAAAGCGCGGGCGTTCTGGAGGTTCTTTTCGGCGTTGGCTTTGGCGGTGGCGATGCCATCAAACGCTTCGTCGAGGATGCCGACAATGCGGTGCTGATCGGGGAGCGGCGGGATCGGCATCGTGGCGGTCTTAATGTCCCTTAGCACGATCCGCTTGATCGCGGCCCCCGTCATCTCGCCAATGATGCTTTCCAGTCCCAATGGACTCTGAATGTAGTAGCAGAGGAACCTTGGATCGAGAATCTTTGGATTCGTTTTTATTAAGCAAACGCTTGAAAGCAGGCTAAACGGTTCTTTGATTGTATTCAGGGTAACGTTGCCTGTATTCGCTCCATCTTTGGTCAGCAAAACGTCGCCGAGACTAGGTTGACACCGCGGATAAATTTCGTCGTGGAAGGTCTTATCAACATAAGACACGTTGCTGAGGTCGATATAGTTGTTCCGTATGTTTTTGGACGTGATGTATAGGAATCTTCCCTCTCCATTCGTTGTAAATTGAGTTTGTGGCGAACGGTGTGCCCCATCTTGGATTTTTACGCAGACATCCCCGAAGCTTCTGAGTTGCCATCCCGCCTTCATAACAGTCCTCGGATGGTTTCCAGAACTTCCGCGCTCTCAGCATCCAGCGTGGCGATTTCGTCCATGATCGCCTGGGGAGTGCGGTGGGCTACGGCTTCGCCGCCGTTGGGATTCTTTGCAGAGAGATCAAAGGTTGCCGGGTAGATGGTCTTGGCCTCGACGGTCCAGGATTTGGGGGAGTCGGCGAAGGTTTTCTGGAGCTTGACGAATTCGGCGAGGTCTTCGTCGTTGAGGGGGTTGGTTTTGCCGAGGTTGCGGCCGGGGTCGAGCTGATAGAACCAGATTTTGCGGGTCTTGGTGCCTTTTTCGAAGAAGAGGACGACGGTCTTTACGCCGGCGCCCTGGAAGGTGCCGCCGGGCAGGTCGAGGACGGTATGGAGGTTGCAGCTTTCGAGGAGCATCTTTCGCAAGCTGACGGAGGCGTTGTCGGTGTTGGAGAGAAAGGTGTTTTTGATGACGATGCCGCCGCGTCCGCCGGCCCGGAGGATTTTGATGAAGTGCTGGAGAAAGAGGAAAGCGGTTTCGCCGGTGCGGATGGGGAAGTTCTGCTGGACTTCCTTGCGCTCCTGGCCGCCGAAGGGCGGATTGGCGAGAACTACGTCAAAGCGGTCTTTTTCCTGGATGTCGGCGAGATTTTCGGTGAGGGTGTTGGTGTGGATGATGTTCGGCGCTTCGATCCCGTGGAGGATCATGTTCATGATGGCGATGACGTAGGCTAGGGACTTTTTTTCTTTGCCGTAGAACGTGCGTTCCTGCAGGGTCTTGATGTCTTTGGTGGTCAGGTTCCCTTTTTTCTTGAGGAATTCGAAGGATTCGCAGAGGAAGCCGGCGGAGCCGCAAGCGCCGTCGTAGATACGGTCACCTAGCTTGGGCTGGACGACTTGGACGATGGCCCGGATCAGCGGGCGCGGGGTGTAATACTCGCCGCCGTTGCGCCCGGCGTTGCCCATGTTGCGGATTTTGGCTTCGTAGAGATGGGACAGCTCGTGTTTTTCGGTCTGCGAGCGGAAACGCAGTTCGTCGATGTGATCGATGATTTCGCGGAGGTTGTAGCCGCTCTGGATCTTGTTTTTGATTTCGCCGAAGATTTCGCCGATTTTGTATTCGATAGTGTTCGGGCCACTGGCCTTCTGCTTGAAGCCTTGCAGATAGGGAAAGAGTTTGTGGTTGACGAAATCGGTTAGGTCGTCGCCGGTCTTGGCTCGGTTGTGGTCAATGGATGGGATTTTCGGGGCGACAATTTTAGAGGAGGAAGAGACGCCAATCGGGAGATTGGCGTTCCCGGGGGACTTGGGCGCGGCCCACTCGTCCCAGCGGTAGGGCTTGTCGAGGAGGAAGGTGTACTTCTTGCGGTCGAGGGCGGCTTATCTCGACGCGCTCGAGCAGGACAAAGCCGATGTTCGGTGTAGTCCAGTTCCGTGGTGCAGCCGGCCTCTTTGCGGAGGATGTCGTCAATGTTCCTGAAGGCTTGTTCAAACATGATTTGAGGTGTGAGTATAGCTCGGGCGGGGAGGAAAAATGTATCGCGCCGGGACAGTGAGTCCTGAGATAAACGGCCATAGCCCGGAATGGCTGCGCCACGAAGAGAGGGTCTCGGCTCCATCGAAGAGAGATTTCTCCGCCCAAACCGCGGAGAGGAAGCGGTCTCTCTGCGCAGGTCGACCCTTCGTCCTGCAAAACCATCTGGGACGCTAAAACCTCGCAGGAGTGAAGTGTAAGAAAAAATCGGCCTGCTTCACTCGAAATGACGGTTGAAGGAGGGTCGTAGGAACGTACAGAATCTATACGAAAGTATAGAAATATAGAATTCCCTCACAGGGTGTGTTAAACTGCTCTACGAATTGGAAGGTTAGGGACAAAGAGAAGAGAGATTCCTCGCTCCGCAAAACCGTCCGGAGCGCAAAACCCCGCGCTGCGCTCGGAATGACGGGCGGGGTTGAGTGCAATTGTGAACGTCAAATACCGCGCTGGGTGAGGTTCGAAGGAAGGAGAGTCACGTGCCGATTAGCATTAAGAACGCGGAAACAGAACAGTTAGCGCGGGAACTTGCCAAAGAGACTGGGGAGACCATCACAGAGGTCATAACGAGGTCTTTGCAGGACCGGCTGCAGCGCGTGCGGGGACGAAGGCACGCGAAGGGGCTTCCCGAGCAAGTCGAGGACATCCTACAACGCATGGACGCCTTGCCGACTCTCGACGAACGCGCCGAGGATGAAATCCTAGGCTACGATCGGGACGGTATTCCGGCGAGTCTTTCCAAGGATGGCAGTTCCGGTGGTGATTGATACATCGGCTCTGCTGGCGATCCTCCTGGGCGAGCCAGAACGAGGGAAGTTTCTCCAACTGCTCAGCGAATCGGAAACTCGTTTGCTGTCAGCGGCAAACGCTCTGGAGACAGCGATCGTTGTGGAATCACGCCGCGGCGATGCAGCAGGCCGAGAACTTGATCTGTTCCTGCACAGGACGAGAATCGAGATTGTTGCGGTTGATGCGGAGCAGTTTTCCATTGCGCGCTTTGCGTGGCGAAAATTTGGGAAGGGCCGTCATCCCGCGGCTCTGAATTTTGGAGACTGCTTTGCTTATGCCCTAACGAAAACATCCAGCGAGCCGCTGCTTGCCAAGGGCGAAGATTTCCGGCGAACTGATTTGCAAGTGCTGTAAAGGAGCGTTACAAGGTTTGAAAGTTGGAAGGTTGAACGTTTGAAAGAAAAAGCCGGGCTGAAGCCCGGCCTCTACATATCAGAAAAGAGTGGCACGAAGCCATCGAGAAAGAACACGAAAGAATAAAAGATTAGGGTTGAGAGTCGGGACGGCGCTTGAGAGTGGGGCGATCGTCGTCGGAGCTTGTGGGGTCGGTGCTGGTGGGCTGCTTCTTGGATTGCTCGGTCTTAGTGCGCAGAGTGGGCTTGCCGGGAGCATTGTCGGTAACCTTACGCGAGAACATGATATTGCGCAGGCGAGCGTTTACGGAGTCAAATTCCGAAGTGGTGACGATGTATTCCTGCTTGGCGGGGAGGATGCGCGCGATTTCTTTTTGCGTGTTTTCGATGCGCTCGGGCGTGGGCGGATGCGTAGAGAAAACTTTGGGGATGGTGCCGGGGCGCCGTTTCTCCTCGGTCTGGATACGCTCGAAGAAAGTTACGTAGGAATTGGGATCGTAGCCGGCCTTGTACATGTACTGGAGGCCGAGGAAATCGGCTTCGCGTTCGGCGTCGCGGCTGAACTTCAAATAGGTGACGGGGATGGCCAGGTTGAGGCCCTCGTAGAGGCCGTAGCCAGCCCAGCCAGCCGGGCCCAGGATCATGAGAGGGATGGTAGCCAACTGCATCAATTCACCCTTGGTGGCGTTTTTTGTGCCGTGGCGGGCGGTGACGTGGGAAATTTCATGGGCCATGACGCCGGCAAGCTCCGACTCTTCCTGGGCGTGCAGGATCAAGCCGCTGTTCACGTAGAAAAAGCCGCCGGGAAGCGCGAAGGCGTTGATTTCGTCGGAATCGATCACTTTGATTGTGAAAGGAACGCGCGCATCGGAATTGCGAACCAGGTTCTGGCCAACGCGGTTGACGTATTCGGTGACGACGGGATCGTCGATGAGCTTCGAAGAGCGCTCGACTTCCTGGGCTAATTGCTTGCCTAGACCAATTTCGCGCTCGAGGGAGTAGAGGTTCACGCCTTTACCGACGTTGCGATTGCCGATGGCCTCGACGTCTTCCTTGGAATTCTTAGGCGTCACCGTGTCCTTTTGCTGGACCGGCTGCGAGCCGCTTTGCTGCTGCGCGGGTTGCGCTGCCGGCGGAGGCGGTGTTTTTGCGGGATCCTGAGTGGGAGCCGGAGGGTCTTGACTTTGGGGGGCGGCGAGGGCCGAACTTGCTACAAAGGCGCTAATCAGCGCCAACTTCAGGGTATGCCGGAATACAGGTTGCATGTGGTGTACCTCCGCCTACCCAAGAGTATACACCTGCAACCGAGGGAAGGCCGCTAGTAGATTTCAATGAGGGGTGAGATGTTGGAACAGGGAGGAAGGTTTTCTGAGTCGTGAGAATTTCCTGACGACTTGGAGTGGGAAGGCCATTCGCCGCGGCAGACGGGTGTCGGTCAGGTCGTTCGCAGGGAGGGCTAGGAGGGGAAGGGTGAGCCTGCGTGCTGAATGGGTACTGCTGGGATCGGGAGGCAGTTGACACGCTTTGCGGCGCACCCTAGAGTCAAAGCAGGTCCTTATGAGTGTCTCGAAGATCCAGATCGGCCAGCTATGGAAGAAAGACGGGACTGGAGATATTTACTTGGTGACCCGGCTATACTCCGAGGCGCTGAATACGATCGTTATCCTGCGCAAGTCCGGGGCTGAGGGCGAGGCGCAAACTCGCGTGCGGGTCGAACGCGCTGGGGCAGGGCAGAACATCCCGGGGTTTTCTCCCGCGCAAGAAGACGAGAAGTTCTAAGCTTCAGATTGAGCGAACGTCCATTTTTACAACGTCATCCACTTTCATCAGTTCCTTCTGCAGAAAGGGCTCACCGTATTTTACACCGATCTTTTCGCCGTAATGACGGGCGAGTAGGTTCATTTGGTCTTCGAGGCGGTCGATGGCGAGGAAAACCTGGTGCTTGTTGTAGGCTTTGGAGGATTCTCCCTTGTGAGGGCCGAACTGCGAGGCAAAGGCGAGGATGGCCTTGCGCCGCTGTTCGTACTGCGCGGTAATGTCCACAACGAAAGTGGGCCGCACGTCGGCGTAGGAGATGGAATAAAGGATTTTGAAGGGGCGGTAGGCTTCACCTTCGATGGGGAGTTGTTTTAGTCCCGCCAGGAAGCATCCTTCGTAGCCCAGGGTCGAGGCGTGATAATGGTCGGGGTGACGGGCTTCCCAATAAGGAAGGATGACGGTTTTCGGGCGGAGTTGACGGATCACGGCGGCGAGACGCAATTTGTGCTGGCGGCTTGGTTGAACGTCCGAGTCCGGCACTCCCAGAGTGCCGCGCCACTTTACAGAGAGGAGCTTGGCGGATTTCTCGGCTTCCTTGGCGCGAGTTTCTGGCGTGCCACGCGTTCCCATCTCGCCGGCGGTAAGGTCGAGGATTCCGGTTTTGTATCCGCGCTGCGCCATCTTCAGCAGCGTGCCGCCGCAAGTGAGTTCCACGTCGTCAGGGTGCGCGGCGATTGCCAGCAGATCAAGATTCATTGCGCCTCCAGGGTCTTGAGATTGTAGGGCAGGACGGACGTTTTTGTCTGTGTTCTGTAGAGTTCATGGAGAAGAAAGAGGACGGGCAAGCATGCCTGTCCTGCGGGAATGTGTTAGTGTCTCAGGCTCGAACACCATGGAAAACGGCGCAAAGTCCGCGGAGTCGTTGAAAGGACGTGTGGCCCTCGTAACAGGAGCCGGGAAACGGCTGGGGCGGGCGATGGCGCTGCGGCTGGCGGAGGAAGGCGCGGACGTCATCATCCATCACCGTTATTCAAGAAAGGAAGCTTTGTCGGCGGTCGCTGAGATCGAAAAACTCGGACGGCGTGCTCACGCGATTCCCGCGGATTTAGCTAGCGTTGCGGACATCAAGCGCCTTTTCGATGAAGCCGCAAAACAATTTGGCCGGCTGGACATCCTGGTCAACAGCGCTGCCAATTTTCTACCTGCGAGCATGGTTTCGACAACGGAGGAAGTCTGGGACGCTTCACTGGACGCTAACCTGCGAGCGCCTTTTTTTTGCGCGCAGGCAGCGGGGCCGTTTCTTAGGCGAACGCGCGGGACGATTATCAATTTCTCAGACACCGGCGGGCTGATGGGCTGGCCCGCCTATATTGCGCACTCGGTATCGAAAGCCGGAATCGTTATGTTGACGAGAGTTCTGGCAAAGGCGCTGGCGCCGGAAGTGCGTGTGAACGCCATCGCTCCGGGCACGATTACGATGCCGGGCGATCCGCCGGAATGGGAATCAGATTTCATCACGCGAGCGCCGCTCGGCCGTTCTGGCAAACCCGGCGATATTGCTGACGCGGTACTGTTTCTCGTTCGCGCGGAATTCATGACCGGCCACGTCCTGGTGCTCGATGGCGGGCGCACACTGTGAGGGACAGGAGCGCTTGACCATTTTCAAATGTACCGCAGCGTCGATGGAGAAATCTTCCGCCGGGCGGTGCAGAGAATCTCTCCACGGTGTATTCTATTCGCTTATCGAGTGCATAAATCTGCCGCGCTTGTATGCGGCACGGCTTGGAATCGAAAGAAGGGGAACCGACCGGAGTTATGGAAAACGAATTATCCACACAACCCCATGGTATTGACGACGTAGAGATTCAGGAATGGCTGGAGTCGCTGGATTCCGTGCTGGAATCGAGCGGGCCGGAGGTAGCGGCGGAAATTCTGGAGCGGCTCCGCGCGCATGCCACGGTGAATGGTATCGACCTTCCGTTCAGCGCAAATACGCCTTACGCGAATACGATTCCCGTGCGCTTGCAGCCGTTGTTTCCGGGCGATCAGGAGCTGGAGCGGCGCATCAAGAGCCTCATTCGCTGGAACGCGCTGGCCATGGTGGTGCGCGCGAACCGCGTCGAGCACAACATCGGCGGTCACATTTCGACGTACGCTTCGGCGGCAACGCTCTATGAAGTGGGCTTCAACCATTTCTTCCGCGCGCGAAGCGAGGAGTTCGAAGGCGACACGGTTTATTTTCAAGGGCACGCTTCACCGGGGATGTACGCCCGCGCGTTCCTGGAAGGCCGCCTGAGCGCGCAAAAACTAGAAAATTTCCGCCGCGAGCTGAAGCCCGGCGGGGGGCTTTCTTCTTATCCGCATCCGTGGCTGATGCCGGATTTTTGGGAGTTTCCGACGGTTTCCATGGGACTCAGCCCGCTGATGGCCATTTATCAGGCGCGCTTCAACCGCTATCTCGAGGACCGCGGCATGAAGCCCGTGACGGACGCCAAGGTCTGGGCGTTCCTCGGCGACGGCGAGACCGACGAGCCGGAATCGCTCGGAGCGATCACCCTGGCTTCGCGAGAGAAGCTCGACAACCTGATTTTTGTCGTCAACTGCAATTTGCAGCGGCTGGACGGCCCGGTGCGCGGCAATGGGCAAATTATTCAGGAGCTGGAATCGGCGTTCCGCGGCGCGGGCTGGAATGTCATCAAGGTTTTGTGGGGCAGCGAGTGGGATCCGATTTTCGAGCGCGACGGGGAAGGATTGCTGGTGAAGCGCATGGGCGAGCTGGTGGATGGCGAATACCAGAAGCTGGTGGTTTCGTCGGGCGCGTACGTT
>Ga0137381_10003156_pt1 | contig 11657 bp, 17 predicted proteins | sample SagtaG_16_FD_104808 | JGI IMG/M metagenome (GOLD analysis project Ga0137381, IMG submission 104808) | Vadose zone soil microbial communities from Sagehorn Ranch, Mendocino, California, USA - Sage2_L_115_16 metaG | ecosystem: Environmental > Terrestrial > Soil > Vadose zone | place: USA... | reverse complement strand
GGAACAAGGCGCTCTTGCGCAAGCGCGCGGGTGTGTCTAAAGAAGGAAAGAGAAATTCAAGAGCTTAAGAAAGATGCAAAAAAACTCTTGACAACGGCCGGCCTCGTTAGAGATTGCCCGTTATACGCCCACAATCCAGAAGCGGTTCCCAGAGCCGGCTTCTGGCCCCGAATCGTTCTCTGAATGGCACAATCGTAGCGCTGGCACTGCGTTTGCATGTTGCGCATACAACACGCATATGTTGTAATAGCAACATGGAGGTGCCCATGAGCGAAATCCTGGAAGCGCTCTTCCATAGGCGGGCGGTGAAGGCCTTTGAGCCGGTCGAAATCCCACAAGTACTGCGTGAACAAATCCTCGATGCAGCCCGCCATGCTCCCTCCAGCTTCAATATGCAACCGTACCGGTTCTTTTGGGTGGAATCGTCGCCGAGAAAGGCGGCCGCGGCGAAACTCTGCCTTGGACAGATGCCTGCGGCAACGGCGTCGGCGCTGGTGGTTGCGGTGGCCGACATCGGGTCGCTGGCAGCGACCTCGCAAGCCCAATTGCAGTGGATGCGTAGAAGCGGCTTCAGCCACGCCAAAGTCCGAGAGTACGAGCGGACGGCGAAGATCGGCCGGATCCTGTTCATGCCAGGACCGTTCGGCATTTTTGGCGCGGTCAAGTGGGCGATTTTTCGACTGGTGAATTTGTGGAAGACGATCGGGATGCCACCAGTGTTTCGACAGGACTTGTTAAAGTGGGCGATGAAGAGTACATCGTTGGCCTGTGAGAATCTGATGATCGCCGCCGAAGCGCTGGGACTCAACACGTGCCCCATGGAAGGATTTGATGGCCGCAGACTCTCCAGATTTCTCGGACTGTCAACCCGGTATCATGAAATTGTGATGGTGATTGCGATCGGGAAGAAATCGCCAGCTTATGCGGAACCGCCTCAGTGGCGGCGACCTCTCGATGCTACGGTAACCGTCCTATGACCATCGTTCCAAAGAAGGATATTCCTCAAGACATCTTAAGGGACTCAGTACTTGCCCATGTTTCTGCAGCCTATTTTTCCGTCGGCAAGAGACTTGAACGAAAAACTCGGTGCTCTGCGACTCGTGGCTTCATCCTATCCACACTCCGGGGCGGTGCCGTGCTCAATCAGAATCAAATCGCCACACTTCTCGGTATCGACCGAACTGTCGTGCACCGAGCCATCAAGTCAATGGTTCAGGAAGGGCTTGTGTCGGAGAGAAAAGCAAAATCGGGCAGAGCAATTCACGTTAGGCTGACGCCAAAAGGCCACAAATACAGGAAACGCCTGATCAATGCGAGGATAGCCGCTGACGATAAACTCCGAAAAGAACTGACTCCGGAAGAACGCACAACGCTTCTTCGACTCTTGAAGTTGATTGCCGAATTAGAGTTCTAAGACTGCGCCGCCGTCCATTCTGGATGGGGTTGTAGCCTACGCGCACTATTCAGAAACGGGCTTCTGGGAAGTCGCGGGAGGTTGGTCGGCAACTCTTACCTAATCGCGTTACATCAGAGTTGCCCATGATCCGACCGAAATCTTTTGGAATTGCACGTGGCTACCTGCTACCTACTCAGCTTCTTTGTAACCTACGGAGTGGAACCAGTAGCGGTCTGCGTGAGCTGTGACAAAGCACGCAGACGGACTCGGTGGCCGTAACTGAAAGCCCAGATCATGGTGACGATCGTCAGGGTGCCGATCATAAGAGGAGAGATAATCAGCACCAGCGCGGCTGACAGCGTGTAGATCAAAACAATCCTGATCAGTAGCTCGCCCAAGAAGACGCATCCCCAAACTGTGGTGATGAGGCGATGGCAAAATCGCACTTCGGACAACCGCCAAGAAGCATTGAATCGGGCCTGCCGTTCCTCGTCCATCCCCGCGAAGAAGTAACGGCCGAAATAAAACATCATTGGCCGCGGCAGGAGTAGGGAGAAAAAACATGCCACACCAAAGGCGCCGGTGAACAAGGACTCGCGTATGAGTAAGAGGCGCGGGCTGCCGCCGAATAGGATGGCCACTGCGTCGGTGGTGATGCCCAACAGGACTACGATCGAAATCGGGTCGACACTCCGATGAATCAATAGCTCAAACGCGCTTTTGCCAAGTGGGAAGGTGGCGGCAATCACGAGAGCAGTGAACTCAGAAGCGGAATAGTAGTGCTTGGACAGCTTATAGAATACGACGGGAACCACCGCGTTCAGGACAACACCCCAAATAATGCCGGCGAGGGGTGGCCGAGCTCTCTGAGTCACAGTTTGGACATTGTGCATACGTTTGACCTTTCGCTGATTATAACGGCATTGTTTCCGTCCAGCGCCGTGGGCGGCCCTGGAATTTTTCGTGCGATCTTCGCACTTTCGGCAACTTAAGATTACGCACTGAGGCCGGAGCCTTAAGTGAGTTGGCCAACTCATGAGTGGTCGGCAACCCTTACCTTACGGGATTATGGAAGGGTTGTCCGTAATACACTTGGAATCAGCCCAAAGAAACGCAATGTATTCGCATTCCATTTCTATGCAAGTTTGAAAGATCATGATGACCTCCTCCATGCTTCCGCGAGTACTGGGCGAAATATAAAGACCGGTCCTACTCCGCCGCTTGGTTCATTTTGGAGCTGAGGCGCGCCTGGGATCCATTCGATCCGGCTCATTCTGGACTCGACGAGATCCGCAGCGAAATCGCTCATATGCCTTCGCCCGATCGGCAATGGACGGTTTGTGTCTTGGGACGCTTTCCAATCCGAACCGAATTACCTATCCCTATTCCGAAGACGATTTGCTCCTCGCAAGCGCCGACTTGGGCCACGATAGGCTCATTCAGTTGACCGAGGGTCAAATTCAGTCCACTGATCCAGCCTTTGCCGCGCCGAAAGATTCTAGTTCTTACCATCCGTATTGGGAGCGGTTGCAGGCCATGCAGATCTTCGTACTCTCGCATGCAAAGGTTCTCCTGCGCTCGTCCGACGCAGATGGTCTTCTTCAATTTCGGCACCCCGCCGGAACTGAAGAGAATTTTAAAGAATTGAGCTACGGCGAGTGGTGGCCGATTGCTGCGGCCAGTGTTAGACCTGAAAGGTCAACAGAGATCCTGGATAAAGCAGAGAAGTGGTGGCCTGAGTCAGCGAATATCCCTCTCTCGCGCTGGCGAATCCAAGGCCCAACTTCGCTCCCCAGCATTCTTCGCTGGTTTTATCAGCCCCGATGGAAGACATACGGATATGGGCCGCAGGAAGCATTGGCATTGGCGATGGAGCACGCACGCCCAAATCGCTCGTACCAGCCGCTGGTTAAGTCAATCCTCACCAGCGACCGCCGATTGAGTATTGATGGTGCAGCCATATATCGGTTTGCGAGCCTTGCACACGATTGGAAAGCGGATTTCGACTCCCTATTTGCGGATTGGATTTACGCTCAGCCCCCTGATCCTCATCCAGAATCTTGGGACCGGCCGCGCAGATTGGTTGTTGAGGTTTCCGGAGTTGCCAAAACATTGGTGCAGGATCAAAGATTTCTAGGCGCAGACGCTCAATTACTATATAGGATCGAGAAGAACCTTGTAGGAAACCTGAATCTAAGTCGTTCTGAATCCGTTCGGCTCGGCCAATTGATCTCAAACATTGACTTACAAAACCCGCAAAAGACGACAGAGTCCGACCGTGGGGAGATTCGGATGCTGCTTCGAAGAGCCGTGATTGATCGTTAATCGCGAGTGGATTGTCGGCAAGCCGGAAGAAATTCGACGAGGACCGCCGACAAAAGCCGCCGGAGTGCCACACGGCATCAACACACCGATGCGCCATACCAGCGATTTAACAGCCATACGCATGGTTTAACAGATCAACAGTGGAAGATCCTTGACCCTAATCCCTGAGCCAAGAAGACGACGTGATGGCAGAGGGTGGCCTTTTGGAAAAGCCGCCGGTCAGTGATGAACGGCATCTTGTGCGTGTTACGAACCGGCGCACCCCGGGGCCGATCTTCCCCGAGCGACACCCCTCTTTTCAGACCTGTCATAGGCATTTTCAGTACTGGATCCATTCTTGGGTGATGACGAGAATCATGGCTGCCCTCCTCACGAACTCACCGCCAGAGATGCTACCGATGTGCAGGAGGCATTCATTGACGCGAGTTTTGCACCCGCTAAAAGGGGGCTTAAGATCGGGAAGACAAAACGCGACAAGGGAACAAAGATCATGGCAGTCGCAGATCGTCGCGGACTGCCGGTTGCTGTTAGCACTCGGCGGGCACCCGCATATTTGATGAGCCTGTAAATGAAATTGCAGGCGGTGAAGGTCTTTCCTCCGCCGGAGGCCATCTGAATCAGTGCGCGGGGCTTTCCTTGACCTAGAGACAACTCAAGATTCTTGATGGCCCTGATTTGGGCTGGACGTAAGCCCTCTTCCGCCAATGGTGGGAGTTGCCTGACGCGGCCCTTAACGCTGGAGCTCGGCTGCGCGAGTTCATCTCTTAGCCATTCCGCCAGTGTCTCTGGCCGATGAAAGGAAAATACGTTGCGGCTGGCGGCGTCGGGTTCCAAAAGATTTGTGAAGCGGGTTTCGATCCCCGTGCTCTGATAGCCGAATGGCAACGGACGTTTGGGAGCAGGCAGAGAGTCAGGAAGCCCCTCGCTATATTTTGCGGTCTGTCCCTCAAACCCGGTGAGAGTGCTGCCCTCTTTTTTCGCTTCTACGACTCCGAGAGCCCGCTCGTCCACGTACAGAAGGTAATCGGCCTCGCCGAAGCCCGGCTTCATAGGAAATTCGCGAATGGCGACACCGCGCCCCGCAGCCAGGTTAACATCCTCGCGGGATTGAACGACCCAACCAGCAGCCGTCAAGAGCTCGTCTATGTTCTTACGCGCGCGGGCTTCGGGGGAGTCGGGCATGGGGCAAGGAGATTATAACTAGTACAACTGGTGACGGATACGGGTCACGCACTATTTTCCTCTGATGAAAGCTCGGATAGATAATAAGCTTCAAGTAATCCACGGCGCCAAGGGCACACAGAACCTACGACCATGGGCAACTGAGAAAAGCTGGCCTTGGGGAATAATGGCTTTGGGCGATCAAAAAGACATAGATCTCCGGGCTGCGATCAATGCCATATCCGACGTTGTGCAGAATAGACCACGTCCTCTCCGGATTTTTGATCAAATTTACATGAAAGCTGGTGACATGGTCCTGCAGAGCGAACTCGTCGCGCGGTGGGCCGATGGCAAAAAGCTGGCGTTCATCGGGGATGGTGATGCCATCAGCGTTTGCGTCGCCTATCTGCATTCGCGTGAGATTCTCGGCTACGGACCATCGGAAATTGCCGTGTTCGATTTTGACGAGAGAATTTGCGGCGCGGTAACTCGGTTCGCAGATAGGGAGCGCCTTACGCAACTCAGGGCGGAACTATATAAATGCCTGGACGCGTTTCCCGGTCCCCTAGATTTTGACTGTTTTTATACCAACCCGCCGTGGGGCGCCAGCAACGAAGGCGAGAGCGTGAAGGTTTTCGTTCAGAGAATGATGCCTCAATTGCATCGATATCATCTGGATGACGCTCCGAACCTTCACTCTTGCAATCTGGTGATCAGGGCGTTGCCCGGCAATCAAGCGCCGGGGCCCAGCGCGGCGATCTCGGATTCCGCTCGATTGGCCCATTTTTATGGCCGGGACAATCCGCCGAAGGTCAGATATATCCGAGAGCGGAAACGTCTGGACTATGGCAGGGCCCACGACGACGAATACTCGTTGGAACTGCTGGAGTAGAAGAGATGTCTATCGTTCTAAAGCCAGGTCAGGGCCTGCTGTACATGAAGGTGGGCACCCACGCGCAAGAATCGCTGGATGCCATTATCGCCCGCAAGACATGGGAAATAGAGCAAGCTGGGTTTGCTTTATGGGGCTATGGCGGCAGTACTTGTCATCCGCAAACGATGGTTCAGCCCTTCGTGCGAAGCTTCGAACAGAAGGGCCAAGTAATTTATCTATGCATGCAACCGATGGAATCCAGCCACTTTGCCGAGCCAATTCGGGCGGAAGAGTACTCAGTCGACGGAGTCGCTTGGCAGCCCATTCCTCGGGCGATCAATGTACTCGGCTCACGATACGCCCTGGCGATTAAGCAACTGAGAAAAGAGGAGTTTGACCTGCCGCTTGCAAAAACCAAGGTGGCTTTGGGCAACAGCATGGGATCAAATGGTGACCGCTACATCGCTGGCAGGGTCGACAAAGCATGTCTAGAAGTCATCGAAGAGATAGACACGCCGGTTGTGGTCGAGCCTAAAGTTCACATAGGTCTTGTGGCCGAGATTGTGAAACCGTATGCCGTATACGTGCGTAATTCGCCGCCTAAGTAGAAAGTACGCGAGTAGCTTCCGTTCGTAGCGCCTCTACATAACTTTGCAAGCCCTCAGTCGTATTTCCGGAGACCACGGCTTCAGCCGTGCAGCTGAAGCAGATTGACAGGCTTTTGTCGATCTCAGGCTCCGAGCAGACGGCGTTGCGTAAACCCAAGTGATCTCCACCGATCACCGCGTCCCAAACCAACTGCTCAAGGCACCGCACCTTGCCACATATGGGCATCAACCTGACATCGACATCAATGAGCTTCTCCATCGCTGTGATTGCTCGTTTATCGCCTGTCAGCAATAACGGCACGAACCTCTGCACGACGATTGCGCATAGCTGGCTCTCACCGTTATCAAGGCTGACTCCGGTTTGCTGTGCGGCCACTTCAAGGTCAGCCGCAAGATTTTGCTCGCTTTCGGTAGGTTCCAATATATGAGTCCTGTCCAGAAATGCGGAAAGAGCAGCGATTGCAATAGCGCTGTCCCTTCGGAGGGCGCTCTTTTTGATTTTGTGGGGTACTACGAATTTTGCTGAACCGAGGACTCCGGTTTCTCCAGCGTTTGCACGAACGGTCGAAATCAATTGCTTTAGCAGCTCATAACACGCTCCCTTAAAGAGAATGTCGTTGTCCACGACAGCCTTCATGGAGCGAGACCTTCTCCCAAGGCCGCTCCCACAAAAGACCTTGCATCATCTGGGATGAGGTCAAAATCAAGATTGTCCAGGGCGACTTTGTTTATTTCGGACCACACTGGTTTAGGCGCTGAATAAATTTGTTTCATGGCTGCGTTTGCAGTCAGCCAATCTCCGGTTGAATAACCGAAGCACAGCGCTAGAGTGCCTGGCTCGATCTTGAGATCGGTGGAGGCATCCAGCGCTGAGCGGGCTAGCTGTCTTGCATTGTACGTTTGCGATGTGGGCAAGATTTTAGGTTCGCGCTCCCCCGTAAGTACTTCGAGTGCAAATGTGTCAGCAGCTAGCTCTTCTGGATCATCCTTCAAGGAAGCTAGCTCTGTTGTTTCAAGATCCACGACGATGGGATCTTTTGAAAGATGACCGAGAGTGATGTGCGCTAGTTCATGTGCTAGGTAAAATGCGATGTGCGGAGGGTACATCGAATCCTTGCCTACCAAAATCGCTGTGCGCTCTCCGATTCGAACCGACATTGCTGACATTCGTTTTTGGGCGCAAGGGAAGATTCGTAGATGAACAACAGGAATGCCAATTGACCAGCATGCGGAAAGCAGGTCTATAAGACGGACATACGGCTGTGCGCGGAGAATTGCATTCCGCAGCTCGACCGCGTTAAAGCGACCGGCGTGGGCCGATTCAGCCGTAGCCGCAAGGAGGAACCTGCCGAGAGCCGTTCCGAAAGAGGTAATTGCCGCGCGCTCCAGCTGTCCCTCGCCCGAGAGGTGTTTGAACCGCGCTTCATCCCGCCAAATAAATCGAGGCTCCTGGTTATCTTCGAGAAGGGAACGTGGATCAAGCCCAAGTTTGCGAGCAATGGAGAAGCGCAATTCTGTCTGAGCCGATGCCGAATCGCTAGCGGCGTCACTCCACCAGTCGGGCCAGGCCGCGCTAATCGCGGCGTCACTTAGGCCGACGTTTTTTAGGCGCTTTTTGAGTTGCCTGGCGTTGTCCAACCCGACCTCGCTTTTCGGTGCTGGCTGTTGGTTGCAGCCCTGCCAGTGCACCGATTATCTTAGCAATACTGGCAGCGTGAGCCTCTGAGCCGTCCCAAATCCTGTTGAACGCCGTCATCACGCGTTTTGCGCCGCCCTCCTTCGAGACCCGATCGGCAGGTTCCTTCTCCTCAACGTAGAGAGCTAGGCGGTGGCGCGCCTTACTGTGCCGGTCCGTTATTCCTTCAAGCGCGCGAGAGACTGTTGATTGGTGTACCCCTGCTTTTGCCGCGAGTTGAGCCTGACTCCACCCGTTCTTTCGCATACACTCACGGATTCTGTCGGCTTCTGATTGCATTGTACTGCATAATACTGCATACTCCTGCATCGAGGCGCAGCTCTAGACTGGAAGGACACCAAATAGTGACGCTCCCAGCCTGCTTTTGTTGGACACGTTTCGGCACCGAGGCGGGACAGTCCATCGATCAAATTTTTGAGCGGAAGGAGCAGGAACGAGCCGCAAATGGTGGCCTCTTTTTTGGGGGATCGGAAACGCACTTGGTCCCTCAATTCGAGAGTTGCTTCGCCGCACGACAAGTCCAGAAGTGCTGTTTAGCCCGATAAAATCCTTACCACGTTCGGTTGATTCACAGCCCGCGGTCGTGGTCGCGTGGACTGCGGCAGAGACTTTCTTGGGAGAGCCGTTCGAACTTCCCGTGCATTCACTCGTTACTAGCCGCTATGATCCGAGTGCCCCTCGGGAGTCAAGCTATGCTTTAGTTTGCTTCAGCCCACGGTCTCTCAACGAGGCTCGATGCGACGAGCAGATAGCATTCGCAGGATTACGTAATCTGAGAACGGGGCGTCCCATCGGTTCTTCGCAGGTCAGTGCGATTGTCCAGAGCGTCGAATCCATTCATGCCCAAACCCCGCGATATGAGGTCTGGATTCGGGCAAAGCTTGTCGAGCCTTATTTCCTTCGACTTCGAAATCCGTTACCTCTATCAAGCAAAGATCAAAGAGCGGATTGGGAAAGAACAGTTCGGGAAGTGTGGTCACAACGACTGACTGGATTCACGCGACAGGCGCCCACAACGGCCAGGCGCCTATTCTCGTGACCGTTTAACACCAACGCTACGGCCAAATTTTGGCGTCGGTGCTACGCGGCATCCGATAGGATCACAATCACGCCTGCATTCTGTGACGCATGCGCCAGACAATCCGGAGATCGCGGGGACCGCCTGGCATTTCCCTGGATCGAACCAGACCTCTACCGTGTCGAATCTCAAAAGGAGGCTTCTCGCGACCTCCACAAAGCACTCACCTCCGCTCTTTCTGGCACGGATCGCGCCGTCTGCCACGTGGCGCCGCAAGGTGCAGGAGCTCACTCCCGGCATCTTGGCCGCCTCATCCACGCTCACCGCACGGGGACGAATCCCTTTGCGATTTTCTTCCCGCCTTAGGCAGCGGAATCTCGGCACTCACCGGGCCGAGCTTGCGACAGGTTTTGCATTTCGGCTCTAACTCTCCGCACAACTCAGCCAAAATCGAATCCACGAATCCTTCAAGCGTGACCGGCCTCCTGGCCACGAGCAACTGCACTTGAATATCGAACATGCATCACCTCCATGGCGGATGTTTGCATGATCCGCAGAAAACAGCTTCGCAGGCCCTGCCAAAAAGCAGCTCTGGATTCGGGCTCCTTTCTGGTAGTGCATGGGCCTACACAGGCCCACACGCACAGGAATCTCTGATCTGGCTAGGAGTAAATAAGGAGTAAGTGCCCCGGCAATTTCGAATGGATACACGTCAAATGAAGAAAAGCCGCGTCAATACTGACGAAATGAGTGGTAGGCTCGTGGGGACTCGAACCCCAGACCTCCACCGTGTCAAGGTGGCGCTCTAACCAACTGAGCTACGAGCCTACAGTTCGAATAGTTTAACACTGGAGCGGAGAAATCGCTTGTGGCTATCTGCCACGTACATCAACATGACAGAAGTACAGGTCGTCGTCATTGCGAAGAGGAGCGATTATGATTTCATTCCGAACCGGAATTGTCCTGCTCGCGGCGCTGTTCCTAATGCACGGCTTGAGTGCGCCAACGAATGCAGATGAAAAGAGCGCCAGCACCTTTAAAGCGAAGTGCGCGGTTTGCCATGGCGCGAGCGGCAAGGGAGACTCGCCCGCGGGGAAAAGCATGGGCGTCGTGAGCTTCAGCGATGCAGCGGTGGCCGGCAAGTCCGACGCCGACTTGCGGGCGGTGATCGAAAAAGGAAAAAACAAAATGCCGGCTTATGGAAAGAGTCTGAAGCCCGAGGAAATTCAGGGGCTCGTGGCGTACATCCGGAGCTTGAAGTAATTGGCAATGCCGGCAATCTTGAATCGTTCGATTGAACGGCGGCACGATGACTGAAATAAAAATCGCCGCCGAATTGAAAGCGAAGTGCCCGAAAGCAGCTCTCGGTTGCGTGGAAGCGGAAGTGAAGACGGGTGCAACGCCGGCGGAGTTGGATGAAGAACTTCGCGCATGTGAAGAGCGCATCGGCAAACTTCCTGAACCTCGCTCGGTGCTGGAAAGTTCGGCGGTTGTGTCAACACGGACCGGATATAAAGCGCTTGGGAAAGACCCCGCGCGATACCGCGGTTCGGCGGAAGCCCTGCTTCGCCGGTTGATCGCGGCCAAAGGGCTTCCGCGAATTAATAACGTGGTTGACGTCATCAATCTAGCGTCAGTCGAAAGCCGGCTGCCCATCGGACTTTACGATCTGGCTCACATTGAGGGCGCGGTAGAATTCCGCGCGGGCCGCACAGGTGAAACATACAAAGGAATTGGAAAGTACGATTTGAACCTCGAAAGCCTGCCGTTATTTGCTGATGCCAAAGGACCGCACGGAAGCGCGACAAGTGATTCCGAACGGACGATGGTCACCGAGGCGACAACGTGTGTCCTGGCGATCATCGTGTCGTTTGGCGGAGCGTCAGCGCTCGATACTCCGGTCAAACGCTTGACAGAACTGCTGACGCTTTACGCTGACGCACGCAAGATCGATTGCAAGATCGTCGGCTGACGCGGGATTGATCCCCGCCAATTTTTCATAACCGCTGATTCTGATTCTAAATATGATTAAAGTCATTTGTTTTGATGCGGATCTGTAACTGCTCATTCCAAAAGAGTTGAGCGGCTAGGAAGACACAGGCGCCGGGATTTCCTGCGTGGCAGCCTGCACGCGAGACCGAGTGAAAAAGCCGCGGGAGGCAAGGAGTTCGGCGTTGAGAAGGGCCGCGCCGGCTGCTCCGCGCACCAGGTTGTGCGACAGCAAAGTCAGTTTTACGTCGAGCAAGGGACATGCGCGGACGCGGCCGACAACGGCTGCCATGCCATTTCCGGCATCCACATCGCGCCGCGGCTGCGGACGATTTTCCTCGTCAAGCACGATCACGGGATTTTTTACCGCCGTAGGAAGAGCGGCGAGTTCGTCGTTCACCGTGAAGTTACGCAGCGCCTCGCGAACTTCGCCTAGCGTGGCAATTTTTTTCAAGCTTAGCGAAAGACATTCGAGGTGTCCGTTTTCGACCGGAACGCGATTGCAATGAGCGCTGATGCCGAGGCCGGCTTCAACGAAACGCGAACCATCCCACCTGCCAAGGAGCTTCTGCGGCTCTTCTTCCATCTTT
>Ga0137381_10003150_pt1 | contig 11661 bp, 9 predicted proteins | sample SagtaG_16_FD_104808 | JGI IMG/M metagenome (GOLD analysis project Ga0137381, IMG submission 104808) | Vadose zone soil microbial communities from Sagehorn Ranch, Mendocino, California, USA - Sage2_L_115_16 metaG | ecosystem: Environmental > Terrestrial > Soil > Vadose zone | place: USA... | reverse complement strand
GTAAGCCATGAGAGTCTAAGTAGGCCGATTGCTGCGAGACTGTTCTCATCAATTGGCTTGTCTCGATTCTTTAATTCCCCTAGGTGTGAATCGGAAGGTGGGATGTCGAAGAAACCCCCAGCCGCATCGTCGTTCAGCGTCTTAATGCAGTCGTCGGCAGTCCTGGTAGCCTCATGCAAGTACTCTGTCTTCGCCGAGTATTCGTAGGCATCCAAGAGCGAGATTAGCAGGGCGGCATAGTCTGTCAGGAGACCTTTCAGCAATGGACCGGTTTCCTTTCTCCAATAGTGAAATGGGAGTCCGTCTTGTTTGCCCAAGTCCAGTATGTGTTCCAAGGTTTTGAGCGCGAATCTTCCGGTATCTTGCCTCTCTAGGACCGTGCTGGCTAATAGAAAAGATGAGATTAGGAGAGCGTTGTAGTTGGTGTACAAGGTCTTGTCCACGGAGGGGGAAGTCTCTCTCAGGCGTCCGGCCAGGTCTAGCTTGTAGTACTTCTCGTCGGCGTCTTGGCTTCCGAAGAAAGCTCCATTCTCGAGATCCGAAAGGTTTGACTGAATATACTTCACAATTCCTTCAGCCTTGTCCTTGTAGAATGCTTTGCCAGTGTGCTGGAAGGCGTGAAGATAGACTGTGAGAAGCTTTGCATTGTCCTCCGCCATCTTTTCGAAATGAGGTACTGACCAGTCGCGCGTGGTCGAGTATCTGAAGAAACCCTGTTCTACTTGGTCGTAGATTCCGCCGCTACCCATCCGGTCGAGAGTCTTCGCGACCAGCGTAAGCATCTCCTTCTCGTTGTAGTATCGATACCTCAGCAGGGCATAGTCCAGTGCTTCTGCGTGTGGAAACTTAGGCTCAAATCCGAATCCTCCGTAGTCTATGTCGAAATTGACCGCGATGGTTGTAGCGATATCCCGAGAGATTTTGTCTGATAGCGGTTCTTCTCTAGGTGCGGGTACATGCGAGGCTTGAAGCTTGCTCCTAATTTTGTCCTTGTTGGTAGAGTAGAAGTCTAGTACGGAACGTAGTACCTCCCTCAACTGTTGAGGGGGAATGTAAGTGCCGCCTGTGATTATTCTTCCATCGCCGTCGAGGAAGGCGGTAGTTGGCCAGCCTCCCAGATTGTATCGACGGTTGACATCGGGCCTCTTGTCCGTGTCAACCCGGACAGGAATGAAGTTCTTGTTGACTGTACTTATGATGGCCGGGTCAGAATAGGACGTCTCGTCCATAACGTGACACCAATGGCACCAAGACCCGGTAATGTCGAGCAGGATTGGTTTCCCAGAAGAACGGGCCCTATCAAAGGCGGTTTGCCCCCACTCGAGCCATTCGATCTTATTCAAGAGACCTATGCTAATCATGTGTCTGACAATGATATAATAACCCTAGAACGGGTCTACTGCTTCCAACACATGGAGTCCCTCATGCAAGAACAGAGTCGATCCCATGTCTTTTCACAAGTGCAGCTTGCTCTCTCAACAGAGTCCCCCGCTCACGCGTTGAAGACTGTCGTTCAACTACTACGAGAGAATTCTGGCCATTTCGACTGGGTCGGGATTTACCTAGTCAAGGAGGACAGCTTGGTGCTGGCGGCCTATGCAGGAGAAGCTCAGACCGAACACGTAACGATTCCGATAGGAGAAGGGATATGCGGCCTGGCAGCCAGCGAAGGCCGCACTATCATTGTTCCCGATGTGAGCAAGGACCGGCGCTACCTGATGTGTTTTCCCTCAACCAGATCAGAGATAGTAATTCCGGTAAGAGGAGCCGACAGAGTGTTGGGAGAGATAGACATCGACAGCAATCGACTATCAGCCTTTACACCGCTTGACACGCAGATGCTAGAAGAAACAGCGTCGATGCTCGGAACCTACCTACAAAGCAGAGGACTAGCTGCTCAGCTTCAAGAATCTCGGTGAACCTTGTCCAAGTATCAACGTGGAGACTCACCCGTTCTTCCGAAACACCGCCATTGCAACAGCTGTGGAACCCCTATCGACCTGGGCAAGGAATTCTGCAGCGACAAGTGCCGGGTCGCTTACAAGAGAACATCCGGCGCCAAAACCAGAACCTTCATTCTGGTCACGGCAGCGGTTCTGATCTTCTACCTCTTCATCGTATTCGGACGATTATGACCTCATGACTCAACCGTGCCACGATCCGCTGCAATCCCGACGATTTGACGTATGGAACTCAAACCTCTTTGTTCGAGAAACTTTGACATGCCCGTAGTCACATCTCGAAATATCTCCAGGCCATGGTCGGTGACGGCGCTGCCGATCTGGACTGCTGACGCACCTACCATCATCATTTCCATCGCGCTTCTCCAGTCCTGGACTCCGCCAACACCGATAATAGGAAGGTCAACGGCACGCCTGATCTGGTAGATCGCCCGAACAGCAATAGGATGCAGAGCTGGACCTGAGAGCCCTCCGAGGGTTCCTCCGAGAATCGGATAGCCTGAATCCACATTCACCGCCATTCCCAGAGCAGTATTTATCGCCGTGATCGCGTCCGCCCCAGCACCTTGGGCAGCCCTGGCCACCTCGGTGATATCTGTGACATTTGGGCTGAGCTTCACGAACACGGGTATTCTCACACGACTCTTCACCGTCTGAGTGATTTCAGCGACGACTCTTGGTCGCTGGCCAATCTCGACCCCGACTTCCTTCACGTGAGGGCATGAGACGTTCAGCTCCACCGCTATTGCACCACCTTTCTCGCCCATTACCGCGGCAGCCGCGAACTCCTGTGCATCGAAGCCGAAGACACTTGCAATGACTGAAACGCCCATCTTTGACGCAGTTTCGACCTCCTCGCGCATCTCCTCCATGCCGGGGTTAGGAATGCCGAGTGCGTTGAGAAAGCCGCCCTGAACTTCGATGAATGATGGATTCCTATAGCCCTCTCTGCCCTTCACATTGAATGATTTGCTAACAACGGCGCCTGCTCCGGCCCTGCTCGCTCGAATCATAATCTCACCCGAGACCCCAAGGATTCCGGAGGCCAGGATTGTCGGGTTGGGGAGCTTTATACCAGCAAACTCAACCGAGAGGTCAGGTCCCAAATGGATCAGAGAAAGAACATTATCGCTTCGCTAATTATATTCGCGCTACCAGTCTGCCATGCCACAGTATTCCCTTCACGAGTGGGAGAGGCCCTTTGAAGGCATATTTGATAGATTCGCCAGCAGGTCTGTTTCTAGTCGACAAGACTGGTAAACTTACAGAGAAATCACTCTTTCCACGCAATCCATGTGACGCCGCTGTTCATCTGAAACAGGTCCAGGACGGCAAGTTGCCAGAGTCGTCATCTGCGTTCGGTCGCAGACTCTCGGAACTAGACCTCGAAACCGTAACGGTGGATACGGCGCCTCTGGCAACACTTGCCAGGTCACTGGTTAAGGCAGAAATTGTGCAGAGCGAGAATGACCCCACAATTTCCAAGCTTCGAAACCGGCTACCATCGATTCTTGTGCGTCTCAGGATCATAGAATCCAAAGACGAGTACGAGCAATTCGTCAGAGATGTCTCTCTCGAGCTCGCCAAGACTGCGATCGGGGAGGTGGCCACAAGGCGTGATCTCTACGCCATCCAGACGGTCCGTGCCATAGAGGATCTGGACAAGATTTTGAACCTACTCGCGGGAAGGGTAAGAGAATGGTACGGGCTCCACTTTCCCGAATTGGATCGCTTGGTAGAAAAGCACGACACGTACATTCGACTAGTCGAAAGCCTCGGTTCACGGGAATCGTTCACCCACGATGCCCTCACCAAGCTGGGAATACCCCAGGAAAGAGCCACCGAAATATCCGAGTCCGCAAAGAAATCCTCAGGAGCCCAGATCTCATCCCCAGATTTGGAATGGCTGCAGGAGGTCTGCAGAACCGTCTCGGAACTCTACGGAACCCGAGAAGCTGCCGAAAAATACACGGACAAGATCATGGAACAGGTAGCGCCCAACATGACATCCGTCCTGGGCGCAGTCCTCTCAGCCAAACTCATCTCCATGGCGGGAGGTCTGGAAAATATTGCGAAAATGCCTGCCAGCACGCTCCAAGTGCTTGGCGCAGAAAAGGCCCTCTTCAGGACCATCAAGACGGGCGCGCGCCCCCCGAAACATGGAATAATCTTTCAGTATGGACCCATCCACCAATCTCCGAAATGGCTTAGGGGAAAAATCGCAAGGGCCGTCGCCGGGAAGCTCGCTATAGCCGCGCGAATGGACGCATTTGGCGGGGAGAACAGCGGGGAGCGTCTGAAGGCATCACTCGAAAAGAAGATCGTAGACTTGAAGGGACGTTATCAAGGGCCGCCCCGCCAGAGGGACCATGGAAAACCGTGGAGTCAACCCTCACAAGAAGTTCGAAGGGATATACATAGTGACTCGAGGGGGAAAGGAACGACTGGCTACGCGCAACCTGACTCCCGGGATTACCGTCTACGGCGAGGATATCGTAAAGATCGCCGATGAAGAATTTCGGGTCTGGGACCCATTTCGAAGCAAGTTGGCCGCTGCGATTCTCAAAGGACTATCCAAGGTTCCCATTGCTCCCGGAAGGAAGGTTCTGTACCTTGGCGCTGCAAGTGGCACTACCGCCAGTCATGTAAGCGATATCGTGGGAGAAAGGGGGAGGGTATATTGTGTGGAGTTCGCCCAGAGATCATTTAGAGACCTCGTCAACAATACTTCCAAGAATCGGCGCAACATGACCCCGATTTTCGGCGATGCTAGATTTCCTGCACGGTATCGGAGCATCGTGCAGGCCGTTGACACTATCTATTCTGATGTTGCCCAGCCCGATCAGGCGAGAATTCTCTCCGAAAATGTCAACGTGTATCTCGTACATAAGGGAGAATTTTTGATGGCCGTAAAGGCTCGGAGTGTCGACGTTTCGAAAGACCCTGCAACAATTTTTCGCCTGGAGAAGCAAGTTCTTGAAGCGAAGGGCCACAGGATAACAGAGATGGTTAGGCTTGATCCCTTCGAGCAAGATCATTGTATGATCCTCGGCACAAAGTAAGGGGCCACTAGCTCCTGGAACGCGACAGATTCACTTACGAGTTGCTTCGCGAAGAACTGAGACGGCTAAACTCTCACCTCCCAAATAGCCGAAGAACTCTAGAAGAGCTTCTAGCCGATCCTTCCCCGAGTGTTTCTTCGGTTTCCGGCCACGCTATCAGAATGAGGGTAGAGGAACTGAAGGAACTGTCCTCCTCCCTCCCAGGCGAAGCGGCCAAGAGACTCAGGCTTCCAGTAGTACTCCTCAGAAGGAGGGACCTAGGACCAGGTGCGTTTACTCTCCTCGGAGATCCTTACGAAGAGTACGCGATACTCCTACTCGCCGGGTCCTTCAACGGAACCTTCGAAGATTTCAGGAAACTGACATCCGGCAGAGCAACGATATACAAACCTCAGATCAGTCAGCTTCTTAGAAGATTCCATTCATTGATAGTCTTAGGATTTGGAGCGGTGGGATTAGATGAGTCAACCTCTTATGATGTCCGAAGGACTTGAGGCAGACTGGAACGGAGTCCCGCCTCGGATTTCCAGGCAAACCCTCCAATTACACGAGCTGATAACGTTCTACGAATCGAGTGTAGAAGTCCACTTACCGGAAAGCGGCCGCGGAACTACTCTCGTTGGCTTGACTGACGCCTTGATCCTCTTGCGCTTTATCTTCTTGTTCATACAGATATCCTTACGGTATTGTGAGGGACACGAAATATAACAGTTTCTGATCTTCGCCATCGGCGAAAAGAGTTGGCGTCTCTCGAAGAGAGCAGCGAAAAAAGTGCCGGCGTAAGAATGAGAGCTTCACCGCACCTCGTGATATATTTCCAAGACCGACGACTCATTCTTGAGAACTACATAACGAGACAGAGTTTCCAAGGAAGTCCAGACACGATTATCCTACTAGACTGCTTCAGCAGATGGAGGACCGTCGCCCAAGCGTCGAGGGCTCTGTCCCAGTACACCGAGAAATCAATAGTCACTTCTGTTCGCAACCTTCGCGATCACGACATGCTAATCACCGAGGGCTCGGAGCAAGACAGACTGGAAAACAAATTTGTCAAGAAGTGGTTGTGGCCGACACCGTCGCGCTACTACCATTTCGCCACCAAGCTCAGTGAGCCACCTTCTACACCCAACGAGATTAGAAGCTACTACGAGAAGTATCTCAAGGGCAGGCAGCAACCTGCCATCTACAAGACGTACCCTGAACGCCCGAAGATTAGACTTCCTGCTGCCTCCGGCGCCGAAGCACCACTATTCCAGACTCTACGCCTTCGACACACGACAAGAGAGTTTTCAGGGAAGTCGATAAGTCTCAGACAGTTGTCTAGGATCATATACTACACTTGGGGAAGACTGTCAATTTACAAAACTCGAGAATTTGGCCGGCTCCTCCACAAGGCTAGCCCATCGGCGGGAGCTCGCCACCCAATAGAGGCCTACGCTGTCGTCAACAACGTTGACGGTGTCCACCGAGGAATCTACCACTACTCCGTGAAAGACCACTCGCTGGAGCTTCTCAAGGCAGGCGACTTCAGAGAAAAATGCGTGACCTTCTCTGCGGGACAGACGTGGACCCGAAATGCCAGCGTCCTATTCTTAATGACGGCTGTCGTAGACAGAACGGCTTGGAAGTACAGGATTCCGAGAGTCTACAGAGCATTCCTACTTGACGCTGGACACATATCACAATCTTTTCTCCTAGTTTCGACGGCACTTGGACTCTCCGCATTTTGCATTGGAGTATTCTCCGAATTCTCGATAGAGAGAGAACTGGAGATCGATGGGGTAAGCGAGGTGGCACTTTTCAGCGTTGGCGTCGGACCTACTTCGAAGGGCAAGAACAAATTCGCGGAAGTATCCAAAGAACTCTAGCTTACGCCTGTTTCCCTCTATCCGATTGGGAAGATCAATTTGGTAAACGTTTCGACACTCAGCGACTTCCCAACTAGTGCGAACCTGCAAAGCGAGGGGAATTTTCTGTATGTTCCTATATGATGGTGGAAATCCCCCGATCATCATTCTCACGATGACTGCCTCCCTCGCGACAGGAAGCGAGGCCCTAACATGAATCCTTGCACATGCCCTGACGGCTGTGACCTCGTATCGAGAATCCACTCGACGCTTTCAACGCTTATCTACGTGCCGAGTCCTCATTACGACTGGTCTCTGCTTGCCTGATGATTCCATAGCAAGGCGAATAGTGCAGACCTCCCTACGAATCCGCGAAGACGACATGGTCCTTATCGAGACATGGCAGCACACAATAGATCTAGCAAGCGACATTGCACTCGAATGCCTCAGGACTGGAGCAAAGCCGTTGGTCACTCTTATGACGGACCGGCTCTGGTGGAGGGCTCTAGAAGAGATACCTGAACAGTACCTACGCAAGACTCCTCGACACGTGCTGAGTGCTATCGAGAGCACCACTGTCTGGATCGGACTCGGAGGTCCAGAAGATCCAACGAGGTTCAGAGAAGTACCATCATCCCGCTTGGAACCCTTCTTCGAAGGCGACAAGCCAGTGGTCGATAAGACCGTCGAGAAAAAGATCAGATCTTTACAAGTTCTACTTGGCGACGTTACCCCCCAGCGAGCAAGAGCCTACGGATTCGACTACGGCCGATGGCTAAAAAGCACAGAAGAGGCAATACGAGTCGACTACCCAAAGATAACGGAATTGGGAAAGAGGATCTCGAGTCGCCTTGAACGCGGCTCGAGAGTTCACATCTCATCAAAGCTCGGGACAGACCTCAGGTTCGAGATTACTAAGAGGCCGGCTCACGTTCAGGACGGCATCGTTGATGAAGACGACATGGCAAGAGGACTTGTGTCAACTCAACTCCCATCAGGAAAGGTCGAAGTGGCCCCCATAGAAACCTCGGCACGCGGAACCGTCGTGTTCGACACGCCTAGAGCATTGAAGGGACGTTTGATAGTCGATCTCCAGCTCGTCTTCGAGAGAGGACGGGTCAAAGAATTTCATAGCAAAAAATACGAAGACGTTTTCCGAGAGGTGTTTGAAGCGACTCAAGGCGACAAGGACCGGATTGGCCACTTCGCACTCGGATTGAACCCGAAAATCGAACTCATTGGATATCCGAGCGACGAACTGGCACTGGGAACAGCCACCATCGGAATTGGCGCCAACAAGGGCAACGGTGGCCTAAACGACAGCAGCTTTGAATTCTCGGGAACGCTCACCAAGCCGACCGTCGACGTAGACGGTTCTCCTATCATTGTAGATGGAAAACTACTCGTCTAACTCCTCAAACCTGATCCCGAAACCGATGCAAACACACGACGAGGGAAATAACAGACGAAGCGACGAATAGACCTTCTCATACTTGACTCGATGGAAACAATAACGGTCGATAGGTCAGAACAAGACGATCTGGGAATAATTGACGAAGGCGGACTCGCGATTGACAACGGAAGGATCGTAGAAGCAGCCTCCTCTCAACTGCTAGAACGCAAGTATTCAGCCTCACGACACATCAGCACAAGCGGAGAAATCCTTCTTCCGGGCTTTATCGATCCCCACACCCATCTAGTGTTTCATGGTTCGAGAGAGGAAGAATTCCGTCTGAGGCAAGAAGGAGCCTCCTATCTTGAAATCCTTGGCAACGGCGGTGGAATCATGGAAACAGTCAACAGAACCCGCGAAACTAGTCAAGCCGAACTGCTCTCGATAGCCCAGCACCGTCTCGACACTGCCATAGAATCTGGGACGACAACACTGGAAATCAAGAGTGGATATGGATTACGGCTTTACGACGAACTGAAGATTCTGAGAACTATCCGGCAACTACAGAGAAAAAACCTGTGCAGGATTGCCGCCACGTTCCTCGGGGCACATGCAATCCCCCCCTTTATGAATCCAGACGAATATGCGACGATCATTATCGAAGAGATGCTTCCGGCGGTTCGTCGATGGAATCTAGCCGACTTTTGCGATGTATTCTGCGAAAGCGGAGTTTTCGATCCAAAAACATCGAGCAAGATACTGAAAGCTGCCGGTCGAATGAATCTCCGGACAAAGATCCATGCTGACCAGTTCACGAACAACGGAGGAGCGAAGGTAGCAAACGATGTTGGAGCAGTCTCAGCAGACCACGTAATTCATTCAAGCATTTCTGAAATGGAGAGAATGAATGAGACGAAGGTCACACCGGTTGTCCTCCCCGCCTCGTCGCAGAGCCTCCTTAGCCGTCAGTATGCGCCTGCCAGGGAATTACTATCCATGGGTCTGTCGGTTGCTCTGGGATCCGACTTCAGCCCCTCCAACTGGGTCCTTGGACTGCTAACGGTTGCTGCGATAGCGGCCAGAGAACTTAGAATGAAGGCTGAGGAGATTATTCCTAGCATTACGATCAATGCGGCAAGAGCGCTTGGCATGGAGAGACGAATAGGCAGTCTTAGCCCAGGCAAGTCCGCAGACATCGTTGTGCTTCGGGCTCCCAGTCATAAGTGGATTGGGTATACCTATGGTGAAGGCATGGTGGACAAGGTCCTTATCGCAGGAAATGAGAGGGTGAGAGAGGGCAAACTAGTCAATTGACTGAGCGCCGGCGACGTCACTCCGTTGCCGCTTTGAAGTACAAGAGGAGCCCATCAGTCATTACTGGAACTACTCTTCATTGCAAGAACTGGCAGATCGAGGGAGCGTTGAGGATGCTCCACAACGTGTTGGACCCGGAGGTGGCCAAGGATCCTCAGAACCTCATAGTTTACGGAGGAACCGGGAAGGCCGCACGCTCATGGGACGCACTTGAGGCGATTGAGGACTCTCTCAAGAATCTAGGAGAAGAAGATACGCTTCTTGTGCAGAGCGGGAAACCGGTCGCAATTTTCAAGACACATCGAATGGCTCCGAGGGTACTGATCGCCAATAGTATGTTAGTGCCTAAATGGGCAACGTGGGATTACTTCTACGAGCTGGAGCAGAAGGGTCTGATAATGTTCGGACAGATGACAGCCGGCTCCTGGGCCTTCATAGGAACACAGGGAATCCTCCAAGGAACCTACGAGACTCTTGCAGCCTCCGCTAGGGAGCATTTTGGCGGGAGTCTCAGAGGAAGAATCGTCCTGACAGCTGGTCTCGGAGAGATGGGGGGCGCCCAGCCTTTGGCTGTTACCATGAACGACGGAATTGCCCTTGCTGTCGAGATCGACAGACACGCAATAGAGCGGAGACTCAAGCACGGGTTCGTCGAAAAGTGGACGGACAATCTCGACGAAGCAATCGACATCGCGAATCAGGCTAAGAGAGAACAAGCTCCCATGAGCATTGCTCTACTCGGGAACGCTGCAGAGGTCCATCCGGAACTCGTCAGAAGATCGATTATCCCCGATATTGTCACCGATCAAACCTCGGCCCACGATCCCCTGAACGGATACTATCCCGCGGGATTATCGAAGGAGGAGGCCGACCAGCTTAGAAAGTCCAACCCGAAACAGTATCTTGAAAGAGCCACGAAGAGCATTTCGACCCATGTCAAGGCGATGATCGATATGGGCCGGAGAGGATCGGTCGTCTTCGAGTATGGCAACAATATCCGCCAGCAAGCGTTCGACGCTGGACTGAAGGAAGCCTTTGAGTTTCCTGGATTTGTCCAGAAGTACATCAGACCGATGTTCTGCGAGGGTAGAGGCCCGTTCCGGTGGACATCTCTCGTGGGAGATCCTGAAGATATCAGGAAGATAGACGAGCTGGTCCTAGACACTTTTCCGCACAATACTGACCTGGGTCGATGGATAGAGAAGGCGCGAGAACATGTCAAGTTCCAAGGACTCCCTGCGCGAGTCTGCTGGCTCGGCTATGGAGAGAGGGCCCAGTTTGGAGGACTCATCAATACAATGGTCAGGAATGGAAAGCTCTCCGGCCCGATTTGGATTGGACGCGATCACCTCGACTGTGGAAGCGTAGCGTCACCTCGGAGAGAGACTGAGGGAATGCTGGACGGCAGTGATGCGATAGCCGACTGGCCTATCCTGAACGCGCTTCTCAACACGGCGGCCGGGGCAACATGGGTCAGCGTGCATCAAGGAGGAGGAGTCGGGATGGGCTACAGCATCCATGCAGGAATGTGCCTCGTAGCAGACGGAACGCCGGAATCATCTGAACGACTAGAACGTGTTCTGACCGTCGACCCTGGCATAGGAATAGTCCGTCACGCTGATGCTGGATACAGCACGGCAAAAAGGATAGTTAGGCAGCGGGGATTGCGCATGCCAATGCTCGGCTGAGCTACCAATACTTATCTGCCCCAGACCGTTCTCCGCGACCAACCGTGGAACTTTGGCCCGGATCACGATAGATGGAGCCCATCTAAACCTCGACCAGCTCTTACAAGTCGCTAGAAACGGCGCGCAGACGGTTATCTCGAAGGGAGCGCTTTCGCGTACACTGAATGGACGCAGGGCCCTTGAACGGCTGATTCAGAGAGGGGGGACGATATACGGAGTCAATACCGGATTCGGGGCCCTCGCCAATTTTCGAATCCCTCCTGAGGATATCAAACAGCTCCAGACCAATCTTGTCCGAAGCCATGCCGCCAGTGTGGGAAGACCACTCTCTTCAGATGTTGTAAGGGCGATGATGCTTCTACGCGCGAACACGCTTCTCAAAGGCAATTCCGGTAT
>Ga0137381_10003144_pt1 | contig 11665 bp, 19 predicted proteins | sample SagtaG_16_FD_104808 | JGI IMG/M metagenome (GOLD analysis project Ga0137381, IMG submission 104808) | Vadose zone soil microbial communities from Sagehorn Ranch, Mendocino, California, USA - Sage2_L_115_16 metaG | ecosystem: Environmental > Terrestrial > Soil > Vadose zone | place: USA... | reverse complement strand
GGGTATGGTGTGGTGGGTACAGGTACAGTTATGTAAAAACATATGCGTGGGTATACCCGTGGTGAACCCTAGTAGCAACAGCAACAGCATGCCGCACGAGCGGAGCACAAGCCCGCATGATGAAGTTCCATTGCCACAGTCCATCGCTCCCAGCCTCCAATCCCAAGCAGATCGCCCAACAACTCATTGGCCGACACCACAAACGCTCACCGCCCTTGACAACCGTCAAAAGCAAAAGCAATGTCTTGCATGGCGAGTTCGACACGTTGCTGGTCGGAGATTCCTGCTGAAACATCTCGTTGGTCATGGATAAAACTGGTTATAGGACAACTTCCCCTTTTCATACGCTCTCTTATTCTTGTTTTCGTCTTTGACCTGCTGCTCCTTTATCAGACCCCAATCCTTCTACCTCTGCCTCATCTTCGACCTTGTGCCTGCCGTCGTGCTACAAGTTACCATAGACTTCCTGCGTTTGCTCTTGTCACCGACCCGAGGAACCCGCTCGCAACACTCCTCATTCATCAACAATCTTCCCCCCTTTTTTCTTTGGACTCGTACTCGTAGTGTATCCTGTGCTTCACCGTGTGCTCCCATCTTATAAAAACACGCTTGCTCGCCTTTGCCGAAAGGCAGGCAGTTCCATCCCCATCTTTCTGACTTTGCATGCGTGTGCCACTGCTCTCTCGACTTCCGAAGTGACTCCGATCCTGCGTATAACCGCCTCGTGACCCACGTGACCCAAAAGCTTCTTGCCTTATCCCTTCTTGTTCCTGCGGAGAGACTCCTTTGTCGTCCTGCCCCTGCTTTTGCGCCATACGGAGCGCCGCTTTATTAGTCTCTCATGTCTCTTTGCACTCTCACGGAGTGCCCCCGCCGCTGTTGCCTCTCGCATCCCCCTTCACGCTCTCACAGAGCGTTCGTTCTTGCCTTTCGCATCCCCCTTCGCGCTCTTATGGAGCGTCTCGCCGTTCGCACTTCGCACACTTTCTGTCTTATCTCTTTGTTATGGAACTCACAGGTGCAGGTGGGCAACACATCTGCGTTACATACTAGTCGCTCTAGGTTGCTCTAGTTGCTCTAGCCATTGTTATCTGATGGTGGCACTGAGGGGTGGGCTAGATGCTGGCGTCTCAAGACAAATACGTCATTTCTTTCCCTTTTGTTTCTCTTTTGTCTTTCTTTTTGAAATGTGAATGTGAAACGTAAAATATACTTGGCCAACTATGACAGTACTATGACGCACCTCTCTATATTCCGCCCCCACATGATGCTGCCCTTCAAACTTTCCATCACACGCAACCTTTGTTCCCGACAAGGCATGGCCCTTGGAGAATGATAAGGTATAAAAAAACTAAACAGCCTCCCTTTGAGTTCTTTACTCACAAAATACCCATGGCACCCCAGCGACCCCGCACTCGTCAAGCTATCGCTCCACTAGAGTCCGAGCCCTCTTCGCCCAGTCCGGCGCCTGCATCACGACCTGCCAGCACCTCTCAAGACAGTTCTGATCCAGGTGACGCCTCGGGTAGCGACGATGCCGACGAGCCAGCCCACGGTGATTACAATCTCTATGTCAACAACCCTGATGCCATTCCCATTTTGCGCAAGTCTGCTGCACCCGACATCCGTTTTTTTTTTGACAAAAGCGGACCTATGGCTGTCTGCAGGGTGTGCAAGTGAGTTTTTTACGTGCTGAACCCTTTGGTTTTTGACCTAAACAATAATTCATAGGAAGGCCTGGGAGGCGAACCCAGTGAAAATGAAGGACATCAAATTTAGTTATTCGAAAACCACGTCAACGACATCCCTCCGCCCCCACATCGAAAGGAACCACCTCGAGCTGTTCCTGTGCATAGCCAAGAAGAACAATTGGAAGCATTCTTTACCAGGACTCATGTCGCAGGCTCGATCCCAAGCTGCGAGCGAAGCCTCCAGTTCGCAAGTCAGACGGGTCAAATTTAATGAGCAGAATTTTCACCAGCACCTTATCAACTTTATCGTCGCGGATGACCAAGTACGTGATCTTTGGTGTTTTTTTACGTTCACTATGCCCAACTCATTCTGAATCGCAAGTCTCTGAACGTTGTGGAATGTCCAGAATTTAGGCAACTCATCCTCCTTCTCCACAGCGATCTCAAGGACTCTCAAATCCCACATCGAACCAAGATGCGCGAACTCATTCTCCAAGCTTGGAGCCAGTATTTTCAAGTGTTGCGCCGCGACCTTGCAGCACGTCTCCCCCTCCTTTGACAACTGACATTCTTCTCATTGTTTTTTTCAGGCTGCTATGGGCCAGATCTCTTTTACATTGGATACGTGGTCTGATCAAAATCGCCGAAGTTATCTTGCCATTACTGCCCACTGGATTGTGGAGGTCAAGGGGGCCTCGGCTTTGCAGCTTAAGGCGGCCCTTATCGCATTTCACCGTCTCCGCCAGAATCACACTGGCAAATCGATTGCCAGAACAGTCGTCCATCTTCTTGATCGGGCTGGGGTCACACGCAAGGTGAGGTGGCCCTTTTCTTCTGGTGATTGATGTACGCTCATTTACTCAAGGTGGGACATTTCACAATGGACAACGCATCGAACAATGGGACCATGATGCAGGCGCTCAAGACGATATTGGCACGTCGCGAGATTGAGTTTGATGCCAATGACCGCAAAATTATGTGCTTCGCACACGTCATTGACCTTTGTTCTGGACGGGTTATACGTGCTGCATCTGAGGATAACCTGGACGAGGATGAGGATGATTCCTCTTCGTCTGGTACCGGTGATACTGTTGCATCTGACCCCATAGCACTAGCCCGTGCAGTGGTCCGAACCATCCGAGGATCAGGTGCGCGTCGAGACTACTTCCAGGAAACTATCAACAAAGGCAACGAGAAGGGCTGGTTCAAACAAGGGAAGCTGCCTGAGACTATCAAACTCAAGCCGCTGGAGCTCCTGCGAGATGTGCGTACAAGGTGGGATTCTGTTTTCTACATGCTTCATCGACTTCGTGAGATGCGCCCGGTATGCCGTTATACCTTACCAAATGTAGCGCTCACTAACTAATTGATTTATTAGGCTATCGATCACTTCCTGGCTCTCCCCGATAATTGTGATATTGCCAGGTACAAGATCTCGTCTCACAACTGGGAGGCAATGAAAGATATCGAGGTTGTTCTGAGTGTATGTCACAAGCAGGTTCTGAGACATATCCTGACACAATTATGTTACCAGATTCCACACCGCGTCCAGCAGGTCATGTCAGGCGAGAGAACCCCCATTTTATGTGGTGCGATCCCGGCATTCGAAATATTCATGTCGAAGTGGGACCAGATTATCGAAGTATTTGATGCTGGCAGTCGTCTGGTGATGTATGCCCAAGCAGGGCTGGAGTGGGCTCACAAGTACTATGCCCGCATGGACTGTACCCAGGCGTATATTATTACGATGTGTAAGTGCTTATGTCTTGTCTTCCTCCCTCAGATAATTAAGCTAACTTCTATCTGCAGTGCTGCACCCAGTCATTCGTATGACATGGATCACCGCTCACTGGGAGAAAAAGTACATCTCTGATGCTGAGACGAAGATCAAAAAAGCAGTGAGTTTATTTATGTGGGGCAGCTGGGGCTACTCTAAAGTCGTCCTCCCCTAAAAGATGACGAAATACCGCGAGAAGGCTGAGAAGGCCACCCCCAATGCTGATGACGAAGAACCACCTATCCTGGCTGCGTCCCCAAAAGTAGAGGCATACATGACGCTCGCAGCTGAATATGGTTTGGAGGACGACATGACCATTGGTGATCCAGGAAAATATCAACAAACACTCGAGGAAGAATATCAAGCATACGTAACGGCACCATCCTCGCCGCGAGGCACTGACCCTCTCAGGTTTTGGGAGGCATGTGGTGACACTAATGGTGCTTGACCTTACTGACAAGACGCATAGGTCAGCCGGTCATCCTTTCCAACATTGTTTGCGATGGCGATGGATTACCTCCCTATCCAAGCCTCGTCTGTCCCATGTGAGCGTGTGTTCTCATCGAGCGCTGAAACGGACACCAATCGGAGGAATCGCTTGAGTCCCCTCACGATGGAGGCACTCCAAATATTAAAGTTCCATCTGAAGAAAGCGCGCCTCACTTTCACAGAGGGTTGGGTGACGTTGACCAAGCAGATGACCGATGATGACCCAGATGTTGACCTTGGGGTGTTGCTTGACGGAAATTTTCAAGATAATTTGGATGAGGTCATGGACTCTATCAATGCGAGCGAGCGAGAAGGAGAAGTCCGAGAAGAGTAACTCTGGGGGTCTGTGCACATAAATTTGGGATGTTGTTCGTAATTGCATTGTCATGTCATGATGAGGAATTCATATTTTTTTTTTGCTGTGAACTATCTTTCGCGCACTGATGGTGTGTGTCCAATCTGACATGTCGCGTGATGTGTCTTTTCATCTGGTTGGACACGAGTGTGATGGAACACAATCTTGCCAATGCCAACATTGCCTTTTTCTCTCTTCACCCTCTTTTCGTCTCTCTCGCAGCAGTATCCCTTTTCTTTCCCTCGTTTCTCGCAGACATGGCAACTCCCCTTGCCTGGCCGTCCTCTCGCCTCATCGTTGCCGCCACATACAAGAACGCCTCCAAGTCCCGAAGATCAATTTCAATAACGTTTCGCCAGCAGAAGAGCCAAGGCAACCGCAACCGCAATCGCACCTGGCACTACGCCAGAGAAGACTCCGCCGACACCAGCAGAATCGCCTACGTCATCCCTCGCGTTCCCTACCACCTCACTCGCGCACCATCGCTTATATTTGTCGACCTCGCCACCACAGCCTCAAGGCGATAGCGCTGTCAGCATCAGCACCGCCTGCCCTCGCCCCAAACGATCCGGAGTCCTCAATTCTTTTACCACCGCTCTCGTTCTCGCCCTTTTCCGCCCCGCCGCATCACACGCAAGTCAAGCTCGACGACCGCCCCATACAAGAACGCCTCGCAGTTTTAGAGATCAAGTCCGGCAACGTCCCACTAGCAGAGGAGCCGAAGCAGCCGCAGTCACAAAGAGCACAACGACAGAAAAGACTCCGTCGACACCGGCACTGGCAGAACCACCCGCGTATCCCCTCTCGTTCCCCGCCAGCTCACTCGCGCACCATCGCTCACGCTTGTCTCTGGCACCTCAAGTAGAGAAAACCTCGCCGCTGTGGCCGCAAGACGTCAGCACTGACAGCTTTAGTATCCCCCGCCCCGTCCTCTGTGTACTCCTTCAAGCTCTTGGCCCCGTTACCCGCTTTCCCCTCTTCACCATCCACCTCGACGCCCGCCACTTCCTCAGCCTAGTCCCCATATTGTCCGGCTCTTAGTCCATCGCCCGGATATTTGCCAACCAACCTGCGGAACTCGCCGACATTACCATCGTTCCCACCGACATTACCATCGTTCCCACCGACATTACCATCGTTCCCACCGACATCCCCACACTATTCACCACTGTCGCCATCTTCCAGTCCCTCGCCTCCATCACGCAGCAACAACAGCAACAGCAGCTCTGACGACACCGCCAACACCATATCCACCACCAGCAAACGCCCTGATACCTTCCACAACAGCAGCACCGGCACTACTCCACCCATTCCCACGTTTCCCAGCACCACTGTAGTGACTGTACACAACTACGGGCCCGAGCCCGAGCGCGCTCACATTTCCCCTCCCGACGCCAGTCCTCACTTCTCTCCTTTCGCCGCGTCCCAGCCCAAAGAATCAGAAGGCCCTTCGCCAGCAATCTCGACAAACTTGGCTTACTTCGTCCCCAACTCCCGAATCGCGCAAAATCACAACGTCTCCAGCAGTCACAACACCGTTCAGCCAGTCGAAACCAAGAGCGCATATCCCATAAGTCAGGTTCGCATAGGCCCAGTAGGAGGCGGCCTTACAACGTCCATGCCGACGCACACGCTACCCAACTCCGGCAACCGTAGTGCCAACACCGTCCTGAGTACCACTGACAACAAACTCGACTGTGACCGCATCTTCCTCCCTGACTCTGCCCTATCACACGCCCCTCCCATCACCGCCTCCCTCCCTGTAAACGTGTTTCTCACCCCTCCGGTGCATCCGATCCCCTCTCCCTCGTCACTCAAGTCGTGCGAGACCGCGCTGATGCCCTCAGCTACCACATTGTCACCCAGCTGAGAGAATTCGAGAAAGGAAATCACACCACAAGTCGCATTCTCAAAGCATACGACGACGACTCAGAGCACATCGGCACCCTCCCCTTTGGCACTGCTAGACTATCTAGCCCACTCCTTACTGAGCAACTCATCAACCGCGCACACCACTTCTTCCCACACGACGGAGGACCCGACACCGCATGCTCAACCCAACACTTATCGGTGCACGACAACTCCGTGTACACCAGTCCCTTCCTGTCCCACATTGCCCAACTACTCAATTTACGCATCCCACGAGTACCACGTTATACCCATGACAAGGGCGGACGACAGCAGTATGAGTTGACCTGGGAGGGTCAAATTTTCAGCCCCCCAGGAGATGTAAGGTAGGCTAGCCGTTGCGCACGAAAACGTGCACATTGGCGCTGCCCTCACGTGCTCGCTCCACCTCGATCGGCATTGCCATGAATCCTTTGTCCTCGCTCCCAGCCTTGGTCGACGTGATCTCCCATCCGACGCGACCTCACTTCTGTTCACAGCAGTGGATTTCGTATGACTCCGTCTTTGGGCCTCGTGCCTGTTTTCATTCATCCTGTGTTCTCCTCATGTGCTGTTTCCCTTTCAACTTTCTCCCTCTTTCTATGCACTTTCTTCCTAGAACATTTGCTGTGTTCATTGTTTGCCTGGTCTGCTCGTGCGTTTACATTTTGTTTCGACATTCTCGGATCTCCCTTTTTGTAGTTTACGAGTGTCTGGCTTGTATATATATCCTGGCTCGATACCTGTCTGTGACATATAGAACTTCCCCCTCTTTCCCTTTGATCCTTCTAAGCTCTGATCTGCCTTACGAACTTACACGTGAGAACCTTCAATCCTCGCTTCACCGGAGAGAGATCACACCCTGGGCCATTATCTGCAAAGAGGACGATGAGTGCGCGGCACTCTGCTTCGTGCACCGATCGCAGAGTCTCTCACCCGATATCTCCTTCCTGTTGTCCATACGTGAATGGGACAGCTTTGCAGCCTTCTGCGAGTGTGGTTCTGCGGTTGGCAGTTTGTCCATCACTGCTGTTACGTGCTGTAGATTCCATTCGTGTTCAAATAAAATGAAGATACCCTCAGTATACTACAATACAATATCTTTTTATTTTAATATTTAAGTAAATAAATATCGTGGGTTACCTTTCCCTTTTCGAACCTGCTATCTCACGCTGCCGCTGCAACGCATTGTTCATGTTCATGTCTTTGAGTGCTTTCTACCACGACCACCTTTCTACCCTGCCACATTTCTGTATTTTGTAAGTCACATCTAATGTTCAGTTCATGCATTCTGTCATCTCATCTGTCTACATCCAGTCTGGCCCTCAGTCATACGACTCATGGAGTTGATCCGCTTAGCTGGGAGATACAGGTTGCGAGAAGAAATTGCGTCTGGGCCGTCTCGTACGTATGGAGCAATTGCATCGCACCCTCTCATTTTACTCACAGGCCTGGATATACAGATCAAATATATCTCGCACACGACATTCTATCCAGAAACGACATCATCCTTAAACTCGAGCCCATTGAAGGAAATGTTCACAGCCTGAACGATGAGTTCGATATCTACAGAAAGCTCAAGGGAGGGACCGGTATCCCTCGTGTCCATTGGTTTGGTACGGAAGGTGGTTACGATGCGATGGCAGTCGATCGCCTCGGCAGGTCTCTTGAGGACCTCTTTGTTCAATGCCACTTCACGTTCACAATCAAGACAGTATTGCTTCTGGCTGGGCAGTTGGTGAGTGAATTCGACTTCTGAGACCACGGTTGATGGGCTAATGTCTCCGATGCCTAGCTCCATCGCTTGCAGTACATACATTCTCGCAACTTCATTCACCGCGATCTCAAACCTAGCAACATCGTTATGGGTCTCGGAAGGCATGCCAACATTGTACACCTCATTGATTTCGGGCTCTCGAAAGAATTTAGGGATCCCAATACACACGCGCATATTCCATTCAACAAGGGTCTTGGCCTCATTGGAACCGCTGCCTTTGCATCTATCAATAGTCACCTGGGCTTAGAGCTAGGAAGGCGAGATGATCTGGAGTCCCTTGCTTACATTTTATTTTACTTCCTTTGGGGCTTTTTGCCATGGCAGGGCTTGGGGCTTGAGGGCATTCTCAAAAGCAAACAAGGATTAACTAGACTTCAGTTGTTCCGTAAGCTCCCGCTGGAGTTTCGCACATTCTTTGAGCACTGCCACTCGCTCTCGTTCGATGACAAACCCAACTATGATCACTTTTTCCATCTTTTCGACAATCTCTTGGTGAAGGAGAGACTTCAGGGCGATGTGGCATTCGATTGGGATGTTGCTGGTACAAGACTCCAGGGAGGAGTCTTCAAGACCATGGGTAACATCCCTCCGCATGAACCCAGTCCTTCATGCAAGCGCCATACAAGGTAAGTGTCAACACATCCATACAGTGACCTATTCCTAACGATGAGGTATGCACAGATCATGCTCTCGGTTGCAGGCCAGAACATAACGGTGTTATAATTATTCTCAGTCTTCACTTGCCCCCAAGGTACATATGCCATCTTTCAAATTCATACTTCCGAACATTGTTTCCCTAGCTGTTCCCGATGTCCTGGCCTCCTTCCTGTACGCTGTGCAGTAGCTTGTTATATTATCTATAGATACGTGTACTGTACGTGTATGCTACTATGCGCGCACTAGGGACATCATTCAAAATATTTTACTGAGCGGTTTGTAAGCATAAGAAAAGAAAACAATGGGACCGTTGCCAAGAGGCATGATCGATGGGATCCGTCAAGTGTTGGAAGGGCGGCCGGCAGTCGGCCATTATGGTTGGGTGGTCCACACTTTGCCCTATCATCAGCCGTCCACTAGACGGCTTCCACAACTTCCCTCAAAATATGCCAGAGATGGCTCCCTGGTGAATCCCTGGATCCTACACCTTGACTTCTGTAATGCCTTCTGGGGTCCAAGTGATGCCGGTGTTGATGTATCACTTGCGAGAGTGAGGCGCCGCTAAGACCATGTAATTTTTGGAAGGAGAGGTACCTTGCTTTGACCGGCTACGAAACAACTTTACTGATTTCGTTCCTTAGGGCCATTATTGAAGAGGTATATGCAAAATGACTTGCAAAACTCGCCGCTACGTCCGTCCCACCTTGTGTGCCAGCAGCAGCTCCTTTCGTGCCCACTCCAATCATAGTAGTGGCTGCCCCTGCTCACGCTCCTGCCCTTGCCCCTGCCCCCACTGTACCTGCTCCTCACATTGGTACGTCTCCTGCGCCTCGTGCGCTTGTGCCCTTCCACGAGGAATCGTCCCTTTGGCCATACCCGTGCGCACCACTCAATGACCGTGACGATATCATCGAACTCAACTTTGCCGACACCAGCGCGCTCAGCGATGTCGATGCATTCGAACGCCAGCAATTGAACAGTAGGAATGGTGCAAACCCTTCGAAGAGAGATAAGGTGAGGGAGTGCAAGGAGATTGAACGTTTGTGGGATGTGCCCGGAAAGAGCATTACTCCCACTCTCGACGCCGGGCTGTCATACGCTCCAGCGATTTTGGGGAGACCATCACCACAACCACAGGCCCATCTTGCCGTCGGAGGTGCCTGTGGGTCGGCAGCAGCATCGCCCTCCCGGCACTCCCAGCCGGCACTGGATCATCTGTCAAGCCCAGTCAACCTAACAACTCTAGCTCTGCACCTGCGGTGGTGATAAAACTGAGCCATCATCGTCCACTGGAGGTGCAGAAGGTTAACATCACCAAGGTATGTGCCGCTGGACAATTGGCTGCTATCAAACTGGCAATACCCCATCAGCGTCAGTTGACTGAGAAATTTGGTATCGCACCAATACCGCCGCCTCAAATCGGAGGACCACTCAGCCACTTTCAGCGCGCCCAACGCCACGTCTGGAAATCCTTGCCAGGGTTTCTCAACCGCGACTGGAACGACCTCCGCGACGACCTATACGCGGAATATGTCAGCCCCAGCACCGAGGGTCAATTCTCGAAACAAAAGCTCTTGGACTTTGCAAACAAGTACGCCCACGAACGCATGAACGACGAACCCGACGTCATCCACCACCATCGCCAATTCAACAACCTAGCAAAGATTCTCGTCGACTCCGGCCGCATCACCAAGGGCGAGCGCAACGCCATCTTCTGGTGCGGCTTCCACCCTGACGACCAGCAAGCATTACAAGAAAATCTCATCGCCAAACAACCCGACAAGCCGAAGGGGCAAGCTTTCGATCTCAAGTACGTCCTCAAGAGCACGAGGGCCATATTTTAGGTGACGACGACTTTCTTTTACAGGAGCCGCTCGCTCATCAAAACGAATCTGAACGTGCACGAGAACGTAGGATGGAGCGCAGCACACGCAACCAGCGAGAGTCCGACCGCGACGGACGTGCTTCCAGGCGCGAACGTGCATGCGACACTCCCTCCTTCGATGATCAAGAGTCGGGCGACGAAGACGCCCTGTACAGCAACCAAGAGCAACTCACATCGCGGGGGTACCGACACTCGCTGCACATCGAAACAAGAACCGTTCGATTCAAGGACCCCCAATGCGGGAGCGACGACTTGGAGTTGGGAGAGTTGATTGGTCGACTTCACGACCTCTCGGTATGAGAAAAGGACTACGCCATCCTCTACGCGCAATGCGTATCCCGCTTCCCTAACGCCGTAACGGGCATCCCCAAACCAGAGTACAGGTCCAGCACAGTTACCGCCGCCTACTCGTACCGAGCGCCGTCCCCTCCTTCGCCACCTCAAACGTACCAAGCGCCTTCGCCTCCTCCGCCACCTCAGACGTACCAGGCACCTCCGCCCCCTCCGCTGCCTCAGACGTGGAGCGCGCCAGCCGCAGCACCCACTCCTTCCGTAAATGTGACCACCTCCGCCTCCTACTTCCGCTCCGGGCCACGCCCCGAGTCCTGCGCCTTCTACCGCGTTCAAGGCCACTGAGTTCGCACGTGCGCCATCCCAGGCGAATACGTCAACTTCGGACACGCCACCATCATCAACGACCGGATCCACCTGCCGAACGGTCAACCGATTCCCTTCGACGGCTCGAGGCGCGGACTACAGGCCAGTATCGACCTATGGCTAACCTCGCAGATGCCCGCCTCGACTCCGTCCCAGGCTCATGCAGGCTTCGCGCGAGAGACGCCTCCACACTTTGACTCTCGCAACACCCCTACCAGCTGCATCGAGGAGGTAATCGAATCACACATCTTACAGGTCAAGGAAGCCGACACCCCTCAAGAAGAAGAAGAATTCTCGCACGACATCTTCGAGGTTTTCGCTGCCAAGAAGAAGCGCGGGGATAAAGCCACCAAGGTTCCCAAACTTGCAACGCCACCTCCGACGACACCAGCGCCCGCCGCTAGCGCCACATCTCTCGGCCCAACTCGCAGTATCGATACCAGACTCACCACCTTTGTCGCTCGCCAGGCCCAACATCGTAAGGACTATC
>Ga0137381_10003141_pt1 | contig 11668 bp, 12 predicted proteins | sample SagtaG_16_FD_104808 | JGI IMG/M metagenome (GOLD analysis project Ga0137381, IMG submission 104808) | Vadose zone soil microbial communities from Sagehorn Ranch, Mendocino, California, USA - Sage2_L_115_16 metaG | ecosystem: Environmental > Terrestrial > Soil > Vadose zone | place: USA... | reverse complement strand
CGCCGGCAGATCGCGATAGCCGTTGCGCAAATCCTCCAGCAAGTGGCCGATCGCGAAAGCCGCGGTGTCGCGGTTCAGCGCGCGCAATGCGTCGCGATGCTCACGCTCCCAGAGCGGCACCTGACGCATCAGCGCTTCGAGCTCGCCCTGAATGCCTTCGATCTCGCGCTGGGTCTGCTCGCGCTGATGCGGCTGCACCTGGCACGCGCCGAGGCGCGCTTCGACACCAGAGGCAAGCTGATCCTGCTCTCCGAGCAGGACCGCTCACGCTGGGATCGACGCATGATTATGGAAGCAGTGGCGATGATCGAGCAGGCGGCGGCGTTGGGACGTCCGGGCCCCTACCAGGTGCAGGCCGCGCTGGTGGCCTGCCACGCTGAAGCGGCTTCGTGGCAGGCCACGGACTGGCCGCAAATCCTGGCTCTCTACGATCTCCTGCTTCAGATGACGCCCTCGCCGGTGGTCCAGCTGAACCGCGCGGTCGCGCTGCGCTATGTGGCCGGGCCAGAAGCAGCACTGACCGAGGTCGAAGCCCTCGCCCGCGATCTCGACGGGTATCATCTTTTCCATGCCATCCGTGGAGAACTCCTGCTGGAACTTGGTCGGCGTGAGCAGGCCCAGGCAGCCGAGTTACGAGCCCTCGCACTGACTGGCAATCGGGCCGAGCAGTCCCTCCTCCAACAGCGTCTCTCTGCGGAGAGCACAGAAACAGGAGCATCGTAGTGCACGACTCAAACGCTTCGCTGGATCGAGGGCTACCGTTCTGACTTACACAAGCTAATTACGGATTGACCCAGTGGGCCCAGGCGTTTCACTGATGCCGCTTTCGGTCAGGGCCTGGAAGACGCGTTGTGGGGTGGCGTTGATGAAGCGTTCTTTCTCAATGGTTTCTGTCATGCTGCTGTATCCTTTCCTCACTTGATGCCGGAATGTGGTGCTCTTTTGTTTCATGAAGGATCGTGTTTCAGCTCGTCGAGAAGATAGCTACGCAGGGCAGCCAGACGTTTATCCCAATGTGCTTCAACTGCCGCAATCCAGGTCGTGACAGCCTGCAGAGCCTCTGGCTGTGGCACATACCGCCGCTCTCGACCTTCTTCATGGACCGTGACGAGACCTGCCTCAGCTAACGTCGTAAGGTGCTTGGTGACCGCCTGGCGCGTCATCGGTAAACGTGCAGCGAAGCTCGTTGCTGTCCCAGAGCCCTCCTCGCACAGTTGCTCAAACAACAGACGACGAGTTGGATCTGCCAGAGCCACAAAGACCAGGTGCGTTTGTGAATCTGTCATCGCATTCTTCCCCTCTCCTGTTTGCAACACGCTCGGCATCACAAACAGGAGGAAACGCAAACGGACCATGCATCGCGTGCTACGAGGCTTCCACCTGGCTCTGGAGGTAGGTGCGCAACCCGGTCAGTATCACTTGCCACCCTTCATGGTTATCCTGGTAGGATTGCACTGCCGGAATGGCTTCTGGAAGGGAGGCAAAGCCAGACTCGACGAGCGTCAATTGTGTCCCTTCGGCAATCTCTTCCAGGGTAAACTCCACCAGCGTACTGGATGTTGGTGCAAGCTGGAGTTCGGGGTGACCAATGGCATACGAAGACCAACGAAAGGCAAAACGATGGGATGGCTCAATCACCTCGATAATGCCAGGGTATGGGGAGCGCTCATTATTCCAGGTAAAATAGATTTCGCCACCCACGCGAAAATCCATATCCCTCACCATGCTCAACCATTGCGAAAGTTGTTCTGGCTTCGTGATAGCCTCCCAGACGCGTTCGCGCGAGACGGGCAACACTTCAATTCGTTCGATACGGTCAGGAATAGTCATGGAATCTCCTCTCTTTGAAGCAACATGCTCTTGCTCTATTACCAATATGCAACCCGATAGTTGCCTATTGGTAGTATACCCGAAAAAGCATCAATATGCAACCCCCAGGTTGCTCGTCCTGGGGTCCTGGGGTTGAAGTCTTGAAAAGCAGTGCTCTTGAAAAACTTGCTTGAGTTGCAACAGCTCGAAGGACAGGATGCGAACACGAGGATCAGGCGCTCTCTGAAGGAACAGGAAATCGGCCAACACTGCTGCCAGGCAGGGGAAAGTCTCAGCGATCCCGATCTCACATTGCTCAAAGAAGCATTGGGGCTCGATGAACAGCAATGGCACGCCTACAAGTCCAAAGTCCGACCCGAACAAGAATAAGCAGATGCGCCAAAGTCAGGCTTATCCTCCATGCAAGAGCAGGCCGAGCCCCACACCGGCCAGAGTCCCAAGGGTGACGATCACCAGAAATTCGAGGCCAGCCTGCACAGGACCCTGGCGGGTGTAGCGAGCTTTGACCGCTCCCAGCACCAGGGCAGTCAGTGCCGTGAGTCCATACGCCCACCATTTGGCCTGCGGCAGGGAGAACAGTACCGGCAGCGTTGGGATGAGGCCACCCACCACAAAGGAGATCCCGATCTGCATGCCTTCCAGCCACGGATTGATGCGGGTGTCTTCGACCACCCCCAACTCGTCATGCACCATGGCCCGGTGCCAACGTTCCCGGTCTGCCGTCAGATGCCCAACCACCCGGTCGAGCAGGGGGCCGCTCAAGCCCTTGTCCCGGTAGATAGCGCGCAGTTCTGCCCGTTCCTCTTCCGGCTCATGCTCAATTTCATAGCGTTCGGTGGCGATGCGCTTGTCAAGAATCTGCCTGGCGGTCCGTGCGGAAAGATAGCCTCCAAGCGCCATAGAAACCCCTCCTGCCAGGACCTCGCCCAATACAACGAGCAATAACCGCCCGGGGGCAATCTCGCTCACCGCCATAATAAACACCAGGGTAGTAACCAGGCCGTCGTTTAGTCCAAAGACAATCTCGCGCAGCCAATCACCCCTATGAGGGTGTTGTTCATTGATCTGCTCCAAAGAAATCATCTCTCCTTTACCTGTCACATGCTCGCCCTGGGAGAGCCATCCTCATGTGACTCCACGGCATCTTAAATGTCAAGGCGTCGAAAAGAGGGGTGTTCAAGGTTAATCGTGGCGGGGACGAAATCGCCCTCGCGGTAGTCAAGAGGATGGTGTGATTCCTTCTGCCCCTCTCTTGCGAGAACGATTCACAGGGGACCCTTCCACCTGCATTTTACAACAAAGATGCTCAGCACGCAATCTCAATGACCGCTTTCGGCTTGCTCACCGAGGAAGGTCTTGCAAAATCAGCGAGCTTGTTTGAGCGGCATTTCAGCAAGTGAAGCGAAACACAACCGTCATGCGTGTAATAGATGTGATTCTAGCAAATTCTCGTCGCTGTAAGGCACATAGTACATTTGGGCCTTGAGATCACAGGGTAAATAATACTGTGCGTTTTGTACGCACAGAATAAAAACTGACAGAGAGGACACAGCTTTATGGAAGCATTTTTACTCTTCATACTAGTGGTTGGCCTGCTCATTATTGCGGGCGTTGTCATAAGTGTGCGTCTCTATTCTCAAGGTGCGCTGGGAGCACGTCGTTTCAGACGGATACGACGGTGGCGCTCTCTCAAACCAAGGTCCAGTGGCACGGTGATGGAAGAGACAGTTGAAGAGGTAATCGGCGAGGAAGAGCCTGTTGAAGAAGGGGTCTAGCGCGTGAGCTGGGCTTTGTGCAGTTTTGAGGAAAGTCATGGAAACATGTCTACATCGAAAGACATGGCAAAACCAACAGGAGAGCACGCAGAGCCGTTCTCGCGATCTCTTGCACCAGCGAAGTCTCAATGGCTGTTGAGGTTTCACCTATCCTCGTGGAAGTGTGATGTCTAAAACCTTTCTCTCCGGTATGTTTCTTCCCGTAGGTGCTCAAAGAACGTTTCTGCGTGCCCTCCTGGAGCCATGCGAGATGGCTTGAGGCATGTGTAGAGAGCGATATGCTTCCAAAAGGTACAACCATGAAGAGACGCCCCCAGCTTATGCTGGGACTCGACGGTTGTAGTACGGGCGACGGTGATGCCAGAGGCGGTAGGTCAGCAGGTACCAGAGTGCCGCAAACAGGGTGCCCCCAATGAGCGCTTTGAAGAGTGGAATCCCGAAGAGGACGGGATCGCCAGGAATAATGAGGACCACCACATTGTTGACGATCCACATCCCCACCAGCGCGATAATGATGGCACCAAAGATGCCGAACGGGAGCCGCCAGCCTACAATAAACTCTGCGACAAAACCGACAAATGCCGCAACGAGCAAGTACATGACCTGGCTCAGATAGATAGCCAGGTGCAAATTACCTACGTTGATCGTGATGAGCGGGATCTCACCTAGCATTGTGACCATAATATTCTCCTTATCTTGTATTTGTATGCCTTCTTCGGTCGAAAGGGCACACGGCTTCGATACACACAACTCTTCCTTATGACGAAATTTTTCCACCCGTCGCTCACGGCGAGGCGAGGAGGGTTTCAATCGTAGTCAGGAACTCATCCAGATCTAATGGTTTCTTGAAGGCGATCAGCTGGCGTTGTTGAATCTGCTGTTGTGGTACATGGCGATTCGCTGTGATCAAGATAGCGGGGATAGGTGCTAATTCTTTATTGACATGGAGGCGGTCATAGAGTTCGATGCCGTTCATACCCGGCAGCCCGTAGTCCAGAATAAAGAGGCAAGGTGTGAAGTGCCGCACAAGTTTCAATGCGGCATTGCTATCATTTGCCACGATCGCTCGATAGGGCGTCTCCTGCCCAATAGCCTCAACGAGAAATGAGCCAATGTTTGGATCATCCTCGACGAGGAGGATCGTGTTAGTTGTCGCCTGCGCTTCTCCCGCTAACAGTTCTGTATCTTGAGACATAGTCGTACTCTCTCACTCTTTCGGTGGACACCAAATTCGCTCTCTCTCTAACACGAGGGGGACACGCAAAACGTTTCAGAGACGTACCGCATACGCCGGAAGGAAGTATGCCCCTGCGCGTGGAACGAGAGCATGGCTGCTGGTGTCATTTGACAGATTAAATGACTCTTACGCAACCTCGCTGATGTGGGAGAACTCCAGATGGGTCAGGATTGAAGACCCTGCACAAGCAGGGTCTTCCCACGCTGCGCATCCCCACAGCACTTGACCATGCGTCAGCGAACCGGCGCGAGACTCCTGCTAGTCCTGGCTCGTGTTCTGGGGCCGGGAACGTTCGAAGGCAGTATAGGTTACGACATCCCATGCGTTGTGGATGCCGATGAACAGGAGCAGCATCGTTCCCGCCGCGATGACGAACAGGGCCGGTGCCGGGTGACTTGGGAGCAGAATCGCCGCGACGACGAGGGCGGTGTAGGAGACCAGCGGCAAGACCGTATACCACAGCCAGTCGGAGAGCACCAGTTGATATTCCGCCAGACGGTGGTGTGCCAGCCAGAGCACGATGAGGACGTAGGTCATCCCTCCGAGACCCGCAAGGCCGAGCAGCAAAGCAGCATTCCAGAGCGCCTGCCAGGGTGCGCTGAGAAGCGCGGCGACCAGCAGCGCGGCGCCAAAATGCATGACGTTGGGCGTGCTGAATACCGCAATCCCGTCACTGGGCGACGACACTCGCACCCGTAACTGCGCGATCAAGGTGATGACCACGAACATCAAGCCCGTCAGCGTGGCAGCAGCGGAGCCGATGATGACGTAAAAGTTTTGCCAGGTGGCAAGCGGCGACAGCGCAGCCTCTTGCATGATGGATCCTCCCTTCGAGATCAATGCAAACGGTAGACGTCTCATCCGCGAGAGCCGAGGAGGCGGAGGAGGCACGATTGAACGGGTTGCGGCAAAGAGCACCACCCGGCGTTGGTAGGGTTCACGACGTGTTTCCGAGGAAGACATGTCCCCGCTCTTCATCCTATCACATCTCTCATCAGCGAGGTTGCGTAAGAGTCCCGACAATCGATGCGATTTTGGAAATCGCCCCTTGGGCGGCTCTCTTTATCGGCATCGTTATCACCTTCTTCTGGGAAGGGATTGGGGTAGTGGCACAAGCGAGAAGGATATGGTAGATTCTGAGGACAGAGGAGAAATGAAAAAAGAGGAGTGCTCTATGATCACCATCACCCTTCACTGTCCTCATTGTGGCAGTGAGGCTCTCGTGCGCGATGGGCATGCCCCTAACGGGAAACAGAAGTATCGCTGTCATGCCTGTGGGTGTCGCAGCCGCGAGAATCCCACCCCCAATGCCTATCCAGAAGCGCGCCGCGAGGAGATCCTGCATGCCTATCAAGAACGCAGCAGTTTGCGTGGCCTCACGCGCACGTTTGGCGTCTCACGCACCACTGTGTCCACGTGGATCAAAAAAAAGTAGCTCAGCTTCCCCCCTTATGGACCACCTTGGTGGCCCCCGATCCAGAGGATGCGGCTTCCACCATCCTAGAACTGGATGAACTGTGGTCGTTTGTGCTCAAAAAAGCGAACGACTCTTGGATTTGGATCGCTTTGTGCCGCAAGACGCGTCAAGCAGAAAACAGTTCCCCGACAGCGGCAAGCAATCCATCATGGCCATCCGTGACCAGCAGATCCACCTGGGTCGCTCCTCGTGTGCGCATGTCTTGCAACACACTCAGCCACCCCTCTTTATCCTCCTCTGCACAGGAGCGCCTCGCCAGCACTTCCTTCTTCCCTTCAAGATCGACTCCCAACACTGTCAAAATGATGGCCTGTCAGTAGTTTTTTGACGATAGGATACAACAAGTGTTCTGAATGCGCTCTGCAGGCTACTTGAGCAAGTGGGGGAAAAGGCTTGCTCTCTCCATAGGCCGTTCGCTCTCATCCCGCTCCACAAGCCGACTGATAGACTCTGTTGTACCTTTTCGTCAAAAAACTACTGACAGGCCAACTCTCTGCAATACATCTGTTGTTAAGGATACATTATTGGAAGCTGTGTTGCAAAGGAAGTGTGACAGACTAGTACCAGAGCACCAGCATTTTTGCAACACAACCGTCCTACTTCGTATAGCAGCGTCCTCTGATTTGTGATACACTTATGACACGTAAGGCAGTTATTGTAAGAGGAGTGTGAGTTAGGTAATTGATAGTAATAGTGCCGCAGTGTTGTAATAGGTATTTGTAGTCTCGTGCGTAAGGGTAGAATGGATACTCCTCCTAGTAAAGCGGGAAAAGGGAGCAAATGACGAGCACAACGACACTGCAAGGGCCTTATGTGTTTCTCTCTTACCCTCGCTTTGAAGAAGCATTTACAAAGCGGTTGGAACAAGACTTACGAGCACATAACCTCCAGGTCTGGCGCGATGAATCCAATATCAATCCTGGCTCTCCTGACTGGGAGGCCGCGATACGTGACGCTATTAGTCATGCCTATGCCGTGGTGTTGATTGCCTCACCAAGCGTGATAAAATCGCAGTACATTAAGGGTGAACTTAATCTCGCCAAACGGTATCGTCCCAAGCGCATTTATCCGGTATGGATAGATGGGACTGAGTGGTCAGATTGTGTTCCGATAGATTTCATCAATACACAATATATTGATATGCGTGGGGAGAAGTACGCATTGGGGCTTAACGCACTCACAAAAGTGCTAAAAAAAGCCAAAGAGCAACCACTAAATTTACCACAGGATACCACGGTACATCAGCAAGGAGCGCTGCCGCCATACCCGCCCTACGCTCAACTGCAAGGTAGCCGGCAAGAAGGCCTCTCCTCTCCATCGCCTCCACTTCCTGTCCCACAAGGACAAAAACCGCCGCGTCGCTTTCCAGCAGGCATCACGCTGCTCCTTTCCATATTGGTAGTGCTTCTTGTAGGAGGAACTCTCTACTACACCGCTGTCTACCAGCCCAACCGGCCGCCTGTGCCGGCAGGCACTACCCCCGTGGCAAAAGCTACTGCTACTACTACTGGTGCTGAAGAGAACCCCTATACCCACAGTGGGAGATTGGTTCTCTCTGATCCCTTACATGATAATAGCGGAGGATACCTTTGGGACGAAGATTCAAGCGACTGTAGCTTCATGGATGGGGTCTACCATGCGAAGGCTCCAAGCTATCCTGTGCCCTGTCCGGCCAAGGCCTCTACCATTGACTTCAGCAACTTCACCTTTGAGGTGCAGATGCAGATTCTTAAGGGAGACGGGGGTGGTATTATCTTCCGGGCGGCCAAGCAAGTAGCGGACAAATTCTACGACTTCGTTATTAGCCCCGATGGGAATTACTGGACCGTTCGGGCGAATGTATCATCGTTCCAGGGCTTAGGCCAGAGCGGCTTCAGTTCTGCCATCAAGCAGGGGATAAACCAGACCAACGTAATTGCCGTGGTAGCCCAAGGGAGTAGCATTGACCTCTATGTGAACCATCGGAAGGTTGATAGTGCAAACGACAGCACCTTTAGTCACGGCGGAGTTGGTTTCATTGCCGGCATTAACGGTAATGGCAACCCAACAGAGGTGGTATTCAGCAACGCGAAGGTATGGACGTTGTGAGAAAAATCGGTAGTGGCTCACGACACTCCGTCATATGAGTGTTGAAGCCCTTGGTCAGTCGGAATGAGCAAAAAAGCGTCAGCATGTTTCAGTCCACCGATCCTGTGGTGCTGGACAGGGGGATGTGTCAGAACTGAGAACACAGGAATCAACAAAACGTGTCGGGCACTTCTCACCCGCCATCCTTCTGTGTTAGGCCCCCTGCAACAGGGCCTTCAAAGCTGACGTTTCTCAGAATACTTTTCGTTTTTCTCTCACATAACTTTTCCAGGTGTTTCTCTCAGACCGCCCGTAGAGCGGCATCGTTGAAGAAGGTTGCCGCTTCTTTTTCTCGCATAACTTTTTCTGGCCACGTTTGCCGTTTTGTTTTTGGCAAACGATACCATATGGTCGTTGTCTCTCACATAACTTTTCGCTTCTGACAGGCAGTCCAGCTATTGGCAAAATACCCCCTGGCGCTTGCTTTGTTGATAACATTGCTACTGACCAGCGCGAGGTGAAACGCCCGAGAGGGTCGGCTTGTGATATTGGAGCTTACGAGTATACGCTTAATTAGGCCCCATATCGCCAGGGGCATTGTTTCACGGACTTCTGGGCGGCCTACAGAGCGGTGATCCCTGAGGAGCAGCATACAGCCGTGGGCAAAGAGACGGGAGAAACCGCTCATGTCGAGCGGTGGAATAACACGTTGCGTCAACGTCTGTCCCGTTTTGTGCGCATGACGTTGTCGTTTTCCAAGTCAGACATCATGCACAAGGCTTGCCTGCTTCTCTTTCTGCATCGCTATAATGTAGATCGGGCGATCCTTCTCAAGTGAGCCACTACCGGGATTGGCGGCGCGATTGTTCTTCTTGCAGGGCTTGTTTCCCTTTCTAGGACTTTTGAAATGAATAATGCTCTTCCAGAAGGCGATTACCTGGTAAGGATTTTCTCTGGATGTAACACAACAAGCACACGGCCTGGGTCATTTACTTTACTATCAATGGTAAAGCTACTATAAAAAGTATAGTTTGTCAAGGATCACGTGTGCCCTGTCCGAAAGTCCAGTTGACAGAGACATTTCTTCCGCCTATACTTATCAATGTGAGTGATTATTCACATACAGAGAAGGGTAGCAGAACAGATGTCGGGGGAGACACGACAAAAGATCCTGGAGGCAACCGCCAGGCTTCTTCAGATGAAAGGGCCGGCACGGGTGACCACCAAGGAGATCGCGCGGGAAACCGGCCTCTCCGAGGGCGCGCTCTACAGGCATTTTGAGCATAAAGAGGAGGTTTTTTTCGCAGTTTTAACGAAACACTTGCCCACATTCCTGGAGCTCTTTCAAACACATGTGGCGGGCACGGGCAGCGTCAGCGAGAACCTGGAGGCCATTGCCCTGGCCGCAATCCAGTACTACGAGCAACTCATTCCCATGAGCGCCTCGTTTTTCGCCGACACGGAGTTGCTGGCTCACTACCAGGCAGCGATTCGCCTGAGCAACGGAGGACCGCAGAGGTTCTTTGAAGTGGTTGCTGCCTATATCGGGGAAGAGCAAGAATTGGGTCGCATCGAAAAGCACGTTCCCGCCCTGAACATCGCTATCCAGTTGTTGGGACCATGCTTTCAGTACGAATTTCTGCGGCAGCTCATGGGGGATCAGCCTTTCGGCCAGACCAATCAAGAGTTCGTGAAAAACCTTATTCAGGGGCTGGCGTCCGGTCACTTTCAAGCGTAAGAGGGTATCACACACCAGGAATCATCGCCTGAGTGTGTGTTTGCCTCTAAAAGCAATGACATCATGTTGATCTGACGACATGATCTCGCTGGGTATGATCTTTTTTCGAGCCGTGGATGCAATAAGAATTCTTCCGTTAGAAGAGAGATACTGACAACATTGCCACAGGTCTACTGCATGACCTTGTGCTTTCAGAAAGGAACAGAGAAAACATGATGAGTGCAACATTTCCGTATCAAAAAAAGCGTCAACGGGTTCTGGGATTGGAGATGGCGTATGTGGACGAGGGCCAGGGTGATCCGATTGTCTTCCTGCATGGCAATCCCACCTTCTCCTACATCTGGCGCAATATTATTCCTCATGTCGAGGCGCTTGGCCGCTGCATTGCACCTGATCTCATCGGCATGGGCGATTCGCAGAAGCTGCCCGATAGCGGCCCCGGCTCCTATACCTTCGTCGAGCATCGCCGCTACCTGGATGCGCTGCTCGAAGCGCTTGGCGTACGTGAACGGGTCACCTTTGTGGTGCATGACTGGGGATCGGCCCTGGGCTTCGACTGGTCGTATCGCCACCCGGACGCCGTGAAAGGAATTGCCTATATGGAAGCGATTGTCAAATCATACACCTGGAGCGAGTACCCGGAAGCAGGACGCAAGATCTTCCAGGCGTTACGGTCTCCAACAGGGGAACAGATGGTTCTGGAACAAAACTCCTTCATCGAGTTCAACCTCCCCAGTGGTGTTCTGCGTCCCTTGACGGAGGAAGAGATGAATAACTATCGCCGTCCGTTTGCCGAGCCGGGCGAAGCGCGTCGCCCCACGCTCACCTGGCCACGTCAGCTTCCGGTTGATGGAGAGCCAGCCGATGTGACCGAGATCGTCACGGCCTACGGAGAGTGGCTTTCCCGCAGTGACGTTCCCAAATTATACATTCAGGGCGATCCAGGCAGGTTACAACCGAGTCAGCATGAGTTCTGCCGCACATGGCCCGCGCAAAGCGAAGTTATCGTGCGAGGGCTCCATAATCTCCAGGAGGACTCTCCTGATGAGATTGGGCAGGCTCTCGTGAACTGGGTGCAAGCACTCCAGTAAGTCAGCTCATGAGTTAGAAGGGAAAATGTAATGAAATGATTTACAGGTTGGGGCAGATAAGGCACTCACCAAAGCTCTCGCAAGTTGAAGCCTGTTCACGCTTGAAAATCAGAGCGTTTGTGCTATCATGGGAGGCGGGTGAGGCCGCCAACACAGCGTGGACGGCGCGTTTGCCGAACCGCTGCGCGTCAACGAAAGCGGAGTGTGAAATGATCATCTTTGATGAGGACAGAGCATCCGACTCGCCTTGCCCTTTGGATGAGTCATACTATCTCCATCTGGCCTAATAGGCCAATAACAAGTCTTAGATTTTGGGTTGTAAAAACGAAGGAGAAATCGATATGAGAAAACTCATTGTTACAGAATTTTATTCGTTGGACGGTTTGATGTCGGACCCGGAAGACCAGATGGACTGGGTCACGACCAATTTCAGCCAGGATATGGGCAAGTATG
>Ga0137381_10003137_pt1 | contig 11672 bp, 10 predicted proteins | sample SagtaG_16_FD_104808 | JGI IMG/M metagenome (GOLD analysis project Ga0137381, IMG submission 104808) | Vadose zone soil microbial communities from Sagehorn Ranch, Mendocino, California, USA - Sage2_L_115_16 metaG | ecosystem: Environmental > Terrestrial > Soil > Vadose zone | place: USA... | reverse complement strand
GGCCGGCGTCAGCGATGAGCGCGTGCTGACGGCGATCGGCGCGACCCCGCGCGCCGGTTTCGTGCCCGCCGGCTACGCCGCTGCCGCCTATGATGACGAGCCCATCGCGATCGGGCACGGGCAGGTGACCACGCAGCCCTCGCTGTCGGCCCGGATGATCGAGGGCCTGCGCCTTTCCGGCAGCGACCACGTGCTCGAGATCGGCACTGGGCTGGGTTTCCAGACCGCTCTGCTCGCCCGCCTGGCCGCCAGCGTGATCAGCATGGAGCGCTGGACGGATCTGGCTGACCGGGCCAGGCGGAACCTTGCCCGGCAGGGCATCGGCAACGTACAGGTACTCGCCGGCGACGGCAGCCGCGGGCTGCCTGACCGGGCCCCCTACGACGCCATCGTGGTTTCGGCCGCCTTCCCGCAGGTCCCCGCACCGCTGGCAGAACAGCTCAGGGTCGGCGGCCGCCTGGTGCAGCCAATCGGACCGGGCGGGGACGAGGAGGTCGTCCTGTTCGAGCGTTCCGCGGCCGGCCTGGAGCGGCGGCAGGTGCTCACCCTGGCCAGGTTCGTCCGGCTGCACGGGCGTTACGGATTCCGGTCCCCGCCCTGACCGGTGTCCGGCCTTTCCGGGCTCGCCGTGCTTGCCCTCCGGCCCGGACAGCCGCTCAGCATCCTCGCCGGACATGGCGGACATCACCTGCAGCCCGGTCCCGGCAGCCAGGGCGAGCAGGCCCTCCTTTGCCAACTCGCGATCCTCGGCTCGGAGGCCTACCCGGCCGGCTTGCTGGATCACGCGGCCGATCAGAAGGTGCTCAGGCGCCACGAACGGGAGATCGCGTCAGCGTTGCGGGACATCGCCGCCCTGCGCGCCGAGCTGGCCGGAAGCCCCCAAGGCGGCGGTCCGGGGCCGATGACCGCAGCCGTGCTTGCCTCGCACCAGCGCGCTTGCTAGTGCGCGCGATGCTACGGCTTCCCGCGTCGCCGCGCTCGAACGCTGTGCTGCTGATGGACCGACGAGTGAGGCTGACGCCGGCGCTCACCCCTGAGACGCCGTGAGCCAGGCCGTGGTTGACGCCATTTCCGCCGGAATTTCCCGCAGGGCTTCTGGCGGTCGCCGGGCGCAACCTGAACGTGGTCGCTGCCCATGACAAGGGTGGCGGGACTGGCCGGCCGCACCTTCGCCGACCTGGCCCGCAGCGTGATCGCGCATACGGCGCGCGCTCTGCTGGCGGCCGCGCTCAAGACGCGACGTCCGGCCACAGACGGCTCGTTCTGGGCGCGCATGAGCGGCGATCGGCTGACGGCGTCGTCGTACAGATCGGGGCGATCTGGGTGCGGCCGGGCCCGGGGCCGGCGCTGCCGTCCGACGCCCGATTCTGCGTGATCGGAGGCCCGCTGGACCGGCCGGCGCGTTATCGGGTTCTCAGGCGCGGCGCCTGGCCAGCGCCGTGCGGATCAGGTAGCGCGGGCTTGGCGGTACCCAGCCGAGCTGCTGCGCCATGCCCATATCGTCTCGGTTCGCCCAGTGCTCGATCACCTTGCCGTCGGCGACGCGGAACCAGTGGGTCTGAGTGATGGAGCAAGCCTGGCCGGTCGGCGGCATGACCTGCTCCACGTCCCCTGACTCGTCGTAGAGGACGAACGGCCCGGTGTGACGGCTCGATGCGGTGCTGCGGATGACGACGATGTCGTCGTCCGTCGCCACGTCGTGGATGTCCCACCGCGTGTCGGCGAACGCGGCGCGCAGCCACCGTGCGTAACCGATGCGCAGCGGCATGCGTCACAATGTCAGATAGACGGCCGAACAGAGGCGCATCGTGGCCAGGAAGGGCCTGCGGGTCTGCGGGATTGCCCTCGTCATCCTTGCGGTGACGGCCGCCGCTGGCTGCAGCATGGCCGGCGGCGGCGCGAGAACCGCAAGGCCGGCCGGTTATCACGCCGGTCGGACGGCAGGCTTGTCGCAGCCGGCGGTGCCGCGGTCACGGGCACTGCGCGGCACACGTGCCGGCGGCGGCTATCCGGCCGCCTTCGTCGCGGCCGTGGCTCGCAGTTTCAGACCCGGCCCGCGTGGTCTGGCGGTGTTCTCCTCATCTGATGGCCGGCTGCTGCGCTGGCTGGCGCGCAGCGCGCCCGGCCCGGTCCCGGTGTCGGTCAGCCCCGACGGCCGGTGGCTGTACTACTACAACCAGGACGCGCCGGCCCCCGGCAGGTGCCCGGACACCGGGTTCGCGGGCCCGGTGCTGCGGAAGGTGCCGACTGCCGGCGGCCGCTCGCGGCGGGCTGGCCTGCGGACGCCCGGCATCGCGTTCAGCCCGGATGGCCGGATGGTGGCCTACACCGTGAGCTCACGCTGCGGCCGGCTGGTCCGGATCGTGGTCCGCAACCGGCGGACCGGGAGCACCCGGCGGATCCTGCTGGCGCGCAACGACCTGCGGGGAAGCAACCAGATCGGCACGGCCCAGCTCAGCTGGGCGCCTGACGATACGCACCTGGCGGTCGCTGCGGCGCCCGCCGCCGCGATCAACGGGCTCTCGGTGATCAATGCCCTGCGCGCGCGGACTGTCCCCTTCGCGCGCCGCTCCGTCCCGTCCCCCTGCGCCCGCGGAAACGACGAGTGCCTCGACCCGGCCTTTGACGTCCACGGCCGGCTGACCTTCGTCAAGTGGCTCAATACGATCCGCAGATCCGGGGAATGGGTCATGCGCTGGCACGATGGCCGGGCCCACAGGCTGTTCCGGCTTCCCGGACAGCAGATCGGCGGTGACGTGAGCATCGCCGTGAACCGGACGGGCAACGCGGTGCTCCTCGAGAACAGCGGCGCACGGCGTCCGGAGATCTGGCGCTGGAACCACGGCCATCTGAGTCTCATCCTCCGGTCCGTGCCGCCGCGGGTCGTGTGGAACCCGCTCTGGCTGCGCCGGAGCCGGTGATCGCCAAGCCCTCGCTTGCTGGCGCACATCGTCATCGCCGCCGCCCTGCTTGAGATCCTCACCGCAACGGCAGGGCTCGGCCAGCCCCTGCCCGGGCCGCCACCACCCCGGCAGCCCCGGCACTCATCAGCCCCGAGCGGCAACACCCGGCCGCCGGGCCGCAGCGTGACACCACACGACAAGCGCGCAATCGGCTCGATCTGCATGTCGGCGGCCACCTCTCGGACGCAGGTAGCGGCAACGTCCAGATCAGACGTTATGACTCCGCGTCGGGTTGGTGACTGCCGGCCGCCAGGTCTGCGCGGGATCCCTCTCTTGCTTGCGGGTGGGCCTGATCGCGGTCAGTCAGGATGTCATCCGCGGGGAGGGCGGGTGCAGCGCTGTCGCTGCGAGCGAACCCTTGTTCGCCTGATCCTGTCGAGGCCGCGAGGCACGTTCGGGCGTACCAAGGTGATGAAGTCGGCCGGCGGCTGGCCGGCAGCCCTCAACCCGCCAGGTCGACGCGTGTCACGATGCCGCTGTCGTACTGCGCCACCCACACCGCGCCGTCTCCTACGGCCATGTACGCGGGAGAGATCCCGACGCTGACCGGGGTTCCGACGACCGAATTTGTGGACGGGTCAACCAGCACCAACGTCGCAGGTCTGCTCTGGTCGGGTTCGTAGAGGGTCGGAGAGGTCGAGCCTGTCGCGGTGAGCGCCCAGACTCCGTTGAGTCCTGCTCCCGTTTGCACTACCCGCGCGAGCGGGATTTCAGCCACCACCGCGTTCGTGTCCGGGTCGATCCGGTCAACGCCTGTCCACGCCGGGGCCCACAGGCTGTTATCGAAGGCGGCCTCGGGGATGCTCGATTCGGGGGCATTCGAGACTTGGCCCGTGGCGGGGTCCACCGACACCCCGGAGCCGCCGTTGTTCGAGATGTCGACCCACAGTTTGCCTTGCAGGTAGGCGAGATCTGTCGCGCTGTCAGGCAAAGATATGGGCTGCCCGCTGACCTGGTTTGTCGTGGGATCAATTGTCACCAGTTCGCTTCCCGACGTTCCCTGCCTGGTCACCCAGACAGCCGCCTCGCTTGCGGCGATCCCCAGCAGGGTACCGCCCACGCCGATGTTCGCGGTCACGCTATTTGTCATGGGGTCGATTCGGGCAACCGACCCGGAGTGTGTCACCCAGATGCCGCCCGCGGCCGCGGCGAGTCTGCTGAAGTCCCCGATTCCAGATACAGGGATCGTTGCCGCAATCTGGTTGGTTGATGGGTCGATTCGCACGACTGAGCCGCCTAGTGTCGAAGCCCAGACGCCGGAGTACCCGGTCACGATCGCGGTTACTCCCCTGGGTAGCTGGATAGACGCGGTCGGGACCGGTTGAGCGGGAGCAGATTTGGCCGCTGCGCTGCTCAGCATGACACCTGAGAGCTGCAGCACTGGGAAGACGATACCGCTCACGACCAGCACGGATGCGACGATTATTCCGAGGAAGCGGTAGGACGGCTGGTTGCTGCGGATTCGGTCGGCAAGCTTGGCCCGCCAACTCCCGCGTCGCCGCTCAATGCTCTCGACCAGATCCCTGCGAAGCCGGCTGATGAAATCATATTGGTTGTCCATCAGAGTTCTCCCAGAAACTCTTCCAGGCGCGCGAGCGCCCGGCTGACCCTCACCCGTGCCGCGTTCTCGGAGCATCCGAGCCGCCGGGCCACCTCTGGATAGGGCAGGTCGTTCGCGACACGCAGGATAACTGCGCTTGACAAGGTCGGAGGGAGCCGCCTCACTGCCTCCTGAATGGCACTTCGCAGGGGCCGGATGTCGGCAAGCTCTTCTATTCTTTCCAAATCCGGGTCTTCGACGAGCGTCCGTGCCACGCCGAGCCGCTTGCGCGCGCGGCTGTCCGCTTGCTGGCGGCGGATGCTCCTGCTCAGCTCGTGGCGGGCGATCCCCAGGAGCCAGGCCCGAGCAGGGGCGCCCGTATTGCGGTACCGGCCCCGGGACAAGAACGCCTCCGCGAAGGTCTCCGCGGTCAGGTCGGCCGCCAGTTGCCCGCTTGCGGTGCGCCTGTAAAAGAAGGACAGGAGAGCCGATACGTGCCGGTCGTAGAAGATCCCGAACAGCTCGGGGTCCTCTACCGAGCCCTGCAGCAACTCGGCATCCGATTTCTCCCCAGGCCCACCTGGCCCGCCGACCGGCGTTGTCATCGTCACCCGCTTGTTGTATGCCGTTTCCGCGCTGTCTTGTTACCAGGATCGCGGGGAGCGGCCTGATGTACCCGTGGACGGCATGAGGTACGCCGCCCGGGCCATGGCGGCCGCAGCCAGGCGTCAGGCGGCTCGGCAAGCCTGGCAACCGGGACGGGTTAAAGAACCGCGTTGCTCCGCGGGCAGAAGGCCGGAGCGGCCGGCTGGAGTCGGCTCGTGAGCCTGCTTACTACGCGGGAGGCTGACCGACAGCCGAACGCTCGGGTTGCGGCGCGGGCCAGGCGGGTGCGGAACTGAACGCGGATGGCTAGCGCCGGGTGCAAGCCACCATCCCCTTCCGGCTGCGGAAGGGTCGAGCATCACAAGTTGGGCATGGGACCCCGGCGGGGCGGGCAAGCCGGGCTGTCCCGTCAGCACAAGATCAAACCAATGGCAGATCTAGTGGCAATCATGCTTGCAGGCGCCACCGGCAGCCGCGCAGATCAGGAAGATCTGCGCGCGATCAGCTGTCCGCGAAGTCGACCCGACTCCGGCAAATAATCGGCGTTATGTGCGCTTTAGCCCAGTTCTGGTTCGGCTCCGTGCCACGCAGCGTGGCTGTGCCGCGCGGACTTCGGTGCGCCGACCGGGCCATAGGAGCCGCGGCCATCAGATTGGATGGGTGATCGGACAGTCTCGCCGCGAAGCCAGCAAATCGCCGCCTGGATGGCTTCGCAGTACCGGGGCGGCATGCGGGCAGTCCGGCGCCGCGAACTGGCCTCTTGGCGGCTAAGTGCGATCGCTTCTTCGGCGGCGAGGTCTTCTTGACTTAGGTCGTACGCTGCCGGGCGACGAATCGGCCGGCCGGTCAGTGGTGAGCCGGGCAGGTCGCCGAGGACCCAGTCGAGGAGGTCTCGGATGCCGCGCTGCCATGCGGCGTTCATCCATTTGGGTTCCCATCGCCAGGGGTCGGCGGCGGCGGCCGGGTCCATGGGTTCTGGCAAGTCGAAGGCCGCGAGGCTGCGCAGGGCAGCGCTGCGGACCTGGTGGATTTCCTCGTCGGTGGGCGCGTAGTCGTCGCGGGCGCCAATGAAGCGGCCTCGGTGCTCGTCGTCGACGGGGATCTCGTCGCTGACGCCGGTCAGCCAGGTCAGGATCCCTCGGGCGTCGCCGAGCTGGTCGCAGTAGTCCGACGGGACGCCCGGCGGCGCGGTTGAGCCCTCGGGGTCCGCGTCCGCCTCGGCGAGGATGGCCTCGCGGGATGGTGGTTCGCCCGGGGGCAGCGCCAAGGTGACCGGGGACGGCCGCGTGCCGGTCAGCGCCCAGGACCAGGCGAGCGCCGCGCGGCCGTCCCCGCCGGTCTCGAGCAGGCTCTGCGCCAGGACGGCTGCTACGTACTGCCGGGACCTGGTCACTGGCGGCGGCAGCATCTCAGGCAGGTCGACCGTAGTCACAGGTCTGACGGTATTGCGGCTCGAGTTTTTCATCCAGCCTCTCTCTCAGACTCGGTGCGGCCAGGACCAGCGTTAGCGGCCTGGAACGACTCCAGTACTTCTTGTGCAGGCCTGATCTCCGGCTGCGAGGGCTGGAGTATGGCCGCACGCTGACGGCGGGCCTGCTCGGGCCACGCCTGGCCGGGCTCCAGGTCGGGTTCCTCCGCGGGCAGGCGGAGACTGACCAGCTCGTCAAGCTCGCGTTGAGTTGCTTGCGCGTCCCGCCAGGTGCGCAGCAGCTGAGCGGGGACCTGCATGTCGGCGGTCTCGGGAGTAAGTCCGAGTACGGCCAGCCCGTTAGGCTGCGGCCTTCGGGCCGGGACGGGCTGCTGCTCGGGCCGATGGCGATTGCCGGTCTTGCGCCGCGCGGCCGGCCCGTCGAGGGTGTCCTGCATCCACTCTCCGTTGCTGCCTGCCTCGGTCGCCGGTTCCCACCAGCGCCGGGCAGCGGCTTCGGCGTGGTGCGGGCGGAGAGCGGCGACTGGCCGGCCGGGGTGCCGGCGCCTCAGCTCCAGGTCCGCCGCCACCGCGATGCGGCGGGTTGCATCGGTGACTTGTTCCCAGTTCCGCCGGGTTTCCTGCACCTGGGTGAGCAGCCGCAGCTCGGTTCCTGCCTTGGTCTCGACGGTCCGCCATCGGCGCGCCAGTTCGCGGTGCCGGATCGCTGCCTGCGGGTCGCGGGCGGACGCGGCTTCGTGTTCGGCGCGGACGGCGTGCACGTGGGCGTCCCGGGCGGCGGTGCGGGCGAGTTGCAGTTCTGGGGTGACGCGCGGTGGTGCCCGGGCGGTTTCGCGTTCGTAGGTTCCGCGGCGAAGCCACAGGTCGCCGTCGGTGCAGTGCCGCAGGCCGATGCCGTCGATCCGGGCGGCCGCGGCGAGCGCGCCGTGCCAGGTGGCGCGTGCCTCGGGACTGGCCTGCGCGGGTTCGGGACCGATCGGGTCGGCGGGATGGCCGTACCGGTACCGTTCCCGGTAGGCGGCGATGACGCCGGCGCGCTGTTCCCAGTCCAGCCGCGCGGCCGGGTCGCCCGGGAGCGGGCCGAGCCTGGCGGGCCCACAGCGGCTGGGTCCGGGCGGCGTGCTCGCCGAGCCTGCGGGTCCGGTCATCCATCGCCGCGGCCAGCTCGCGGAGGAAGTCCCTCAACTCCTGCGGGCCGGTTCCGGGCACGCGGCCAGCCCAGCAGCCCGGTGGCTGCGGCCGGGCGCCGCGGAGCATGCGGCGGGCCCGGGAGTCGATGACGCGGGCTACGTCACGGGCGCCGGTCATGGTCCTGGCGGCGACGGCCTGGTGCAGCCCCTGGCAGCCGTCCAGGCCGGCGGCCTCGGCTTCACGCAGCGTCCGCCACAGCCAGGTCAGCGCGGGGTCATCGAGAGCCTGCTCGGCCAGGTCGCCGCCAAGCGCCGCGCGGAGCGCCTGCCCGAACCTCGCGTGCTGCTCGCGGCGGACCAGGTCGTCCCAGATCGCGCCGAGCACGCCGAGGTCGTCGGCGCGGGCCAGCTCGCGTTCCAGCGTCTCGGTGGCCGACAGCTCGCTGCCGTCCCTGGCCATCACCTGGGCCATGACCGTCACCGGATCAAGGACCGGCCCGGTGTCGCCATCGCGGGTGCGCGGCGGCCGGCTCGCTTCGGGCGGCAATCCGGCGCGCTCGCGGTCCAGCCCGATGGCGCGGTCCAGTTCCGGCGCGCGACCGCTGCCCGCGGCGACGTCGGCCAGCCCGGGGCTCTGCGTTATGCAGTAGGCGTAGTTCGCTTCCCGGCCCCGGCTCATCGCGAAATTCAGGCCCTGCCGGCCGGCCAGCCCGTCGACCAGGACGTGGGCGGTGTCGGTGGTGCGCCCGAGCGCGGCGTGCGCGGTCGTGGCGTAGGCCAGACTCGAGTGCGCGGCCAGATACCGCTGCGGCACTCCGAACGGCGCCGACCACCGGGCCTGCCCGGTCGCCGGGTCGCGGTCCAGCAGGCGGCGCACCGCGACGCGGTCGCCGCCGTGGCCGGCGGGGGTGGCGGTGATCAGCAGAATATCGCGGTTGGCCAGGTCCCGGCCGTTCTGCCCGGCAGGGCTCTGCCGGTTGTTGCGGCGCGCGGTGACCAGGTCCCCGGCACTGGCGGACTCGCCCGCGACGAGGCGGACCTGCGGGCCATCGGCAACGCGGCCGTAACGGATCAGGTCATCGCGGGCGCGGCGGGACAGCTCGCGGGCCTGGTCCTCGGTCCGGGCGACCAGCACGGTGTCCAGGCCGGCCAGGTAGTCGGCGAGCCAGCCGCGGTACGCCTGCTCGGCGGCTTCCTCCGCGGTGCCGCCGCGCAGCCGCCCGTGCTCCTCGTAGCCGGCCAGCACGGTGACGTCGCCGCGGACAGCCGCTGGGCGTGCCAGGCCCGGGACCTGGCCGCGGGCAGCGTGGCCGAGGCCAGCGCCAGCTCGGTGGTGACCGTGTCCGCGCCTGCGGCCTCGGCGAAGACGGCGAACTGCCCGAGCAGCTGGCCGGTCCCGTCCAGCTGGAAGCCCAGGGCGCGGCGGGTGGCCAGCGCCAGGACGCCAGCGGCCTGTACTACCTCCGCAACCGCTAATACGACCCCGCCACCGGCCAGTTCCTCACCACCGACCCGCTCCTCGACCTGACCCAGGCACCCTACAACTACATTTCCGACGACCCGCTGAACGGCACCGACCTCACCGGCCTGTGCGGCTTCTGGTGCAACGTCGGCATCGGCGCCCTGATCGGTGTCGCCGTAACAGCCTGCATCATCGCCGAGCCCTGCGGAATCGCATCCGGCGGCGCCCTCGCGCTGGCCGGCGGCGGCACCCTCGCAGCAGGCGTCAGCGTCGACGTCCTCCTCAGCGGCGCCACACTCGGCGCCGGAATCGGCGCCGCAGGCTATGCTTTGGCTTCTGGACCCCCTGCCAACGGCGGTACCTGCCCATCCGCGGACTCGCCACCGAGCCCGCGAAACCTAAACGACCTGTCGAAGAGCGCACGCACGACGACTAATGAACAATACATCTTCCAGCGCCTAAAGGAATACAACAGCATCGACCCCAACGTCGCGAGCGAGCGCTTGCATGAGATCAAACTTGAGAATGGCCTGCGGGGCGACGAAAATGTCACGTTCGACATGTCTGGGAATGTCTATGGCCCGAACGGAGACTACCTGGGATCCTTGACTCAAGGTGGCAAGTAGTGAGTCGACAGTCAATGCGCACCGGCTACGCGATCGTCAGATACGACGGAAGCCTCGCCTCTTCGGCCGAAGGGAGAGCTGAACTTCTGATCAAAGTAGTCAAGGTCATCTTTGATGAAGACGAGGCATTCCGTGAAGTAGAACGTCTCAACAGTCTGCGGCGGACGACGGCAACTCATTATTTCGTTAGCGCTACTCGCATCCACGACGAGTAACCGATTTGTGGCGGGTGCGGCTGCGTTGTTGGGTGCCGGGCCGCTGGCGGTTCCGGGCGCGGCGGGCGCGCAGGCTGCGGCCCTCCGGGCGGCCGGCACGTGGGGCCGGGCGATCGCAGTGCCCGGCCTGGCGGCCCTGAACAAGGGTCGGCACGCCGACGTCCTGTCGGTGTCGTGTCCCTCGGCGGGCAACTGCGCGGTCGGCGGGTACTACCAGAACCACGGTAAGCAGGGGTTCCTGGCCGTCGAGAGCAACGGCCGCTGGCGCCAGGCGATCGAGGTGCCCGGCCTGGGAACCCTGAACAAGGGCGGGAACGCCGCCGTCAGCTCGGTCTCGTGCGCCTCGGCAGAAAGCTGCGCGGCCGGCGGAGCCTACACAGACGGCGATGGCCATCAGCAGGGGTTCGTGGCCGTCAAGAGGAACGGCCGCTGGCGCCAGGCGATCGAGGTGCCCGGCCTGGGGACCCTGAACAAGGGCGGGACCGCCGCCGTCAACTCGGTATCGTGCGCCTCGGCAGGCAACTGCTCCGCCGGCGGGGACTACTCCACCGACACCTCCGGCGCCACGCAGGCATTCGTGGTCAGCGAGAGGAACGGCAGCTGGGGCGCCGCCCAGCAAGTCGCCGGAGCCCTGAACGTCGGCGGGGAAGCGAGCGTTGGCTCGGTGTCGTGCGCCTCGGCAGGCAGTTGCTCCGCCGGCGGCGGGTACAGGGATGGCTCGGACAACTACCAGGCGTTCGTCATCAGCGAGGTGAACGGAACCTGGGCCGCCGCCCGGGAAACCGCCGGGAACCTGAACATCAACGGGGCGGCATCGGTCTACTCGGTGTCCTGCGCCTCGGCGGGCAACTGCTCCGCCGGCGGGGACTACGATTACGCTTACAACTTCGGGTTCGTCGTCAGCGAGAAGAACGGCGTCTGGGGCAAGGCCATCAGCGTACCCGGCCTGGGGGCACTGGCCTTCCGGTTTTCCGACGTCTTGTCGGCGTCGTGCGCCTCAGCGGGCAACTGCGCGGCCGGCGGGGACTACGAGACCGGGGGCGGCAACCAGGGTTTCGTGGTCAGCGAGAAGAACGGCGTCTGGCGCAAGGCGATCACGGTGCCCGGCCTGGGTTCCCTGAACGAGGGCCGGTACGCCGGGGTCGAATCGGTGTCGTGCGCCTCGGCGGGCAACTGCGCGGCCGGCGGGTACTACTCCGAGACCGGCCGCCACCTCCCCTTCCAGGGATTCGTCACCTAGGACGGCACGCGCACCCGCCACGCCGGTCCCGTGTCAGGCATCCGGACAACCGGACCTGAGTGGCCCCGGCGTAGCCCAGCATGCTCGCGGCCGAGCCCGGCCACCGAACCGGATATTCCGCCCGCCGCGGCTGGCAAAATCCGCTCAGAATAGTAGGCATTTATACTCGGCACTCGAGTTTCGCACTTTTCTGGCGTCCGTGGTCATGAGGGGCTATCTGCGCGGATGGGGTGATCGCGACACGCCGGACGAGCTGGGTCCAACATCCGTGATCTAGGACGGGATAGACGGAAGCATCGGCGGTGCTGATGTCCGCCTCTGCCGGGGGAACCCGCCGATGCTTCCGTCGCTGAATCTACCGGTTTCGCTGCTGGGCGTGCTGATGACCGTGCGCCCGTGTTTCACCGCGCCGGCGTTCACCACCTTCTGCGGCCTGGTCGCCGGCCTGGCCGGGCAGGTCC
>Ga0137381_10003129_pt1 | contig 11677 bp, 10 predicted proteins | sample SagtaG_16_FD_104808 | JGI IMG/M metagenome (GOLD analysis project Ga0137381, IMG submission 104808) | Vadose zone soil microbial communities from Sagehorn Ranch, Mendocino, California, USA - Sage2_L_115_16 metaG | ecosystem: Environmental > Terrestrial > Soil > Vadose zone | place: USA... | reverse complement strand
CGCGCACGTCGGTCACGCGGTAGCCCGCGTTCAGGTTCACGCGCAGCGGCACCTTGTCGCGGGCCAAAATTTCCTGGCCCGCCACTTCGATCACCTGCATGCGCAGATCGACGTTCTCGACGCGCAGCTCGCGAACGAACTTCCAGAAGTAGTGCATGCCCGCTTCCAGAACCTTCACCAGCTTGCCGTCGACGTACAGAACGCCCGCGTGGTACTGCGGCACCTGCGCCGCGAACACGCCTTCGGCGCCCGCGACCTTCACCGCGCCGCGCACGAGGCCCGCGACGATTTCCGGCACGAGCTTCGCGCCGACCTCGAAGTCGTTCGCGATGTCGATGCGCTCGAAGCGCAGGTCGATGTAGCCCTTCCAGTACAGGCGGCGGGTGTTCGGCGCCAGCACTTCGGCGAGCACGCCGTTCTCGTAGCGCAGGCCGACCTCGGCCGCGCCGAGCGCCACGACGTGGAACTCGCGCTCGACGATCGCAGGCTCGGCCTTCACCAGGAAGTCCGCCAGCCGGTGCTCGAAGCGCGTTGCGGCGAGCGCGAACTTCTCCGCGGTCAGCCGGCGCAGCGGGTCGAAGCGCAGATGCTCGCCCGGGCCCAGCACGTCGACGAAGTCGCCCCGGTCGAACAGCAGCGCGCGTTCGTCCTTCTTCACATGAAACTTGCGAAACAGAAACATTTTTCTTCTCCTTTCATCTACGACAACATCAAAAAAAGGACCCGGCCTCCCGGCCGCCCGGCGGGCGCCGCCGCGTGCGCGAGGGAAGGCGGCCGCGCCTTGCGCCTCTCCACGCCCCGATGCCCTGGGGCGCGTCGAGCTGCGCTCGGCTGTTGCCGCTTCGCCCGCGTACGCCGCACGGCGCACTCGGCCCGACGGCCGGTGCGCGCGCGACGTTGCTCTGCCGCGCGCGCTGAAGCCGGCCCCGGTACTGCGTTAATGGCATGTGCAACGCCATTGCTTGGAGCGGGAATCGAACCCGCGACACATCGGTTCATAGCCGATTGCTCTACCCGTCTGAGCTATCCTTGGTGACGGATATGGGAATCGAACCCATGACCTCGGTCTGTCCGGACCGCGCTCTACCTCTGAGCTAATCCGTCCAACATCCGCCGCTCCCGCGCCGCGGTACACGCCCAGCCAATGTTTCAGGCCGAGCGCGCCAGGGAGGACTCACGAGCCTCGCCCGCTGCTGTATTCGCGTTCACGACGAATTCTTTTCAGGGATGTGGCTGAAATGGGGTGATCTGCCGGACTCGAACCGACACCTGCAGATTCACAATCCGCCGTGCTGCCTTTACACCAAGATCACCGTCGAACTGGCTGTCCAGGCAGGCCTCGAACCTGCGCCTGCCGCGTTAACAGCGCGCCGCTCTCCCGATTGAGCTACTGGACAAATGACCGGTACCGGCCCACGGAATTGAACCGCGGTCTTCCGCTTATCGGGCGGGTGCTCTGCCTCTGAGCTAGACCGGCGAAGTTGGCAGGGGCGCCTGGATTCGAACCAGGGACATCCGACTTCAGAGGCCGGCGTTCTCCTGCTGAACTACGCCCCGACTGCAATGGCGCTTCCCCTCCGTTACGATCGGAGCTCTCCGGTTCTTCAGACCGGCGCTGTCACCAGATCAGCTAGAGAAGCAATGTTGGTGCCCCCGGCCTCGATTCGAACGGGCGCGCTCCTGATTACTAGACAGGTGCTCTGCCAACTGAGCTACGCGGGGCATGGTGGTTCCGCTTCGATTCGAACGAAGGATTTCCGGGTTATGAGCCCGGCGCTTTGGCCCTCTAAGCTACGGAACCTGGTACTCGGTGGTGGTACTGATCCACCGACCTCCTGTTTGTAGGACAGGCGCTCTTCCATTGAGCTAACCGAGCGTGGTCGGCGCGGCAGGACTCGAACCTGCGGCTTTCTGATTAAGAGTCAGCTACTCTTCCTGTTGAGTTACGCGCCGTGAAAAAAGATGGCGACGCTGGCGGGAGTCGAACCCGCGGCTTCCTGCTCGACAGGCAGGCACTCCGGCCCCTGAGTTACAGCGTCGTTTGAAAATGGCACCCCCGGAAGGATTCGAACCCTCGGCCTCGACGTTCGTAGCGTCTTGCTCATCCGCTGAGCTACGGGGGCATGGTCTCGCCGGCAGGATTCGAACCTGCGGTCTCGTCGTCCCGAACGACGCGCGCCGGCCGCTGCGCTACGGCGAGTGTGAAATGGTGGAGACGATGGGACTCAAACCCATATCATTCGATTGCAAGGCGAATGCTCTGTCCGTTGAGCTACATCCCCGTGGCGTTCCCGGCCGGAATTGAACCGGCATTCGCGGCTTGAAAGGCCGCTGTCCTCACCGTTAGACGACGGAAACGAATGGGGCAGCCAGCGAGCCTCGAACTCGCGCCTCGACGCTGGCAACGTCGCGCTCTTCCCGTTGAGCTATGCCTGCCCTGCACTGGCCACATCCCAAGTTGTAAAAGAACGGTCCGCTTGTTCCGGTCGCATTGCCGGAGCGGCGGAAGCGCCTTCGCTTCCGTAAAAAAATCTGGTACCCCACCCGGGATTCGAACCCGGAACTTCATGTTTCTGAGACATGCGCGTATGCCGATTCCGCCAGCGGGGCAAACAAAAACCCGGGGACCTTGCGGTGCAACCCGGGCTTTGGAAGAAAGCAGACGGGATTTCGCCGCTAGCCGTCTCCTTCGGTCCCGGTGGCACGCGCGAGGGCATGGCCGAACGCGCGCGACAGCGCGTCCTGCGCGATGCCTTTCGGCTCTCGGCCTGTCCCTGGTTGCAATGTCCTGTAAAGCATTTCAATCCTCATCTTTGTTGCTAGTCCTACGCTAACGCCGTCATTCGCGCGGCGTTGACATCGAAAACAAAAAGCCCGGAGCGCTTTCGCGGTCCGGGCTCGCGGAGATTCGCCAGCTTGCGCTAGCAGTCTCCCGGACCCGATCGCGCGCGGTCCCCACCGAATTTCCGGTGATACGACACTGGGCGCTCGCTGCATTGAAGCAGCCCCGCGGCCCGCGTTACGTTCGATATAAGTCGTTTTTGCATAATCCCTCGATGCGAACGGCGCGCATTGCGCCCGTGCAAATATTGGATGTCAAGCATATTGACGAAAGGCGGCTCCTGTACTGATAAGATAAGAACAGGTCATCGAAGAAGAAGGAGGAGCGCATGGCTGCGATTCCGATCCTGGTCATTGCCGTCGCGCAGGGGTGGCTGCTGTACGGCCTGCACTATTCTCTTGAGCACAGGACCTGGCCGGCGACCGACACCAGTTGGCTCTTCGCGTTTTACGCGATCGCGCTTTTCGTTCCGGTCGCCCTGGAGATCTTCGCCGCCCGGCTGCGCCAGCGGCTCACGTGGGCGCTGGCGGGCGCAATCGCGGCGTTCGCCGGGGCCTTGAGCGCGTATACCGGCTGGGTCATCGACGCGCCGAATGCCTACCGATTTAATTTCCCCGTGCTGTTCGCTCTCGGCGGCGCGCTGTTCGTCGCCTGGTTCATCGCGCTTCCCTTCGCGCAGGCCTGGGCGCGGCGCGGAACGTGGAGGGTTTCGTATCCCGACCTGTTCGAGTTCTCCTGGCAGAACGCGCTCCTTCTCGCCGAAGCAGGCCTGTTCACCGGCGTTTTCTGGCTGCTGCTCATCCTGTGGGGCGCGCTGTTCAAGGTCGTCAACATCGGGTTTTTCTCGGAGCTCTTCGGAAAGCCGGCGTTCTTCTATCCGATCACCTCGATCGCCTTCGGCTACGCCATCTACCTGATCGAGTCGCACGAGAAGATCGTGGTGACGCTGCGCCGGCACCTCCTCGGCGTTTTCGGCTGGCTCCTGCCGCTGGTGGCGCTCATCGCCGTGCTGTTCCTGCTCGTGCTTCCATTCACGGGACTGCAGCCGCTGTGGAAGACCGGCCACGCGAGCACGCTCATGCTGTGGCTCCAGTTCGTGTTCATCCATTTCCTGAATTCCGCGTACGAGGACGGGCAGAGCGAGCCGCGTTATCCGGCGTGGCTCAAGCAGGCCGCGCGCCTCGCCGTCTTCGCGCTGCCGATCTACGCGGCGCTGTGCGCGTACTCGCTCGGACTGCGCGTGGAGCAGCACGGCTGGACGGTGGCGCGGGTATGGGCCGCCATCGCCACGTTCATCGCTGCGCTCTACGGAATCGGATACGCGGCGGCGGCGCTGCGCCGTTCGCCCTGGATGGGGCGCATGGCGTCGGTCAACGTCGGCATGGCCGCCGTGGTCGCGGGCGTTCTGCTGCTGGCGACCAGCCCGATCCTCGATCCCAAGCGGATCTCCGCGGCCAGCCAGGCGGAGCGCCTGCGCGCGGGCAGCGTCTCCGCGGACAAATTCGATTACGACTATCTTCGATTCGACCTGGGGCGCTACGGCAAAAACGTACTTGCGGAGCTGTCCAAGGATTCGAACAAGGAGATCGCGCAGCTCGCATCCGCTTCGCTGGCGAAGACGAGGAAATACGGCCAGCCGGGCGTGCCGCGGGAGCTGCTCGCGTCGCGCATCGAGTTGTTTCCTGCCGGCGCGGCACTCGATCCGGCGTTCATCAAGTACCTGGAGGACGCGGTAACAGCCCAGCAATGGGAACATCCGTCCTGCCTGTCTCAGGCGAATCAGCGGGCCTGCCTCATGGTTGCGCTGGACCTGAATGGAGACGGGCAGCCGGAGATCCTGACATTCAACACTCATCCGCAGACCGTGTACAGCAAGGTCGACGGCCAGTGGAAGAAGATCGGCATCCTCGTGAGTAGGGGCGCAAGACCGGAGAGGATCGGCGCCCTGATCCGGCAATCGAGCATCAAGGTCGAGCCGACGCCATGGCGCGATGTCAGCGTCGGCGAGGTGCGCTTTACCCTGCAAAGGACGCCTTGATGGTCGTAGCGCCCCGAGCCGGGTGGAAATCCCGCGATTCGCCCCCATCTGTTTTGTTCCGATAAACTGGAACGCCATGACCAAGACCGACATCACCAAGCTCGACAAGCTGCGGCGCGCGCTGCTGCAGCTCCACAAGGAGCTGCTCGACGCGCAGCGCATCCGCTACGAGCGCGAGAACGGACGCGTCGAATCCCGGGGCGAGCTGCTTGCGCTCGTGCTCGAGGATGCGTCTTTCGAATGGTTGCGCGTGCTGTCGGCGCTGATCGCGCGGCTCGACGAGCTCGCCGAGGCGGACAATGTGGACGATAAAAACGGGGACGTGCGTGCGGAGTTGCGCGGGGTGATCGAGAGGCTGCGCACGCTGGTGCGCTTCGAGGGAAACGACGGCTTCACCGGTCCCTACCGGGAGATCGTCGAAGCCGTGCCCGACGCGCTGGTCGCGCACGTGCAGCTCTCGCGCCTGCTTAACGACCCGGGTGGCCGGGTGTAGGATACGCGTGACGCTCAGCCGCGAGCGATCGGATACCCACAAGCGGCGATCGATTCAGGGAGGCATCGTGAACTCATCCAGTCGCATTGCCGCGGTCGCGGGTCTGTCCTGCGCGATCGCCGGATTCGCTACCGCAGCCGAACCGGACCGGTACGAGAATCCCTGGTCCCACTGGTACATCGGCAGCGGCATCGGGCCGGGATTCGGCGCGAAATACAAGCTGAACGGCCAGACGATCACTTTCGACGACCGCCTGCAGGGTGCGACCGACAAGTCCTCGCTCCTCGCGCTGAACATCGTCAATGCGGGAATCGCCCTCAGCCCGAACCTCCTGTTCGGGTTCAGCGGGTCGGCGGTCGCGCAGTCCGGCAAGATCGCGGGCAACGACACGCAGCTGCAGATCAACAACTACTTTGCCGCGCTCACCTGGTTCCCCGCCGAAAAAGGCTTCTTCGTGCGCGGCGGCGCCGGGCTCTCGAATATCTTTATCGACACGGGCACGAGCAGCGACACCGTCCACGGATTCGGAATCCTCGTCGGAGCGGGGTACGCCCTGCCGGTCGCCCGCCGCCACAACATCACCTTCACCGTCGACTACAGCCGCCAGTCCTACAGCGGCTCGAGCACCAAGCCCGACAATTCGCAGTTCGCCGGCGCGTACCTGGGATACATGTACCGGCGCTGACGCCGCCCTCGTCAGGCGGAAGCTCCGGCGCTGCGGAGATCATCGGGCGCCGGCTGCGTGTCGGCGGCGGAGCTCAGCTGCGCGCGCCGCGAGGCCATGAAGGCCGCGCGCTCGCCCACCGCCTTCAACAGCGCGGCGCCGAATTTCGGGCTCCTCTTCACCAGATGCAGGAACATGTGGCGGCTCATCGCGAGGAGCGCGCACTCGGTTTCCGCGACGGCGGTGGCGAGCCGCGGCGTGCGCTCGACGAGAGACATTTCGCCGAATATGCCGCCGGTGCCGACTTTCTCGACGAGCGAATCGCCGATGCGGATCGCGACGCGGCCTTCGAGCACGATAAAGAGCGCCACGCCCCGCTGCCCTTCTCTGATGATGATCCTTCCGGCCTCGTAGCGGAAACGCGCCGCGGGGCCGAGCATCTGCGCGAGATCGGCGAGCAGCTGCGCGTCGAGCGCGGCGGCCTCCCTCCACCCGGCGTCCGCCGCAGCCGGCGCGCCGAGGCTCGCGATCGTGTCGCGCAGGCGGCCTATCATGATGCTCATCAGCATGAGCGCGAACCCCGGGTTCCTGCCGAGCGCCGCGCGAAACTGCTTGTCGTCCAGGCCCACCACCCGGCAGTCGCTCTTCGCCACCGCCGACGCGCTGCGCGGCATCTGGCCCATCGAGGCCATCTCGCCGAAAATCTCGCCGACCCGGATGGTGGCGATGAGCTCGTCTTTGGCGAGAACGCCGACTTCCCCCTCCAGAAGCAGATAGATCCGGTTGGGCATGAGGAGCAAAGGCATGCCCTTGCGGTTTTCGGAGAAGATGGTCGTGCCCTTCGCGATGCGCTGCGGCTTGCCCGCGAACTGGAAAAAATCCAGCGCGACGGCGGGATCGTAGAGCGAAGCGCTCTCGGAATTGCGGGGACTCGTCGGTTCCAAATTCTCTCCTCCCGGGGATCGGACCAGCGCGCGATTATGCCCGTGGTCCGAGGGCGGGAGAGAGAGAATGAAGCCGCGGAGCGGTCATATTGCATACTTCGCTCCGCGTTTGCGGGCGGAGACGGCCGCTTCCGCTAGCGGCGCTCGTCGTGCCGCACCACGACGATGCGCGGCGGGCCGAACACGAGGGCGCTGGCCGCCCAGGAGACGAGCGCGTAGACGATCGCGCCGAAGAACGCCGACCAGAATCCCTCGACCGAGAATCCCTTGACGAAGGACGCGACGAACCAGAAGAGCAGGCCGTTGATCACGAAGATGAACAATCCCAGCGTGAGGACGGTGGCGGGCAGGGTGAGCAGCACGACGAGCGGCCGGATCAGCGTGTTGACGAGCCCGAGCAGGGCCGCCGCGACGAGCGCGGTGGTGATGCTGTCCACCTGCACCGAGGGCACGAGGTAGGGGAGGGCGAGCAGCGCGAGCGCGTTGATCAGCCACACGATGAGGAGGTTGCGCGCCATAAGAACGCCAAGCATAGCGCAAGGGGACGGACGCCGTACTGATTCTCAACTGCGGCGCGGAGAAATCGGGCGCCTGCGGCGTTGAACTTTTTCCTCCAGCTGCGGCTCAATGCAGTACCTCATAACACCCGCTACACTTTCCTCCAGTCATGCTCTCCCTTGCCCACGCCGGACCCGCGATCGCTTCCGCCTTCCTCGCTTCGCTCGTCGAGGCGGTCGAGGCGCTCACCATCGTGCTCGCCGTGGGCACGGTGCGCGGCTGGCGGCCCGCGCTCGCAGGGACCCTGGCGGGGCTCGCCTTCCTCGCGCTGCTCGTGCTCGCTTTCGGCCCGCTGATCGCCCGCATGCCGATCCAGACCATGCAGCTCGCGGTCGGCGTGCTGCTGCTCCTTTTCGGAATGCGCTGGCTGAGGAAGGCGATCCTGCGCGCCGGCGGAGTGATCGCCCTGCGCGACGAGGCCGAGGCTTTCGCCGAGGAGAGCGCTGCGCTGCGCTCGGCGCATCCTCTGCGCGAGTGGGACGCGATCGCGCTCGTCACGGCGTTCAAGGCCGTGGTGCTCGAAGGGCTCGAGGTCGTCTTCATCGTGCTCGCGGTCGGCGCCGCCGGCGGCCTGCTCGTGCCGGCGAGCCTGGGCGCGCTCGCCGCCTGCGCGCTCGTGGTGGTCGTCGGCTGCGCGGTGCACCGGCCGCTCGCGAAGATCCCGGAAAACACGCTCAAGTTCGCGGTGGGCGTGCTGCTCTCCGCGTTCGGCGCGTTCTGGGTGGGCGAGGGCCTGGGGTTCCACTGGCCCGGGGATGATCTCGCGATCGCGGGAATCGCCGCGCTCTTTCTCGCCGCCGCGGCCGCCGCCGTGGTCCGGATCTCGCGGAGCGCCGCGCCGCTCGCGCGCGGGGGAAGCGCCGAATGAAATGGCTCGCCGCCGCCGCCCGGGAGGTCGCCGGCCTCTTCATCGAGGATGCGGGGTTCGCGCTCGGCATCCTCGCGTGGGTCGCGGCGGCCGCGTTCGTCGTGCGCGAGCTGCCCTTCGGCGATCCCTGGCGCGCGGCGATCCTCCTCGCCGGCTGCCTCGCGCTCCTCGTCGAGAGCGTCCTGCGCGCGGCGCGCAAGCGCGCCGGCTAGCCCGATCGCCGCATTTTTTGCGCGGAAAGCGGAAAAAAATGACAATGTCATCGATTACGGGTTGACACCTCCGCTCCCCCCGGAGAAAAATTTCCCCTCCCCCAGTCCGCCATTCGGCGAAGGAGGAGCGGCTGTGAAAAATCTCGTCATCGCGCTGCTGATACTCGCGCTCGCCGGTTTCTTCCTTTTCCGCGACGAATTCCCGCTCCCGGACGATTCGTCCTCCGCGGCCCGGGATCCCGGGCCGCGCGGCGGAGCCGCGGGCGCAGGCGCGCCCATCGCGGGGCTGACCAGGACCGAGCTCGCGCTCTTCAACGCGGGCAAGGATGAGTTCTCACAAGAAGAGGAAGTCGCCGACGGCCTGGGACCGACGATGAACCTCGACAGCTGCGCCGGCTGCCATCTGCAGCCGGCAGTCGGTGGAACCAGCCCTGCGGTGAATCCCCAGATTGCATTCGCCACCTTGAACGGCGCGACCAACGCCGTTCCATCATTCATAACGCCGAAAGGGCCGGTGCGCGAGGCGAGGTTCGTGAAGAACGCCGATGGAACGCCGGACGGCGGAGTCCACGATCTGTTCACGATTGCCGGCCGGGCGGACGCGCCAGGATGCGTGCTAGCGCAGCCGGACTTCGAGCGCGAGCTCGCGCGCCGCAACGTGATCTTCCGCATTCCCACGCCGGTGTTCGGCGCAGGCTTGATCGAACAGATCCCGGACAAGGCGATCCTTGCGAACCAGGTCAAGGACGCGCCCAGGAAGAAAGAGCTCAAGATCTACGGCCGGCCCAATATCGTCCTGGCCGGCCATGCGATCTCCGGCCAGGCGAACAAGAATGGTAACGACGGCACGGTCGCGCGGTTTGGCTGGAAGGCCCAGAACAAATCGCTGCTGCTGTTCTCCGGCGAGGCATACAACGTGGAAATGGGGATCACCAACGAGCTGTTTCAGACCGAGCGCGATGAAACCCCGACCTGCCAGTTTGCGAAGCTTCCCAACAACGTCACCAAGACCGATGGCAAGACGCTCGTCGAGGGGATCAGCGACATCGAAAAGTTCGCCTTCTTCGCGCGCCTCCTGGCGGCGCCGGCGGCTTCGCCCGATACACCGGGAGGGGCTGAATCCATCGCCAGGGGCCGAAAGCTGTTCATCGATACCGGGTGCGCGCTCTGCCATACGCCCACGCTCAATACAGGCGATGCCGCCGTCGCCGCGTTGCGCAATCAGCCGGTGAATCTCTTCTCCGACCTCTTGGTCCACGACATGGGCCCGGGCCTGGCCGACGGGATCACCCAGGGACAGGCGGGCCCCAGGGAGTTTCGCACCGCTCCCCTGTGGGGACTGGGACAGCGGCTGTTCTTCCTGCACGACGGGCGAACGTCGGACTTGCGGGAGGCGATCCGGGCGCATCGCAGCGGGAGTTTCCTGACCTTCAACGCATCTGAAGCGAACGCGGTAGTCAGGAACTTCAATAGGCTCCAGGATGACCAGAAGCAGGACGTTCTCAACTTCCTGCGTTCGTTGTAGCGGAAAGCACGCTGCGCTTCAGTCGAAGGCGACGATCTCCACCCAGTTCGCGCCTTTGCCCGTCGGAACCTTCTGCAGCGGCCTGAGCGCTCCGCTCGCCTGCTCGATCGCGTAGACGGAGATCGTCTCCGATTTTTCCCCGGAGGCGACGAGGAAGCTTCCCCCGGGGTCGATCGCGAATCCGCGCGGTTGTTTCTCCGTCGGCGTGCTCGAGAGATAGGTGAGCTTCCCGCTTGCCGCATCGACGCCGAACGCGGCGAGCGTGTTCGAGGTGCGCTCAGAGGCGTACAGGAATTTTCCGTTCGGGACGAGGTGCAGGTCCGCGGCCCAGATGTCGTTGTCGGTGTTGCGCGGGTGCGGGCGCGGCGAGCCGGGCTGGAGCTTCGAATCCGGCGGCAGGGCCGAGGCCGAGCTGACTTCGGTGAGCAATCCCGTCTTCGCGTCGAGCGACAGCGTCGTCACCGTGGCGACGAGCTCCGAGAGGAGGTAGACGAACCTGTTGTCGGGCGAGAAGACGAAATGGCGCGGGCCGGTCCCGGGTTTCATCTGCGCGACCGCGGGCGTGTTCGAGGCGAGGCGCCCGGACTTCTCGTCGAAGACGAACTGGAAGATCTGGTCGGTGCCGAGGTTCGGGACGTAGACGAAGCGGTTCGTCGTGTCGACGAGGATCGAATGGGCGTTGCGGCCCACGGGGATCACCTGCAGGGGCTCAGGCAGCACGCGCCCGTCGCCGCCGACCGCGTTGACGCTCACCAGGTGGCCGCCGTAGGAGGCGCCGAAGAGGAAGCGCCCGTTGCGGTCGAGCGAGATGTACGGGAAGCTCTCCGCGAGGGGCGCGGTCGACAAGGGCTTCAAGGCGCCCGTCCCCGGGTCGATGGAATAGACGTGCACCGTATAAGGCTTCGAGCGCGAGGCCGCGTAGAGAAGGCGCCGGTTCGGGCTCACCGCCATCGGCATCACCGTCTTGGCGATTTGCGTGCGCGCGAGCGCTTTCAGCGTCCCGTCCGGCTGCATCGCGTAGGCGGCGATCTCGCCGTCCTCGGCGTTCGAGACGTAGACGAAGGCGGCCGCGAGAGCCGAGGTGCTTGCCAGTGCCGACATGAAGAGGATCCCTCCGGTGAAGTTCGGGAATGGTTTCATGGTATCCCTCCTTTCATTTCATCTCGCCCCGTTTTCGGCCAGCCATTTCAGGATCACGTCGGCGACCTGAAGGTTGTTCCTGTCCATCATCATCATGTGGCTGTTGCCCTTGATGCCGATGTCGGGAAGGACGGCGAGCGCCGCGCGCCCGCCCGCGGCCTTGATCGCGTTGACCGCGTCGCGGCAGCCGTTGCGCCGCGCGTCGCCGTTGACGGTCTGCTTGGCGCCGACGCTGTTGTCTCCCCACAGGGAGAGCACCGGCACCTTGGCGAAATACGACGCCGCGTCCTTGTCGGTGAAGCCGTCGCAGCCGCCTTCCACGGTGACGAGCGCGCGCACCAGCTTCGGGCGCTGGCGCACCAGGTCCAGGCCGTACACGCCCGATTGCGAATG
>Ga0137381_10003119_pt1 | contig 11687 bp, 10 predicted proteins | sample SagtaG_16_FD_104808 | JGI IMG/M metagenome (GOLD analysis project Ga0137381, IMG submission 104808) | Vadose zone soil microbial communities from Sagehorn Ranch, Mendocino, California, USA - Sage2_L_115_16 metaG | ecosystem: Environmental > Terrestrial > Soil > Vadose zone | place: USA... | reverse complement strand
GCACGCCCTGCGCGGTCAGGGTGTCGATCACGTTCTTAACGAGGTCCTCGACCGCCAAAAGTGACTCCCTGCGCTTTTCATACAGGGCATCGATGTTCGCGATCTGCGTGGTGGTGAGGAGCGGCTTGGCCTGGATCCAGGCGGGCTTGTCGCTCACGTCCGCCTCGTTGAACGACGCCGTACGCGGGGCCTGTGCGCCCGCGTATTTGCCGAGGTAGCGGGTCGGCGGCGTAGCGGGGCCATGGGGAACGTAGGGAGCGACATAGGTGAAGAAAGGCTTGTTCGGGTAGTTGGTGGTGGTGTTTTTGATGAAGGTGGTCACCTTGTTGGAGATCACATCAACCCCGTAGTCCGCATCAGTGCTGCCGTAGGAAACGGTCGTGCCGTTCTCGTTGAGGGTGTAGTTGTACTCCGAGTAGGGATTGCCGCCGTTGGGGCTGAACCACCGGGTCCAGCCGGGGGGAATGTAGGTATTTGAAGGCGCCGTGTTGGGGTAGCCGTTCAGGTATTTGCCGAAAAGGGCGGTCCTGTAGCCGGCGGCCTGGAGCCATGTGGCGATCGTCGAATTCTCCAGTCCCTTGCTGTATACCGTTTCGAATCCACCGCCGGTGTCAGGGGTATTGGTATAGATTCCCGTGTTGTGCGCGAACTGTCCTCTCAGCGTCGCAGTCCGGGAGGGGCAGCAGAGGGAAAGTTCGACAAAATGCTTGTTGAACTTGGTCCCCTGAGAGGTCAGGAGCGTCTGGAGCCCGGCGTCTTTAGCGAACACACCCTCATCGAGATCGTCCGTAAGGATGAAGACGATGTTGGGTTGCGTCGGCGCCGCCGACGCCGCCGAGACGGCCGAGAACAACATGAGTGCCAGAAACAGCGGCAGGGAGCATCTGCGGAAATTGGGTCTGAACCTTTTCATCACATGTACCTCGCTTTCTTTGGGATTCGTGTTTCACGAATCGTTGCCCGGTTATCTTGAACCGGAAGAATGTACTCGCTCCCAAAAGTGCGGCAGTCGAAAAAAAGAGGCCAGGGAACGAATCCTCAGCCTCCAGTAGTCTGGTCAGCCCGCCGGGGCGCCTCTAGCTGCCCGGCTAGCGCGTGTTTTTGTCTGCTGTTTGTTCACCTCCTTTCTTCCTTAGAGCTTGCCGGAGCCCCTATTTCTTTTCAGCTAAGGCCTCCGGATTTGCCCTGATTTCCTCCATCCAGAGCCGCACCTGCCTGGCTGCGGCGCATGTCGGATTGAGCTCCAGAAATCTGCCCCAGGCCTTCAGCGCCTTGTCCGGCTGCTTGAGGTCCACCGCGTAGACGATCCCGAGGTTCACGAGGCTCTGCTCATGGTTCGGGTCGATCTTCAGCGCCTTCTCGAAATTGTCTGCCGCCTTGTCATACCAGCCGATCTTCATGCAGCAGGACCCCTGGTCGGTCAGGACTTCCGGGTCGTTCGGGTTCAGCTCCAGCGCCTTGTCGTATGCAGAAACCGCCAGCGCCGGCTGATCGGCATCGAAGTAGTCGTTTCCCAGTTGAATCCACGCCGCAAGATTCTTCGGGTCCCCCGCGACGGCTTTCTCCGCCTCGGCAATGTGTTTGCCATCGACAGGAGTGCCTGCGCCAGGGGGGAATGCATCGCCAGGAAGTTCGTTCTTCCCGCTGATGCCGAAAACGAGATGGGCGCTGATTATCACGGCCAGAAGCGCCACGAAAACGGTAAGCACGGTTTCTTTTTCCATTGTCGGTTTCCTCATGGCGCTTTACTCCGTTTAACCGGATTCGAGAAAATTCCAAATCTCAAGCCACTTTACCCCGCAGCAAGCCCCGGGGTGCCTCTCCTGTAAAAATGTTCGTTGATCTCCCGGTACAGTTCCTTCAGCCGCGCAGGTTCAATGTCGCAGATCCCGGCATAGGCTTCGGTGAAGTGGACTTGGTGGTAGTCGAGGCGGTACGGTTCGATCTTCCCCTCGGCAATCAGCTCGTCGTAGAGGGCCGAACCGGGAAGTGGGCTATAGATGCTCCAGGTCCAGCGGTCCAGATCCAGGGCCTTGGCGAGCTCGAAGGTCTGCCGGACGTCCGTCTCGTCCTCGCCGGGGATGCCGATCATGAAGAAGCCGAAGACCTTGACGTGGCGCTTGGCGAGGGCGACCTGCTCCTTGATCGTGTCGACGGTGATCCCCTTCTTCAGCCGCACGAGGCTCCTGGGCGAGCCGGTCTCGATCCCCAGGTCGAGCTGGGTCAAACCCGCGCGCTTCATGAGCTGGAGCTCCTCCTCGTCGATCAGGTCGATGCGCGTCAGCGCCTGCCAGGCGATCTCCACTCGCTGTTCGATCATGAGGCGGCAGAACTCCCGCACCCACTTCCGGTCGAGGTTGAAAATGCTGTCCTTGAACCATACGCCTTCGAGCCGGTGACGCTCCTTGAGGGTAACCAGTTCATCCACCACCCGCTGGGGCGACTTGATCCGCCACTTGCGCCCCATGGTCTGGTGGACGGCGCAGAAGGTGCATTGGAAGGGGCAGCCGCGGGAGACGATCATGGAGATGCCGCGGACGCTCCGCAGATGACGGTTGTGCTCGATATAACGCTCAGTCGGAAAGGCTTCGTAGTCGGGCATGGGCAGGCTGTCCAGGTCACTGATGAGCTGCGCTTTCCCCTTGATTACCAGTGCACCGTCGACCTTGTAGCTCACCCCTTCGATCTGCTCCGTCGAGCGTCCGCTCTCGAGCGCAGCGGCCAGTTCGGCCAAGGCATGCTCCCCTTCCCCGCGAATCACGTAATCGACATTGTAGTCAGCCAGCACTCCGGCCGGATCGAGGGTCGGATGGACCCCCCCGATGACAACCTTCGCATGCGGTGCTACCAGTCGCGCCAGCTCCGCCACCCGGAGCGCCTCGGGCACGGTCGGGGTCATGGCGGTTATGCCGATGAGATCCGGGGCCTCCGCGGCGATCCTTATGGCCAGTTCCTCGCTGTCCATGAGGAGCCCCTGCATGTCGAGAAGGCTGACCTCGTGCCCCTGCTCCTTCAGGTAGGAGGTGAGAAAGGCCAGTCCGATGGGGGGCTCGAAGGGGGCGACGTAGAGGTTCCCCCCCTTGATCCAGTCGAGGTAGTCGTCGAAGCGGTTGCGGAATTCCTTGCCATCGTAGAAAGCTGGGTTGATGAGAGCTATTTTCATATACCGGTTCTCCGTTTTCGCAGGGGCGATGCTTGTGATCGACCGACGGGCAAATACAAGGTTTGCCCCTACACATGAATGTTCAAACTATATCGCGTAGGCGAACGGCCGCTCCGCCGCGGCGAAGAATTCGGCGAAGATTTCCTTGCGGATCTGGACGAACTCGTAGCTCGACCGGTCCCGTGGCCTGGGAAGATCGACCGGCAGCACCTTCTTCACCGTCCCCGGCCGGTTCGACATGACAACGACCCGGTCGCCGAGGTAGATGGCCTCGTCGATGTCGTGGGTGACGAGCACCATGGTAGTCCGCTCCACCTCCCAGATGCGTAAGATCTCCTGCTGCATCTGAATCTTGGTGAGGGCATCCAGTGCCCCAAACGGTTCGTCGAGCAGGAGCAGTTTCGGTTGGTTGACCAGTGCCCGGGCGATGGCCACCCGCTGGGCCATTCCCCCCGAGAGCTGGTGCGGGTAGGCGCGGGCAAAACCGGCCAGCCCCACCAGCTCCAGGTGTTCCCGGACGATCCGCTCCTTCTCGCCGTTCTCCCGGCCGTTCAGGCCGAAGGCCACGTTCTTCTCCACGGTCAGCCAGCGGATGAGGCGGTGCTCCTGGAACACCATCCCCCGGTCGAGTCCCGGTCCGGCAACGGGGGCATAACCGAGCCTGATCGAGCCCTGGAAGCCATTCTCCAGGCCGGCTATGATCCGTAGGAGCGTGCTCTTGCCACACCCGCTGGCGCCGACGATGGCGACGAACTCCCCTGCCCCGATGGTGAGGTCGATGTCCTTGAGCGCCACCACCTCGCTGGCGGGGGTAAAGTACCGCTTGTTGAGGTTTTCGATAATCAGTTTGCTGGCGTGCACGGACTGAATGGTCATGACTTACTCTCCCGCATAGACGACTTTCCAGCCGACAAGCCGCATCTCCAGCCGTTTGACGATGCTGTCCATCACCTTGCCGATGACGCCGATGGTGATCATCCCGACCAGCACCACATCGGACTGGGAGAGTTGACGGGCATCCATGATGAGATATCCGATGCCGCTGCTGGCGGCAATCAGCTCGGCTGCCACCACGCATATCCAGGCGACCATGAGTCCGACCCGGATACCGGTCATGATGGCCGGCAGTGCCCCCGGGAGCACCACCTGGCGCACGAACTTGCAGCGGGGAACGGCGAGGATGCGGGCCACTTCCACAAACTTCTGGTCGGTCTGGCGGATGCCGTCGATTGTGTTGATGATGATGGGAAAGAAGGCCCCTAGGAAGATGATGTAGACCTTCGACTCCTCGCCTATGCCGAACCAGAGGATGGCGAGCGGTATCCAGGCAATCGGCGGGATCGGCTTTACTACCTGGATGATGAGGTCGGTCAGCCGGTCGATGGTGCGGGAGAGGCCGATGGCTACGCCGAGGGAGAGCCCCAGGAAGGCGGCAATACCGAAGCCTTCCAGCACCCGCAGGACGCTGATGCCGACGTGGCGAGCCATCGCCCCGCTCTTCAGCAGGTCCCAGAAGGTTGCAGCCACTTGGGTCGGCGGCGGGAGGATGAGTGGCTTGATGTAGCCCAGGTGGTAAAGTCCCTGCCACAGCGCCAGGATGGCAACCGAGAGGCCGACGTACTGTAGCAGATGCATTAGCTTCTCCACGTATGGGTTGCTTGCGTGAGCCATGGGGGTTCCTCCGTGGGCTGGTGCAGGGGCGCAGCAGCAGGCTCCGCCTGGCAAAAACAGCTGCGGCGGCCGAATGCTGCGCCCCTACGGTTTCCCTACTTGATGCCGCTCTCCCGCGCGAGGCCCGGCTCCGCAAAGGCGTCGATGTTGACTGGCGCCTTGATCAGTCCGGCGCCGCGCATGAACGCCTCGCTCTTCTTGATCTCCTCGATGTCGTCCGCGTGGATGGCTGGATGATAGTCGAACTTGGCAAGCACCTTGACAAGCAGATCTGCCGGCAGGTTGACGTCGCCGGCGATCAATTGGGCCGCCTCTTTCGGATTGGACTTGATGAACCGCGCCCCGCGCTGGTAGGCCTTGAGCAGCGCCTTGGTCTGCTCCCGGTTCCTGGTGACGAAATCGTTGGTGGCGATGATCACCAGTATCCCTTTCTTGATGCCGGTGCCGTCGGCGAGAACCCGCACCGCCCCCTTGCTCTCCAGCTTGGTGATGAGCGGCTCCCATACCGCCGCCGCATCGATGTTGCCGTTGACAATCGCCGTGGCGCTATCGGCCTGGGAAAGGTTGATGAGTTCGATGTCATTTACGCTCAGTCCCCCTTTCTGCAGGACCAGCGCCAGCAGATGATGAGCGTATGAACCTTTCACCACGGCCACTTTTTTCCCCTTCAGATCTTTGGGGGATTTGATCGGAGAATTGGTCGGGACAACCACTGCCAGGGCTTTCGGCCCAGTGGAGGTGAGGCCGACGATCCGGGTATCGATCCCTGCACCCTTGCCGATGATGGCGGGGGTGTCGCCGAGAAAGCCGATATCCTGCTGCCCCGCGGCGAAAGATTCGTTGATGGGAGGGCCGGCGGAGAATGACGTCCATTTGATCGCCGGTTTCCCCCCTGTCTTGTTAAGTTCTTCCTCCACCCACTTTTTCTGCTTCGCGACAAAGATGGGAGCATACTGGGGAATGGGCTGGGTGGCGATCCGGATTTCGTTTGCCGAGGCTGCGCCCACTGCCACGACACCGAGCAGGGCAGTAACCAGGGCCGCCGTAAGAGTGCGATAGATATTGCTCATGATTTCTCCTTTCGTTACTGCCTGGCCAACCGGTCAAGATGGGCAAAAAATGGATGTCTCCGATCTTCCTCTGCCTGGCGGGCGACGAAGCTTTCTTCGATGACTTCTTCCGGTTCGATGACCCAGACAGCTGCCAGATCGACGTCGCCGAACTTCTTCCGGACCGCCGTGTAATGCTGCTGGAACACCGGCCCCGTGATATGGGTCTTCACCGGTTTCCCCTTGATCTGATAACTCCGTCCCCCTTTGCCGCTGACGGCAACCGCCACCTTCTGGTCGAACCAGATGCTGCGCACCAGGTTCTTGTTGGTCCGGGACGACTCGAGCAGTTCCAGGTAGAGAATGGTGCCGTCGTCCCCCGGCTGCAGCGACTGCTTCACCACCGCATGGGGGAAGCCGTCCGCGTCTAGGGTCGCCAGCACCTTCGTGGTCTCTGTATCCGTGAGAAGGTCGATGATCTCTTGTGTCAATTGAGCTGACATGTTTTATCTCCTTTTCATGCGCCCCTCACCCGGCCTTCGGCCACCCTCTCCCATTGGGAGAGGGGTTGTGGTGAGTGAGGTTGTATCTGCCCCTACAAAAGTCTCGACAGGTCTGTGTCGGGGTGGTTGCCGCAGCGGCGGTAGTCGTCGAAATCAACGCCCAGCTTGTACTTCACCCTCAGGTCGTGGAGCCCCCTGGCGAGCCGCACGTAGTAGTCGAGGGACGGGTTTTGCTGGTCACGGAAGTAGGATCCGGGGCGCGGCACCCAGACGATGTAGACGGTGGTCACTCCGTGTTCCGCCAGGTACTCCGCCTCTTCCAGGGTCGAGGCCAGGGCGTCGTCCTCGCTGGTGAAACCTGAAGGTTTGGCCAGCTCCACCCCGCCGACGAGGCCGGTTCCGACATTCCCCCGGCCGAAGATATCCACCGCCCGGATCAGGCGCTGCTGCCATTCCCGGTAGCCGACCGCCTGGGCCTTGCCGGGGCATATCCAGTTGAAGAGCCTCTCACCCAGCACCTCCAGATCGCTCGTGTAACTCGTGAGTCCAGTTTCCTCGTAAAGACGGGCCAGCTGCCGCTCGTTGAAGGCCGAGGCGATAAGCTGACTGGGGAACTTCCTGGTCTTGAAGTTCTCACCGATCGCCTGGAGGGTCTCGATGTAGTACTCCACCTCCCGGTCGAAAATGGCTTCCCCTTTGAGCACGGACCCGGCGGTGAGACACATGCCAGTGAACCGGCCCGGCTCCTTGAGGGCCTCCCGGATGGTTTCGCTGACATCGTCGGGCTTGAGGCGCGTGGGGACCCCCAGCGCGTCCTTCTGCTGTCTCGTGTGGTTGACGATGTCGCAGAACCGGCACTCCTTCTTGTCGGCCCAGAAGTGGCAGAAGCTCGACTGGAAGATATTGAGCCGCTGCGGCCGGGCGCTGACGATATGGCTCATGGGGATGCCGGAACTGGTCTGTTTGTCGTAGTAAAGCGGTTTCGGCCAGAGTTCCACAAACTCCACGGTTTCGTCCTCGTCAACCAGTGCCAGGCGGCCGTCCACCAGATCGACTAGATAGGGGTCCTGGTCGAGAGGGGTGGGGTCGGTGAGGATCGAGGTCCCGTCCCGGAGGATGAGCGACTCAGGCAGCGGCTTGATCTCGCCGTCCCGGGAACCGAAGATGTAGGGGCTGCGCATCTGCACCGAATCATCGACGATCTGCAGCGCCCGATCGGTATAATGCACCCCCCGTCTTTGTGCATCGATCTTCAGGGCGATCAGGCGCGGCACGTCGGGATATTTGGCAACGACCTCGTCGAGGGTCAATTCTGCTTCTCTTCTCTTAGCCAGTGCAACAGCCTTGATCATTCGCATGATCATTCTCCTTCCTTGGTTTTACCCGTTCGCCCGTGGTTTCCCGGTATCATCTGCGCCGGTGGGTCATGCCGATTTCCTGAACACGGCCTGCTGCAGCTGCAAGGCCTTGTCGGTCCGCTCCCAGGGTAGATCGAGATCGGTGCGGCCAAAGTGGCCGTAAGCCGCCGTCTGGCGATAGATGGGACGGCGCAGATCAAGCTCCTCGATGATTGCCGCCGGGCGGAGGTCAACGTGGCGGCTGATCAGTTCCGCCAGCTCGCCGTTGTCGAGCTGGCCGGTGCCGAAGCTATCGACGAACACGGAGACCGGCCGGGCTACGCCGATGGCATAGGCGATCTGCACCTCGAGCCGCCGGGCGAGCCCCGCCGCTACCACGTTCTTCGCCACGTATCGGGCGGCGTAAGCGCCGGAGCGGTCGACCTTGGTGGGGTCCTTGCCGGAGAAGGCGCCGCCGCCGTGCCGGGCAAAGCCGCCGTAGCTGTCAACGATGATCTTGCGCCCGGTGAGTCCGGCATCGCCGTGGGGCCCACCCACCACGAACCGGCCGGTGGGATTGACAAAGATCCTGGTACGGTCATCGAGGAGCCTTTCGGGGATCACCGGCCGGATCACGCTGGCGATGACATCCTTCCTGATCTGATCCGGGGAAACGTCCGGATGGTGCTGGGCCGAGATGACCACCGTATCGATCCGGACCGGCCGCTCCCCCTCGTATTCCACCGTCACCTGGCTCTTGCCGTCGGGCCGCAGGTACGGCAGGAGCCGCGACTTCCTCGCATCCGCCAGATGACGGGAAAGCCCGTGGGCCAACGCGATGGAGGTGGGGAGGTATTCCGGGGTCTCGTCAGTGGCGAAACCGAACACCATACCCTGGTCCCCCGCCCCCACCGAATCGAGGTAGCCGTCGTGGTCTTTTCCCCTGCGCAGCTCCAGCGCCTGGTTCACACCCCGGGCAATGTCAGGCGACTGTTGATCGAGGGAAACCAGCACCGCGCTGTGCTCCGCGTCGAGTCCATATTCCGTGCTGGTATAACCGACCTCGGCGATGGTGTTGCGGGCCACCCGAGCCGCATTAACCTGTGCCTGGGCGGAAACCTCGCCGAACAGGAGCACGAGCCCCGTGGTGACGCTCGTTTCGCACGCCACCCGCGCCAAGGGGTCCTGGGCCAGGTAGGCGTCCAGCACCGCGTCGGAGATCTGGTCGGCCAGCTTGTCGGGGTGTCCCTCGGTAACCGATTCGGACGTAAATAGATACCTTTGCTTTGCCATGGTTTTTCTCCTCTCCGTTGATCTCCCGGCAGGGGGAGTTCTTGATTCGACAATAAAAAAAGAGGCCAGGGAAATTTTCCCTGGCCTCCGGTCTTTCCGGTCAGCCTCCCCCGGACCACGATCCGGTAATGCGATTAATCTTTTTGTCTATCAATTAAGTAGATTTATAACAAGCGAACAGAAAACTGTCAAGCACTTTTATCGGAATTGCAGCTTTATTTTCTCTAAACGATTCGGATGCCCTCCAGATGGTGCGAAAAGCCAGGTTCGCCGCGAAAAGATTGCGATGAACGTCCAGCTTATCTCAGGCGTATTTTTTCGCTCTTGTCGATCTGGATCACCCGGCTGTCCTGGACAACGAGGGTCACGGTGCCGTAGCGAATCTCCCGTAGCGCCTCGCGGACCTTCTGCTCCAGTTCCCTGCTCCACTGCTCACTGTTTGCCGGTAAAATTTGCCTTTCCATTGTTCCCCCCCTTGGCATACTGTATACTCAGTTCAGCGTACTCAACACCCATTCTTGGTTGCCGGCAGCACGTAGCACGAAATCTGATAATCCCCCACGAACACCCTCATCTTTCGTGGCCCTTCTCCAACCGCCAGGGCCAGTTCCTTGAGCCCCTGCGCGGCGGCTAATTACGAACAAGCTCTATGCTGCCGCGCAATCCCGATACTCTCATCGGCCAGGACGATCCGGTCGTTTTCCATGGCAAGAGCACAGGAGCTGTGTTCGATCAGGTCGTAGAGGCTCAGGTATTTGCACACCTCGCAAGGCTCGCTGGTCTTTCTGCCGAAGTATTTGCCCGGCTGGCCGAAGACGTCGCTAACCAGCCGGTCGTCGTAAATGGCGAAATCAAAGGAGCTGCTGGTATCTCGGCCGCTGATGTCGTTTGCCGACGGCAGCTCGTTGCGAAAGGCGATCCGCACTTCGACATTATCCCGGTACTGGGCAAGCAGGACCTTTTGTACGTGAAGTTCCGTCAAATCCCCGCTGTTGATGACGAAGATCCGGTTGACCTTGACGCCGCGGTCCAGGGCACGCAGGTTGGCCTGATAGTAGTTGAGGAGGGCACCGCGGCTGCCCCACCCTTCGGTAAGCGGATCGACTGCCTTGATCCGGCGGGTGGCCCGGTCCGAACACTTGGCCCCTTCCAGGTAGAATTCAGTTTCATCCAGCGGGATGTATCCCTGCTGCAGCAAGAGGATGGTTCTCTTTGCCGATGCCAGAAGTTCCAGGGCTTTAGCCCGACATTCGGCATCGTTAATCCGGGCGATGGCGAATGTGATTTCGTGGGCATGGTTATACTGCACAAGCAGACGTTCCCGGGTCTTTTCTATCTCTTCCCCGAGCAGATAGGTGACCAGCGACAGCAGGATGCCGATGCCGAAAATGGTATAGGCGGCTTCCTGATAATGGAGTATCCGGTGGAACAAAATGGCAAGTCCCGAGCTAACGAGAAATTCGATCAGGACCGCCATTTTTTGCATTTTCCTGTTCATATCGACCCTCCGCAAATACACTGAACTTCGGGTTTCAGGTCCGGTTGTGAAAAAACGGCAAGGGTTTACTATATCCCCTCCCCGCCTCGATCACGGTCTGGCATATCCCGTTAAATCTGGTAATCCCCAACAAACACCCTCACCTTTCGTGGCCGTACGTACACATCGTCCCCAACCGCCAGTGCCAGTTCCTGAAACCTCTCCCTCCCCAGTTCGGCCTCCACCGTTTCATTGTTCCCGCGCAGCAGCAACTCAACCCGCACCAGCGGTCCGACCGGATGAATATAGCGCACTTCCGCAGCGACGGAAGTAGTATCGAACGGCTGCCGTTCAACTTCGAGATCGTGGGAACGTACATAGCCGACGGCGGGGGAATCGGTAGTCGCAGCATGCTCGGGAGAGGTCAGCTCCATCCCCCCCATATGCGCCAGCCCCTGGTGGACCCGGCCATGGAACAGGTTGACGCTGCCGAGGAAATTGAAGACAAAGGGGGTGGCCGGGCGATCATACACCTCCGCAGGAGTCCCCTGCTGCTCGATCTCGCCCGCGTTCATCACCACGATCCGGTCCGCCACTTCCAGGGCCTCTTCCTGGTCGTGGGTGACGAACACGCTGGTGACGTGGATCTCGTCATGGAGCCGCCGCAGCCAGCGCCTGAGCTCCTGGCGGACCTGCGCGTCCAGAGCGCCGAACGGCTCATCGAGGAGGAGCACCTGCGGTTCAACCGCCAGTGCCCGGGCCAGGGCGACCCGCTGCCGCTGGCCGCCGGAGAGCTGCGAAGGGTAGCGGTCAGCCAGATGTTCAAGCTGGATCAGCCGCAACAGTTCATTCACCCTGTCACGAATCTCCGCCTTGCCCGGCCGGGACTTTCTCGGCTTCACCGTAAGGCCGAAGGCGATATTGTCGAACACCGTCATATGCCGGAACAGGGCATAATGCTGGAAGACGAAGCCGACCTGGCGATCCCGCACGTGGCGTTCGGTCGCCTCCACGCCGTTGAAGAGAATATTTCCGCTGTCGGGTATTTCAAGACCGGCGATGATCCTGAGGAGAGTGGTCTTGCCGGAACCGGACGGCCCAAGCAGGGCCACCAACTCTCCCGATGGGACGGTCAGGCTGACATCCTTTAGGGCGGCAAACTGACCGAAATTTTTCCTGACATTACGAATCTCT
>Ga0137381_10003113_pt1 | contig 11693 bp, 5 predicted proteins | sample SagtaG_16_FD_104808 | JGI IMG/M metagenome (GOLD analysis project Ga0137381, IMG submission 104808) | Vadose zone soil microbial communities from Sagehorn Ranch, Mendocino, California, USA - Sage2_L_115_16 metaG | ecosystem: Environmental > Terrestrial > Soil > Vadose zone | place: USA... | reverse complement strand
CTGCTTGTAAGGGTAGGACCTCCGGTGTTTGTAGCTCCGGCCTGGAGAACTCCACCACGGCATCGAAGATAGAGGTACGATGTACACGTATCTCCGGCCAGAGCCCTAACAAGCCCTCCAGGGCGGTATCTTCGTAATCGGCCAGCACCGGCCAGCGCGCTTTACAAGTTTGTAACACTTCTGCGAGGGGGACGGGAGCGATGGCCAGGGTGCCTATCCAATCTACGAATGAGTCTCTCATTTGTTTCAACCAATCGACCTGGTAGAGCCCTACCCCAGTAGTAAATGCGATATCCTCACAAGTAACATGTGCTGCTGCGCGTTGTAACTCGGAACGACGGTAGCAATGCAGCAGCTCATAGCATACTTGCTCAGATAGCAATCCCGCGCTGCGTACACGCTCACGTACCATGGCAACATCGAGCTGGGCCAGGCGTCCGGCAAAATCATCATAGCGATTTCTCAGCACGTACAGGAGTTCGCTGGCAGATAATTGACCATCGTACCAGACAATAGGAAAATCAGTAGCCAGGGACGTGAATGCAGTGCGAGCCTCGGAAGGAATGGCCAGTATCAGGTCGTCGCGCTCCTTTAACTGTCGCAACTTCTGAATTTTACGCTCACGATAAGCCGGCGTCCAGAAACCGAGTATCTCGACATAGAGGCGACGACCCGCGCGGGTCAGTGCGAAATCGGGGATGAGGATGCCCTGTTCCAGCAATAGCGGTTCTGGCTCCCGCTCCAGTTGCCAGCCATCTGCCCCACGATTGTTCTCCAATGCGCCAAAAGCTTCTGCGAATGACTGTTCAATACTGCTATCGTAGAGCGATGATGGGTCGGCAACATCGCTCCCGTTTGTTGATGGGGACGACAGTAATTGCGGGATAGCAGCCTCGCTGACGGGATGCCCTCCAGGGAGATAGGCGTTCATATTAAAATGGTAGGAGCGCTGCAAAAAATGCACAGTTGCCCCCGCTTCAAGTATAGCCCTTGATGATAACAGGCCTGGTTTACCACGTACCGGCTCCCCGGAGCCCTGCCGGTGAGCAGCGCCATAGCCCAGGAGCATACGACAGAGGCGGGCAAGACGCAGACCATACTGCTGCGGAACACCTGTTATCTCCTGTGGGCCATATAGTGTAAGCTGCAGGAGAAGTGAAGGCCTGCTTTGCGAAATGTTAATGCCTGAAGCTTGCCCTGATGATGAGACGATGCTCGCTGCAGGCAAACTGGAAGCATAAGCGAGATCGTAGTACACACCGAGCCGGCGCGCTAGATAACACAGGCGCTTTATCACTGCTCCCATTCCTGTCCCTATCACGTTCCTGCCTGCCGCTTGCTCCTGCTGCACCCGGCTAAAAGCGTTGCAGTCGATGACGAAACGTACATTGGATGCATTGGAAAGAGCTACTTCAAATACCCACTGGTTATAGAGCCTGGCAACCTCGCCGGCGCCAGGAGGATGCGCAGTATCGCGCACGAGAACGGCCTCGTCGTCACTGTCCAGCGCCAGTAAGTGTGCAAGAGCGGAGTCGCTGAGACGGTTGGACGCTGCAAAGTTCTGCAAGGCATGCTGGCGCTTTTTTTCTTCCAGGAAGCCCTGATAGTGTTCGTTGACGTAGTCGAAGAGGGCGAGACGCAGCTGCGCAGGGGAAGCTATCCCAACCGATGCAAGATGCGCCTGGATTTCGGTTGGCTGCGGCAGTTGCTGTATTGTTTCTGCCCAATCGTTTTGCCGCCAGGTATACCAGGCGCTGAGCGTGGCAATGAGGCAGTGGGCAAGGCGGTAGTCGCCTATGCAGGCGCGAGCCTCTTCTTGAGAGAATTGTCGTTGGGGCTGTCCAAGCAGGCGCTCATAGTAAGCTACGAGGCGCTCTATTTCGGCTTGCAGTTCACCGGTACCCAAAAAGTGCAAGGAGATATACAGTTCGCCGCCGCGCCTCTTCACCTGTTTCTTCACGTCCTGCAGGCTAAAACGCACAAGTCTGTTCCTTCCAATCTCAGTGTATAAAAAGGGAGATGTTCGGGGGACACCCCGCGCCACGGCAGGAGGCTGGGCATTCTGCACCTCCCTTTTCTAGCGTTTCTGTTCTAGCATACTTCAGAAGTATTATACCCCGAAATGCATAGGTACCAGGGCCCACACAAAAAATGTTACTCACGACCGTATAATGAATGTGATGTACTACATTGACACAGGCCAGGTTATCCTTGATAATGAGTAGCAGAGTTATTGATAATATACATGCTGCCGCCTGTTCAAAGTGGGTATACTGGGACGGAGCATAGAAGCATGAGATGAGGCACCGTCCCTAGACGACATTAGTTGTAGTCGTACAGTCGCCCAGAGTCGACGGTACAGATTGTAGAGGCCGCCATGAGTACAAGTCCGCAAGTTCTGGATAAATACGAATTGCTTGAGCGCTTAGGGCCGGGCGAAATAGTCGAGACCTGGAAGGCCTTCGATACTCAACAGAAGCGCCACGTCGCCATCAAGATTCTTCACGTTAATCTGCAAACCGACCCTGATTTCCCGACACGTTTTATCCGCCAGGCACAGCGCCTGACAGCGCTGAGGCACCCCAACATTGTGCATATGCACGATTTTCGCATATCACAGTCTTCCCAATCCGAAACGCCCGAAACTGTAGCTTACATGGTCATGGATTACATTGAAGGGCAGAGCCTAGCTGATTACATCGAGAGCACATCACAGCAGGGGAAATTTCCGACGGTGGCAGAGATTGTCCGCCTCTTGATACCCATCAGCCTGGCAATCGATTACGCCCACCAGCAAGGTGTAATTCACGGCGATCTTAAACCGGGCAATATTTTGCTCGATAAAAGCAATACCTCAGTCAACCCAATGGGACAGCCCATTCTCAGTGACTTTGGGATGGCTCAGATACTGAGAGCTCCCTACGGACCGCAGTCAAGCAGTTCGTTCTATACCTCTCCTGAAGAAGCGCAGGGCTATCCTGGTAATGAACGCAGCGACCTCTATTCCCTGGGAGTGATCCTCTACGAGTTGTTTACCGGCGTACTCCCCTTCCAGGGTGACAACCCGGCCGACACGCTGAAGCAGCATATGTATGCGACACCTACCTCCCCGGCTCTCATCAACCCGACCATCTTGCCTGGGCTGACGGCAATCATCCTGCGCAGTCTCTCCAAGGATGCGGCCGCGCGTTTTCCCAATGCCTCTGCCATGGTTGTAGCTCTGGCCAGGGCCATCAACATGCCGGTTCCAGAGCAAGTGACAATGGCTGCTACTACGGTGGACGCAATGAATATACAGACATTCCTCAGCCCGTTGCCATCCAGTCGCACACCAGGGATGACGCCGTCCCTGGCTTCGTCACATGGCCCTCCAGCAACTTCACCTATCGCCGGTGTATCTCCTGTGCCACCAACGCTGGCTCCAGGCGCTTTACAGACACCTGGGCAAGCTCTGCCCTGGGGCACACAGCCAGTAGCAGACCAGCCTACTATGCTTTCCTCCCCTCCACCTGTTCCTGCGCCCGCGAGACAACGTCGAAGAGGCCTGTACATCGCCCTGGCTGCTTTTTTGATTTTTGTGCTGCTGGTCTCGAGCATTTTTGTCTTTTTTACGCGCTCTCAGCAGGGTGGCAGCACAACACAAAAACCGGTGGTCGGGCATGCATACTTTGTCAGCAGTGGATTATTGAGCCTGAACAGCTCCCAGGGTATTACCGACGAGTTGCAGATACACCTGCAGGGCATCCCCGATCCGCAGCCTGGCAATAATTACTATGCCTGGCTGCTGACCGATAAGAGCGCCAGTTATGTGCCAACCTTGCTTGGCACATTACAGGTCGACCGGGGCACAGTAGATTTTGCCTTCCCGGGGACTCCACAACACCTGGATCTGCTGGCGACCGACAGCCGCTTTCTGATTACCGAGGAGAATGCAAGTCAAACGCCGACCAACCCTTCACTTGATCCCCACGCGTGGCGCTACTATGCCGAGTTCTCCGCTGTACCCAACCCGGCGGATACAACTAATCACTTTAGCCTGCTCAATCACCTGCGCCACCTGCTTGCACAAGATCCCAAGCTCCAGGCGGCAGGTTTAACGGGAGGATTGGATATCTGGCTGTTTAGAAATACGGAAAAGATTCTGGAGTGGTCTGGAAGCGCCAGGGATGTCTGGCAAAACCAAAACTTGCAGGGCACGGCATTTATACATCGCCAGGTCGTACGTATTCTGGACTACTTGGATGGGCTTTCTTATGTGCAGCGCGAGGTGCCTCCTGGCACACGTATACTGGTTGATCCCGTTATTGTCCGCGTTCCTTTGCTCGAGACCGTACCGAATCAGAACCCGCCGGGCTACGTGTTTCACATCGGCAGGCACCTGGAGGAGATAACACAATCCCCCAACGTCACAAAAGATCAAATTGCCCTTGCTGTTGCAATCAACCAGGCGATGAACAACGTACAGTTCTGGCTGCAGCAAGTACATAAGGATGCGCTCCAGCTCATCAACCTGTCTGACGCCCAATTATTACAACAATCTACGCGTTCCATACTGGACGATATGACCACGCAGGCGGGCTTTGCTTTTACTGGTCAGATCGATCCATCTACAGGCCAGGTAAAACCAGGGGTCGTGCAGGTTCATTACAATATCCAACGCCTGGCAACCTTTGATATCACACCCTGCACCATGAATGGCGGGGCCAGCACCTGCGCATTGTAATCCTGGTCCATAGGAGCGAGAGATGGCAGGGCGGGGACGTGCTGGATAAATCCGCACCCTACAGCCTGTATATATCGATACATAGAGGTGACCCCCGCGGTCGCCCGAGGAGCCAATAATGAGCACGAGCCCACGACGTCTTGGGAAATACGAGCTGCAACAGCGCCTGGGACAGGGCAGCATGGCAGAGGTCTGGAAGGCCCTCGACACGCAACTGCAGCGTTTTGTTGCTATCAAGCTGCTGCACGCAAACCTGCAGGTTGACCCCAACTTTATCACGCGCTTCCAGCGGGAGGCGCAGCTTATTGCCTCACTGCATCATCCCAATATCGTGAAAATCCATGACTTTCAAGTGACTCCGGTGGCCGAGACAGGAGATCCTATCGCCTATATGGTCATGGATTACGTCGAAGGCCAGACACTGGCCGACTACATCCGCAATACCTCTGCCAGTAGGCATTTTCCATCAGCGATAGATATCGTGCATCTTTTTGCCTCTATCAGCCAGGCGATCGATTATGCTCACCAGAAAGGCATGCTGCACCGCGATATCAAACCTGCCAATATCCTGCTCGATAGACGCAATACGATGAGCAATCCGATGGGAGAACCCATCCTCACGGATTTCGGCGTTGCCAAATTACTTGGTATGTCAACCAGCGCCCTCAGCGGGACTGCTGTAGGCACGCCGCTCTACATTTCACCCGAGCAGGCACGGGGCTTGCCCGGCGACGAGCGCAGCGATCTTTACTCTCTAGGAATCATCCTCTACGAAATTGTTACAGGAGTAACCCCTTTTCGTGGCGATACGCCCATGGCCGTTATAATGCAGCAGGCTAACGCCGTGCCTCCCTCTCCGAGCCTCATCAATCCACAAATACCAGCTGCACTGGCGGCGGTCGTCCTGCGCAGCATTGCCAAAGACCCAGGCACACGATTTCCCAGCGCCTCGGCCATGGTTGCAGCTCTTGCAGAGGCACTTAACATGCCCGCCTACGCGGTAAACACTACTGGTGGGCAAATGCCCTACAGCTCATATGCGCCCACTCAACTACGAGGAGCGGCTCAAACACCTGCCATCAGCGGTTTTGAAGGTCCCACTTACATTTCAAACCCACGCACTCCTGCTGCCACCCCAGGACAACCATCAACTGTGGCTGCACCGGGGGGACAGGCGCAAGCAGGACAGTCCGCCGGGAGTGGGGCTTTCGTACAGTCATCACCAGCAGCTCCATTCGCGCCTGGACCTCCGTCTCCGCCGCAACGGTCACGCAGGGGGAGGTGGCTGTACGGCTCAATAGCTGCCCTGCTTATTATTGCGCTGCTCGCTACAGGTGGGTATTTCTTATTCTTGCGTAATAACCCAGGCACAGCAGCCTCGCCGGTAGTTGGGCATGCATTCTTCGCCAGCAGCGGGCAATTAAATCCCGGGAGCGCTCAAGGAATCGCCGATGAACTGGACATCGACCTGCACAATATCCCTGACCCACAGCCAGGCAAGAGTTATTACGCCTGGTTGTTGGGTGACAAACACCCCAGCGTGGAAGCGAATCCCTTAGAGCCGCCGCTTCAGTCACCGCCACCAATTTTGCTGGCGAGGTTATCGGTCAGCAATGGAAGCATTCATTTCCTCTATAAAGGCGATACGCAACACGACAACCTGTTCTCCGTGACGAGCCGATTCCTGATCACAGAAGAGAACACCAATACAACACCCAGGGGTCCTTCAACCGATCACAGTACGTGGAGTTACTACGCGGAGATCCCGCAGACTCCTTACGGGGCAAACCATTTGAGTGCCCTCGACCATATCCGCCACCTGTTCTACAAGGAAACGAGGGTGGATGTCCTGGGTCTGCCTGGAGGGCTGGACATCTGGCTTTTTAGAGATACAGAGAAATTGTTGGAATGGGCGGTGAGCGCCAGGGATGCATGGCAAAGCAATCCTACCGATAGAAGCAAATACATAAGCATCCTTGATTATATCGACGGGTCACCCAATGTTCACGTGGACCTTCCGCCCAATACACCCGTGGTGGCCGACCCGATTGCATCCAGGGTTGGCCTGCTTTCAGTGGACCCGAATCAGGGTGTGAACCTGGCACAAAATCCACCCGGCTATGTCGTGCATATGGCTCTTCATTTGAACGGTGTGGTGAACGCGCCAGATGCAACGCCAGAGATGCGCCAGGTCGCTACGCAGATCATTCACGCACTAAACAACGCGACAGTCTGGTTAAAGCAGGTACGTAAGGATGCACAACAGCTTTTCAACATGAATGATGCGCAACTGGCGCAGCCTCCGGCCCTTGCCTTGCTGGATGACCTAGTGACTCAGGCCACCTACGCGTACATCGGCCGGCTCGATCCAAACACCAATACGGTGCAGCCAGCTATCCTGCAGGTTCACTACGCAGTGCAGCAGTTGGCGAATTTTACCGTCACCAGCAGTGTGCCTAACAGCCTTTGATGCTAGCTAAGCCAGGAATCAGGAGTTACGATGCCGCGATGAGAATAGAGCCACGGTACCTTGGTAAATACGAACTGCAAGAGCGATTGGGACGCGGGGGAATGGGCGAAGTCTGGAAGGCTTTCGATCCCCAGCTAAGGCGCTATGTCGCTATTAAGGTGCTTAATGCCGACTTACGGGAGGAGCCTGACTTCGTGGCTCGCTTTACGCACGAGGCGCAGCTCGTCGCCTCTCTGCATCATCCAAATATCGTGCAGATTCACGACTTCCAATTTACTGATACTTCTGATGGGAATTCATCGATGGCCTACATGGTCATGGATTATGTCGAAGGCACGACGCTGGCTGACTACATCTACAGCACGTCACGCAAGGGACAATACCCATCCGCCGTGGAGATCATCCATCTCTTTTCCTCTATCAGCCTGGCCATCGACCACGCTCACCGGCAAGGCATGGTGCATCGCGATATCAAACCTGCCAATATCCTTCTGGACAAACGCAACACGACGCGCAATCCAATGGGGGAACCCATCCTCACGGATTTTGGTATAGCCAAATTGCAGGGAAATGCCACGCTGGCTGCCACTCACGGCTGGCTGGGCACACCGCTTTATCTTTCGCCGGAGCAGGCTCAAGGGCTGCCGAGCGATAGACGCAGTGATCTGTATTCACTCGGCATCATTGCCTATGAGATGATCACGGGCGTGCCACCTTTTCGCGGCGATAACGCGCTGTCCATTATGATGCAGCACTACAGCGCTATGCCTACACCCCCTGCCGCAGTTAATCCCCACGTATCGCCCGCTCTATCGGCTGTCATCCTGCGGAGTATTGCCAAAGACCCCGATGCGCGTTTCTCTAGCGCCGCAGCCATGACGATTGCCATGGCCGAGGCATTCAATGTGCCGGCCCCGGCAGAACTGCGCCTGTATGCCGCCCCGACAGGTTCTGTAGAGATATCAGCTCGCTCAGACCTGCCGGTCGCTTCTTCACAGCCCGGGTCTTTATCGAGCGATGGCTGGGCGATGGCAAGAGGCATGCCAGCGTCCCAGGATGTCCTGGCGCAATCACCTCCGCCTGTCTCTACGCCGATGCTGCCACAGTACACAAGGGGAGGACGACCCAAACGCTGGCTCGCACCTATCATTATCGCGAGCATCGTTGTGTTAATTGCCGCGGGATTTGGCGCTTTTTACCTGCGATCTCAAAAAAGTGCCGCTCCTGCGCCGCCTGTGGTTGGACTGGTTTCATTTAGCAGCAGTGAGCAGTTTGTCCAGAACACTTCCCAGGGGATAGCCGATAAACTGACGATCGACCTCCATAATATCCAGTCTCCTCCCGCGGGCAAAAGCTTTTATGCCTGGTTATTAGGCGATAGCAACAATAGCGAGGCTATACCGATCTCATTGGGGAAAGTAACGGTTGACCATGGGACGATCCATTACGTGTACGCAGGGGACCAGCAGCACACTAACCTGATCGATAAAACCAGCAGGTTTCTCATTACAGAGGAAGACATCAGTACAACGCCGATCGTTCCATCAACCGATCATAGTGTATGGCTCTATTACGCGGCGATCCCGCAGATCCCCGCTGCAAGCGATCATTTCAGCGTGCTCGACCACCTGCGCCACCTCCTGGCCGAAGACCCAAAACTCGCTCTCAAGAACCTGCACGGCGGGCTCGATATCTGGCTTTTGCGCAACACGCGGGATGTTTCGCGGTGGGCCGTCACCGCGCAGCGTGCATGGCAAAACAAAGCTATCCATACTATACGCCAGAGCGTTGTTGACATCCTTTACTATCTTGACGGGCGAGACTGTGTTCAGCCAGACCTGCAAGGCATACCACCAGGGACGCCTGCGGCTCCAGAGAGCGCAACCATTACCACAGACGCCAGTGCTGGGCTGCTCGACCTGTGCGCGCAGCAACAAGTACCTGGCTATCTCAAGCATATCGATACACATCTGAACGGCATAGTGCAAGCTCCAGGGGCAACACCAGGGCAAATTAAACTCGCCGCGCAGATCATCACGGAGATCAATCAGGTCAACTCGCTGTTGGTAAAGATACGCCAGGACGCGCAGCAACTGGTGAAGATGAGCGATGCGCAACTGCTCCAATCTTCCTCGCAGGCCATCCTCAACGACCTGGCGACACAGGCAGGTTCTGCGTACAATGGGCAGAATAGTTCAGCAGGTAACCAGGGACAGCCAGGCGTCCAGCAGATTCACGATGATATCGAGCGCCTGGGAACTCTCGATGTTATTGCCTGCCAATCAGCAAGCGGTACCTCTAACGTCTGCGTTTAGCCATGGTTTCTTCGGTGGTGCCACTGGTGATGAGTTCGTAGAGCAGAGCCTTGCCAGCTTTGGGGCGCAGCACGCGGCCCAGGCGTTGAATGTACTCGCGCCTGGTGCTGTTGCCGCTGACGATAATAGCCACCCGGCAATCTGGCACGTCCACGCCTTCGTTCAGCACACGTCCCGTGACCAGTTTGCTATACTGACCCGAGCGGAAACGTTCCAGGATGGTACGCCGTTCCTCGGCGGGCGTCTTATAAATGATGCTTGGCAGGCAGAAACGGCGGCTGATCTCGTTCACTACCTGGTTATACTCTGAAAAGAGGATCACCTGGTCAGAGGCATGGCGATGCAACAAGCGCTCGATTTCAGCATATTTGGCGGGCGAGTTCATTGCTATGTTGCGCGCTTCGTGCCATGCAAGCATAGCCGCACGCGCCTCCGGGTCGCGCGCACTGAGGAAGATGAGTTTCTGCTGGAACTCTTCGGGCGAGTGAAAGACGATGCGGCGGCGCTGCAAAAATGAGCGATAGATACGCCGCTGCTCGGCATACCGCTCCTCATCCTCGCCCGACAGGGCGACATCGATACGCACCTCCTGGTATTGCGCCAGGTAACGCCCTCTGGTCAATTCCGCGGGCGAACGCCGGTACACCTCCGGCCCGATCAGTTGATCCAGGTCTGTGTGCGCCATGTCTCCGCGTTCGGGCGTGGCGCTCAAGCCCAGGCGCAAAGGGGTGAAGGCGCTCTCGGCGATCTGGCGATAGGTGGGGGCGGGCAGATGATGACACTCGTCAAAGATGAGCAATCCGAAGTGCCACAATTCGCCAGGATAGAGGGTAGCAGAATCATAGGTGATGATGGTAACCGGCTGCAAGTCTTTCTCGCCTCCACCGAAGATGCCAATGGTATCGCTGCTGATGGAAAGGGCCGATGCAAGAGCGGCACGCCACTGCTGCAACAGGTCTATGGTTGGGACAACCACCATCGTCCACAGTCCAGTAGCATGTATAGCCATGGCCGCCACAAAGGTTTTGCCCGCGCCGGTCGGCAAAATGACGACGCCCGCGCTGTTTTGCGCCAGCCACTTGCCCAATGCCTCCTCCTGGTACGGCCGTGGCTGTATGCCAAGAGAGGTCACAAAGGGCAACTTGGGCCGTTCGTCAAAGGCGACGCTAAAGGGGGTGTGTTGCTGACGCAGTGCCTCCTTGACCGAGTTGAAGTTTATGGGCTGGGTGCGCAAGAAATGATGGCGTTTGTCACGTCCCATTGCGGCGCGGATGTCTGCGGGTAAGTGCGTACCAAAAAGAGCTTGCAGCAGTTGCGGCGTTGGTAGGTGCAACATCTCTTCACCGGGCATGATAATGAGGTCGCGACCTCGTTGATCAATAGTCGTCATGGAGCACCTTCACCATTCATTTGGGGTAGCAATAACGAACGCCATCATTGAGATAGAGCTACTTTTAAGTATTCTCTTTGCTGATCATTTTATCGGAAGAGCTCTTGCCGCTGGCGCTGCACCTTGTCCAATGTGATTGCATGGTTGTGTTCTACCGGAAAGACTTCAGCACTTGCCCAGAGAACACTGGCAACACTCTCCGGGTAATTGAAGAGGTAAACTATCGATTCTCTCGGTGGATATCATATGTAGCCAGCACAGGGTGAGTATGGGTGTTGCGTTCATCGTGCTTTCCTTTCGGGTGAAGTCAGCAGGCTGGGATTAGTTGGCAACTGGTATGCACGTGGCCTGAGGCTGACAAGTCCGTTGAGAAGCGGCCCGTATACGTCTTCCAGCTCTTCTTGCGTCACCATCGGTTGCTCCTCTCTTCACAGTGGCGATGGAACTATGATATGCATCCTTACGAGCATTCGTCAAACCGGAAGGGCAAGGAGAGAGAGTGACTGTCCTGTACTACCGTGCTTGGAGGGCAACCAGGACAGGACAGTTGAAAGTGGGCAAGAGAAACGCAAAGACGCCCTTGTACGTTTCTCTTGAAGGTGTAATCACACTGGTAACTCTACCGCGCCTACCTGAATTGAACCTGTGAACATGCTGAGATGAAGCTGAGAATGTAAGAGGTCCACAGATTTCGCTCGTCAAACCGGAAGGTGAAACCAATAACCCGCCCCCACTGATGATGTTTGCCGGTGGCCAACAGTAGATGTTGCCGGTCACTCGTCCAGGAGGTCAATT
>Ga0137381_10003098_pt1 | contig 11719 bp, 7 predicted proteins | sample SagtaG_16_FD_104808 | JGI IMG/M metagenome (GOLD analysis project Ga0137381, IMG submission 104808) | Vadose zone soil microbial communities from Sagehorn Ranch, Mendocino, California, USA - Sage2_L_115_16 metaG | ecosystem: Environmental > Terrestrial > Soil > Vadose zone | place: USA... | reverse complement strand
GACGGTAGCGCGCTGGCGGGCTGAGACCCCCGAGTCATTCCGTTTCTGTTTTAAGATCCCACGGTCTATCAGCCACACACCTGACCTGGGAAACCACCGGCAGGAGACGTTCTTTTTCATCGAACGTATGCGTGGATTGGGGGAACGTCTGGGAACGATGTTCTTACAGCTCCCTCCAGCATTCTCCTCTGTTCAAGTGACGCAATTACGCTCGTTTCTCGAGTTCTGGCCGGCAGATGTGCGGTTGGCGGTCGAGGTACGCCATGCAGATTTCTTTGAGGCAGAACACGCGGAGGCACTGAACAAGCTGCTTAGCGAGTACAAGGTGGCGCGGGTATTGATGGATACGCGACCCATTCGAGTTGGACCTGACGAGGAACAGCGGGTTCTGCAGGCACGCGAACGCAAACCTGATTTACCTCTCCAGGTAGCGATTACCACCGACCTTACTTTTGTACGCTACATCGGCAACCCCAATATGGATGTCAACAATCCATTCCTTGAGACATGGGCACGACAACTGGCGCAATGGCTGAAGCAAAAGGTGACTGCATATGTCTTCTGTCACTGCCCGTTTGAGATACATTCGCCTGTTATTTGCTTTGCCCTCTATGAACGTATCAGAGCGCTGGTTTCACTTCCCCCACTGCCATGGCAGTCTGAGCACCTCGATACGGGACCCGAGCAGGGGAGGCTATTTTAATACAGGAGTCAGGCGCGAAGCGGCATTGCCGGTTCAGCGACACGCGGCTGCGCCACATTGTCCCAGGTCTTCACGAGCTTTTCGTAAATCTCGACATACTCTTTGGCCATGACAGGAGCAGAGAAGTGCTCTTCGATGTGCATGCGCGTTACATTGCGATCAATTTCATCTATGCGGGGTATGCATGCTACCATCTCATCGAGATCATGCGCTAAAAAGCCTGTTTTACCGGATACAATGATCTCCGGAGCTGCTCCACGAGCGAAAGAGATGACAGGGCAGCCAAGGGCCATAGACTCGATCATCACTATACCAAATGGCTCCTCCCATTCAATCGGGTTGAGGAAGCCACGGGCGCGGCTGAGCAGGCTGATCTTCTCTTTCATGCTGACCGGGCCAACGTACCTGACCTGCTTACCATCAATGAGAGGTTCGATGACTTGATGATAGTAGCGTATCGATTCCTGGCTGTAGCGATCTATGGTACCAGCCAGCACTATCGGCACCTGCGCCCGTTTTGCGGCTTCGATGGCAAGGTGAACGCCTTTATCAGGAACAAAACGTCCTAACCACACAAAGAAGTCGCCCCGTTTTCTACCGGTAGGACGAAACTGTCCCATCGGCAAGCCGTGGGGAACCACGCCTACAAAATTGAGTTTGTGCGGTACTTCGGCACGGGCGCTTTCGCTGATGGCGATCATAGGCACGTAGGGCGCCCATTCCATATAAAGGTAATCTGCGTCACCAGTCCAAATATTGACGCGATCAAATGGGAAACGGCTATGTAACGTAGTTACATGAGGGGTGGCTAGTGAGGCGGTGAGAGGGAAGATATACAGATCTGAGCTGGAGGAAAGATGCGTATGGACAATATCGAACTCCTGAGCGTGTTCCAATGATTTGTATAGATGATAATAACTCTTGAGATGGGCAGGCCATGGCACCCCACTCTCAAGAAGTGACTTTGGGAAGAAGGAAACCAGCTTCGCCGATGTTCGGGCATCACCAGGAGCAAACAAGGTTACATCATGCCCCTGTGCCACCAGTGCTTCGACCAGGTTATAGATAACAACCTCTGTCCCACCATAGTTTTTGGGTGGGATAGATATCCACGGCGTAGCTATCTGCGCAATCTTCATTGTCTTGTTCCCCCCGACAGCTTATACGAACTAATACTATGATCGCTGACTATACGTTCTGCCAGGAAGATTGCTTGACAGCATCCGTACCACCCCGCGATAACCACTCTTCCACATTCCTAGTTCATTTTGTATCTCTTAACGATATAATACGCCCGACTTTATTCCCCCGTCAAGTTTTTTCAGTTAAAAGACGTGTGATTACATATCCAGCTGTGGGAATTCGCGCTCTTCCATTTGTTCGAAGGCAAAGCGCAGTGAAGGTGGAACGGGGTAAGGACATTTTCCCTCCTGATAGTAACGGGCATATTGCCTCCCAACTGCGCAATATGCTATTATCAGCAAAAATCCAGTGGAGGGGAGAACCTTAGCGCTTATGCAATTCACCACGCAGACCCAGCAAGCTATCATCTGCCCGCAGTGCGATAACGTTGTACCGATTGACGCGGAGTTCTGTAATATTTGTGGCAAACGACTACGCCCCCCCTTAGCTAATACCCACACGGGAATGCCAATAGCATCATATCCTCCACCGGATTTTACCTCACAGATAGAGGATGCTGAAGATGATGACGAGTATATAGATGAAGATGAAGACGAGCCGGAACAAAATGGAAAGGGCATTGCGATTCCGGCAACACCAGCAGAGCTCCTATACCTCTTGCGCCAGCTGCAGGAGCAAGCAGTGCATATTGGGCGTTATTTCCCAGCTGACCTGGCTGGGAAAGCGCAAAAAATGACAGCCTGGAAAAAGCAGTTACAGCGTGCGCTTGCCAGCACTGAGCTTTTTGAACGGCCTCAACTACAGCAGATCACATCACAACAAGCTCTTAAATTGCGCTATTACCTGGCTGAGGCGACACGTGCGCTTGACTTTACACGCGAGTATACAGTTAAACTGGTTGGGCATGCGGGGGCCGGTAAAAGTACTCTTCTGGCTGCCCTGCTTGGTCAGGACATTTTCCCTCGCCTGGCCGGTGGAGCTGTGACTGGTGTGCGCACACGAGTCCGGTTGTGCAGCGAGCAAGGGCCAGAAGAGATGCACGTGCATTTTCTCACGCGCGGAGCCTTCGATGAGTTGCTGAAGCAGACACAGCACGCCATAAAAAATGCTTCCAGCCAGCACACACGCGATGCCTTGGCGGTCGAACTGAGTATTTTACTCAAGGCTTGCGAGGCCTTCGCCGATCAGTACCTCAAAGATGAACAGGCGCATGTCGAGATCATTCCTCGCGAACGCTGGAAGACGGAGAGCAGCCGTTATATCGAAGAGCCAGCACGCGACAGCCAGGAGCCTCGCCTGGTGCGCATCATTGATTACGTTGAGTATACCGTACACGCAGGAGTCAATGCACTGCTGCCGCCGGGGAGTGCACTGGTTGATCTGCCAGGGGGAGCTACTGGCCAGCTACGACACGATGTCATTTTGCGCGCTGAATTGAACTCAGTCGATGCCGTGATCCTGGTCATTGGGAACAACCGTTTTGGTGACGATGCCCGCACGCGGCGCATTGTTGAACTGACCAGACGCAAAGTTGTGCAAGCGCGTTCGCCCGAGGTGGCTGCATGCATGGTATTTCTCGTCGTAACACACTGGGACGAGGTCAACTCGGCAGCCAGCCTGGAGAAGGCCCTCGGCAGCCTGCGTCCCTTGCTGGGCGATCTTCCTACAAATTATAACAGCTACCACCATCACGGCCCCAACCGCAAGTTCTTCTTCTACCCACTACGCGCGCTCGACGCGCTTCTATCTACCCTCGGGATCGAGAAACACAAGCTCGATGCAGACCGCCAGCAAGAAGGCCGGGACTACGCAGGGCGCATCCTGAGCGTCTATCCCGACCTGTTGAACATTGACTCGACCCTGCCTACAACGATGGTCGCACAGGAATTCCAGCAGGTTACTCTCAAGCAGCACGAGGCTATGCGGCACTTGAGTGGTCTTCCGGAGTTGATCAATGACCTGCAAACCTTTCTGACGAGCAATCGTTACGAGGTGCAATTACGGCAGGCCGAAACACAGCTTACGATGGCCCTGCAATACCTGGAGGACCTGTGCTGGGAGAACCTGAATAACCTGGGCATCCATAGCTACGACTTACAAGAGCTTCAACACGAGGTGAACCTGCGCCAGGGAAGACGCAGTGCAATCCGTTTTGAGCAGTTGCAGTTGCGTATCAATGAAATGCGAGATGCATGGAATGACGCTCTGAAGGAGTTTGATGCGGCGGTCCACAGTGAGAACAGCGCATTCCATCAAGCATTGGAGACGGCCCATGACCGGGCGACACGGCGCGTCAAGATTCGCGTCATGCAGGGACACTTCGACTACTTTATCAAAGTGAATCAGCGCGGCAATGCGCAGGCGATGGAGCCTGGCAGCGGCTGGGCAGACATAGATGGTTGGAACCTCATCAAAGAACTGCGGTCAAACTTCAGCGCCGCCCTGGAACGTGAGTTGAATGAGCCTGCACGTGCCCTCGCCGATGCATTCCTCATTGCCATAGCGCACAAGGAAGAAGTCGATGGACCGCTAGATATTCATCGTGTAGCACTTGGCGAGTTTGGCGGCGAACTGGACGAGATTTCCCGAGTATATAACAAACTCAAGCGCGGCATTCGTGAGAAGGCACGTGATATCTGTCTATATGTGACAATGGGCGATCTATTAAACGAAGGGAAATACACGCCCGCAAAAGACGACCCTACCGTGGATGCCCTCTATAGCATTATCGCTCGACAAAGTAAGCCGGAAAACATTGTCCAGCAGGCCCGCATGGCAATGGGGCCGATTCTCGATGTTATCTGCGGGGGATTGGCCCAGAGTACTGAGCAGCGGATAGCCTACCTCTTCCGCTATGAACTAGACAAATTGGAGATGCGACAAGCCTATGAAAGCGATCGCCTCGACGCGCCTCCTTCGAGCCAACCCGGTATCTTTACGGATCTGAGCGGCCGCCTGCACAGTTTGCTAACAGAACGCATGTTGACTTCAGAATCGCTGCGGCGACAGCTCGATGCTCTCCAATCTCAACACGAAGCAGATATCGACCGCTGGGTTGAGATTATTTACGAGGTGGAAAAGCTCAAGACGATACACCGCCAGGAGAGTGCTGCTACTCCTGCCGCTCCGGCACGTTCGACGACGCGACGAACGGGGGGTTCGGCATCGAAGAAAGAGAAGCAGGTTGCAACGGATCAACCACAAAGTTGATTATGCGTCCTCGTTCAACGATCCACCGCAGGAGTCCCCCGCATGCATGGGGGGAATGCGGCGTTCCTTATTTCACACATTTTTGTATTTGACATTGGTGTGAATATCTGCTATGCTTGAGGTATGAAACAGCTGATCACGGCCAAACTGAAATTGCATACGACTCCTGACCAGTTTCAGGCTCTGCGCAAGACACAACTGGCGTACCGGGATGCCCTCAATGCCGTGAGTCGTTATGCGTACGAGCATGGCAAGATCAGCAATCAGCGTACCTTGCAGCGTGAGATGTATGACCAGATCCGTCTGCTCTATGGCTTGCCCGCCCAGATGGCCTGTAACGTGCCGCGTCAAGTCGGTGCTACCTACAAAGCCTTGTGGACCAAAGCCAAGCAGAATGCGGCTCATCGCAAGGCGGGCATCACCAGGAAACGCTACAAGGGCCTGGATAAGCCGCCTAAATATGTTTCACCCACGTTGACCTACAACTACCAGCACGACTACAGCTTGAAGCGTGATCACCAGGTGAGCATCCTAACGCTTGATGGGCGTGTGATTGTTTCCTATACTGGATATGACAAACATGTCGCTCTTCTCTCCCATGGAGCTGCCATCGGTGCGGCGAAGCTGTGGTATGACAAGCCACACCAGCACTTTTATCTGCTACTCTCCCTGGAACTTGAGGTAGCAGACCCAACCCCAGAAACCCACAAAGCCATCGTCGGTGTCGATGTGGGGCAGCGGTACCTAGCGGTGACGGCTACTCCATCAGGACAGACCGCTTTCTATGCGGGCAAAGCGGTACGCGCCAAAGCCGACCATTATGCTCGAATCCGCAAACGCTTGCAGCGCAAAGGCACTCGTTCCGCTACCCGACGCCTTGTGATCATCAGTGGACGAGAGAGACGGTTGAAGCTGCAGACGAACCATACCATCGCCAAGCACATTGTCCAGCGCCACCCACACAGCATCATCGGTCTTGAGAACTTGACAGACATTCGCGAACGAACCAAACGACGGCATGGCAAGCAAGCCACCAAGAAGCAAAGACGGGCGAACCAGCATGCCTCCAGGTGGGCTTTTGCTGAACTGCACAGCGTCATTGCTTACAAAGCCACGCTAGCAGGCTCTCTGGCAGTGAAGGTGGATGCCCACTATACCAGTCAGGCATGCCCCAGGTGTGGCTATGCAAGCAAAGCGAACCGCCCGAACAAGGGCCTCTTGTTTATCTGTCAGAGTTGCCACTATACCCTCCATGCTGATTTAGTGGGTGCTCGCAATGTGACCTTGCGAACGCTGCTCCTCCGGCAAGACTGGATGAGCACGGGCGTCTTGTCAGTACGCCCCGATGTAGCGAGTGATGAAGCCAAAGTCGCACACCGGCAACGGTATGCGGAGTTGCGGTGGAGCTTAGCTACAAGCCCCCAGCGTAACGCTGTGGGGTGACTGACGGGTAACGACTTTGAAAGGACGCTGCTCCAATTCGGCAACGCTAGCGGCGCGGATGAAGGATCGCCCGTTTGACTCGAAATGATCGGCGGCAGTGCCTGTGTGGATAGTCTGCATATGATATAGATTCCTTTCATGCGCTCTTGGAACTGTTTCTGGCCTATGACAAGCATACCTGATAGGCGGGTTTTAAAGCACTGTTCGAGAGGACAGAAAAATGAGGTAGATTCGGGGGACAGAAATCTGCCCTAAACAGACGCTCATCTTGAGGTGGGTTGAAGACGTTTAGGGCAGGGACCGCAAGGGTCAATGTTGCTAGCAGGATCTCCTAATGGCCGCCGCCTCGAGAGTAGCGACGGGCGATTTCATCCCAGTTGACTACGTTCCACCAGGCATTGAGATAGTCGGGACGACGATTCTGGTACTTGAGGTAGTAGGCGTGCTCCCAGACATCGTTACCCATGACCGGGTAGAGACCATCCATCAAAGGGCTGTCCTGGTTGGCTGTGGAGATCACCTGGAGCTTGCCGCTTTTGTCGAGAATCAGCCACGCCCAGCCTGAGCCGAAGCGTTTGACGCCTGCATCGTTGAATGCAGCCTTGAATGCATCGAATGAACCAAAGGTGCTCTGGATAGCGTTTGCCAGTGCTCCCGTCGGCACACCGCCACCATTGGGCTTCATGATCTGCCAGAACATGGTGTGGTTTGAATGACCGCCGCCATTATTGCGGACAGCAGTACGAATGTTCTCGGGGACTTCATTGATGCGGCGTACCACATCATCAACCGCGAGGGATGCGAACTCGTGGTTGCCAAGTGCATTGTTCAGGTTGGTCACATACGCGGCATGATGCTTGTCGTGATGGATCTGCATCGTCTGCGTATCGATGTGCGGCTCAAGCGCGTTGTAGTCGTAAGGCAATGGTGGAAGTTCGAATGCCATAAGACGTCTCTCCTTATTGTTTCCAAAAATACGAGGTGTGTACCTCTACATTGAGGCGACAGTTTCGCCCGCTGCACGCACTATGCACTGGGTGATGCTAAGAAGAGTACATACTCTGCAATTCAGTGCAAAACGTGCATACTTAAATTGTATCACTTTTGGGAAGATTTATGGATGCAGGAAGGTCAAGGAAGGCTATTGATACCCAAAAACAGAGGAGAGCGCCTGAGCGCTCTCCTTGTTGTACCCCCATACAAAATTTAAATGCTGAGTCACTATATGCTCCCCCCAGAGCATCCCCACGTGACTTTATCCCCTGCTATGTATGATAAAGCCTGGACAGTAAGATCAAGGTTGACGATGTGTTAAGATGTTATTGAGATTTATGTGAATGCAGCGATTCTGGTTGAGAAAAGAACACTTATTGAGAAAAGAACACTTATTCTCCATTTCTCTATTTCCCAATTAGAAAGAAAGGTCAGCAAGAATGTTTACTCCGATCACACAGCTACACTACCGGGGGAAAAGCGGGCGCGAGCATATCTGGGATGCAGGCAGAGGTGATACTTTGAATTGCATGCTTGCAGGTACTGTACTGGGTAGTGAGATAGTACGCATACGTGCCCTGCGGGTGGCCGTGTTTGGTGAAGCGCGCTATCAACTGGTCGATGGTGGAACGAGCACGCTGCCCTATCACTCCTGGATCGTCGCCAGGGGTGATGAACAGTGGCCGGAGGGTATGGGCGATACAGAAGTGCGCGAGGTACTGGAGCCGTACTTGCAAGGGTTTGCCTTTTCTGCCACTGCAATGCGCCTGGCACGCCCACTCGCGAGTGCAGAGCGTATCTACGGGATGGGGGAACATACCGGCAGCATGGATAAGCGTGGCCAGGCATATCCTATCTGGAATATCGATCCACCTCAGTATCACGGTCCACAGACAGTAAACATGTATGTGTCCATTCCCTTTTATCTCGGTTTTCATGTGGATGATGGACGCGCATCTGGTGTGCTGATCGATCATACAGGGCTGGTCGAGATGGACATGGGCAAGAGCAATGAGGCGGAAGCCAGCATGACCGTGCAGGGCGATACCCTTGTCGCCTATTTCTTTGCCGGTCCGACACCTGCCGCCGTGATGCGACAATACACTGATCTCACGGGACGCATGCCGCTGCCACCACGCTGGACGATAGGCTACCACCAGAGCCGCTGGAGCTATGACTCACAGCAGCAGGTACAACAACTTGCAAGCAAGCTGCGAGAGCGTAACCATCCCTGTGAGGCGATCTGGCTAGACATTGACTATATGAACGGTTTTCGTGATTTCACCTGGAATTCTGAGGCATTTTCTGATCCCAAACAGATGCTGGACGACCTGCACGTACAAGGCTTTCACCTGGTGACGATCATCAATCCCGGCACGAAAGTTGACGAGAACTACAGCGTGTACCGGCAGGGCATGGAGCACGATTATTTCTGTCGCCACCAGAGTGGCGAACTTTTCCAGGGCAATGTCTGGCCTGGGAGGTGCGTTTTCCCCGATTATTCGCGCACCGAGGTACGTACATGGTGGGGGAATCTCTATAAAGATTTGCTTGAACAAGGGGTGGATGGCATGTGGAATGATATGAATGAACCTGGATTGACGAATGTCCTATCAGGAAATGAGCCTCAGGTTCATGGCGTGACGATGAGCAGCGATGTGCTGAATCGCGCAGGTGATGACAAACCTACCGGACCTGATGGACCACCTACGCTCCACAAGTTCTTTCATAATGCATACGGCATGGAGATGGCGCGCGCTACGCACGATGGGCTTTTACGCCTGCGGCCCGACAGCCGTCCTTTTGTGCTGACTCGCTCCGGCACGGCGGGAGTGCAGCGCTACGCGGCCGTGTGGACCGGCGACAATAGCAGCGAGTGGGACCATATCTTGATGGCGATGCCCATGTGTCTCAATATCGGCATGAGCGGTGTCCCTTTTGTCGGCGTAGATATTGGAGGTTTCTGGAAGGCCAGCAACGGGGAACTCCTGACGCGTTTTACACAACTTGGCGCATTGCTGCCATTCTGCCGCAACCACAATGCCGTAGATAATCCTGACCAGGAACCATGGGCCTTCGGCGAGCCGTATGAAGACGCCTGTCGCAAGGCCATCGAGGTACGTTATCGCCTCATACCGTACCTGTATACGCTTTTCCACGAAGCAGCTACTACTGGAGCACCCATTATGCGCCCGCTCTACTATCACTATCGCCAGGATGAGCAGGCACATGACGTGGAGTCCGAGTTCCTGCTTGGCGACTCTTTACTGTCAGCCCCTATTTACGAACAGAGTGCGATTGGTCGCCGCGTCTACCTGCCAGAGGGAACATGGTTTGACTACTGGGATGGCACAGAATTTCCAGGTATGGGCTGGAGCGATATCGCTGCTCCGCTTGAACGCTGGCCGTTGTTCGTACGCGGCAATAGCATAGTTCCCAGTGGGCCGCTGATGCAGTATACAGGCCAACGCGCAACTGATCCGCTCACCATCACCTGCTTTATGGCAGAAGATGGCCTGGCGAGCTACACTTTGTACGAGGATGACGGGTCAACCATGGCGTATCGAAACGGCACGTCTGCCCAGACTTCCATCAACTGTCGCGTGAGTGGTGACCTGACCGAGGTAGAGATCGAGGAGCGTTTCGATGGCTACCATCCACAACGTGAGTGGTACGAGGTTATTGTGCAGGTGGGTGGGCGCACGTTGCAGCAACGGGTGAAGGCGGGTCAGGGGAAGGTAGTGGTAGATATCTGAGACGGTTGATACTGCCCTTGACAGGAGAAAAAAGAGCAGGTATACTTGGTCTATAAGTTGATTTATGTATCAATCAAAAAGCAGGTTAGCATGTCACCACGTACGGAAGAAGTCAATCAACGCATTCGCGATGAGCAGCGAGAGAAGATCCTGGCTGCCGCCAGCAAGGTCTTCGCCTATAAGGGGTTTGCTGCCACGAAGATGGCAGATATCGCTGCTGAGGCTGGAGTCAGCTATGGGTTGGCCTATCACTACTTCGCTAACAAGGAAACGATCTTCAGCGGGTTGGTCGAAAAGGCCATGAAAGGAGCCATTAGGGTCTTACAGAAGGCGCTGGAGGGGCCAGGTACTCCATGGGAGCGCATTCGTTGGATGGTAACACAGGAGCTGGAAGGGCTACAACACCAGCCTGAGTATGCCATGCTGGTGTTGCAGACGCTCACCACCGAATCGGCGCCAGAGGAGTTGAGAGAGATGATACAGAGGCTATCTGTGACGCACAAAAAGATGCTTTGCCAACTGATCGTTGAGGGGCAGGCGGCGGGACAGGTGGTACAAGATGATCCAGATCGGCTTGCCACCGTGTATAACGCCTGCATCACAGGGCTGGCGTTTGATATACTCTCCGAACACGAGCAGTATGTATCCAACTTTCCTGACGTAGATAGCGTGTTGCGTATTCTTAAAGCGTAACAGAGAACGCATATTGATAATTTATTCGAGGTATCGAGGAACGAAGGCGCGTTAAAGCGGCCTGTACGAAGGCTCGTGTCGCTTTGCTCGTTCCCATGTTAGAAAGTTAAATATATCACGGAGTTGATTTGGTAGACATACGTATGTACGTATGTCCGGGCATCCTGTTGCAAAAAGGAGAAAACGCATGCAAGAAACGCAAGTGAGCGAACAAACATCCAGGCGCAGCGGCAGGCTGAGTTACAAGTGGGTGGTGTTGATAGTAGCGGTCATCGGCACCTTTATGAGTGCCCTGGATCAGACGATTGTCAACATTGCCATTCCGCAGATTCAAAACGCCTTTGGGGCGGATATTCACCTGGTGCAGTGGGTTTTCACCGGTTACATCCTGACACAAGGAGTGGGCACGCCAACTACGGCCTTCTTCTCCGACACGTTGGGCCTCAAGCGTTTCTATATTGCCTGTATTGCGCTGTTTACCATCAGTTCCACGCTGTGCGGCCTCGCGTGGGGGCTGCCCATCCTTATCACGTTCCGCATCATACAGGGATTGAGCGAGGCGGGACTTGTGCCGATGTCGCTGGCCTTGATCTTCCGCGAGTTCCCGCGCAACCAGCGTGGTCTTGCTTCGGGCATCTTCGGGGTAACTGTGCTGCTTGCCCCGGCCATCGGGCCAACGCTGGGCGGCTATATCGTGAGCTCTCTTGGTTGGCGCTTCATTTTCTTTATCAACGTGCCAGTGGGTATTCTCGGCGTACTGCTCGCCTTCTTCACCCTG
>Ga0137381_10003089_pt1 | contig 11736 bp, 9 predicted proteins | sample SagtaG_16_FD_104808 | JGI IMG/M metagenome (GOLD analysis project Ga0137381, IMG submission 104808) | Vadose zone soil microbial communities from Sagehorn Ranch, Mendocino, California, USA - Sage2_L_115_16 metaG | ecosystem: Environmental > Terrestrial > Soil > Vadose zone | place: USA... | reverse complement strand
CGGCGGCGAACGCATGCGGGATGAGGACATCGAGCGCGTGCGCCGCATCGCACGGCTGCGCTGGCGCGACGTCGCCGGCCACGAGGCCGACTTCCTGACAGAGGACGAGGTAAAGAACCTCACCATACGTGCCGGCACGTTGACGGAGGACGAGCGCAAGGTCATCAACAACCACATCGTCGCCACGATCAAGATGCTCGAGGCGCTGCCCTGGCCCAAGCACCTCACCAAGGTCCCGGAATACGCTGGCGGCCACCACGAGCGCATGGACGGCAAGGGCTACCCGAAGGGGCTTACCCGCGAGCAGATGTCGGTCCAGGCGCGCTGCATGGGCATTGCCGACATTTTCGAGGCCCTGACGGCAAAGGACCGGCCCTACAAGAAAGGCAAGACGCTCTCCGAATCGCTGGAGATCCTGGGACGCATGAGGCTCAACAACCATGTCGACCCGGATCTCTTTGATATCTTCATCCGCAGGAAGGTGTACCTGCGTTATGCCGAGATGTTTCTCGACAAGGAACAAATCGACGAAGTGGCCGAGTCGAAGATTCCAGGCTATCAAGCCTGAGAATCGCCACCAGCGCACCAGCGCTGCCACATGCCGCGGTAGGCTTGCTCAAGATCGCGTACGAACCGCTCCTCGTCCATGAGCGGAGAGGCCCGCATACGCTCGCGCAGCGAGCCGCGCAGTTCCACCAAGAGCTCGCGCTCGCCCGCAAAGCGAACCGCTCGGCGCACGTACTCCTCGGCATTCGGAGCTATCCACTCGAGCAGCCCCACAGCGCTCAGCACGCTGGCGGCGCTTCGTGAAACGGGCCGCGAGCCAGGGACCGTGACCACGGGTACGCCCATCCAGAGGGCATCGCAGGTCGTCGTGCCGCCGCTATACGGTATGGTGTCGAGCGCAATGTCCACACCTTCGAAAGCGCGAAGGTATTCCTGCAGCGAGGCGTACGGAGCAGTAGTGATTCGCTCCCGGGCGATTCCCGGCCCAGCCAAGTCCCGCAACAAGTCATCTTCAGCGCGGCCTCGCGGCACGCCGATGACGAGGAGACGGGAGTCAGGCACACCCGCGAGGATCTGCGCCCAGAGCCGGCGCGCTGCGGGCGAAATCTTCATCGCCTGGTGAAACGCGCCGAAGGTGACGAAGTCTTTTTTCGCGGACGGAGGCGTGGTGGCGGGAGGCGGCGAAATGAACGGCCGGTAGCACCATTGGCTGTGCGGAAGCCTGACCAAAGACTCGGTGTGGTAGCGATCGGTGATTCCGGGCGGATCGGCGAATCGATCGGAAATCCGATATTGGATGCGTGTCAGCCCGGTCGTGTTCAGATATCCGAGCCAGGTAGCCTGAACCGGGGCGGGACGCCGGGCCATTGTGACTAGCTGCGGAACGCCCGAATGACCCGCCAAATCGACCAGGATGTCGATCTCGTCGCCAGCGATCGCCTCAGCGACCTGTGCATTCGACGGGCCGGCCGCGTCGCGCCACACGTCGGCGCGCGCGGAAATCTGTCGTGTGTAACTGTCTTTCATGTCGGTGGTCGCGGAGCAATAAAATTCGTAGGCGGACCGGTCGTGCCGCTCGAGCACCGGAAGCATGAAGAGCGTCACGACGTGGTAGCGGAAGTCGCCGGAAAGATACCCGATGCGCAGCCGTCGCTGCGGGTCTTTGGTATTGCGAAAAGGCCGCGCGCGCGGCGCATATACCTCCTCGATGCGCCTGCCGAAGGTTACATGCCTGGAGAAAAGATCTGCGTCGGAAATGTGCTCCGAACCGCAAAGCGCGAAAAGCTCGGCCGATTCGAGGCTAAAGTCGCCCGGACAGTCTCGGCGGGCTACGCGATAGAGCTCGAGCGCCTCATCGAGGCGGCACTGGGCGTTCAGCACCTCTCCGAGCATCCGGTAGGCGCCCGCATGCCCCGGCTCCGCCGTGACAGCACGCCGAAACGCCCCTTCGGCTTCATCCACTCGCAACTGCCTCCTGAGCATGCAACCGTAGTTGTAGAGTGCATCCGCCCAATCGGGTCGCCGGGCAAGCACCGCCTCCAGCTCAGCCGCGGCACCGGCGATGTCGCCTTGGGCGCAGAGGACATCAGACAATGCTGCGTGCGCATCCGCGTTGCTCGTATCGATGGCGAGCGCACGCCGCAGCGCGCTTCGCGCATCGTCCAGTCGGTTCAGTGTTCTCAGGACCCCCGCATAGTGGTAAAGCGCGCCGAAGTCATCGGGCCGCTGCTGCAACGCCGCCTCGAACGCGGCGAGCGCTTCCTGCGGTTTGCCTTGCGAGGCAAGCACGGACCCGAGCACGATCCGCGCCTCCGGGAAATCAGGGCGGCCTTGCAGCGCGCGAATCAGCAGCTGTTCGGCACGCGGCAGTTCGCCGCGCACATGCAGAAGCTTGCCGAGGTTGTAGTTGGCATAAGGATCCGCCGGATCGCTCTCGAGTGCTCTTTCATGGCATGCGATCGCAGCGTCGATATCGCCTAGAGCCTCCAGGCCGATCCCGAGATTGACGTGCGCCTTTGCATACTGGGGAGCCCGCGCCACGGCTTGCCGATACAGTTCGCAGGCCCGTATGAACTCACGACGGTCTTCGGCGCTATTGCCTTCGGCAATAAGCTGGTCGACCGCGTCAATCGCTGCGGGCAGCGCATTTTTTTCCGGCTTTGACGGCCATCCAAACACGAGCGGATTTTACGCGCTGCCGCTGGGCGAAGCCGCCCGCGTATAATCCGGCCGCAAGATAAGCGGGGAGGCACACTGCTGAATTGGTTATCGACGAAGCACATTGACGAATTTGCGGACTCGATCGTTGCCGAGCTGTTGCAGCGCTTCCCGCAGTCCGGCGTCGACCTGTCGACAAGGAAGTTCGCGGAAAAAGCGATGAGAACGCTCGATCGGATTTTTTCCCGCATCAGCGCCTTCGCTGCCGAACGCCGGCCGAACCTTTACCAGAAGGCGTGCTTCGGCAACCGCATCAAGTGGGCGTTGAAGGAAGCCGGATATCCCGCTCCGTTCGTGGACGTGGCGACCGAGAAATTCCTTACGTACATGACCTTTGCTTCCACCACCCATCCCTCTCCGAAGGCAGGGGCAGGCAGGGGTGACCAAAATTGACAGTTGCCGACAAAAAGGGCCATACATGGGCGCATCTCCATATGACTTATTTCGCGGCTGATTTCACCGCGCCGCTTACAATTCAAAGACTTGGAATATACTCAAAGTCTGGCATGCTCGTTGCACTAGCAAGGTTGTGTCGGAGCAGCAACCGACCGTCAAACCATCAACAGGAAGGGAGTTTCAGAATGAGAACGTTACAAAAGGGCTTCACCCTGATCGAACTGATGATCGTGGTCGCGATCATCGGCATTCTGGCGGCGGTCGCGCTGCCAGCGTATCAGGACTACACGATCCGCGCGAAGATGTCGGAAGTGATTCTTGCGATGAGCTCGTGCCGCACGTCGATCACCGAGGTATATCAGTCGGGGCCGGCCTCCCCGCCGCTAGTCAACGGCTGGGGCTGCGAGATCTTGACCGTGTCGCAGCAGACGAAATACGTTACTGCCGTAACTACCAGCATTGACGGTGCGGTGACGGCCACCCCGCAGAACATCGCTACTGTGGTAAACGGCTCACTCGTCACGCTGATCCCGCTGTCGAACTCCTCAACAGCGGCCGTGATGACGGCCGGCGCGAGCCAGAGCTTGTACGGTTGGCAATGCGGCGGTACGAGTACGAGCACCCCTGCAGGCGGCACCACCGTTCCGCCGAAATACCTGCCCGGCTCCTGCCGCGGCTAATAGTAGAGACTTAGCATCAATAAAAGGTACCCTCCGGGGTACCTTTTTTTTTGCTTGAGGCGGAAAAGAGATGACCGAGTTGACGATCCTCATGCCCTGTCTCAATGAGGCTGCGACCGTCGGCAGGTGCATTGCCAAGGCGCGCGGTTTCCTCGAGCGCATGGGGATCGACGGCGAGGTCCTGATCGCCGACAACGGGTCGGACGACGGCTCTCGAGCGCTGGCGGAGCGCGCCGGGGCTCGCGTCGTCGAGGTGGCCGAGCGCGGCTACGGCGCGGCGCTGGCGGGAGGAATTGCCGCTGCCCGAGGCCGCTACGTGATCATGGGAGACGCCGATGACAGCTACGACTTCGCTCGCCTCGACGGTTTCGTCGCCAAGCTGCGCGAAGGCTATCCGCTCGTGATGGGCAACCGCTTCCTCGGCGGGATCCGAAGAGGGGCGATGCCGCCGCTGCACCGCTATCTCGGCAATCCGGTGCTGAGCTTCCTCGGGCGGCTGCTGTTTCGCGCCAGGGTCGGCGATTTCCACTGCGGCCTGCGGGGCTTCGATCGCGAGGCGGTCAGCTCGCTTCGCCTGAGGACCACCGGGATGGAGTTCGCGAGCGAGCTGGTGGTAAAGGCATCGCTGGCGGGATGGCGAATCGCGGAAGTCCCGACCACGCTCTATCCGGACGGTCGCGGACGGCCGCCGCATCTGCGAAGCTGGCGCGATGGCTGGCGGCACCTTCGGTTTCTTCTTCTCTTCAGCCCTCGCTGGCTATTTCTCTACCCGGGGCTCGCATTGCTCGCTGCTGGCATCGCTTTGACGGCGGCGTTGTATTTCGCGCCGCTGCGCTTCCTGGGCGCTGGATTGGATATTCACAGCATGCTGTATGCCTCGGCAGCAGCGCTGCTCGGCATGCAGCTGTGCCTATTCGCATTGTTCGCCCGGGTTGCGGCGCAAAACGGCGGCTTGCTGCCGCGGCGCGCCTCTCTCGACAGACTGATCAGGACGCTCACGCTCGAGCGGGGCCTGCTGCTCGGCCTGTCGGTCGCGGTGTGCGGGCTGCTCTGGAGCGGCGCGGCTTTCTGGCAATGGCGCGAGTCCGGCTTCGGCGCATTGGATCCTAGGGTCGTCATGCGCGACACAATTCCAGCGGCAGCTCTGATGGTGGGTGGCATGGAGATCATGCTCGCCTCGTTCCTGCTGAGCCTGCTGACCTGGGACATTGACACGTCCGCGGCAAGTGGCTCAGCGACGTCCTCGAAGCCCGCTGGGGTTATGAATGCCTGAGCTCTCCGTCGTCGTTCCGGCATTTCGCGAGCGGAACAACATCCCGGCGCTGCTCGGCGCGCTCGAGCGCGCGCTGGAGGGCAGGGACTGGGAGACGATCGTTGTCGTGGACGACGCGTTCGACGGCACCGAGGACTTCGTCCGGGAGCGTGCACAGCAGGACCCCCGCGTTCGCTGCGTCCACCGCATCGGGCGCCGCGGCCGCGCTTCCGCGTGCCTGGAGGGAATGCTTGCCAGCTCGGCGCCCTATGTGGCGGTCATGGATGCCGACCTGCAACACGATGAAAACCTGATTCCGGCGATGCTCGACACCTTGAAGCAGGGAGATGCCGACATCGTCGTCGCCAGCCGCTACATGCAGGGCGGAAGCACGGGCGATCTTGCGCCGTCGCGGGTCTGGATCAGCCGCACCGCGCGCGCGCTGAGCCAGGTGCTTTCCAGCGGTCTGAGCGATCCCACCACGGGCTTCTTCATGGTGCGCAGAAAATACCTCGAACAGGTCGTGCGCCGTCTCTATGGACGCGGTTTCCAGACGCTGCTCGACCTGATTGCGGCAAAGCGCGGGGGAGTGCGGGTCACGGAACTGCCCTACAGCATGCGTAGCCGGCGGCATGGCGAGAGCAAGCTCGGCCTGCGCGTGGTCGCGGAATTCTTCATGCTGCTCCTGTACCACGTGACCGGGCGCCTCGTGCCCGCGCGCTTCTTCCTGTTCTGTGCCGTCGGCACGACCGGGGTGGGCGTGCACCCCACCGTGCTGTCGGCGGCATTCGCCCTCTCCGGCGGGCAGTTCCTGTCGAGCCAGGTGCTGGCGACCATGGCGGCGATGAGCAGCAACTTCTTTCTCAACAACGCTTTCACGTACGGCGACCAGCGCCTTCGCGGCCGAAGGATCTGGCGCGGCCTCCTGAGCTATTACCTTGCCTGCGGCGTCGGCTCCGTCATCAACGTCGCGATCGCCGACTGGCTGTACGTGAATTCGATGAAATACTGGGCCGCCGGGCTGATTGGCGCGGGGATCGCCGCGGTCTGGAATTTCTACACCACTGCGTCCGTCACCTGGGGCGGCCCGACTGCCGGAAAGCGCTGATGCTGCCCGCTGAACCTTTCCAGCCGAAGAGGGCAGACTGGCTGCAGGCCGGGGTCGTAGCCACGGCGCTCTTTGCGCTCTATGCTGCGACGGCTCCTCGTACTGTGGCACTGGAGGACGACGGGCTTTTCATCCTGTCGAGCTATTTCCTCGGCATCGAGCACCCTCCGGGCTATCCCCTTTTTACGCTGATCGGTCATCTCTTTACCTACTTGCCGTTTGGCTCCGTAGCCTACCGCGTGCATCTCGCGAGCGCGCTGTTCGGCGCCCTGGCCGGCGCCGCCGCCTGGCTCTGCGCGCGCGCCGTGATCGATGGGCGCCTGCCGGCCTATCTCGCAGCTCTCGCGCTTGGCGTTTCGCCCGTGTTCTGGTCGCAGGCGATCATCGCCGAGGTCTACACCCTCAACGCCTTCTTCTTCCTCGTTCTGGTCTTCATGGGGTTGCAGGTCTGCCCGCCCTCCATGCAGGCGCCGAGCGCGAGCGGCAGCCGCATGCTGCCCTGGATGGCGCTTGTTTTCGGGCTGAGCCTGAGCAATCACTGGCCGCTGATGCTGCTCGTCGCGCCCGCCTTCGCCATCCTGCTATGGCCGCTACGCCGCGAGCTGCTCAACCGCTTCGGTATTCTCTCCTGGCTCGTGATTCTCGGCCTGCTTCCCTACGCCTGGATGGTGCGCCGCTCCTGGATGGCGTTGCCGATCAGTTTCGACGGCCCTCTGGAAACCATTCCGGAGATCTTTTTTTTCGTGAGCCGGGCAGGATACGCCGACATCGATCGCTCGGTGTCGGCGGATTTGCTGGACCGCATCCGGTTTTTCGAGTTTTTCGGCGGCGAGTTGCTGCGGCAGTTCGCTGTGGCCGGCACGCTGCTGGCCGCGGCCGGATTCGCGGCGCAGTGGCGCATCCTCGGGCGGCGCGCGGCAGCGTTTCTGACGGTTGCTTTCCTGATGCCCTCGGCGGTCCTGCTGCTGCTCCTGGGTTTCGATTACGACTCGTTTCGCAAGCATGTTTTCCACGTCTATCCGCTGCCGGCCTACGCGGTCTGCGCGCTCTGGATGGGGCTTGGCTTCGCCTGGTTGGTCTGTCGCCTCGCAGTGCGTCGCCCGCAGGCTATGGCAATCGGTGCGGCGCTGCTCGTGCTGCTGCTGGTCGGCGGCGGCCGCGCCAATCTGCAGGCGACCAACACTTGGGGCGCGCGCTATGCGCAGGCCGTGCTAAAGGCTTTGCCGAAGAACGCGGTAGTGATTGCACTGGGAGACCCGGACCTCGCGCCCATGGCCTATTTCCACATGATCGAGAACCTGCGGCCGGACATTACTCTGTATCAATCCCATGGCCTGATTCTCGGAAATCGCCTGTTTCATCCACTGAGGACCGATGAGGAGACTCAGCAGCGGATGCTGCGCGATATGATCGACAAAGAGACCGCTCCGGTAGTGTTCACGCTGGAGCCCGTGCGGGACTATGCGCAGCGCGACCGCTGGCTCTACATCGAGGTCGACAAATCCACGCCCGATCCAGAGCATGTAACCGTCGACATCCCCGAGGAGGCGGTGCAGTTCTTCGAGGAATCGATCCTCGGAGTGAGTGACTCCAACGCCTGGGTCGCCTTTATCCAAGGCGAGCTGCGCCGCCACTACGCGATGCTCCTCGCCAGGTCCCTGCCGCGCCGTCAGCCCCCTGACGAGCGCACGCGGCGCCATCTCGAGCTCTTGGCGAAAGACTCTTACGGTGCGCTCGGGATCGCGGAAGGCCTGATGCAGAACAACGAAAGTTACTCGGTAGGCGTCGTGGGCGGTTTTCTGGAAAAGGCGAGAGATGCGATGCCTTCCGATGTCTCAAAGGCGCATCTTTCGCGATTCTTCTACATTCGTGGAGTGCTGCGCGTCAACCTGCGCGACCCCGCTGCGGCCCAGGACCTTGAGACTGCAGTCTCCATCTGGCCGTCGCCCGATAATACGGCCTTCAAGACGCTCCAGGATCACTATCGTAGGTCCGGGAACGAGGAAGCGGCGAAGGCGATCGAGGAACGCGTGAAGCAGCTCAAGCGCCGCAAATAGCCAGGGCCGGCGTGAGTCGCACCTCGCCATGGCTGGTCTTCGGCTTGCCGGCCGCGCTTTGCGCGGCATGGACCGTGCACGCCGGCAAGGATGTCAACTGGGACCTGCTCAATTACCACTACTACGTTCCTTTCGAATTGCTCGCCGGCCGGCTCGGGCAGGATTTCTTCGCGGCGAGCGCCCAGAGCTACCTGAACCCGGTCGGCTACTTGCCGTTCTATCTGATGGTCTCGAGCGGCTGGCACAGCGTCGTGGTATCGATCGTGCTGGCCGCGGCGCACAGCCTGAGCATCGGGCTTCTATACCTTCTCGCCCACAGGCTCTTTGCGGCGCTGCCCCCGCGTGATCGGCTCGTTTTTTCATGCCTTGCGGCCGCGCTGGGCGCCGCCACCGGGGTGTATTGGATGATGGTGGGCGGCAGCTTTCTGGATCCGCTGCTCGTACCACTAATGCTCGGTGGGCTGCTCCTGCTGCTGCGCGAGGACCAGCATGCCTGGCGTCGTGCGGCGCTGGCGGGCGCGCTCTTCGGCGTCGCGGCAGCGCTCAAGTATTCGAATGCGGTCTATGCGGTGGCGGCGCTCCCGTTAGCCCTGGCCATGCCGGGGCCGGCCGGCACCTCGCGCCTGCGAGCGTGCTTGGCCTACGCGCTGGGTGCGGCGGCGGCAGTCGGCCTGCTCGCGGGCCCGTGGTTCGCAATGCTGATGCGGGAGTTTGGCAACCCGGTGTTTCCGCTGCTGAACGGGTGGTTCCATTCGCCGGACGCACTCCAATTCAACATGATCAGCGAGCGCTTCGCGTTGATGGATCCTGTCGCGCTGCTCGCCTTTCCCTTCCGCATGGTTACGCTCGACCCGAACATCTACTCGGAAAACTTCGCGCCGGACCTGCGCTTCGCCACGCTGCTCGTGGCAATGGCGGGCCTGGCAGTGTTGACGGCCAGACGACACACGCCCGCATCTGGCGCCCTGGGTGGCACCGACTGGCGGGTGCTCGCGTTCTTTGCTTCTGCGCTGGCCCTGTGGGTGACAAGCTCGGCCAACGGCCGCTACGGCATGGTCGTGCTGCTGCTCGCCGGCGTATGCCTTGCGCGGGCCGTGGAGCGGTTGCTGCCGGCCCGTGCCGCGCGGATTGTCCTCGCGCTGCTTCTGGCGGTGCAACTCGGTACAACGTTCATCGCTTCGCCGACCCGCTGGTTTCTTGCGGAAACCTGGTCCCGTCATTGGCTGCCGTACGCCGTGCCGGAACGCGCGCTCCGGGAGCCCGCGCTCTATCTGGGCGTGGAGATACTTTCTATGGCCGTGATCGCTCCTTTCGTGCATCCGGACTCCTCATTCGTGAATTTTCGCGGGCAGCACAGCATTCCAACCGATTCGCCCAGGCTGAACGCATTGCTTGAGCGGCATCGCGGGCACGTGCGGACGCTCGGGCGCGCGCTTGAGCTTGTCGAGGGCAAGCCGGCCGAACACCAGGTGAAGGCCTATGATGCGAGATTGCTGCGCATCGGCTTCCGCGTCGACGCGGCGGACTGCTTCGCGATTCCGTGGCAGCCTGACGACGATGACCCGCTCTCGCGAGCCTCAAACTGGCTTGCGGGCAACCCAAGGTCGAACGAGCCGTTGTCAGTCGTGAGCTGTGGGCTTCGGACGGTGACGCGCGATCGGGCCGACGTCGAACGGGAGCGGAAGATTTCCGTGCTCTTCAACCGCATGGAGAAGGCCTGTCCCCGGCTGTTTCGCGGTCAGACTTCCGTCACCGAGCCGTTGGGCACGGGATGGGCGCGATACTACGCAGGCCTTGATGCCCGCCTTGAAGCCTACGCCGACAGGGTGATTCTGAATCGCTACCGTCTGGGGCAGCATGTCGAGCTTGGCCCGCTGTCGAGCTGGGAGCGGGGCGAGGCGGTGCTGCCGGCGCAATGCAAAGGGCGATGAAGAAGGTCGCCATCGTGCAGTCGAACTATATTCCTTGGAAGGGATACTTCGATCTCGTCAACTCGGTCGACGAGTTCATTTTGTACGACGACGTGCAATTCACGCGGCGCGATTGGCGCAACCGCAACGTTATCAAGACGCCGCGCGGCCTGGAGTGGATGACCATCCCGGTCAGCGTGAAGGGGCGGTACTTGCAGAAGATCTGCGAAACGCGGATAAGCGAGCCGGCCTGGGGCGAGAGACATTGGGCGATGCTGGTCCACAACTATTCGAAGGCTCCGTTTTTCGAGCTGTACCGACCGATCTTCGAGCCGCTGTACCGTCGCCGGGAGCCGTTGCTGAGCGCCGCGAACTTCGGCTTCATCAGGGCGATCTGTGGCATTCTCGGCGTTGCGACGAGAATATCTTGGTCGATGGACTATCGGCCCCTCAAAGAGGGCAAGACGGAGCGTCTGGTGGACTTATGCAGGCGGGCGGAAGGGGCGCACTACGTGTCTGGCCCGGCGGCGCGGGACTACATCGAGCCGGGGCTGTTCGAGGCTTCGGGCATAGCACTGAGCTTCTTCGACTACGCCGGATATCCCGAGTACCCGCAGCGCTTCGGCAAATTCGAGCACGGCGTGACGATCCTCGATCTGCTCTTCAACGTGGGGCCGCAGGCGCCGCGTTTCATGAAGAGCTTCGTCTGAGCCGCCATGGAGCTAGCCGAGATCAGCCGGTACTACACCGAGAAGCTCGGCGCCCACGGCGCCTCTCCGCAAGGCGTAGACTGGAACGGTGCGGAGTCGCAGCGCTTGAGGTTCGACCAGCTCCTGCGCGTGTGCGGCTCGGAGGAGGAGTTCCGGGTCAACGACATCGGCTGCGGCTACGGCGCGCTCTTCGACTACTTGCGCTCGCTCGGGAAAAAGTGCGACTACCTGGGGGTCGACATTTCGGAGGCGATGATCGCGAAAGCCGAGACGCTGCACCGCAGGCAACCGGGCTGCCGCTTTCTGAAGGGCGAGCGCGCCGACCGGCAGGCCGACTACACAGTGGCGAGCGGCATTTTCAACGTCCGTCTTTCGGCCGGCGAGGGCGACTGGCGCGCGCACCTGATGGAGACCCTCGAGGAAATGAACGCCTGCAGCCGGCTCGGCTTCGCTTTCAACTGCCTGACGAAGTATTCCGATCCGGCGCATAAGAAGGATTATCTTTTCTATGCCGATCCCGGTGAGCTTTTCGATCGCTGCAAGACCTGGTTCTCCAGGAACGTCGCGCTACTCCACGACTACGGGCTCTACGAATTCACCATCATCGTGAGGAAGGGCTAGGCGGCTATGCGACCGTTGCTCATTTTCGGCGCCGGCGAGATAGCCGAAGTGGCGCACTTCTACTTCACCCGCGACACCCGGCTTCCAGTGGCGGGCTTCGCCGTCGATGCCCCCTACATCAAGGAAAATCGCTTTTGCGGCCTTCCGGTCGTCCCCTTCGAAGAGGCGCACGCGGCGTTCGCACCTGGTACGCACGATCTTTTCGTCGCGCTGAGCTACGCCAAGATCAACGCCGTGCGGGCGCAGAAATGCGCCGAGGGCAAGGCGCGGGGCTATCG
>Ga0137381_10003088_pt1 | contig 11737 bp, 8 predicted proteins | sample SagtaG_16_FD_104808 | JGI IMG/M metagenome (GOLD analysis project Ga0137381, IMG submission 104808) | Vadose zone soil microbial communities from Sagehorn Ranch, Mendocino, California, USA - Sage2_L_115_16 metaG | ecosystem: Environmental > Terrestrial > Soil > Vadose zone | place: USA... | reverse complement strand
GATGCGTCCACAAACATCTTATGCCGCGCCATGCGCACGCCTTCCAGCGGAATCTGCGGCTCACGCCCCAGCGCCCCGTAAACTGCCGTGTCCACCCACGCGGCAACATAGGCCAGAGCGTGCGGGAATTTCCATCGCGGCGCTCGCAGCCCGCTGATCGCCGCGAGCATGTCGAGCACCTCTTTAAGCGTTAGATTGCGGCCGCCAAGAATGTACCGCTGGCCCACGCGACCCCGCTCGGCCGCGAGCAAATGTCCCGTCGCGCAATCTTCCACGGGAACAAAGTTCAAACCGGTATCCACGTAGCCCGGCATGCGCCCGTTGAGAAAATCGACAATGATTTTTCCTGTCGGCGTTGGTTTCCAGTCGCCTGGCCCAACCGGTGTCGTGGGATTGACGATCACGACCGGCAAACCCTCCTCAGCCGCGCGCATCGCACACTGTTCCGCTTCGAATTTCGAGCGCTTGTAATGGCCGATCATTTCCTCGACGGACGATTGCGTCGTTTCATCCGGCAATGCGCCTTCGCGCGGAACGGCAATCGTCGCGACCGTGCTGGTGTACACGAACATTTCCACGCCCGTGCGCTTCGCTGCTTCGAGCAAATTTCGCGTCCCAATCACATTGGATTCGTGGATTTCTCGCGGGTTACGAGCCCACAGGCGGTAGTCCGCAGCCACGTGAAATACGCGCGTGACGCCTGCCAGAGCTCGCTCGAGCGACGCCACGTCCCGCAAGTCGCCGATGAAGCGTTCCGTCTCGAATCCTTCGAGGGCTCGCGTATCGCTCGAAGGGCGCGCCAGGACGCGCACTTGTTCGCCGCGCCCGGCAAGCTGCCGGGCTACATGGCTTCCAAGGAAGCCTGTCGCCCCGGTGACCAGCGTTTTCATAGCACTCGCAGTCTCCCGTCGGAAGAAACCAAATCCGCATTCTGCGGTGGCGGAGGCATCAGTGTGCCGCCCCCTGTGTGCCCGTTCCCAGGCCCATTGCCTGCGCCGCTGCCCGGGTGGCCACCCATCCGTCCGGAAAATTGCCATTTCAACATTTTCCAGGTATCGCCCAACTGGCGCTTGGCGCCGAGTACTGGAGTGGTCTCAAACCCAACGTGCATCATGCAATCTGCGCAACGCGGGTCATTGCCCGGACCGTATTTTCCCCATTGCGTCGTTTCGACCATTTCTCGATACGATTTGTAGTGATTGTCCGTAATGACGTAGCAGGGGCCTTTCCACCCGCGCGGGTTGAACGTAGGAGTTCCCCAGGCCGTGCACTCCAGCTCGCGTTCTCCCCTCAAAAATTCCAGATAAATCGGAGAAACCATCAGGTTGTGTTTGTCGAGCAACGTAACAGCTTCGCGGAATTTTTCGCGAATGTCCGCGCGCGACATGAAAATATCCTGCGTCTGCACCGCGGAGTAGCCGTATGCCGGCGAAAGCATGTATCCGTCGACCCCCAGCGTATCCAGGTACGCGTAGAGATCGGCGATCTCGTTGAGGTCCGTCTCCTTGTAGATCGTCGTGTTCGAGCAGACCATGAAACCAGCGGCCTTCGCGGCCTTGATTCCCTCGATGGCCTCGCGGAACACGCCGTCCTTCTCCACGCACAGGTCGTGCGTTCGTTCCAGCCCGTCCAGATGCACGTTAAAGAAGAAGCTGGAAGTGGGTTTGAACTCGTGCAAGCGTTTGCGGATAAACATACCGTTGGTGCACAAAATGATGTGCCGCCCGCGCGCCAGAATCTCCCGCGCCAGCCGCCCAATCTCCGGGTAAATCATCGGCTCGCCGCCGCAGATGGAAACCACGGGGGCGCCGCATTCATCCGAGGCTGCCACGCACTGCTCCACGGTCATTATCTCGTTGATCGTGGATTTGTATTCGCGGATCCGGCCGCATCCCGTACACGTCAGATTGCAGGCGTGCAAAGGCTCCAGCATCATCACCATCGGAAACTTTTCCGCGCCGCGCAGGCGCTGGCTGGCGACGTATTTCGCAAGATTTGCGGTCATCTTCAACGGGTATCTCATCCATTCTCCTGGGTTGTCAATTTACGGCCGAACTCCTGGGGCCGCACCCGCAACGCACAAAACGGGGTGGTCCTCCGTGTCGTATTGCGGTATCTCGCCAGCGCGTACAAAGGAAAATAATTCCGGTACAAATGATACTTCAAGTAAAACACGCACGGAAATCCCGTGCCGGTGAATTGATTCTCGGCCCACGAGCCGTCGGACTGCTGGTGTTCCACCAGGTGCGTCACGGCGCGCGCGACAGCAGGATCGTCCACATCGCTGGCTGCAAGCAATCCGATCAAACCCCACGCCGTCTGGGATGCCGTGCTGACGCCCTGGCCTTTGAGCGCCAGGTCATAGTATGACGCGATCGATTCCCCGAACCCGCCGTCGGAATTCTGCACCTTCCGCAGCCATTCGACAGCCCGCTGGCAGTATCCGCGAGCAGTGAGTGCCACTGTTTCGAGCGCGCGAAGCACGCCGCTGGTTCCATAGACGTAATTCACGCCCCACCGCCCGAACCACGCCCCTTCTTCCGTTTGGTCTTTCAATAGGAACTTGACGGCCCGTTCGATCACGGGATGACTTGCGGGCCAGCCGTGCCAGCCCAAACACTCGACGACGCGCGCGGTAACGTCCGCGGTCGACGGGTCAATCATGGCGTTGTGGTCGGCAAAAGGGATCTGGCACAAGAATTGGCGGTCGTTATTGTGGTCGAACGCGCCCCAGCCGCCGTCGTCATTTTGCATCGCCAGCAGCCAGGTGAGGCCGCGCCGCGTAGCAGCTTCCATGCGCGACTTGTCCGGATAATCCACCCGCTGCAGCGCCATAAGCACAAACGCAGTATCGTCGACATCAGGATAGAAATCATTGCGAAACTCGAACGCCCACCCCCCGGGCATGACCCCGGGAGTCTTCACCATCCAGTCACCCGGACCGACAATTTGCTTTTCGAGGAGCCAACCCGCAGCTTCGATCAGCGCGGGATGATCGGGCGGCAAGCCCGCTTCTTCGAGGGCGACCATGGCGATCGCAGTGTCCCACACGGGCGAAAGGCATGGCTGCACGCGGATCGTGTCGCCTTCCTCAATCTCAAACCGCGCAAACTCACGAATTTCCCGCGCGGTCAGCGGATCTTCGGGCGAGCGGTCCAGTGCCAAGAGGGCAAAAATAGCGTTCATCATGGCGGGATAAATCGCGGCCAACCCTTCGCTACGCTCGAGGTGTTCGAGCAGCCATTCCTGGGCCTGGCGCAGCGCCCGTTTCCGCAACGGTTTCCAAGGGATGCGCTCATACATCTTAAAGCCACGATCCAGCGCCAAAAAGAAATTTCGCCAACTGAGAAGCTGCTTATCCCAATCAAACGCGAGGGCCTTTCGGGAAGGGTCCTTATACAGCTCGTCGACGGAAACACCGCCAGGCACAGCAAAGCGGGGCTTGCGCGCATAGAGGATGGTCAGCGGGATCACGATTCCGCGCGTCCACGAGGACATCTCATAGATGTTAATTGCGAACCAGTTCGGAAGAAGCAGCAGCTCCGGAGGAACCGCGGGAACCATGTCCCAGCCGACCGCACCCACCAGCGCAAGATACAAACGGCTATAAGAATTCGCCCCTTCGAGACCGCCGAGCTCGTGAATGCGCCGGCAAGCGCGCTGCAGATGCCCGGAATCCGGCGAATCACCCGCCAGCCGCAACGCGACATACGCCTTTACCGTCGCGTTCAGCTCTGACGGGCCGCCGTAGTAAATGTTCCAGCCGCCGTCTTCCAGTTGCCGCCGCCGGACGTAGTTCGCGAGCTTCGCGATGCGATCGGGAAGCGCCTTACCGATTACGTTCAAGTAGAAAATGTAGTCCGATTCGAGGGTGGTGTCCGCTTCCAGTTCGCCGAGCCAGTAGCCTGCCGACGCCTGAAGTGAAAGAAGGTAATTCACGCCGCGGTCGATGGCCTCGTGCAGACTCTCGGCAACCGCCGGAAAGAGTCCGGCGGACCGATGTTCCGATGGAGGCTCAAATTGTAGGCGTGTTCCCAGAGCCATCTCTATGTCCAAACCTCATAAAGCGTTTGATGCATACCCTCAGTACACCGATAGCTCGCCGAATACACCTAACCGCCAACTTTTGGCACTAATGGTGATTTGGCTTGGGACCCCCTGCACTTGCCCGGATAGACCGTTCCATCCGCCCCCAAGCACGAGACCCTAACAACTCCAACCTGTATTATGTGTAGTATTTAAGCGCGGGTCAACTAGGATTGCACTTTGCGTTAGACGAGATGATAGCCTCCGGCGTTTCAAATATACTAGCAAGCTAGACCTTGCCCTTTGCGGACTTTTTTTCAAGCCTTGCGACGCGCTCCGCCAGGTCGGGGAGTCGCCCAGACCAGGCGAATTGGTCCTTAAATTTTTGGAGAGGCCGCGCGGGGGTCCCCCAAACAATCTGTCCGCTGCGAATCGTTTTGCCCGGTAGGATGCCGGCCTGCCCGCCAACCACCGCGCCATCTTCAATCAGGCAATGGTCGCCCAGTCCCGCCTGGCCCCCAAATGCCACATCCCTGCCAATCACCGCCGATCCTGATATGCCTGTTTGCGCAGCAATCACGGTGTTTTCGCCGACATGCACGTTGTGCGCGATATGCACCAGGTTGTCGATCTTTACCCCTGCTGAGACTTCCGTGCGATCGAGCGAACCACGGTCAATCGTCGTATTCGCGCCGATCTCCACGTCGTTCCCGATCCTGACTTGACCGACCTGGGGAAATTTCCAGCGCTTCCCTCCTTCTGCCACATAGCCGAACCCATCCGAACCGATCACCGCGCCTGCATGTAGGATCACCCCATCGCCAAGCCATGCTCCCGCATACAACGTTACGCGCGGATACAGTCGGCATTGCGCTCCCACTCGCGCATCGCGTCCTAGGAAAGAGAAAGCGCCGATTTCCGTGCCTTCCCCGACCTTCACGTTTTCTTCGATCACGGCGTAGGGGCCCACGGCAACACCCCGGGCAAGTTTCGCAGTTGGTGAAATGACTGCGGTCGGGTGAACACCTGTCGTAATCGGAGCGGCTGGCACCAGCCATGCCGCGGCTTTAGCAAACACCAGCTTCGGATTTTCCGCGCGCAAGAGCGTCTTCCCATTGACCGCAAGCCCCGGCGCGATTACGACGCAGCGTGCCTGAGAGGCGGTGGCGCGGTCCAAATGGCGCGCCTTCTCCACGTAAATCAGGTCGGTGGCGCTGGCGGAGTCTGGCGCTGCCACGCCCGATAGTTGCACCGTGCCGTCACCTTCCAGCGTGCAGGCCAGGTATCTTGCGAGTTCGTTTGCGGTGCGTGTCATGATCTGTGTCTCCTCGTCATTATTTCGGCGGGCTCCAAGTTGCCAACGCGACTCGCCCGCCAAAGTCCGCCATTTTGCTAGGCGGGACGGAGCGTAGGGCCCGCACCCGTACTGATCACGTGTTCAATCGCGATAAATCGGCGGCTCTCCCGGCGGCCGTGTTTTCCAGCGTCGATGCAGCCAGAGCCATTGGTCGGGATAGCGCCGGACATAGTTCTCTACCGCCCGGGTGAAACGCTGCGTATTTTCGCGGATATCCCTCGCGTCATCACCGGAGCGGACCAATTCAATGGCGGGCCCGAAGCAGAGCCTGTATTTCCGCAGGGAGGCATCCCAGTGAAGAAACCCTGGAACCACGGCAGCATCCGTGTGGAGCGCAAATCGAGCCAATCCCGCCGTCGTGCAGGCCGGGATGCCGAAAAAATCGACGAACACGCCTTCCGTGTGCAAGGTGTTGTGATCGGCCAGGACGCCGACCGTGCCACCCGCAGCCAGCACCTTCAGCACTGCTCGAGCCGACTGGTTCTTCTCGATGGGGGAGTTCCCACTGAGGCAGCGGTAACGGGTGATCAGGGCGTCTACGCGGGCGTTGTCAATTGCACGCACCAGAAAATGGAGCGGGTAGCCGAATAATCCCTGGGCGAAAGGGGCGAGCTCCCAGGCGCTCATGTGCCCGGTCAGGAATAGGACCCCTTTGCCGCGTGCCTGCGCCGTCGCGAAATTCTCGAACCCATCCAGCAGGACGAGGCGTTCGATATTCTTTTTCGTATGGCGTGGAAAGTGGGCGAACTCCGCGCCCATCCAGCCAAGTTGCCGCACCATGCCGCGTAATGCCGTCCGGCGCTGCTTCTTGCTCCATTCCGGAAATGCCAGCCGCAAATTCTCCATCGCCGCGCGGCGCAATCCCGGCCGCAGCCACAGCAGGAATGCCGCAATACGCGCGCCGGCAAATCTCGCGACCGGCCGCGGCATCGCTCCAATCGTCTTGAGCAGCATCCACGCTGCTGCATACTCCAGGCGTTCTCGCACCCGGGGATTATAAGGGAAGCAGGGGCCTCGCGCCTCGCTGCTGAAAACTCTCTCCCTCAATGCTAGACTCAGCCCCTTGGATTCTGCTGCCCCAATTCGCGCGCGCGCCGTTGAAGAAGCCAACATCCAGATTCCGCTTTGGAGCGTGCCGCTCGTTCTCGTTGTGCTCTACGTATGTCTGTTCAGCGGGTTGGGCGCCCTGGGATTGATAGGTCCGGACGAGCCGCGCTACGCCGCAATCGCCCGAGCGATGCCTGAAACACACGATTGGGTCACGCCGCGTCTGTGGGGCGCCCCCTGGTTTGAAAAGCCGGTCCTCTATTATTGGGCAGCCGGGATCGCCATGCGCATTTTTGGCGCGGGTGAATTTGCCGCGCGGCTGCCGTCGGCGATGGCCGCCTTGCTTGCGGTCCTGGCCGTCACCTGGACCGCGCTGCGTTCCTACGGCATTGGCGCTGCCTGGTATACCCTGTTGATGCTGCCCACGTCGGTCGCAATGATCGGTTTCGCGCGTGCCGCGACCCCGGACATGCTATTCGCCGGACTGCTGACCGCGGCGATGGCCGTCGCCAGCGATATGCTTCAAAAGCAGCGCCCTGGGACCGCCTTGCGGATCGCGTTTGGATTTTTCCTCGGCGCCGCGGTGCTTGCAAAGGGTCCCGCGGCCGTGATTCTGGCCGGCGGTTCAACGCTGCTGTGGGCGGCTTTGTCCCGCCAGTGGCGCGCTCCATTTCGATTTCTACATCCTCTTGTTCTGGCTGCGTTTTGCGCGACCGCGCTGCCATGGTATGCCCTCTGCGCGGTGCGCAATCCTGGCTTTCTCCGCGATTTCTTCTGGCACCATAATTTCGAGCGATACCTCACCCCAGTTTTCCAGCATCCCCAGCCGGTCTGGTTCTTCGGTCCGATCTTGTTGTTGGCGATCCTGCCCTGGATTCTATTTTCCGTTATAACGATCAGCAATGCGGTGTGCATCGTTCGGAATCGAGCGTACATCCAGTCCCCCGGGATGTTTTTCGCCTGCTGGACGGCATTCCCGGTCCTCTTTTTTAGTTTATCTCAATCGAAGCTGCCAGGGTACGTCTTGCCCGCCGTTCCCCCTTTGTTCATCCTGCTGGGCTACGGGGTAACCCGCTCAATGCAGGGTGACGCGAAGCCTGCACTTCGGGCGCTGGGGTGGACGGGAGTTTTCTTTTTGCCGCTCGCGATCCCTCTATCGGTCGAAATTACAGGCGGTACGCTGGACATATTTCGCCCCGAATACGTTCTGGCCGGGCTCGTCGCTTTCGGTTGCGGGCTCGCCACGGTACTATTCGCGATGATGAAGCGCCCAAGGGCTGCGGTCGTGCTAGTCGTGCTCCTGATGACGTCCACCGTCGAGATTGCCAATTTTAAAATTCTGCCGCGATTGGACAGGCAAATCTCCTCTCGCTCGCTGGCGTCGGAACTTTTGAATGCCAGTCCTTCGAGCGGGGATGTCGCAACATACGACATTCCGAGAGCCTGGCATTATGGGTTGAACTTCTACCTGCAGCGCGATTTGCCCGAGTGGACGCCAGGCTCAAGTGAACCGCGATGGGTGGCCGGAAGCATTGCGAGCCATCCTGGGTTTCAGCTTCATTATGACGTCCAGCTCGATGAAATCGCCGAGGCAAACGGGTTTCGAGTTTGCTTGTACCGCAGGAAGTAAGGCCGCGCGCCGCGCTAGGGATGAGCCGAGCCTTCGCCCACCGCCGGCGGCAGATTCACCAGGAAGAAACTCACGATGCGGTTTTCGTAGGTGTGTTTTTCTTCGTCCAGCATTCCCCCGTAATTCCCATGAGGCAGAACGACGAGTTCGTGCGGCGTCGGCGAAGCGCTGAATAATTCGCTCGTCTTCGCCGCGAGCGCGGGATCGTCGGGCGATTCGAGATAGAGTTGAGCGACTCCCGTAAGCCTGCCGAGATTTGCCCGCAACGGCGGCACCTTCCGATATTGATAATTGACCCAGCCAAATCCCCACCTGGCCATGCGTGCGACCATCGGCATCGAGCCAAGCCCCGAGCGGCTAATGAGCAGCCCTACCATCTCTTCCGGACGATCGTAGATTGATTCCACTACAACGGCGCGCACCCTCCGGTCCCCGCTCGCTTCGGAGAGCGCCGCGTAGGCGCCAAGGTTTACGCCCCAGAGGCCGAACCGGTCGGGATCGACATCGCCGCGGTTCGCGACCGCATTCATCGCGGCACGCACTTCGGCAACCTCACGAAAACCCAGTGTGGTGCGTCCGCCGCTTGAACCTTGGGCTGAAAAATCAAACAGGAATACATTGTACTGGTGGTCCTGCAAGGCCGAGGCCAGCGTAAGCAATTCTTCGCGGCTCGACTGATACGCTGGACATAGAATCACGGTGGGGGCTGATTTCAAACCCGGGAAGAACCAGCCGTCGCGCGCGCTTTCGCCGGCCACAGCATAGGGAAGAGATTCCGGATGACCCGGAAAATTCCTCAGATTGAGATCGGAATGGCTCTGCGCCGGCGACACCATGCGGTACACCAGGTACCCGGAGATCGCGGCCGTCGCGAGTATCGTGAAAAAAACCAGCGCCAGAACACCGATCACGAGCTTGGAGTACCACCTGGTGGGATAGCGGAATTCGGAAATGAAACCCATGCGCTCTGATTCGTGGCCATGCAGCGTGGCGCCGCCCTGCCGGTCGAAACGCTGGAGGCGGGTTGCGCGAAGCTCGGCTGGCGCATGTTAGCACAGATGGCCGCGTGTCACGGAAGCTTGTTGAATCGAATGTTTCCGAAACGCATCACGCGTCCGGCAGTATGATAAAAAGGTTTGCTTATTTCCCGGACATCGGGGGCGGCAACATATCCCATGCAGATCGTGGACCTGCGGCAACTGACTTCCCGGCAGCTTGACCCGCTGCTGGCCGAAGAAGCCCAGCAGTGGCGCAAGGAACTGCTCTGGGATTACCGCGCCTCGATTGACCTGATCAAAAAATTCGTGGATGCCCGATCGCTAACCGGCTCGGCCGTCATCCAGGACGGCCAGCCGGTCGGATATGCGTTCTACGTGCTGGAAGAACGCAAGGGGCTGGTCGGCGGACTCTTCGTTTCCCCGCGTTACGCTCAGCAGGAATTGAGCCAGCAACTCCTTGCGGACACGCTGACTACACTGGGCGGCATACCAAAGCTTGACCGCATCGAGGCGCAACTCATTCCGTTCGGCTACACCCTCGATCCCGTCCTTTCCGAGTACGGCTTTCAGCTCTATATGCGCCAGTTCATGCTCGCGTCGCTCCCACAGTCCAACGACGGGCCGGCTTTCGACGTCCTCCCCGGGCTCATTCGAGACGGCCCGGGCGCGGGGCTGATCCTCGAGCGGTGGGACCACCGCTACTTCGAACCTTGCGCGCGGTTGATCCAGCTCGCTTACGCGAATCACGTTGACGGCGAAATCAATGACCAATATCGCAGCGAATCGGGCGCGCTGCGTTTTCTGAAGAACATCATCGTCCTGCCCGGCTGCGGACAGTTTCAGCCCGATGCGTCGTTTGTCCTTCGGGCGCCGCACGCGGCCCATCTCGCGGGAGTCGTCCTGAATTCCTGCGTCTCTGCCGGAGTCGGCCACACCACGCAGATCTGCGCCGTGCCCGGATACCAGGGACGCGGGCTCGGCCGCAAATTGATGGAGGCTTCCCTACAGGCGCTTCGGTTCCGGCGTTACACCACGGTGTCGCTCACGGTAACGTCGGGAAACGAACGCGCGGTGCGCCTGTACGAGCGGCTCGGATTCACCACAATCAAGAAATTTGCCGCGGGAGTCTGGACCGGGTACTCCAGGTGAAAATCCGTTCTGGATTTGTCACAAGGGAAATCAGCATGAACTCCGATTTCGTCCTATCTTGCGCAGGGAGCGCGAGTGGGTGGCGCCGGCGTCTCGCCGGCGGTTTTACGCCGCGATAGAAGTGTAAAAATCGCCCTGGGCAGGCCGGGGTGCCACCAAACCCGGCACTTTGTGGCGAAGCGCGTGACCACCGATCCACTCACTCGGATGGTGGTGAGAGATGCGGGTTTGTACATCTTTTCTTCGACCTTTCCGAGTACCGGTGGCCTGGCGGAAACCGCCCCGCTCCGAATGCTTGCTGAGCGATGCATGCCTTTGGCATACTTGTGTTCATGCGTGGCCGTGCGATCCCTCTCCTTGTTCTCCTGGCGGTGCTGGTGAACGCGGCAGCCGCGCGTGCGGATGAAATTCGCCTGAAGGATGGCACAAAAATCAACGGCACGATCGTCGGATTTGAAAACGATTCCTTCAGAGTCGAAACATCGTACGGATTTGCCCTCATCCGAAAGGACAAGGTCGCGGACATCAATATTTCCGCGGCGAAAAACGAACCCGAGCCAAAGGCGAAACCGAGCACTCCGCCTCCGCCGCTCCCCGCAGCCAAGCCCGCGCCATCGCCTGCGGTTGCAAAGGAGCCTCCTCCGGCAACGAATACCCCCGCCGCAGTAAATGTCTCGGCAAGCGAGCGGCCAACTGTGGCGGCAAACGCATCTCCTGCGTCCGCGAAAAATGAGCCAGTACCTGTAAAGACAAGCGCCCCACCGCCAGCCTCTCCGGCTCCGCCCGAACCGCCTGTGATTCGCGACGAGATTCGCGGCAACCTGTACTTGAATTACACCTATGGTTTTCAGATTTATAAGCCGCCAAGCTGGGACATGATTCCCGAAGCTCGCAAGGCGCTGCCCGACGCGGTTGCCGCGCTGGGAACATTTGATCAAACGACGCTGCTGGTCATTGCACGCACGCGTGCCAAAGATTCGCTCGATGGGTACGCCGCCGCGACGGGGAAGGCACTGAGCGGGGTTTACGAAAATTACCGGCTGATTTCCACGCGCCACACAACAATCGCCGGATTGCCCGCGGTCGAGCAGCGCTCCCGCGGGACTGCCGACGGCCGCGATTGGTCCGTCGTAATGCTGACCATCGTGCGTGGAGCCGATGCCTTCACTCTTCTGGGCATGACCTGGGCAGACTCAGACATTATCCAGGTCCAGGAAAACGTAATCTCAAAAGCAGTGAACAGCCTCACGTTCGTCGCGCCGTAATAAACCTGGCCGACGCCCAATTACAAGTTGTCCCACAAATTTCATTCGTAGGCCTCGCCTTTACAGGCTCCGCCGAAAGTCCAAGGGTTTGTGGGTCGTGCCTTTAGCCCGCATTTCTCAAACAAAAATAGAAAAAGGCTGTCGCTTCATGGCATAACTCTTTTGTCTAGAAAGAAATCTTGCCAAGAAGGAGAACAGCCTTATGAGCACAGAGTGTAGCCAGTTTATCTTCGGATTTCATCCTCAAAAGCGACGCGAGATCCGG
>Ga0137381_10003083_pt1 | contig 11739 bp, 9 predicted proteins | sample SagtaG_16_FD_104808 | JGI IMG/M metagenome (GOLD analysis project Ga0137381, IMG submission 104808) | Vadose zone soil microbial communities from Sagehorn Ranch, Mendocino, California, USA - Sage2_L_115_16 metaG | ecosystem: Environmental > Terrestrial > Soil > Vadose zone | place: USA... | reverse complement strand
CCGCGGTCGTCGCGGCCGCGGCGGCGTCCGGCGCCTGGGCCGCGGTCTCGGCATTCGAGCGGGCCGAGGCCTGCGAGCGGATCGCGGCCGGGATCGCCGGCCGCCGCGACGAGCTGGCCAGGGCGCTGACCGACGACCAGGGCAAGCCGCTCGTCGCCGAGGCCTACGACGAGGTTGACGAGCTCGCGGTGTACTTCACGATGGCGGGCGAGGACGCCACGCGGATGGCCGGCGCGCTGCCCGCGTCGACGTCGGCGGACCGCCGGGTGCTCACCGCCCGGGTGCCGCTCGGCGTGGTCGGCGTGGTCAGCCCCTGGAACTGGCCGTACACGATGGGCGCGGAGCTCTTCGCGCCGGCGCTTGCAGCCGGCAACACCGTCGTCTGGGTGCCGGCGCCGACGACGACGGCCTGTTGCGCGCTGCTGGCAGAGGTCATCGCGCAGGCGAGTCTCCCTGCGGGTGTGTTCAACTTCGTCTCTGGGCCAGGCCCGGTCGTCGGTGACGCCGTCGTCGCGCACCCGCTGGTGGCAGGCGTGGGGTTCGTGGGCTCGGTGGAAACCGGCGGCAAGGTAGCCGCCAGGGCAGCAGGCAAGACGCAGCTGCTCGAGCTCGGCGGCAACGGCCCGATGGTCATACTCGACGACGCCGACCTCGAGCTCGCCACCGAGGCCGCGCTCGAGGCCGCCTACCTGTGCGCCGGGCAGAGCTGCACGGCCGGCGAGCGGTTCCTGGTGCAGGCGGGCGTGCGGGCGGAGTTCACCGAGCGGGTGGTCGAGGCGACAAGGGCGCGGGTGCGGCTCGGCGACCCGTTCGACCCGCAGACCACGATGGGGCCGCTGAACAACGAGGCCACGTCGGCCAAGTTCGACCGGCACATCGCCGGCGCGGTGGCCGACGGGGCGCGGGTCTGCACCGGCGGGCGGCGGGCGCCGGGATTCGCGACCGGCCTGTTCGCCGAGCCGACCGTGCTGGACGACGTCACGCCGGGGATGGCGATCGACCGCGAGGAGACGTTCGGCCCGGTCGTGCCGATCGTGGCGGTCGGCTCGGCCGCCGAGGCGCTCAGGCTGACCAACGCCGCGCCGTTCGGGCTGACGACCGCGGTGTTCACCGGCGACCTGGAGCGCGGGCTCGCCTTCGCCGAGCGCGCCAGGGCGGGCTGGGTCAACATCAACGCGTCGACCAACCTGTGGGAGTCGCACCTGCCGTTCGGCGGACGCGCGGGCAGCGTCAGCGGCCGCGGCAGGGTCGGCGGCCGCTACCCGATGGAGACGTTCACCGAGCCGAAGACGATCGTCTACCCGGCACCGAGACTCGCAGCGAGAGACAACTCAACGAAGAGTGGGGAGCTGTAAATGCCGATGCCAACCGCACTGGAGATCGCCCGCGCGGCGACGCTGAAGCCGATCGCCGACATCGCCGAGGACATCGGCCTGCCGCCGTGGCTGGTTCAGCCGTACGGCGAGCACGTGGCGAAGATCGACCTGAAGGCGATCGAGGAACTCGCCGACCAGCCGAGGGCCAGGTACGTTGTGGTCACCGCGGTCACCCCGACACCGCTCGGCGAGGGCAAGACCACCACAACCGTCGGCCTCGGCCAGGCGATGGGGCATATCGGCAAGCGGGCCACGATCGCGCTCCGGCAGGCCTCGATGGGCCCGACGTTCGGGATCAAGGGCGGCGCGGCCGGCGGCGGGTACAGCCAGGTCGTGCCGTTCGAGACGCTGAACCTGCACCTCACCGGCGACATGCACGCGGTGACCGCCGCGCACAATATGCTGTCGGCGATGCTGGACAGCCATCTGCACCAGGGCAACAAGCTCGGCATCGACCAGCACAACATCACCTGGAAGCGGGTGCTCGACGTCAACGACCGGGCGCTGCGCACCATCGTGATCGGCCTCGGCGCGGCGGCGGACGGCGTCCCCAGGCAGACCGGGTTCGACATCACCGCGGCCTCGGAGGCGATGGCGGTGCTGGCCCTGTCGACGTCGCTGCACGACATGCGCGCGAGGCTAGGCCGCATCGTCGTCGGCTACACGGCGGCGGGCGAGCCGGTCACCGCCGAGCAGCTCAAGGCGGCGGGTGCGATGACCGTGATCATGAAGGACGCGATCCGCCCGAACCTGCTGCAGACCCTGGAGAACACCCCGGTTCTCGTGCACGCCGGCCCGTTCGGCAACATCGCGCACGGGAACTCCTCGGTGGTCGCGGACCTGATCGGGATCCACAGCGGCGACTTCCTGATCACTGAGGCCGGCTTCGGCGCGGACATGGGCGCAGAAAGGTTCTTCAACATCAAGTGCCGGGTCTCCGGGCTGCGCCCGGACGCCGCGGTCGTGGTCACGACGGTGCGTGCGCTGAAGGCGCACTCAGGCAAGCACCGCATCGTGGCGGGCAGGCCGCTGCCCGAGGCGCTGCTGGCCGAGAACCCGCACGAAGTCCACCTCGGCGGCGCGAACCTGCGCAAGCACATCGAGAACGTCAGGGCGCACGGCGTGACCCCGGTCGTGGCGATCAACTCGATGCCCGAGGACTTCCGCTCCGAGCACGAGGCGATCGCCGAGATCGCCGCGTCGATGGGCGTGCGGTCCGCGGTGTGCACGCACTTCGCCGACGGCGGACGCGGCGCGGCCGGGCTGGCCGAGGCCGTCGCGGAGGCGGCTGAGGAACCGAACGACTTCAGGTTCCTGTACCCGGCGGAGGCATCGCTGCGGGAGAAGGTCGAGACGATCGCGGCGCGGATCTACGGGGCCGACGGCGTCGACTACGCTCCGCTGGCCGCCCGGCAGCTCGACGGGTACGAGCGGAACGGGTTCGGCTCGCTGCCGGTCTGCATCGCCAAGACGCCGCTGTCGCTGTCGCACGACCCGTCGCTGAAGGGCGCGCCCACCGGCTGGCGGCTGCCGGTCCGCGAGGTACGCGCCTCGGTGGGCGCCGGGTTCGTCTACCCGATCTGCGGCGACATGCGGACCATGCCAGGACTCGCCTCGAACTCCGCCGCCGAGCGGATCGACATCGACGAGAACGGAGAGATCGTCGGACTCTCCTGACCGGGCTGACAGCCGGGCCGGCGACACCGCGGGCACGGCGGTCCGCGGCAGCCGGGACGGTTATGCCGGGCTGCCGGTCGGCGCGTTCCTCGACGCGCTGGCCGCCGGATCCGCCGCGCCGGCCGGCGGCTCGGCGGCGGCGCTGGTCCTGGCACAGGCGGCCGCCCTGTGCGCCAAGGCCGCGCGGCTGTCGGCGCGCCAGCTAACGGCCGAGCGGGCCGGCTCGCTGACAGCAGAGGCTGAACAGGCTCGCGCGCGGGCCGCTTCGCTCATCGACGACGACGCTCGGGCCTTTCGGGAAGTGCTCGAGCAGACCCGTCGTCGGGCCGGTGCGAGCGGAGCGGCCGGCCCGAGCGAGCCGGCCGGGCACAGCGACGCGGCCGGGCACAGCGACGCGGCCGGGCACAGCGACGCGGCCGGGCACAGCGACGCGGCCGGGCAGAGTCAGGCGGCCGGGCAGAGCGCAACGGCCGGGCGGCTCGCCGCCGCCCTGTCGGACGCGGCCGACGTGCCGCTGCGCATGGTCGAGCTTTCCGTTCCGGTGGCCAGGCTCGCCGCCACCCTGGCCGCGGCGGGCAATCCCGCGCTGCGCGGCGACGCCGTCGCGGCCGGCCTGCTGGCCCAGGCCAGCGCGCGCGCCGCCGCCGAGCTGGTCACGATCAACCTTGCGGGGAGTCCCGACGACCCCCGCCACGCCCGCGTTGCCGCCCTGCTCGCCGCGATCGCCAAGGTGATGCGCGGCCCCGGCGTCCGCGCGACGTAGCGCTCCGGGCAAACCGCCCGTGAACATCCATGGCACCCGTCCGGATGCGGGCAGCCAACCTCGCGCTCGGAAGGCGGACAATTCCGGCATCGGGGCCGCCGGCTCAGTCGTCCGCGGGCGGCATGGCCACATGCCACGGATTTCAGTGCGGCAAAGGGCGCAATTCGGACGGAAACCGACTGGAACACGTGGTATGTCGATCCCGGGCTGGCCGTAGTCCATGATCGTGGTGGATTCGGGTCGCATAGACCAGTCAATCCACCGCGATCATGGACTACGCGGGCCGTTAGGTCGGCTGATGAACCTATTTGCCGGTTTTGATCGACCATTCCGCGGGCGGCTGGCTCAGGGATCGCTTGGCGGGCCGCCCGGGGCGGCGACCGACCTTCCCGCCGGTCCGCCACAGACCGCGTCCCGTGGCTGGGGTTCCCTGACCGCGATACGCCGGCGATCGTGGCCGGCGAACTTGTCGCCGACGAATATCTGCGGCGCACGATGTTGCCCGGCCGAGGAGTTGCTGGGGCCGGTGTAATCAGGCGGGCAGGAGGTGCGCGTTGACGGATTTGGCTGCGGCGGCGAGCTCGGGCAGTTCGATCACCGTCACGCCGTGCGCGGCCAGCCAGGCCGCGCCGCCGCCGGGGACGAACAGCGGCGGCTCGCGCCATGCGATGACGACCCGGCGCAGCCCGGCGGCGGCGATCAGCGCCGCGCAGGATGCGGGCCGCGATTTCCGGCGCAGGCACGGCTCGAGCGAGCTGTAGAGCGTAGCCCCGGCAAGCCCGGCGCCCGCGGCCCGGCGCAGCGCGACCTCCTCGGCATGATCTACGGGGCCGGTCTCGCGCGAGTAGCCCGTCGCTGTCACATGGCCAGACGCGGCGACAAGGATGGCGCCGACCGAGAAGGCCGAGTCGGACGGCGGGCAGTGCCCGGACAGGTCGATCGCGGCCGTCAGCCAATGCCGGTCGGCGTCAGGATCGCCGCGCGGCGTGCCGGGATCACGGTCCGGCTCAGCCATCGGCACCCCCTCGATTGCCCCGTCAGGTCAACCTACCCAACGGTATCTCCCGCGGGCCAGGCAGTGATTTACTGGCACACAACGACCCGTGCAGCCGCGTGAAGGATGGTGCGTGAGGCGATGGCAGCGACAGCGCGCAGGCCAGCCCAGTCCGGCCTGGTGAAGACCTTCGACTCGCTGAACCCGGCGACGGAGGAGCCGGTCGGCACATTCCCGGTGTTCGGCGAGGACGACGTCAACGAGACGGTCGCCAGGGCGCGCGAGGCGGCCGCCTGGTGGTCGGCGCTCGGCTGGAAGGAGCGCCAGACCAAGCTGCTGGCCTGGAAGTCCTACCTGACCAGGTACATCATGCGGCTTGCGGAAGTCGTGCACGCCGAGACGGGCAAGCCCACCGCGGACGCCCAGCTCGAGATCATGCTGGCGATCGTGCACATCGACTGGGCCGCCAAGCACGCCCGCAAGGTGCTGGGCCAGCACAAGGTGCGCAGCGGCCTGGTGGCGTTCAACCACGCGTCCACCGTGCAGTACCACCCGCTCGGCGTGGTCGGCGTGATCGGGCCGTGGAACTACCCGGTCTTCACCCCGATCGGCTCGATCGCCTATGCGCTGGCGGCCGGCAACGCGGTCGTGTACAAGCCCAGCGAGTTCACCCCGGCCGTGGGCGGATGGCTGGTCAGCTCGTTCGCCGAGGTCGTGCCCGAGCACCCGGTGCTGCAGCTGGTCACCGGCTTCGGCGAGACCGGCAGCTATCTCGCGCGCAGCCGGGTCGACAAGATCGCGTTCACCGGCTCGACGAAGACCGCCAAGAAGGTCATGGCCGCGTGCGCGGAGAACCTCACCCCGATGGTCGCCGAGTGCGGCGGCAAGGACGCCATGCTGGTCGCGGCCGACGCCAACCTGGACGCCGCCGCGGACGCCGCGGTCTGGGGCGCGCTGTCCAACGCCGGCCAGACCTGCGTCGGAGTGGAGCGGATCTACGTCGCGCAGACCGTGTACCACACGTTCATCGAGAAGCTGGCCGACCGGGTCAGCGAGCTCCGCCCGGGCGACGACCGGGAGGCGGACTACGGGCCGATGACGATGCCGAGCCAGCTCGACGTGATCGAGCAGCACATCGCCGACGCGATCGCCCGCGGCGGCCGCGCCGTCGTCGGCGGCCTGGGCAGCATCCGAAAGCCCTACGTCGGCCCGGTGATCCTCGCCGACGTGCCGGAAACCAGCAGGGCGGTGGCCGACGAGACCTTCGGCCCGACGATGACGGTCAAGCCGGTCGCCGACCTCGCCGAGGGCGTGCGGCTGGCGAACGCCAGCCGGTACGGACTCGGCGGCAGCGTGTTCACCAAGAACAGGAAGGCGGGGATGCGCGCGGCCAGGGCGCTGCGCACCGGCATGATATCGGTCAACTCGGCCCTGACGGTTCTGAGCGTGCCCGCGCTGCCGTTCGGCGGGGTGGGCGAGTCCGGGTTCGGGCGTATACACGGTGCCGACGGGCTGCGCGAGTTCTCCAGGCCGCAGTCGATCACCAGGCAGCGGATGAAGCCGACGGCGAACCTGACCTCGTTCACCAGGACCGACAAGGACCTGAAGTCGATCATGACGCTGGTCAACATGCTGCACGGCAAGCGCTACACATAGCGCGCCCGCCGGCAACGCTGAAACCCCGCTGCTGCTTGCTGTGGCGACTGGCGGGGGTTCAGCGTTGTTGCTGCGGCTCAGCCGGCGTCAGCGCTGGAGCGCGCTGATCGGGGTGACGCGGCTGGCGCGCCAGGCCGGGTACAGGCCGGCGAGCAGGCCGGCCACGGCACCGGCCGCCGGGGCGGCCAGGAGCAGCGTCGGGTCGAGCACGGGCACCCAGCCGTGACCTGCGCAGACGGCCGAGATGATCAGCACCCCGACGCTCGTGCCGATCAGCCCGCCGATCGCGCCGGTCAGGACCGCCTCGGCCACGACCATCACCGCGATGTGCCGGGGCGCGGCGCCTACGGACCGGCGCAGGCCGATCTCCGCGCGGCGCTGGAAGACCGAGAGCAGCGTGGTGTTCGCGATCGCGATCACGCCCACGCCGAGAGCGATCAGCGCGATGGCCAGCAGCAGCGAGGTTAGCGACGAGTTCACCGACTGGCGCAGCGCCGCCGGGTCCTGCGGGACCGATGCGCTGATCAGGCGCGGGTGCAGCGGGTCGATGGCGTAGGAACCCTGGCGGCCGATCAGCTGGGCTGCGCCTGGGACGGTCCTGACCTGCGGACGGCAGCTACCTCGCGGCCGCCGGCACCAGGTCCGCCGGCTCGACGGCAGCGAGCGGGGCCCGTCCGGAGATCATGTCGGCGGCGCGCTCCGCGACCGCGATCGTCGGCGCGTTGGTGTTGCCGCGCGGCACGGTCGGCATCACCGACGCGTCGACCACGCGAAGTCCCTGCACGCCCCTGACCCGCAGCTCGGTGTCGACCACGCCCGCCAGCCTGCTGGCATCCACCCGGGCGTCGCCGCTCATCGAGCAGGTGCCGACCGGGTGGTAGATGGTGGTCACGTCGCGCCGCACGAAGTCGCGGATGTCGTCGTCGGTGCGAAGGCCGGCTCCCGGCGCCTCCTCGGCCGCGCACATCTTGCGCAGCGGCTTCCTTCCGGCGATGTCCCTGACCATCACCACGGCCTTGACCAGCGCCTCCAGGTCGGCGGGGTTGGCCAGGTAGCCGGGGTCGATCAGCGGCTTGTGCCTCGGGTCGGCGCTGCGCAGCATGATCCGGCCGCGGCTGCGCACGTCGACCAGCGTGACCAGGACGGACATGCCGCGGTCGGCCGGGTCGGCGAGGCCGCCGTTGCGGAACGGGACCGGCAGCGCGTGCCACTGGATGTCGGGGGCGGGCAAGCCGCCGTCGGTCCGCGCGAAACCGCCCGACTGGGCCACGTTGGTCGTGAACGGGCCCGAGTGGGTGAGCTGCCAGCGGAGCAGGTTCCTGGTGCCGGCCAGCTCGGCCAGGCCGCGGACCTTCGGCGTCGACCAGATCGCGGACACGATGGGATGGTCGGACAGGTTCGCGCCCACGCCCGGACTGTCGGCGACCACACCGATGCCGTGCTCGCGCAGATGGTCGGCGGGCCCGATGCCGGACAGCATCAGCAGCTGCGGGCTGTTGACCGCCCCGCCGGACAGGATGACCTCGGCCTCGGCCCGCGCGATGTGCTCGGCTCCCCGGTGCAGGTACCTGACCCCGGCCGCGCGGCCGCCCTCGACCACGACCGACGTGGCCAGCGCGTCGGTCTGCACGGTCAGGTTCGGCCGGGCACCGGCCGGGTGCAGGTAGGCGTCGGCCGCCGACCAGCGCCTGCCGTCCTTCTGGGTCACCTGGTAGAAGCCGACCCCGTCCTGGCTCTGCCCGTTGAAGTCGGGGTTGGCGACCGCCCCGGCATTGACCGCCGACTCGACGAACGCGGCGGTGGAGGCCGACTTGAACTTCGGGTCGGCGACCGACAGCGGGCCTGACCCACCGTGGTAGGCAGAGGGGCCGCGCGAGTTGTGTTCCGCCCTGATGAAGTAAGGAAGTATGTCGTGGTAGCCCCACCCGTCACAGCCGTACTCGTCGCGCCAGGTGTTGTAGTCGTACTTGTTGCCGCGGATGTAGATCATCGCGTTGATCGACGACGAGCCGCCGATCACCCGGCCGCGCGGCCAGTAGACCGACTGGCCGGCCGCCTTGTCCTGCGGCACGGTGCGGAAACCCCAGTCGTAGCCGCTCTGGAACAGCAGGTTCAGTGCCGCGGGGATGTGGATCTCGTCGGCGGTGTCGGGCGGGCCTGCCTCGAGCAGCAGCACGCTCACCGACGGGTTCTCCGTCAGCCGAGCCGCCAGCACACATCCGGCGCTACCCGCGCCAACGATGACATAGTCGTACACGGCAACTCCCCGGCCCAAAGTCCGCACTTACCAGCAAACCCTACTCGTTCGCATAGCGAGCGCCAGGCTATCGCGGGCGAGCGCCGGACTCTGTTCCGAGCAGCCGTACGTCCTTCCCGGCTCGACCAGTAGGTACTGAGGGCAGCTTCGGCCAGAACAGCCAGACGCGCTCCCGGCTCGACCGACCGAGAGCGCGCTTGGGGCCCTCTACAGCACCCGGCGGGCCCCCGAAACCGCCGGGCTGCTGCCCGCGATGGCCCTGACCCGCAGACTATCTGAGGTCACCCAGAGTGATTACGCTACGTAGTCCAAGGATGCCATACCGTGCTCGATTTGTGAATAGCCCGCGCGCGGCGCGGCGCCGTCCCGCCTGGCGGCGCGGCCGGCTCGGCCGCTACCGTGGATCCCATGCCGAAGGACAGAACCGACACGCCCGTCGTGCTCTCCCGCATCTATACGAAGACCGGCGACGACGGCACCACGGCACTCGGCGACTTCAGCCGGGCGCCCAAGACCGACCTGCGGCTCGCCGCCTACGCCGACGTGGACGAGGCGAACAGCGCCATCGGCGTGGCCGTGACCGCAGGCGGGCTGCCCGGCGACGTCACCGCGCTACTGATCAAGATTCAGAACGAACTCTTCGACGTCGGTGCCGACTTCTGCAACCCGGTCGCCGGCGAACCCGCCTATCCCCCGCTCCGGATCGACGAGAGCTACATCACCAGGCTTGAGCAAGCCTGCGACACCTGCAACGAGAACCTGCCGGCCCTGCGCAGCTTCGTGCTGCCTGGCGGAACGCCGGGCAGCGCCATGCTGCACGTCGCCAGGACGGTCGTGCGGCGTGCCGAGCGGACGGCGTGGGCGGCGGCGGCTGTGCACGCCGAGACGATGAACCTGCTCGCGGTCAAGTACCTGAACCGGCTCTCCGACCTGCTGTTCATCCTCGCCAGGGTGGCCAATGAGCCGGACGGCGACCTGCTGTGGAAGCCAGGCGGCGAGCGCTAGGAACCCGGCGGGATCAGGCCTCCTCGCCGGCCGCCCGAAGCTGCGCTGACAGGTAGGCCGCCCTGGCCCGGTTCTCGTCCTCGTCAGGGCCCGGGCCGGGTCCGGCGGAGTCGAGCTCGGACCTGACCGCCGACTTGTCGACGTCGGCTCCGAGCGCCGCCTGCCTGGCCAGGATCGAGACCTTGTCGTCGGCCACGGAAAGGAAGCCGCCGCCGACCGCCGCCTGCACCCAGCCGGAACCCGCGGAGCCGCCCTCGGGCAGGATCCGCACGACGCTGCCGGCCGCGAGGATCCCGAGCACCGGGGTGTGGCCGGTCAGAATGCCGATGTCGCCGTCGAGCGTCTTGGCGACCACCCGGTCCGCGTCGCCCGCCCAGACCTGGCCCTCCGGAACGACCAGCATCACGTGCAGCGTCACTGTGCCTCCTCGCGCGACTCCATCACGACTTCTCGAGCTCCTTGGCCTTGCGCTCGACGTCCTCGAGCCCGCCGCACATGAAGAACGCCTGCTCGGGCACGTGGTCGTACTTGCCCTCGGTGATCGCCTTGAACGAGGAGATGGTGTCCGCGAGCTCGACGAACTCGCCGGGCTGGCCGGTGAACTGCTCGGCCACGTACATCGGGTGCGACAGGAACCGCTCGATTCGCCTGGCCCGCTGCACCGTGACCTTGTCCTCCTCGGACAGCTCGTCGATGCCCAGGATCGCGATAATGTCCTGGAGCTCCTTGTACCGCTGGAGCATCCGCTGCACCTCACGGGCCACGTCGTAGTGCTCCTGGCCGATGTACTTGGCGTCCAGGATCCGCGAGGTGGAGTCCAGCGGGTCCACAGCGGGGAAGATGCCCTTCTCCGTGATCGCCCGCGAGAGCACCGTGGTGGCGTCCAGGTGGGCGAAGGTGGTGTGCGGCGCCGGGTCGGTGATGTCGTCCGCCGGAACGTAGATCGCCTGCATGGACGTGATCGAGTGACCGCGGGTCGAGGTGATCCGCTCCTGCAGCTGGCCCATCTCGTCGGCCAGGGTCGGCTGGTAGCCCACGGCCGATGGCATCCGGCCGAGCAGCGTGGACACCTCGGAGCCTGCCTGGGTGAACCGGAAGATGTTGTCGATGAACAGCAGCACGTCCTGCTTCTGCACGTCCCTGAAGTACTCGGCCATGGTCAGCGCGGACAGGCCGACCCGCAGCCTGGTGCCCGGCGGCTCGTCCATCTGGCCGAACACCAGCGCGGTGTCCTCGATGACGCCCGATTCGGTCATCTCGAGGAACAGGTCGTTGCCCTCCCGGGTGCGCTCCCCTACCCCGGCGAACACCGACACGCCGCCGAAGTTCTTGGCGACCCGGCGGATCATCTCCTGGATCAGCACGGTCTTGCCGACGCCGGCGCCGCCGAACAGTCCGATCTTCCCGCCGGACACATAAGGCGTCAGCAGGTCGATGACCTTGATGCCGGTGACGAACATCTCCGTCCTCGGCTCGAGCTGGTCCAGAGCCGGGGCCTGGCGGTGGATCGGCCAGCGCTCGGTCACCTTCAGCGAGGCCGTCGGGACGTCGAGCGTCTCGCCGAGCACATTGAACACATGGCCCTTCGTCACGTCGCCGACCGGCACCGAGATCGGGCCCCCGGTGTCGGTCACCGTCGCGCCGCGCACGAGGCCGTCAGTAGGGCGCATCGAGATCGTCCGGACCATGTTGTCGCCGATGTGCTGGGCGACCTCCAGGGTCAGCGTGGTGGTGTGCTCGCCCATCGTGACGTCGACGTGCAGCGCGTTGTAGATCTCCGGCATCTCCTCGGCAGCGAACTCGATGTCGACGACCGGTCCGATGACACGGGCTACCCGGCCGGTGCCCTGGCCGTCGGTCCCGCCAGCGGCGGCGTCGTGCTCTGCGGTTGCAGTCATGATGATGCTCACTAACTCCCACTGATCGTCTCGGCAAGCGCGTTCGCGCCGCCCACGATCTCGCTGATTTCCTGCGTGATCTCGGCCTGCCTGGCCTTGTTGGCTTCCCTGGT
>Ga0137381_10003076_pt1 | contig 11751 bp, 9 predicted proteins | sample SagtaG_16_FD_104808 | JGI IMG/M metagenome (GOLD analysis project Ga0137381, IMG submission 104808) | Vadose zone soil microbial communities from Sagehorn Ranch, Mendocino, California, USA - Sage2_L_115_16 metaG | ecosystem: Environmental > Terrestrial > Soil > Vadose zone | place: USA... | reverse complement strand
TACGGCATTCCCGTGGATTTCCGGGGTCGCGATCGGGCTGCTCGCTTCGATGAACGAGGAGTTTACGTTCCGGTTGTTTGCGATTCCGCTTTTCATGCGGTTCACGCGTTCTCGGTGGGTGGCAGTGATCGTGCCGGCTTTTCTCTGGAGCTTCTTGCACAGCAATTATCCTCAGGAACCCGCCTATATCCGCGGGATCGAGATAGGGATCATCGGAATCGTTGCGGGAATCGTGATGCTGCGGTGGGGAATCCTCGCGACGCTCATCTGGCATTACACCGTGGATGCGTCGCTTGTCGGGTTGCTACTGATCCGTTCGAACAGTCTTTACTTTAAGATTTCCGGCATGGTAGTGGCCGCGGCAGCTGTGGCGCCACTGGTCTTTGCCTGCATCTCCTACTTGACTCGAGGTGGATTCGAAGCCGATGAGGACCTTCTTAATCGTGCGGAGAGGGCGCCGGAAATCGAGCCTGCCAGCCAACAAGAAGCGGTAGCTTCAGAAGTCAAATCGAGCGCTTATGAAGCGCTGGCGCCGGGCATGATCGCCGTCCTTGCTGTCTGCCTGCTTGCAGGAAGCGTGGTAGTTTGGCGGCTGAAACCGCCGTCCGTCGGCGAATACCTGAAACTCTCTGTCAATGCGCGAACGGCGCGTGGGCGTGCGGATCAAATCATGCGCGAGCGTGGCCTGGATCCAAATTCGTATTACCACGCCACCGTTTTTGTGGACATCGCCGATTCTGTAGTGAATGAATATTTGCGCCAGAGAATCGGCATTGCGGGAGTCAACGCCATCTACGCGGAACGCGTGCCGGCGGCGCTTTGGCGTGTGCGCTATTTCCGCGACGGTCAGCCGGAAGAGTTCGCCATTGTCCTGAGGCCCGATGGTTCGTTGCACTCGGTCCGACATACGCTTGCGGAAGAAACACCGGGCGCGTCGCTGACCAAGGAAGATGCCGTGGCGCGCGCAGAAAAATTTCTTCGCCAAGAGAAAAAGATAGATTTAAGAGGATGGACGCTGGTCGAATCCAATTCAGATAAACGACCACACCGCATCGATCACAGCTTGACCTGGCAGCAGAACGAATCACTCGATGCCGCCGCATCCTCTTCTGGCACGGAAGAACACGCCCATGCGCGCGTTGATGTACAGCTTTTGGGGGACGAAATAACCAACTATCGCACCTACGTCAAGATTCCCGATGATTGGCGCCGCAAACAGGAGGAAGGCTCCTTCTTCCGAACCGTTTACAACTTTGGAATCCGGCTGCTCTTCTTCGGGGGTCTTGCCCTGACCGTATTGATTGTTTTTCTGAAGAATCTGAAATCTGAAGCCGCCGGCTCGATTCCGTGGAAGCGCATCGCGTTCTGGTCGATGTGGGGGCTGTGCGGCTATCTGGTGGTTTTCCTGCTCGGCAACCGTATCCCCGGCTTTTTGAACGCCTACGAAACCGCCATTCCCCTCAAGGTAATGTTTGGCGGGATTGCCATTGGCGCTCTGCTAGGAGCTCCCTTCTATTTCGGGGCCATCGCGCTCATGCTTGGCATTGCTTGGTTCTACGCCGCACGGGCGTTCGGTGAAGATCGTTTGCCTGGCAGGACCGGGATGCCAGGCGGTTATTACCGTGATGCGTTCTGGATCGGCATGGGGGGAACAGCAGGTCTGCTTGGAGTCGAGCGCCTCCTGGCGGCCGCGGCGATTTACTGGCCAACAATGCATCGCTCGCTTGACTCTTCGTTCGGCCTGGACTTTGACGCCTTGCTCCCGGCAGCTTCGATTCTAGGTGGATCGGCCGTCAGCGGCCTCCTGCTTACGGGCCTGGTCGCGGCGACCGCCACTTTCGTCGCCGCGCAGGTGCGCCAACCGGCATTGCGCCTGTTGCTTTTCCTCGCTGGAGCGCTGGCTCTCACGGGCGGAAGTTGGGGTGGTCCCGCTGACCTCACGAAACAATTCCTCGCCCGGCTGATTCTACTCGGCGTTCTCGTTTTCGGCGTGCGCCAAGTGATGCGCTTCAACGTTCTCGGCTGCTTCTTGATCGTCGTGGGCACTTCCCTGCTCGGCGGGGCCACGGAGCTGCTCTCGCAGCCTGATTCGTTCTATCTCGCGAATGGCTATGTTGTGCTTCTGGCGCTAGTCCTGCTTTTTGCCTGGCCAGTCGTGGCGTGGCGCATGCGCGGTCCGGCAAGCGCCGCTGGAACTGAGGGTTCTACGATCTAGGCGATAAATCAAGGGCTCAAATATGGCTTTGACAGCTTGATTTCAAGGGATTGCTGAAACAAAATCCACAAGTTGGGCGTTGTTAATAGTGGGAAGCGGTGCTACCTAAGGATGGTGAAGTGCGTCCAAATTGGGTAGTCGTGTGGGCGCGGTGTCCAGCCGCCTGCTAGAATTTGACTAAGGTGTTGTTTTACAAGCGACAACACCGGCGCCAGCGAAGAGAAAGCGAAATATGCCGCTCCCCAGATGGGCTTTGGCCGACGATAACGGTCGCTCGGGTAGCACGGACGCCGCCCTGGCCTCGGTGATCTCTTTGTCCCACCTCGACGAGCGGGCCCTGGTCGCGGAAGCGCAAACGGGCAGCCGTGCGGCTTTCGAGGAACTGGTGCGCCGCTACGACCGTGACGTCCTGCGGCTGGCACTGAACCTCATGAAGCGGCCTGAGGACGCCCGGGACGTTTATCAGGAAGCATTCCTCAAGGTTTTCCGCAATCTCCACCGTTTCCGTTTCGAGTGCAGCTTCTACACCTGGCTCTACCGCATCGTCACCAACGTGTGCCTGGACCACCTGCGCCGCCGCCAAGCGCGCCCTGAAGACCAGGCTCCTGAACTGAGCGCGGGCCTCCACGAGGAGGGCATAACCGACTTTTTCGAGCGCCAGCGGGAGCAGCGCCCGACGCTCGACCCCGAGCGCACTCTCATTGGAAAAGAAATCAAAGCGCGCCTCGCCAGCGCCATGGAGCGCCTGTCTCCGCGCGAGCGCATTGTTTTTGAAATGAAGCACTATCAGGGCCTGAAGCTGCGGGCCATCGGTGACGTTCTCGGGACGACGGAAGAAACAGTGAAGAATTCGCTTTTCCGCGCCACACGCAAACTCCGCCATGAGTTGGGAGGCTTGCGATGAGCGTTTTTGAGAAGAGCGTGAGCTGCACGGATGTTGCGCCGCTCCTGGTTTTCTACGCCTGCGATGAAGTCAGCGACAAGGAACGCCAGCAGATCGATGCTCACGTGGCGAATTGCGCGGCGTGCGCCGCGCTGCTTGCCGAAGCCAACGGGCTCCAGGAAGTCATGGCCGCAGCTTCGCAATCCGCCGATGAACTCGATTCTTCCGGGATCCTCCTCGCGCAGTGCCGTAGCGAACTTGCCGAGTCTCTTGACGATCTTTCCGCGCCACCGGTCCAGGATCATTGGCGTCCCTTTGGCTGGCTGCGCCGCTGGATGGCGCTGCGGCCGGCGTGGAGCGGCGCCCTCTTGGTTTTTTTCGGAATCCTTGTTGGGATCCAGGTTGTTCCCCGACTGCAAAACGCCACCAGCGACAATAGTCAGGCCATGAACGTCACGGCCAAACCGCGACTCACAGATGAGCAGCTTGCAAGGATGGTTGTCGGAGGCATCAATTTTCCGCCTTCTTCGGATGCCGGCTCTCCTGACGTGCAAGTCCAGCTCAGCGCCGAGCAGCCGCTGGTTCTCAATGGCAATGTTCAAGACAGCGATATGCGGCGCGTGCTCACTTACGTCGTTCAAAATGGCGAGCGTTTTGACGCTGGAGTGCGCCTCGATTGCCTCGAAGCGCTGAAGGCGGCTTCGCGCGACCTGCAAGTTCGCCAGGCTTTGATCGCCGCGGCTCGCAAGGACCAGAATCCGGCAGTACGCATGAAGGCTTTGGAGTCGCTCCGGGATGCGGCGTCGGATGATGCCGTGCGGCAGGTGCTGCTCGATGCGCTGGAACATGACGCCAATCCGGGTGTCCGCGTGGAGGCCGTCAACGTGCTCGTTGGATCCTTGAAGCCAGGCGAATCCGAAGATATGGTTCCCAGAGCGCCGAAAGCTACGCCATCGGTGAATCCAGGCGGTTTAGGAGAGGAACAGTCCATCGAACGCGTGGTTCGTGTACTGGAGCAGTTGCAGCGGCGTGATCCCAGCCGTTACGTGCGCGTGCGCAGCGCTGCTGCGCTGCGGCAGATTGGTCCGCGCGAAGTAGAGTAGCAGCTGGCAGCACGGAATTTCGTTAGACAATGAGCATACGATTCCATCAAAAGCTTTCTTCCGCCCCACGCCGTGTGGTGCCTTTCCAACTGTCGGTGGTCCTCCTTTCTGTAGGCTGCTTTGTCCTACCGGTCTTTGCCGCCGGAGAAAAAGAGACGGGGGCCATCGAACACAGCCAGCCGCCTGAACCGGGTTCGCAGCACGCCACTGCCGATCGCAGTGGAGTCTTAGCCACCAAAGATGGCTTGACTCTGAAGCTGACGACGGATCTCGGATCTGTGAACATTGTCCAACTCGATCCCGGCGCAGCGCCCGTTGTGCGCTACGCCGTGCACATCGAAACCGATGCGCGTGGGTCCGCTGCGCAGCGGCTGCTAGATGTTTACTCTCTCAAGGCGAAGTCAATCAATTCGGGTGTGGAAATCGCCGGCACGCTTCCGCCGCAAGCGGCGCGGTCCGCTGACGCGCAGTTCTGGGTACAGTTTGAGGTTGCCGTGCCGCGCGGCTATAACGTCGAAGTGAACACGGAGGCCGGAGACATCACGACGGGAGACATCGGTGGGACCGCCAGCGTGCGCACGCAAGGCGGGAACATCAAGATGGGACGCATCGGTGGCGCAGGGTCTCGCGATGCCTCTTGGGGTCGCTCCACCGCCAAACTGGAGACGGAAGGCGGACACATCCAGGTTCTCGATGTATTGGGTAACCTCACAGCCTTCACCGCAGGTGGACACATCAACGTGGGCAACATTTCAGGAGATGCCTCGCTGCGCACCGGCGGCGGCCACGTGCGCGCCGGCCAAATCGGAGGGCGCGCGGAATTGGAAACTGCAGGCGGCAACATCACCGTCGCGCACGCTGGAAATTTTGTCAGCGTGCGCACCGGCGGCGGGCAGATCGATTTCGGCGAAGTTCGCGGTTCTGTGCATGCCCAGACGGGCGGGGGCGGCATACGCGTCATGTACGTTTCCGGTCCGATGGAACTGGAGTCGAGCAGCGGCAGCATCTGCCTGACTCGCGTTGCCGGCGCGTTGCAGGCGGCCACTTCCGGCGGCACGATCACGGCCTGGATCAATCCAGATCCGCCATCCGGAGGCGGAAATGTGCGGCTCGCGGGCGCGTCACAGCTGGCTTCCGGAAACGGTGACATCGTCGTGTTCCTCCCGCGAAATCTCGCAGCGAACATCGATGCCACGGTGGCAAACGGGGGCGAGCACCGTATCGAAGCAGATCCCGCGCTGCACTTGACGATTCAACCGTCTCCCAATGGCCCTGGTCCCATACATGCCGTGGCCGTTCTGAATGGGGGCGGCGCCCCGCTCAAATTGAAAACTACGGCTGGAAAAATTCGCCTCCAATACCTCGATTCCGAGATTGCGCTTCGCGAATCGCTCATTCGCGAACAGATGGATCGCCTCAACAAAAGACTCAAGGAAAATGGATTTGATTCCGTCTCCTTCACGCCCGGAGTGGCTCCAACAATTCCCCGTTTGCCGGAACGTCCCACGCCACCTGAAAAAACGGACTGGCTCGAAAGCTGGCTCGCCAGTTTAGAAATCGCGGTCAGGGGAGGCATCACCGAGAATCCTGACGATTTTCTTAAGCGCCTTGTGAACTTTCCGAAGCCTACCTATCCGGGACTTGCGCAACGTGCCGGCTTGCAAGGAATCGTCAAGCTCCAAGTGCGAATCAAGAAGGACGGTAGCATCGAGATTCAGAAACTCCTTGAGGGTGACCCGGCGCTCGCCGATGCCGCCATCGCCGCCGTGAAGGACTGGCGGGCAAAGCCGGCTTGGATTAACGGCAAGCCGGTCGAAGTGATTTCGACAGTGACGTTTAACTTTCAGTTGCACTGAGCAGCAGCCGTCTCGGCAAGCGAATTTCTAGTCCTCGGTTTTCGTTGTTAGCTCGTACTCGAAGGGGGTAGAACGTCATGCTTCGTCTAGCTCTCCGCGCGATTGCTCTAGGTGCATTGGTTCTCACGGTTTTATGGGCTGTTCCCAGCTTCGCCATTAGCAAGGAGTTTAACCAATCCTATCCTCTGCAGCCTGGAGGTTCCTTCGAGCTGCAGAACGTCAACGGCACTGTTGAAGTGCAAGGATGGGACCGCAATGAAGTGGAAGTCCGCGCCGTGAAGACCGCGAAACAGAAGGAGTCCGATCTGGAGCGCGTTTCCATCGAGGTTGACGCCAAGCCTGACGCCGTATCTGTGGCCACTCGCTATCCGCAAAACGAGGGCGTCGAAGTGACGGTGGACTACACCATCCACGTTCCGCACAGCGCGCGCGTCGAGCATATCGGCACCGTGAACGGAACTTTACGCATTGCCGGTGTGGAATTGGTGGAAGACCTGCACACCGTGAACGGCAATATCGAAGTGTTCGAATCCGGTGGGAGCGTTCATGCGCACACCACTAACGGCAATGTGCATCTGGAGCTGGCGCATCTGCAGGACAAGACAGGAGCCACGGCAGAAACCACCAACGGCTCCCTGGTCCTCGCCGTACCCTCCGACATGCAGGCGAATGTGGAAGCTCGCTGCCTGAATGGAAACTTCTATTCTGAACTCCCGATCACGATGGAAAGCACGCAGCGTCCGCGGGAAATGCACGGCAAATTGGGCCGCGGTGGCGCTCCGATAAATTTGCGAACCGTGAATGGCGGGATTCGCGTGGTCATTCTGCGGTCGACGGTCTGACGATTTACCGTTTGCCGCGTCTAACCGCTGAGGGAGGATGGGACGACCATGAACAAACTTAATTTGCTTGCTGCTGGTGGCGCCGCGGCCTTGGGTCTTGCGCTGATCGCTCTGCCTGCCAGCTCCTCAAGGCCGCAAAAACCGGATGATTCCACGATTGCGCGCTTGCAACAGAAAATTGAAAAACTCCAGGCAGAATTGCAAGCGAAACAGGAAGTCCAGGAAGAACGAGATGCGGAGCTTGCGGGTGCGGACGCGATCGCGGAGTCCGCGCGGGTTTTCGCTTTGCAGGATCAGGACCACCGGAAGGTAGAGACCCTGCCGGGTATTGAGAACCAAGATTTCAACTTCGTGATCGGCGACGACGGTTCGAGCTGGCTCGGCGTTGAAACACATGAGGTGACAGCCGACAAAGCCAAAGAGTTGAAGCTGTCTGCCGAGCGCGGCGTCGTCTTGGGAAAAATTGTTCAGGACAGCCCCGCGGCCAAAGCCGGCCTCAAGGAAAATGACGTGGTGACGGAAATCAACGGGCAGCGCGTCGAAGGCGCGGCGCAATTTCGCCGCATGATCCATGAGATTCCTGCCGGCCGCTCCATACAACTAACAGTGTGGCGCGATGGGCGGTCGCAAACTCTGAGCGCAACTCTTGGAAAGTCCGAAGAGCGCCGTCACGCCATGAAGATGGTGATGCCGGAGCCCGGGACCTTCGCTTTCCGGATGCCAGAGATGCCGGAAATCCCCTCGATGGAGTGGAACGGCAGCAGGTTCATGGGTGGGCAGCCGCGGCTCGGCATCGATGCAGAGGATCTCAGCGGCCAGCTGGGCGCATTTTTCGGCGCTCCCGAGGGCGAGGGAATCCTCGTTCGCGACGTCAGCTCGGGTTCGGCCGCCGAAAAGGCCGGCGTGAAAACGGGCGACGTCATTACCTCTCTGAATGGCGAACGCATTCGCAGCGTCGGCGAGCTTCGCGAAAAACTCTCGGCAAAGCGCGGTGATAAGGATCGGACCGTCAAGCTGGGCGTCTTGCGCAACAAGAGCGAGGTCTCGCTCATCGTTGAGTTGCCGGCCCCCGCAGCGCCCACCAAGCGCTTCGTCTCCCGACCCACCAGCATCTAATCGCGGAAACAACTGCGCGAAGGCCCCCGGCTCGGTCGGGGGCCTTTTTTATTTCTAATCTTCACTCACGAATACATGCGTGTCTGGAATTGACTCGTTTTTTGCCGCCATTCTACGTGGCTTCTCAGAGATGCGCGACCACGTTCATCGCGCTTCCGGCGGTAAAGAGGAAAACGCCGCATCGAAGGCCGCGTAGTGGTGATGGTGTTCGTCAGGTTCGTTCAGTGCAGTCCCTTCGCGCTCCACCCAGGCATGCGCTTCAAATTTTTTCCCCTCTTTACGAATGCCGATACGCAGGTGCGAGGTGATTCCCTGCCGCCCGAGCAGCCACCAGATGGTCAGCGATTTTGCCAGACAGGAAGGATGAACCAGTCCGTACCGGTCCGCGGCGTTGACCATGTGCGCTGTCACCGCCGCATCCTTACTTAGCAGAGCGGCATCATGTTCAGGATTTGTATTTGCAAGGAAACGCTGCAGGGCCGCTTGCGTCGCTCGGAAACCGCGCCAGCGCAAGCTCACGGCAACCAATGGCAGCAGCACCGTTGCGCGCAGAAAGACCTTCCGCGCCGGGCGCTCCAGCGCACTAAATCGCCGGAACCGTTGCCACATCAGCGGGGAGCACTTTGAGCAACCCGCTATCCACGAGCCGGCTCAGAAGTTCCGTCAGGTTGCTGCGCAATATTTCCGGTTCGACGTCGAATTCCGCGAGAAGTTCCTGGTACGCAGCGTCAATGCTCGGGGAAGCTGTCGTAAGCTGCCACATGCGCGTGCCGATCTCGTCCAATCCAAAGTACTGCTCCGTCTCGAGATTCAACAACACCGCTTCCCGATCTAGAAAGCGAACCAGAACGTGGGCGGGCGCGGCGGCCCGGCCGGCAAATGAAACCATCGGCACTGCTCCTCATAGGGGAACCCCGGCCTTCAAATCCACGATTCGCCGGAGGATTGCCCCAGGTAGAGTATTCTACCGGGGATTGCCGCGCTTCGCCACGTGCTCGGCACACAAGGAAAAGGCCAACCTCGCATCGCGGCACCGGCCTGAGAAGGAGTTTTTCTTACGCTATGATTTTTTCTTCTTCACGTTGACTTTCGTTTCGATACCCGCGCCGAGCGCTTTCAAGTCCGTCAGGCCCTGCTTTGCTTGTTGACCCCACGGCCCGTTTGGATCGAGTTCTTCAGCCTTTTGATACGCTTCCACCGTGCCCGGAGCAAGCTGAACTTCCTCTCTGTCTCCGACCTTTTTGGTCGTCATCTTCATTAGGAGGGAGGCACCCAGCAAGTACCAAGCTTGGGCGCTTTTTGGATCAAGTTCCGTCGCCTTCTGCAGCGGCTCGATCGCATCTGCCAGGCGATTCGCGTTGTATAGGCTGATCCCAAAGTTGCGCCACGCTCCAGCGGCGTTTGGCGGATCGAGTTCCGCGCTCTTGGTGTAGGCAGCCTTGGCTTCGTCGATCTTTCCCGCGCGTGCCAACACGTTGCCCATGTTGTTGTAATAGCCGGGAACATCGGGCTTGGCGGTGATCGCCTGCCGGTACGCTTGAGCGGCCTCCTCATTGCGCCCCGCTGTATCGTATGCTTCTGCGAGCTTGGACCAGACCAGGTGCGTGTTGGGATCCTTTTCTCCAAGACTCTTCGCGGCTTCCTGGAATTCCTTGGCGGCCTGATCCGAAAGATCTGTCAGCTTCTGTTTGGCGGCTTCACGCTGGTCCGCGGGTGCCTTTTGCAAATCTGCTTTTGCCTGCTTTTCCTGATCGATGAGTGCACTGCCCGCAGCGAAATGCGCCTTGAGCCCCTCCATTTTGCTTTTCGCCTCTTCCGCCTTCTTCACGGCTTCCTGACTTGCGGCACCTTGCTTGGCGATGATTTCCTTGAAGTTGAAATTCACAGGCACTTCCTGGCCCGAGGCAACCCGGACGACGCCCTCGTAGGGTTTGTTGGGAGCCGGCAGTTGGACGAAAACGGAATAAGTGCCGGACTTCAAATGGGGAATAACGTAGTTTCCGTCCTTGTCTGTTTTTGCATCCGTCTTAACACCCTGGTCGCTAACAGCCTGGACACCTAGATCCACCCACGGCTTGCCGCTAACATCCAGGATTTGCCCCTTGATGGTGCTGTCCCCTTGAGCTGCCGCAAACGGTGCAAACGCACCTGCAAGCGCGCCCACCAGAATTGCGGCGAGCGTCCACGACTTATAAATTCGCTTCATGCTCCATTCTCCTTTTTCACAGGGAGCCCTGCCCGGGGTATCCGGGCCACGTGCGCCCCATTATCTCTCATCCGCGCTAGATTCCAAGCTCAGCTACTGGCAGAAACAGTACGTCGGTAGGGGATGGGGTCCGGTACCCCGGCTTGGGCAAAGGCGCGCAAACGCAGCAGGCAACTGTCGCACGAGCCGCATGCGATATCCTCGTTTTGATAGCACGACCAGGTTAGATGCAGAGGCGCGGCCAGTTCGATGCCACGCCGGACGATCTCGTTTTTTTTCAACTTGATAACCGGCGTTACGATTTCGATTTCTGTTTCCGGCCGCGTGCCCACCCGAATCAATTCTTGGAACACACGGTAATACTCTGGCCGGCAATCCGGATAGCCGGAACTGTCTTCCGCCACCGCGCCGATGTAAATCGCTCCCGCGCCGATCGCCTCCGCCCAGCTCACCGCCACCGATAGAAAATGCGCATTGCGAAAGGGAACGTACGTCACGGGGATCGCGCTGCCGCGCGGCCCGGGAGCGCCCAATTCATTTTCCGGAACGGAAATGCTCTTGTCGGTGAGCGCGGACCCGCCAATCGCGCGAAAGTGTTCGAGTTGTACAACCAGCCGTTCGCGCTCCCCGTAAAAATTCGCAATGTCTTCAAACGCGCGCCGTTCGCGTTCCTGCGTGCGCTGGCCGTAGCTGGCGTGCAGCAACGCGATGTTTGAAGCGCGATGGCGTTCGCGCGCAATAGCCGTGCATACGCACGAGTCCATGCCGCCGCTAAGAAGCACCACAGCCTTTCTCTGATTCGCTCCTGTCGCGATTTCCATCGCTCCGTATCCTTAACTTCCTCTGTTTCAAACACCCTTTGTGGCAGGATCCCAAATGAACTTGTGCAGTTGCAGACCGAGCCGCACCGGCAACCCGTCCGCCAGAATCCACTCCACGAGCGCACGCGGATCGAGGCCCGGCCATTTCCCTTCGGGATCTTCAAACGCAGGCGAGAATAAAACCTGTTTGACGCAGCGCGATAATGCATGACGCGCCGTGAAATCACGCGCAAACTCATAATCGCGCCGGGTGGCAAGCACGAATTTCACTTCATCGTTTTCCGACAGCGCCTCCAGGTTGCGCATCTCGAAAGTATCCGGCTCGCCAGAGTCGGGGCACTTTACGTCTACAATCTTAATCACTTCCCGTGGCAGCTCCCCAATGAAGCGCTCCCCGCTGGTCTCGATCATGACTCCGTAGCCCGCAGCGAGCAGCTTCTCCGCAAGCGGATAAATTTCTTCCTGCAACAGGGGTTCGCCGCCTGTCAATTCCACCAGCGGAACCGAAGCTTGTGAGCCGGGCATTTCCGAGCGTCCCGCCAGTTCATCGACGCGCGCCAAAACTTCGTCCACGCTCATCTTCTTGCCGCCATGGAATGCGTATGCCGTATCGCACCAGGTGCATCGCAGATTGCAGCCCGTCAAGCGCACGAAGATGCAAGGCAGCCCCGCGCGGGTACCTTCACCCTGAATCGATTTGAAAATTTCC
>Ga0137381_10003074_pt1 | contig 11751 bp, 9 predicted proteins | sample SagtaG_16_FD_104808 | JGI IMG/M metagenome (GOLD analysis project Ga0137381, IMG submission 104808) | Vadose zone soil microbial communities from Sagehorn Ranch, Mendocino, California, USA - Sage2_L_115_16 metaG | ecosystem: Environmental > Terrestrial > Soil > Vadose zone | place: USA... | reverse complement strand
CGCAGCCTTTGACCCGACCAAGGGTGGCCACGTCGGGGCCAACGGAGTCGTCGAAAAGCTGCTCACCGGAACGACGGCGGACAAGGCCAAGGCAGCCGCACTGGCCGCCGTGCCCGGCGCGACCATCGAGCGTGTGGAGACGGATGCCGAAGGGGCAACCTACGAGGCGCATATGGTGAAGAGCGACGGCTCGCACGTCACCGTGAAGATGGACGGCAACTTCAAGGTTACCGGCATCGAGAACGGTCCGGGCGGCCGGTCGAGCGCGTAAAACATGGGCCCAGGGTTCGCCGCGTAACCGGCGACCCTGGGCCCTAAGGTCCCGGCCTTCGGTTGGTGGACCCGAGTTCCTACAATGCGAACACCCTCCGCGTTTTCCGCGGTCGAGGCGTGGCTTGAGATTCGCCGACCCCAGGCCACAGCGAGGTTGATCGACCCTAATCGCAGCGTGACTTGCTGGTGGCGGAACTAACAGTTGATGCCGACGTTTTTCGAAGCATCATGCGCGCTGATCGGCCACCGGGACGGTGCCCTCACCGAGGTGTGTCCAGTGAAGGAGTGGCGCTCGACCGTGAGATCTTCTCGCGTGCAAGGTCGCGTCGCGCCATTTCGGCAAAGCTCGTGAGCGGAATCGCCGGGAAGCGCGACTGGATAGCCGCGACGTCGAAGCGCATTTCAGTTGTGTCCATCACGACGCCTGCCCGAATCTGACGCGCGAGAGACGCGACGGGCGGTGATCGAATCCGCCGCTCAGTTGTTCGCCGAGCGGGGCTACATCGCGACTTCGATTGAGGACATCGCGGCCGCCTCTGGTGTCAGCCGCGCCACTGTATTCACGTCCGTCGGTGGCAAGCCGCTGCTACTGAAGACAGCCTTTGATATCGCCATCGTCGGAAACGACGAACCGGTGGCGCTGCCCGATACGCAGCGAGCCAGAGTCGTCCATCAGGCGACGGATGCGCATCGATATCTCGCGCTGTACGCCGAACTGGTGACAGAGATCGGAGGTCGGCTGGGGCGGATCTATGAAGCCGTGCGGGTCGCCGCTAAAACAGATGCCGATGTGAGTCGCGTGTGGGAGGCGCATCAGAGTCAGCGCAGGCAGGGCGCCGCAAATGTCGTACATGGCGTCCAGAGCCGGGGGAACCTACGCGAAGGGCTAGATTCAGAAACCGCTGCTGACATCGTCTGGGTATTGAACGACCCCGGCATGTACCACCTGCTTGTGCACGGGAGAGGATGGAAGCCGAGCCGGTTCCAGACCTGGCTAGCCCGAACCATGCAGGAGCAGCTGCTCGGATCGTCCCCCTCGACGCCGAATTAACCGCTGGGACTGAGTGGTCGACCCGAGAGTGTGGACCCGAGGTTGGTGGACCCGAGTTCCCCACAATGCGAACACCCCTCACGTATTCGGAGCCCGGCCGCTGCGCATGAGACGCTCTAGCCTGAAGCCGTGCTTCGCGGCGTCGGTATGGAGCTGAACAGTCGCGACTCGAACGCCTGCGCCGCCGCCACCGCTCCGCCGGCGGCTGCGAACGACTGCGCCACCCGACGCGCACCTGCAGCCTTGGTCAGAGCTTCCCGGATCTTGCTTCGCAGCCGATCAGGACGCAGGCGCGAAGCGGGCAGGCGCGTGCCAGCGCCGGCGATCTCCACCCGGCGGGCGACCTCAAGCTGATCACGCCCGAATGGCACGGCGCAGACCGGCACGCCTCTCGCCAAAGCCTTCTGGGTGGCGCCCATGCCGCCATGCGTTACCGCGCAGATGGCGCGATCGAGCAGCGGAGCGTGGGGGACGAACCGCACCACCCTTGCGTTTCCGGGAATGCGATAGTCCGCCGGGTCGCCTGCTGGGACGGTGGCGACGACGGCGACGGCCTCGTCCGCAAGGGCATCCAGGGCGGCCTGCACCAGCCGGCCGTCGTCCTGGAACTCGGATGAGGTCGTGACGAGCACGATCGGCTTCGTGATCTCCCCCAGCCATGGCGGGGGCTCCGACGGGGGATCCCACTCGCACGGGCCGACCATCACAATCGAGTGCGGCCAGTCGCGGCGGTGGTATTCGAAAGGCTCGGCTGTCATGTAGATCAGCAGGGGCGGCTGGAGGAACAGCTGATCCACATTTGCGTACGGCGAAAGCCCGAGGTGACTGCGCACGCGGTTCAGTGCCGGCAGCATTGACCTCTCGATGGTCCCCATCACGAGCGGGCGGAGGAGGCGGTCGCGCAGGCGGCCGAGCGGCCCGCGTGCGGGTGGCAGACCAGGTCCGAAGGGCGGCGCGTCGCGTGAGCTCAGCACCAGCGGATACGGGCAGAAGCTCGCCCAGGGGCCGCCCCAAGCCTCGGCCGCAGCGAGCGCGCCCCAGCAGTTGATGTCGACAAGGAGCGCGTCAGGCCTCTCGTCAACGATCGCTTGCCGCAGGTCCGGCGCGTCGTATTCGGCGCGCGCCACGAAGATGCCGGCGGCCGCGGCCAGGCCTTCCCGCGGGTTGCGAGCTCGCCAGTCGACGTGCTCGATCTTCTCGATCGCGGCATCGATGGACCCCACGCTGAAGCCGCGGCTTTCCATCAGCGGGCCCTCGGATGCCAGAGTGCGCACCGAGACCTGATGGCCGCGCCGCCGGAGCTCGTCGAGGATCGGCGTGATCGGGAACAGGTGACCTTTCGCTGGCGAGGTATAGGCGAGGATGCGAGACATCAGGCTTCCTCCAGCAATGGTTTGAGGAGCTCCACCAGCGCCAGCTCGGTCTGCTGCCGACTGAGGCCCGCCTGGCGCCGGAGCAGTTTCCAGGTGTAGACGTCGCACACCGCGACCAGTTGCGCCAACCGGCGCCTTCGGTCGAGTTCCTTGAGGCTCGAGAGCCAGGTCGCGAAGACCTCGGCGCACCACTCGCGGTGCATGGCGCGTCCGCGATCGGCTATGCCGCGCAACCCGGGAACGCGCTCCTCCTCGGCCAGCATCTTGAGTACCCGGTCACCGTATGCCTCGTAGTGCGCAGCCAGCACCTGCACGGCACCGTTCACGTCTCCGACTGGCGCTCGTCCGCGTTGCCGCCGGACCTTGTCGCCGTCGCGCTCTGCGGCAGCGGCGAGGAGGCCGTCACGCCCGCCGAAACGCCGGATCACCGTCGGCACCGTAACTCCCGCTCGACGCGCGACCTCGTCCATGGAGATCTGGTCCGTGGGCAATTCCCAGAAGACCTCGACGGCGGCGTCCAGGATGCGCTCTGCGGTCGCCGGGGAGGCCACAGCTCGGGCAAGCATGTGGTAGGGCCGGCGACGGGTTTGACTGTTGATGTTAGTTAGGTTAACATTAAAGTCGGTCACGGGCCCGGTGTCATTGCGTGGGAGGTAGTAGTCATGGCTCGTATCAGGATCGTGCCGTCGGACGCCCGCGGTTTGCGCGGGGTGCTGCTCAGGTTCGCCGGCAGGTCGTCGTACGGCTATGTGCCCGGCATCGCGCAGGTCCTGATGCCCGACCTCTGGGTGACAGCCCTGGTCGGCCTCCTATATAACCGAGTCCACCTGGCGAGCTCCTCGTCGCTCAGTCGGCTCCAGCGCGAGATGGTCGCCACGGTAGTCAACGCCAAGATCGGTGGCGCACCTTGACTCGGGCTGCACACAACGGCCGTGCGCCGGCTCACCCAGAATGAGCACCTAAGCGCGGAGTTCGCAACCGAGTGGCCGCTCTACGACCTCGACGCGAAGACCAGAGCGCTGTTGTCCTACGCGACCAAGCTCACCGACAACCCCGCTTTGATCGACGACGCGGATATTGCAGCCCTTAAGGCGGCCGGCTGGGACGATCGCGGGATCTGGCAAGCGACAGCACAGATATCGTTCTTCAACTTCACGGGCCGAATGGAAGCGGCGTCCGGGCTCCCACCTGACGAGGTCCCGGCTCAGTCTCGGCTTCAGGAGGCAAGACCCGACAAGCACGGGTTCGTGGAGCTGAGGCGCCGTTGAGAATGTTGTCGCGCTGTGCTGCGTGACCTGGAGCGAACGATGGACACCTTCTGCGCCCTGAGACGTCAGAAAGTGGACCCAGACATACACAACTCGAACACCAGTGAGTTCATGGGACCGCGATTGCGGGTGCATCTTCGCGGGTGACGCACCGTTTAAGCTGATGGCGGCCGCGGCAGAGTGCGACTGACGGACCAGGACGGGTCCTCGCGCGGCTGCCGGCCGGGCTGGCTCAGGCTGAACCGGGACGCTGGCCCCCAAGTTCGAGCCGATCGGGTCAGTGCGTTGCAAAGCGCTCTCGAACAGGTCGATCAGCTACTGGGTCCCGTGTCGAAGGCGATCCGCCGGTCTCCAACATGATGGCGATTTGCCACTTTCCCGACTTATCTCGCCGGTGCATACTCCGCGGCAATGCCGGGGGTCATGGTGAATATGAAGTACCTAAACCACATCGAGTACGCGAGGGTCAGCACATGACACCACTCTTCCCTTCTCTCTTTGAGGCGGTCGTTTTCTGGGGGATCCTCGTTCTCTATTTCGTAAGCTTCCCGATTTGGCTTGCCACGCACCGTGAAAAGGGGAAGAGGAGGCAGGAGATCCCGCCCTGGCATCCGCTTGCAATGCTAGTAGGGATAGCAATCGGATACGCTCGCATTGGAGTTCTTCCTAACTGGCTGTTCTGCCCGGGAGAAATACTTTTTGTCGTAGGACAGCCTTCGCGCTCTGGTCATATTCTCTTCTGGGCCGCTACGCGTCGGGGTCCGTGCAGGTCTTGCCCGATCACAAGGTGATTGAAGACGGTCCCTATCGGTATATCAGACATCCCGGGTACCTGGGTTTCATTGTCGCTTACGTCGGGTTCGGATTGGCCCTACAGTCTTGGGTTGCCCTACTCGCAATGCTCATCGTTGCGGGCAGTTTCTTTGCCTACCGAACTCGCATCGAAGAAGAATTCATGGTCGCCGAACTTGGAGACAGTTACGCCAAATACATGAAGAGGACCAAACGCTTCCTTCCTTTCATCTGGTAGGGGGAAAGGAGCGAAATTCTCAACCTGTTCGACTACTGTTCCCGATCCGCGCTGGCTTCATTTGCGTTTGTCAGCGACAACGGCGCCGTATTCAGCGGCGAGTCTGGATAGGCGACGTGATGCGGACTCAGAAATCTGGTGGACCCGAGGGGATTCGAACCCCTGACCTTCTGAATGCCATGCACACGGTTAACCGTCCACCGGAGTCCAGCAGAGTCGTTTCGAGTCTAAATCCGCCCTGCAGGAGGTCGATTAGTCCACCAGGGTCCATGAGAGTCCGCGGGATAAGGTGTCAAATCAGCGGCCGGTGGTCAGCATTACCCACCTGCCTTCGGCGACCGCCACTTGCGTTTGGTTCTGCGCCAGTACGTGGATCACTACAACCGCCAGCGACCCCATCTGGCGCTTGACCTTCAGCCGCCTGAGCCCGCGGCCGGCCGGTGGCTCAGGACCGGTCTTGCGTCACCAACGCCTCCACGGCCTCATCAACGAGTATCGTCGCGCCGCCTGACCGGAGGAGGCCACAAGCTCGCGCCGTCGCGGACTCGCTTGGAGCCCTAGCCTCACCTCTTCCTGACCCATCAGCCTAAGCAGGCTTTCTCTGATGGCTTGCGCTGCACGACGGATTTTCTGCGCACCTCAGCCGGCTATGGCCGATTACTCGCTCGTCAATGACGCGGAAATCCTGCGATATCGCGCCTGGAGCTCGCATGGGCGCTGGTAATCCCGCCACCACCGCCGGCAGGCATCGCTATGCCGCCGGTCAAAGCGACAATCCGCAGCCCCGGACGGTTCATCACAATTGCTCACCGGATCAAACCATGGGCTTCGATGCGGTCGCCACGTGCCAGCGACGCGGCGCGTCGGATCCCGGCTGATAGGAGCATTGGTATCCGGTCCGGATCGACTCTTTCAGCGTGCCGGCGAGGCGTGGGGATTTCGCCTCGATGGCGTCCAGCGCTCGGCGAATCGCCTTCTGCACCGACGTCCGCGCCCGTTCGCTGTTGTCGGTGAAATGTTTCGACCGTCCACTGTGGGCAGCAGCGCGAACGTGCGTCGTGAGCTGCTCCAGCTCACGCTCGAGCGCGTCAGCCCAACCTTGATTGCCAGTTCGCTCGGCCGTGTTGATCGCGCCCTTGAGCTCGTTGATCCGCTTGCGAACCGACACCAGAGTTTCCCGATCGACGACGTCCTGCGGCGCAGCGGTGGCGTCGAGGCCGGCGAGGCGGCTGGCCAAGATCGTGGCGCCGGGCGCGGCCAAGAGCTCTGCCAGGTAGTCCATCCCGATGCGGTGCGCGACCCGCGCGCGCTCATCTCGGATCGCGATTTCCCATACGACGCCGGCACGAATGAAGCTAGCCTCAGCCTCTGTCCCAATCGTTTCGATCCTCCCCTGTAGCGCTTTCAGGTGGGCAATCCGGCCGCTGAGGCCCATCTGCTCGGCGGCCTCGAGCGCCGTGTTGAGGGCTGCCGCGGCCGGCGCACGGTCGGCTGGGTGTCCGCGCTGTAGAAGCGTTTCCGCGAGATCTCCGCGCGTGATCGCTGTCAGCGGCCAGTTACCGAGCCTCTGGTTGGCGTGCACGGCGCTCTGGAGGTGGGCCACGGAAGCGTCGAGCCTGCCCGCGACCCGAGCCGCAAGTCCCAGGTAGCGCTCGGTGGATCCCACGCAGCAGACTCCGAGAGAGCCCATCACGGGAAGCGATCCGTACGGCTCCAGCAGCGTGTAGGCCTCCTCCGCAAGCGCGACGTCGTTGAGAGAGGCTGTTGCCTCGACGAGCGCCGCCATCGTAAGCAACCAGGACGAGCCGGTGACCAGCTCACGCAGCCTCCCTCGACCGACTGCCGCCAGAGCGCGCTCCGCCCGGTCGCGCTCGCCGGCCCGTGCTGCCAGAGCGGCCAAGACCGCGATGAACACCGGGTTCTCCACCGGGGTGGCCGCCTCGGCGGCAAGCTGCTCTGCGACGCCGGCCACTCCGCTGGTGGTGCCTGTGTACCAGGCCAGGGCGAGCTCGTGGGCAGCATGGTAGGTCGCTGCATCCGCATCGCCTGCGTCGAGCCCGCGCCGGTAGCAAGCCTGCGCCGCGAGCTCCGCTGTGGCCAGGTCACCGGCGCGCATCAATCGCATCGCGTCGATGGCGTCGGCCACGAACAGGATCGCCCGCATGTTGAGCGCATCGGCCCGCTGACGCAGGGCGGTGAGCTCGCGGTCCGCGTCCAGGCCACACAGCAATGCGTTGACCGCATGCCACAGCAGGGCGATGAGCGTTTGGAGCTCGTCGCCCGCATCACGCGCTGCCACACGCAGCTCCTCGGCGATAGCAGCGCGGCGGGTCGCATGCTCGGGCCCGAGCATCGTGTGCAGTAGAAGCGAGAGCCCGGCTGCAAGATGCGCCGGCTGGCCTGCAGAACGCAAAGGTTGGAGCGCCGCCTCGACGTCGGCCACCGAGCCGGCGCCCACGACTGCCAGCTCCGCCGCCAGACGAACCCTGAGCCGGGCGAGCAGCTGTTCCGAGACTGTTGTGCCGGCGCCCTCTACGCCGGCCATAGCCTGCCGGAGGATGCCGATGTATCGCCGCCAGGGCTCGTCACCGCGGTGCTCGTGCACCCATACGCCGCCCAACCCGAGTGCCGCGACGGCAAAAGTGATCGAGTCGCCGGCATCACTCGCGCCGGCGACCGCCCGCTCGAACACCGGCCGAGCCTCTGCGAGCCGACCGGTCGCAATCAGGGCCTCGCCCAGCTCGCAAAGCAGGTCGGGCACCACCCGCGAACCCGCCGCCTCGCCGGCGGTGCACGCGTCCAGGAGCATGGCGGCGGCGGCCTCCGGCGAGCCATGGGTGAGCAGGATGCTCGCGCTCTTGCGAACTACATCGATCGCGTCCGCCGCCTCCATCGGAGCGAAACTCACGATCGCGAGCGCGTGGCGGGCTCGCCTGAGGGCGCGCTCGACCGACGGCACTCGGTCGTCGATTGCGGCCAGACAGCGGTGGTGCATCTCCGTCAGCTGCTGAGCCGTCATGCGATCAATAACCGCCTCGCGAAACAGCTCGTGCGTGAAAGCGAACGAGGAGGACGTCTGGGGACGCGCTACGCCGGTTTTAAGTGAGAGGTTCCAGCTGCTGACCAGCTGCGAGCGATCTATGCCGGCAACCTGCATGAGCTCGCGGGCCGTCGCGCGCGGTCCCAGCACGGCGGCCGCGTCGAGCACCCGGACGGTCGGCGCGTCGAGGGCGTCGAGCGGCCCGTCCAGCAGCGCGCGCACCGGCTTCGAGAGCAGCTGGAAACGCTCCTCGACCCCGGCATCAAGGACCTGCTCGACCAGGAATGGATTGCCGTCTGTGAGCTGGCAGACGCGACGGGTCAGCGCGGCGTTTCCGGCTTCCCCATGTGCCTGCATCAGCTCTGTCACTTCATCCGGTTGAAGACCACGCAGCTCGACCACCGTGCCGTCGCGTCCGATGTCGGCCAGGACTTCGGCGGTCGGCGCCGGCGCCTCGGCGCCGACACGGTGCGTCAGCAAGAGCAGGAGCCGGTGCCCTGCTGCGGCCCGGCCGATGAACCGGACGAGGAGCAGGCCGTCCGCGTCGATCAAGTGCGCGTCGTCCAGCACGATCAAAACCGGACGCTCCGCGGCGAATGCGAGCACGCGCTCACCCACCGCGGCGAAATGATCAAAGCGCTCGGGCTCGTGGATCAGTGTGGCCATCTCCGCCTTCGGGGCACCGCTGGGATCCAGGGCGGCGAGTACTTGAGGCCACGGCCAGTAGGGCGGGGCGCCCGGTCCGGGCCACCCCGCCGTCCAGGCGACATTCATGCCCCGGCCGCGCGCGGTCGAGGCCACCTCCCGCGCGAGGCGAGATTTTCCAATGCCGGCAGCGCCTGTCAGGACCAGGACGTTTCCGGCCCCGATCGCCGCGGAGTCGAGCGCTTCCGTCGCGAGCGCGAGTTCCCGACGCCGCCCTATGAACCGGTAAGACAAAGCAACCCCTGCCGCTCCACCCATGACGCCCAGTGGCACGCGAGGGCACAGAGTATGGCACGCACTTAGTGAATAGACGGACTGTTTTGACGGTTCGCAGCCACTTCTGGGGGAAGAGACATGGCAGGTCCAGGTGTTCGCCGATCACGGCGTTGGTTTCTCAAGTCCCTCGGCCTGGGCACTGCGGTGGCGGTGGGCAGCGGGCCCGCAGGGCTGCTCACGAAGGACGTGCTGGCCGGACCCGCCGACGGGGCCACAACGGGGAGTTCACCGAACTTCGGCCGCATCTTTCCGAGCCTCCGGCCCTTCTTCAATGCGCTGCACCCCTCCGGCACTACCGACCAGCTCCAGACTGCGCTGATCGACATCGGCAAGCCTGGCGGCCTGCTCGACGCCAACGATCAGCTGTCAGCCGGACCGGTCGCACTGATCACGGATCCAGCCGTCAACGGCAACAATCCGCCCACCAACCCTGACAACCCGACTCACACCGCCGGCACCACGTTCTTCGGCCAGTTCATGGACCACGACATGACTTTTGACGCCGGCTCGACTCTTGGCGTGCCCACGAGCCCGTTCACGGCGGTGAACTCGCGCAACCCGTATTTCGACCTTGACTCGGTATACGGACAAGGGCCGGTGGCGACGCCCCAGTTCTACGACCCGACCGACTTCGTCAAGCTGAGCATCGGCTTCGGTGGCCTCTTCGAGGACCTTCCACGGGACTCGAACAACACAGCGATCATCCCGGAATTTCGGAATGACGAGAACATGATGATCGCCGGCCTGCACTGCGCGTTCATCCTCTTCCACAACAAGGCGGTTGACTATGCGCGGTCGGTGGAGCACCTCACCGACCCTACGGCGGTGTTTCAGGAGGCCAGGCGGCTGACGCTGTGGCATTACCACTGGCTGATACTGAAGGAACTGCTGCCGCTCTTCATAGGCCCGGCGATGCTCAGCGACATCCTCACCAACGGGCCGATGTTCTACAAGCCCGCGCTCGGCCAGGCGGTGATGCCGGTGGAGTTCCAGGGTGCGTGCTATCGGTTTGGCCATTCGATGGTGCGCCCCTCTTACCGCGCCAACCTGAAGGGTGAAAACGGCAATCCGTTCTTCGGCCTGGTATTCGATCCGCAGATCGGCAACGTGAGCTACCCGTCGGTAACGGATCCCAACGACCTGCGCGGCGGCTTTCGCGCACCGCGAAGGTTCATCGGCTGGCAGACGTTCTTCGACTTCGCTGACGGTCAGATCAAGCGCAACAAGCAGATCGACGCCAAGATATCGACGCCCCTCTTCCAGCTCCCGCTAGGAACGATTCCAACTCATCAGGCGCCGATCGCGCTCCCACAGCGCAACCTCCTGCGCCAGGTCACCTGGTCGATGCCTGCGGGCCAGGACATCGCCCGCGTGATGGACGTCGAAGCGCTAACCCCGAGCGATCTGTCAGAGCTGAGGACGTACGGTCTTGGCCTGGAGAAGAGCACCCCCCTCTGGTACTACGCGATCAAGGAAGCCGGGCTGATGCCCTGCACCGACATCGGCAAGTCGACCGGCGGTTTCCACCTGGGTCCCGTGGGTGGCAGGATCGTTGGGGAGGTCATCGTCGGGCTGCTCAAGAGCGATCCGAACTCCTGGGTCTACAGCCAGCCGGGCTGGACGCCGACCCTGCAGAATCCCGGACCAGGCTTCAAGATCGTCGACTTCCTGACCTTCGCGGGCGTGGACCCTACCACGCGCCACGCCGAGCAACCGAGCTTCGCTTAGCGCAGACCCCCGACCCGGGCGCCGGCGATTCGACGGTGACGCCTAGGGCCGGCCGGAACGGATTCCAACCGAGGTGCAATGAAAATTCGGCTTGGTGGGAGCGGCCCTCATCAGCCAAAGGCGTCTTGTCGCCCATCAGCCGAACTTCTACAAAAATCAGTGGAGCCGGCGGAGGGATTCGAACCGTCGACTTTCGGGCAATAATAAGACAAGCTCCTTCTCCGGATAGCGCAGAGCGGTGAGCTGGCCTCCAAAAGCACATCCGGTATCGACGTTCACGGTGTTGTTGAGCCATCGAGGTTTAGCCACCGCCACGTGGCCAGGATTGGGCCCAGAACTATCGAGGTCGAGCGCTGGTCGTTTATGGGTATAAAGGGGCGCGCGCCTGATAGCAGAACTCGCAGGTTGAGCGTTGATTCGGCCCGCTTCGCTTTTCGAAGTCCGCAGACGGTTTGAAGACCGCGTGCGGACTCATTGCCTGGGCATTTACGCAGATAACCTGTCAGATAACCTGTCAAACCGTTCGAAGGGGACCACCGGACAGCGACATAACTAGCCGAGTTGTATTCGAAAATTTGGTGGACCCGAGGGGATTCGAACCCCTGACCTTCAGACTGCCAGTCTGACGCGCTCCCAACTGCGCCACGGGCCCACGTCGCGCGCGAAGGATGATGATACCCCGCACCTGAACGGCCCCGACCGCGCCGCCGCTACGATGCTGAATTGAATGAACACACGCGACGTCCCGCGCAACATCGTCAAGGGCGGCGGGTTCCTGGCCCTGCCTGACGGCGACCGACCGCACCCTGGGGTCGTCGTCATTCACGAGGTATATGGGCTCAACGACAACATCAGAGCCATCACCCAGCGCTTGGCCGGCGAGGGCTACGCGGCGCTGGCGGTCGACCTCCTCAGCGACCGCAACAAGCCCATCTGCATGGCTCGCTACATGGCCGGCATGCTGCGCGGTTCGGTGAATCGATTCGGAGTCGATGACCTGAAGCTCG